>Ga0194125_10013427_pt1 | contig 10653 bp, 8 predicted proteins | sample TA2KigC250mmetaG_FD_148626 | JGI IMG/M metagenome (GOLD analysis project Ga0194125, IMG submission 148626) | Freshwater microbial communities from Lake Tanganyika, Tanzania - TA2015034 Kigoma Deep Cast 250m | ecosystem: Environmental > Aquatic > Freshwater > Lake | place: Tanzania: Lake... | reverse complement strand
GAAGCTCGCTCCACTTAGCATTCGTCACTCCACGACCATCGGCTTCGGGATCGGCAGGATGAAACGGCCGCCGCGAGCGCGATACTTGGCTTGTTGGGCCATGATCTCCTCGGCGAAGTTCCACGCGAGAATCACCACATAGTCGGGCTGATCTTCGAGCAGTTTGGCGGGCGGATAAATCGGCAGGTGCATTCCCGGCGTCAGCAAACCCTGTTTAAGCGGGCTGCGGTCCACCGTGTAGGCGATGAGGTCGGTGCCGATCTGGCAGTAATTCAACAGCGTGTTGCCCTTGGCCGGCGCGCCGTAGGCGGCCACGCGTTTGCCATCGCGCTTCAGTCGCTCCAGCAACTCGCGCAGCTCGCGCTTCTGTTGCGCCGCCTTTTCCGCCAACGGCAGCAGTCCCTCCAGCGAGTTGGTCCGATGCGAGCGTTCCAGCGACAGCATCTCGGCCACCGAGTCTTGCATCGGGAACTTCTGGTTCTTCGGCAGACAGCCGAACACGCGCATCGAGCCGCCGTGAATCGCTACACGCTCGACGTGGCAGACTTCCAGCCCGCAGTCGCGATAGAGCCGCACCGTCGGCTCGACCGCTAGATAGCTCAGGTGCTCGTGATAGACCGTGTCGTATTCGCCGCGCAGGAGGAAATCAATCAAGTAGGGCGCCTCCACCACGAACACGCCCTCGTCGTCCAGCAACGCCGCCGCGCCGTGCACGAACCCGCGGATGTCGTCCACGTGGGCCAGCACGTTGTGCGCGTGGACCACCGCCGCCGGCCCGCGCTCGTCGCGCAGTTCACGGCCGACGCTCTCGCTGAAGAACTGGTTGAGCGTCGGCACGCCGGCTTGATTGGCCATCTCGGCGAGGTTCGTCGCCGGTTCGACGCCCAGCACATTGCGAAGCCCGGCCGCTTGGTAGGCCTTCAGCAAACTGCCATCGTTGCTGGCCACCTCGACGATCTGCGCGTTGCGCTTCAGGCCGAACTGCTTCTTGATCTGCTTCACCAGCGCGCGGTTGTGCGCGTGCAGCGCATCCGCGAAGCCGGACGCATACAGGTAGTGGCTGAACAATACCTCCGGCGCGACCACCTCGGCCAGTTGCAGCAGGTGGCAGTTGGCGCACCAGCGCACCGTCAACGGAAACCACTGCTCGCCGGCGATCTCCGCCGCGCTCTTCAGATAAGCGTTGGCCAGCGGCGTCCGGCCGAGGTCCAGCACCGGATGCAGGTCGCGGCTGTCGCAGATGCGGCAGGTGTCACGGATGACGAGGGTCTGGCTCATCGGCCGCCAGTAAAATCGCGCCTCTCCGCTCGCGCAAGACAAAAGGCAACGGAGGCGATGGAGTATTGGAGTAAAGCGGAATTCTGCAATCCACCTGTCATCACTCATCACTCCTCCTTGTCTGCGCCGCAGCGCCCGCGTAGAATTCGTCCAACAATTCAAGCGGAGGAAAACCATGAACCGCACAAGCCTCGTTGTCGTCGTCGCGTGTCTGCTGGCCAATGCTGCGACCATTTCCGCTCAGCGGCCAGACAAGAATACGGCGCGGGAGATGATCGCGAAGGGCGATGTGATCTCGATCTCCGCCCGGAGCGATCGGGCTTATGTGATCGGCGCGCTGCCGATGCGATCCGTTATCTATCTCCAGTATGTCGAGGGCATGTGGAAAGGCTGGGGCAACATCCCGACCGATTGCCCCGACGATCCCGCTGCCGAAGGCAAGGACCGCTCGCGGCTGGCGATTGTCGAGGTGACCGCCAGTGGCAGGCAAAAAGTGGCCGCTGTGGTGCCGCCGAACACGAAGAACAACCCATTCTTCTACGTTGTGTCCCACGACATGAAGGAGGTCGTGCTGCGCATGAACGATAACGACCGCTCCTATGCCAACAATCCCGACAAGGGCGTGAAGTATCGCATCTTCGTCCAGCGCCCGTGAGCCATCGGACGGCCTTTCGCTTTCCTTCCGATCGCCTTTCGACCGTGGACCGCAAGACGCTCGAAGAGATGATGCACTGAGGGGGCCGGGGCTTGCGGCTGCGGCGCTGTAACGGTATGATTCTGCCATGAAACTCCAGTTCACTGCGCTTGTCGAGAAGGGCGAGGAATTCGTCATTGCCTCCTGCCCCGAGTTTCCGGAGGCCAACGGCCAAGGCAAGACGCGGGAAGAAGCACTGAACGATCTCGCCGCCTCCATCCAGAGCGTGCTGGACTACCGGCGCGAGGAAGCGTTGGCCCACAAGTCCCCCAAAGCGGAAGAAACGGTCGTGGTCGTCTGATGAAGCGGCGCGACCTGCTCAGGCATCTGGAGGCGGAGGGTTGCTTTTGCGCGCGCGACACGGGGCCGCATTCGATTTGGCGAAATGCAAGGACAGGGGAGATTCAGGCCGTGCCACGGCACGTGGAGATAGACTACTTCCTCGCCAAGAAGATATGCCGCAGGTTATCTGTGCCGGTTCCCACGTCCCGCTAACGTTGGAGCGGAGCATCTCTCGTCTGCCTTCCTGGCGCTGAACGGGGACCTGCCTTACTCCAGCGGCTTGATCTTCACGTTGCGGAAGAAGATGGGGGCGCCGCCGTGTTTGCCTTGGAGGCCGATGTGGCCTTTGGTGGGCAGGTCGGCCATGGGGCGGCTGAGCCATTTGGGGATGTCGCTGCCGTCGGGGTTCTTGGTGGCGGAGGTCCACTGCTTGATGTCGGCCTGCGCGACGAGCTGGCCGTTGAGCAGGACGCAGATGAGCGGGCCTTTGGCGGCGATGGTCATGCGGTTCCATTCGCCGGCTTTCTTGACGGCCTGTTTGCTCGGCGCGAGCCGGCCGAAGAGTCCGCCGCAGAGCCAGGTCTTGGGCGCCTTGGTCCATTTCTCGGCGTAGTCGTCGAGGATTTGGATTTCGATGGAGTTGGGAATCCAGTTCTTGAGGTCGCTGGTGTAGATGATGACGCCGCTGTTGGCCGCAGGGCCGTTCTTGAACTCCAGGTCCACGACGAAGTTCTCGTGTTGCTTCGCGGTCCAGATGCACTGATCTTGGCTGGCGGTCAACTCGCCGTTCTCGACCCACCAGATGCCTTTCGGGAAAATGGCGTTGGAGAGGTCGGGCGCGAAGAGGTTTTCCCACGAAGCGGAATCGGGATGGCTCTTCAACGGCAGGTCGGCGGCACAGGCCGCGGTGCTGCACGCGGCGCAGGCAATCAGAGACAGAATCGTGGTTCTTGTCATGGTTGTCGTTCTCCGGTTTTGCCATCGCACGCTATCGGAAGCATCCGTTGCGTGCAAGAACGGGTTCGATTTGGGGGGTGATTGAGATGTCGGTCAGACGATAGTGCAGTCTGGAGGGCGTGGGGTTTTGTCCCCATCGTGGATGTCGCCGTAAGATGGAACGATCGTTCCATCTTACGGCGACACGCGCGCCATGGCCGGGACGAAGCCCACCCACATTTTGAATCGCTGGCTACGCAGGTCGTCTTGGTTCACCGCGCAAGTCCGCCATCAGCCAGCCTGCGCGCACGTTCCAGTCCCACCGTGCTGCCTCGCGTCGCGCTGCGGCGACCGCTTCGCGATGGCGGTTCTCGTCGGTCAACAGTTCGAGGATCTTTTGGGCCAGCGCCTTCCAATCGCCCACGGGCGCGACGGTCACCATGCCGCCCGCGTAGGCGTGCCGGTAGCCTTCTTGGTCGTAAGCAACGACCGGCAGTCCCGCAGCCATGCCCTCCACCGCCGCCATGGTGCCGGTCTCGTAAATGGAAGGCATGAGGAACAATCGGGCCGACTTGAAGACGCGGTATTTCTCGGCGCCGTCGAGGAAGCCCGGCAGTTGGATGCGGTCCTGCAACCCATATTCGGCGATGGCCTTGCGGATGGCCGGCTCCTCCGATCCGTTGCCGATCATCACCAGCCGGGCGCGCGGCAACACCTTGGTCACCTCGTTCCACGCATACACGGCGTGCAACGGGGCCTTCTGGGGATGGAACCGCGCCATGAACACGGCGTCCACGGTTTTCTGCGGCGGTTCCGGCACGGCGTCGGCCTCTTGCATGTTCACGCCGCCGTAGAGCGCGGTCACGCGGTCGGGCGGATGGCCCGCGTCGAGGAACTTGCGGCGGTCTATTTCGTTGCAGGCGGTCACGTGGTCGGCCCTGCGCCGGATGAGACGGAAGCAAAACGCCTGCGTGTAGTAGTAGAAAACGCCGCGCACGACCGGCACGAAGCCCCGGTAGGGAAACCGCGGATCGAACGGGCTGGCCGCGGTAAAGAAGAACGCGCACACCCAGCGAATGCGCGGATGTGTCACTCGCGCCGCCCAGGCCGGCAGGCTGTCGGGAAACAGGTCGCTCGCCGCGAATACCGTCGTGCCTTCCTCCATCGGGATGCGGATCAGTTGGATCATCGCTGCGAGGGTCTTCCACAAAAACACCAGCGGGAAACACCGATACATCCACGCGGGCACCGGCAGGACGTGGAAGACGAGCCTGTCCATGATTTCCGGCGCATACCGGCGCAGCCGTTCGCGGCCCGACGGACAGGTGAGGATTTCCAGACTCTCCACGGCGTGATTCCGCGCCCAAACGCGCAAGCACTCGAAAAGAATCCTATCGCCGCCGGAAAGCCCCCCGCGCACACGCCGCACATCCTCCGGCGTGCCGTTGAAGATGACGATGAGTCGTTTCATGTGCGGAAGCCCAAGGGACGATGCCTGTCCCCAGCTATGCAGTGGAAACGGCCCCTCACCCTGTCCCTCTCCCCATCTGATGGGAAGAGGGAACTGCTTCTCCGTTCCGAGACCGCTTCACCGTTTTGTGACTTGTTTTCACACCCAGCGCGAAATGCCGACAGACCGTAGCCGCCGACGTAAGGAGGCGGACACGTCTCCAATCGCAACCTGTCCGCCTCCTTACGTCGGCGGCTACGAGACGTGTGAAATATGCGGGTTAGCAGCGCTAGGATCTTCTCCCTCTCCCCGCGACGCGGGGAGAGGGCCGGGGTGAGGGGCGTTGTCTTCTGCATGGTTACAGTTCAGCGCACGGCCTCAACGAAGAGACTCTGTTCACGGTGAATGTCGAGGAAGTCGAGGTCCGGCACGCGGCCCACCCCGCCTTCACAACGGGTGATCTCCTTGAAACCGGCCACCGCCAGGGGCCGGCTCAACGATTCGAAGTCATACATCCAGAGGTGACCGCGGATGAATCTCTGCCGCAGCCTGCCGACCCAATCCGGCTGGCTCCACGTGTCATGGCCGTAGAAGTTCGACGCGAACGAGTCGGCCAGCGACCAGGCGGCGTCGGCGTTCGGCGGCTGCTGCGGGGCGTAGTAGGCCTGGTCGCGCTGGACGTATTTCTCCGCCAACAATCGCAGGTCGGGCACGGAGATGCGCAGCAGGCCGCCGGGGCGCAGCACGCGGTGGCATTCCCGCAACAGTTTCAACGCCTGCCAGCGCGGCACGTGCTCCAGGAAATGAGAGCTGTAGAGGAAATCCACCGAGCCGTCGGCGAACGGCAACCCTCGGCGGCAGTTACAGAGGCGCGGTTGGCTTGGCCAGTCCGTTTCATAAGAAGCCGGCAGCAGCCGCAACGCGATCAGCAGCCGCCGCAGCCGGGGCAGTTTGCTGAGCAGAGCCAGCGCGCCCCAGTCCAGGTTGACCCAGTCCGGTTTGCCATGCGGCCCCGAACCGATGTTGACCTTCAGAACCTTTGCGTTGCTCATGCCATCGTCGCGGCTCGCGCGCGACGCAATCATCTCAGGCGTTGGGCATCGGCTTTGCAAGCTGAAAGTCGCGAGTTGCGCACTCCGGCTCTCACGGCGACGGCTGAAAGTCGCGAACGGCGTAACGGGTTCGTCCTGCAGGGGGAGGCACGTGTAGGACTACCAGGAGCTTGGGTCGGCACGGTCAGGCGCTAAATGGTTATATGGTTAATTAACCATATGCTCGCGCAGGTAAAGCCGCAGGCTCTGGACTGCTGCGAGCATCGCAGCTTTCCGCACCCGAAAGCTGTAGTTCCTGCAGCAGTCCAGAGCCTTCGGCTTCATCGAAGTTCGCGTCCCCCTGCAGGTAAAGCCGCAGGCTCTGGACTGCTGCGAGCATCGCAGCTTTCCGCACCCGAAAGCTGTAGTTCCTACAGCAGTCCAGAGCCTTCGGCTTCATCGAAGTTCGCGTCCCCCTGGGTCAAGACGTCGGGGTTTTGCAAGAGCCTCGAGTGTGTGTGATTTCCTCGTGAGGGGAAGGCATGACTTGGTTGGCGAACGCGGGGATTGCGGACTTCATGAAGTCCGCAATGCCTCACCAAGGCGCGGGGCCAATGGGAGAGGAAGTCGTCTTGTCTGGCAGAGTGTCGGCAACACAGACGGTGCTCGCGCTACACGAAAACGCTCTATTCAACGGCTCATGCGGAACAGCGCGGCCCTGGCGGAACGGAAGTGTTTCAAGAGTTGCACGAGGCGGAATTCCCGGTTGCGCAGCAGCTTGAGGAAGAGCAGGAAGGTGTTGATGATGTTGGCCCCATACGCGATGTAAAAGAGCACCGACGGATGGCGGCGCAAGAAGCGGGAGCGGCTCATGGCCCGCAGGAGGCTGCGTGGAATGAAGTGCTTGGAAATCAGCGAGGCTAGGTAGAGCCAGAACCGGTCAATGCCGTAGGCGGCGTCGGTTTGCAGATCGCGGGTGAGGATGTTGATGGCCCAGGTGTTGGGGTGAAGGTTGTAGCCTTCGATCTGCTGCGTGGTGATCAGACCCGCCTTCAGGAATCGCTCGGTGAGTTTGGTCTTCGGCAGGTGCAGCAACACATGCACGAGCAGCTCGAAGTTGCCGGGGATGGTAAGCATGAACTCGAAACCCTGCTGGATGTCCTCCTCTTTCTCCAGCGGGTTGTTGACGATGAGGTCGAACGCCAGTCGCGCCCTGGGATGTTTCTGAAAGAGCTGCGCCACACGGAGGATGTCGGCGTCGCGCGTGTTGCGGGCGTAAATCTCCGCGCGGGTCTTCTGCGACATCGCCTGGATGCCGGCGCGGGCCATGATCATGCCGGCGCCGACCAGCTTCTCCATCAGGTCCTCGGTGATGTTGTTCGGATGGAAGAAGCAGCCGAACGGCAGGCCGATGCGCCGCGGATACGCCTCCAGCATCGCCTCGACGTTGCGCCGGTTGGCCAGCAACATCTCGTCGCCGAACACCACCTTGGTCGCGTTGGGGAACCGTTTCCTGTCCCGCTCCAGTTCTGCGAGGATGTATTCGGCGCTCTTAACCCGCACGCGGGGCCGGTTGGGCAGGTCGTTGAGGAAGCTGTTGGAGCAGTAGGTGCAGACATAGGGGCAGCCCCGCGAACCGAGCACGTTGATCTCAGCGACGGTGGCGGGGTCCAGTCCGGTCCACGTCTTTCCGTCCTGAATGAAAATGGCGTCTTCATCCAGATCGGGAAAGGGCAGATCGTCGAGGTCAATATAGGTGTTGGGTTTGCTGTAACGCACCGCGCCCGAGGCGTCCCGATACACCGCGCCCGGCAGGCTGCCGGCGATGGATGCGTCGCCCCGATACTGCGTCAGCAATTCATGGAGCGGCAACTCGCCGTCGCCTTGGATCACCATGTCGCTGAACCTAAGCGTGTCCTGAGGGTCCATGGTGGCATGCACGCCGCCGGCGACCACCAGCGCGCCCAGTTCGGACTTGCAAAAGCGCGCCACGCGCTCGGCCGTCGCGCGATGCGTGCAAAAAAATGATATGCCCACGATCGTGGGCTGGAGCCGCCGGAGCGTGTCGAAAAGGATCGAGAACGTTTCTTCAGACGGGACAAGGCCGAAGCCGTCGCAGAAATAGACCGTCTGGGTCTGGTGCCCTTTGCTTCGGAGATAGCTCGTGATGGAGCGCGCGCCCTCATGACAAAAGAGGTAAATCGGCACCATCACAAAGCGATTCATACCGTGCTCCATAACAAAACCCCGCTACGACTAAACGAGCTCCCCGTATTTGTAGATCTGCGTGAACACCCAGTAGTCCACGGGAAACCGGAAGAACTTGAATTTCCAGCGCAGCATGGCCATCGCCAGGCCGATCTTGTAGGCCGCGACGAATACCGCGCGCTTGAATCCTGGCGTCACCCGCTCTTTCAGCGTCGTATAAGTGTCCGGGTCCATCAAGCCGAAGATATACTGCGTCAGCATGGCCGTCAGGCGGGCTTGCTCCGGCGTCATCCATTTCTGTTTCGTGACGACATTAAAGCCGTCGTCAGGCTGGAGCAGGTAGTTGCTCCAACCCTCCAGCGAATCGGGCACCTTCAAGCCGAGGCTGACCGCCTTGTCATAAAGCGGCGCGCCGGGATAGGGCAGGAACATGAAATACATGAAGCGGTGGCGGTTGCTGATCTTCAACAGCGAGTCAATCAGCGACAGCGTGGTGGCATACTCGGTGGCGACGGCGCGCTGGTTCTTGGCGGCGTCGTTGGACCACGGCAGCCCGACTAGAAACGAGAAGAAGACCTTGATGTGATACTTCGTGCAAAGCTCTGTGAAGGTGGCGATCTGGTCCACGTTCATGTCCTTCTGGATCATGTCGAGCGCTTCCTGCGAACCGGACTCCGAGCCGGTCAGGATGGTCGTGCAACCGCTCTTCTCCAGCGCCTCCCAGATTTCCGGCTCAAACCTCACCAATTGCGGGACCCTCCCATTCGCGGATCCCCATCGAATCTTGAGGTTGCGCTTCAGCAAGCCCGTGGCGATGTCGTAAGCCCGGCGCTTGTCCACGAAAAAGTTGCTGTCAATCACCGCAAAGGAATCGAGGTTGTATTTCTTAACCAGATAGGCCCACTCGTCCACCACCCGCTCGGCGTTGAAGGCCTGCCAGCCGCGCCGGCTGACCACCGGCTCGACGCAGAAACCGCACCGATGCGGGCAGCCGTAGCTGGAGATGTAGCTGATCGTCCGCTGCCCCATCTCCGTCCCCCAGATGCACTTCTCCACATCCACCAGGTGATACGGCACCGGCGGCAGATCGTTGAGGTCTTCCAACGCCCGCGGCGGCTGCTCCACGACCTTGCCGTCCACGCGGCAGGTCACGCCCGGAATCGTCCGCACGTCGCCGCCGTTCTCCAGCGCCCGGACGATTTCCGGGAACGTCCGGTCGCCGTAGCCGCGCACCACGATGTCCACGTCCGGATTGCTCGCCGTCTCCCCCGGCAGGATCGAGGGATGCCAGCCGCCCCAGACGATGGGAACGTTCGGGTAGTGCTGCCGCACCAAACGGGAAATCGCCAGCCCATCCTTGATCTGAAAACCCGTCATCGCCGAAATGCCCAGGCAAACGCTGTCCTTGACCTGCTCCAGCACCTCCTGTTCGGGATTGTCGAACAGATGCCGCGCGATCACGCGCACGTCGTAGCCGTCGCGGGCCAGCACGCGCGAAATCGCCAGCAACGCCAAAGGCATGCCGTGATACGGGCGGTGGTATGGAAACGGTGTCGGAAAAAACAGCGTGACCTTCTTCATAAACCAGCTTCTCTATCGCGACCTGTCAGCGGCCATCCATCATTCAACCCAAAAATGCGGCGAACTCTAGGCCCACATCCGGCCGATTACAAATATTTCCGCGAACAGCTTCCGCGCGCGCTGGCGCATCCGCGCACTGCCCCCGACGGCGGATGAATCGCCCCGGAGGGGCGTCACATGGGTAGCCGTGGGTGAAACCCGCGGTCCACGCGAGGCAAGACACCGCACCCCGTGAAGGGGGCAACCTTAGCCCAGTCTGCTGCGGCGGTTGAACCGCTACGCGGTTCTCAAAATGGGTTCGGCGGTTCCGTGGGTTTCGCCCGCGGCTATCCATGTCCCAGCCCCTTGGGCTGGGCTGTGTTCCACGGCCGGGGCAGTGTGCGGCCCTCCGCGCTGGCGTTGGAGAGCGCATCTTGCGGCGCGAAACATCGTCAAATAGATAATTATCTATTTGTCTTTTTCATGCGAGCCGAATTCCGAGTTGCGGCGATTACGGCGCGTGTTTAGCCTCTGCGGTGATGCGAACAAGCTTCTTGGCCCTCCGTCGGCTGCGGCGCGCGGTCGCGGCGTGGTCGTGCGCGGTCCTCGCCGCCTGCGGCGCGGCCGTCGCCCTCGATCAGGGGTTCGACGACACGACGGGCGTGATCCACAACGGCGCGTGGCACGACGGCGTGCCGTTGGGCGCGCTCGGCTGCGGGAAGTTCGAGATGCTGCCGGCCGGCTGGTTCTCGCGCTTCACCATCAACCACAACTGGGACGAGCCGTTCTGGGACCATCGGTGGAAGGCGTCGCGCGCGACGTTCTTCGCCATCCGCGCCGCTTCGGCCTCAACCCTCAACCCTCAACCCTCAACCGTCCGCATGTTGCGGTTTGGCCGGCGCGAGCAGGAATTGCCGGGCGTGGCGCAGGTGGCGCACGTCGCCTATCGCGGGCGGTTCCCGTTCGCCGAGGCGGAGTTCAAGGACGCGGCGCTGCCCGTGGGCATCGCGCTGCGGGCATGGTCGCCGCTGGTGCCGCACAATGCGAAGGATTCCAGCTTGCCGGTGGCGTTCTTCGAGTTCACGCTGGCGAACACCAACGCGCAGCCGGTGGAGGTGTCGCTGATGTTTTCGATGGAGCATTTCATCGGCTGCGGCGGCTACCAGGTGCACGGCGATCATCGGACGTGGCGCGAGCAGGACGGCAACCGCGTC
>Ga0194125_10013423_pt1 | contig 10654 bp, 10 predicted proteins | sample TA2KigC250mmetaG_FD_148626 | JGI IMG/M metagenome (GOLD analysis project Ga0194125, IMG submission 148626) | Freshwater microbial communities from Lake Tanganyika, Tanzania - TA2015034 Kigoma Deep Cast 250m | ecosystem: Environmental > Aquatic > Freshwater > Lake | place: Tanzania: Lake... | reverse complement strand
GGCGGCTCCCCAGAGCCGCAGGCCGACCCCCAGGTCGGCCAGGCACCGGCCTGGGGGCCGGTGCGCGGGCGGGGGCGCCCGCCCCACGGAATGTTTGCCGGCCGCGGCGATTTTCGTGGTCAGTAGCAGAGGGGACTGCTACCGAGCCGCGACCGGCAGGGAGTGGTCTTGGGCGATTATTTCACGCGCTCTCAGTGGCTGGGGGGCACGAAGTCGGGCGGAAGAACGGCGCCTTCGCCGAAGAAGTATTGCTCCATGACCTGGAGCAAGAACTGCTGGGCTTGCGGCGTGCCAAGGTTCAGCCGGTACTCATTCATGATGATGCGCATGTGGTCCAGCCACAGTTTCCAGGCCTGTTCGGAGACGTTTTCATAGATCCGCTGCCCTAGCGGGTGACCCTCGAACGGCGCCTGGGCCAGGCCCGGCAGCTCCTTCTGGAGCTTTACGCACATCACCATGCGAGGACCCGGCTGCCCGCTTCCGCTTTCCGTTGCCATGCCCCCAGGATATCGCAGCCTCGCGCGTCCCGTGTTGTACAATCGGGGTTCGAGAGTCTCCATATGATCACCCGTCGTCAGTTTCTGCCGGCCCTTGCCGCGCCCTGGCTGGCCCGCGCGAGAGCCCTCGAGGGGAGCATCCTGGTGCACGAACACGTGCTGGTGGATTTCGCCGGCGCCGAAAGCACCGCCAGCTATGATGTGGAGGAGGTCTTCCGCCTTGCCCGGCCCAAACTGGAGGAAACCCGCAAGCTGGGCTGCCGCCGCCTGCTCGAATGCACGCCCCAGTTCCTGGGCCGCGATGCCCGGCTGCTGGCGCGGCTCGCCGAGGCCACCGGCGTCGAGTTGTGGACCAACACAGGCATTTACGGCGCGGCCAACCGCAAGGGCGTGCCCGCTTTCGCCTGGCGCGAGTCCGCCGACCAGCTCGCGCGTCGCTTCATCGCCGAGGCTCACCGCGGCATCAACGGCCTCAAGCCCCGCTTCATCAAGACCGGCATAGCGGGCTATCCCCTGGAGGAGATCGACCGTAAGCTGGTACGTGCCGCAGCCGTCGCCTCGCGTGAAACCGGCCTGCCCGTTGCCTCCCACACGGGCCCGGGCGCGGCCGCCCTCGAGCAGCTCGAAATCCTGGCCGGCGAGAAAGTCAGCCCCTCCCGCTTCGTCTGGGTGCACGCCCAGAGCGAGAAGGATCATGCGCTGCACGAGAAGCTGGGCCGCGCCGGCGCCTGGGTCGAGTTCGATGGCATTCGGGAGAAATCCGCCGACTGGCACCTGGAGTGTGTCCGCTTCATGGCCCAGAAGGGCCTGCTGGAGCGCACTCTGATCTCGCAGGACTCCGGGTGGTATCACGTGGGCGAACCCGGCGGCGGCAACTACCGCGGCTATGCTTACATCTACACGGATTTCCTTCCGCGCCTGGAGCCCGCCTGGCAGCGCCAGTTAATGATCGACAACCCGGTGCGGGCCTTCGGAAACTGACTTTTTCCAGGGAGTTCCATAACATGCGCCTGTTCGCCTGCCTGAGCATTCTGGCCGCCGTTGCCGCTTCAGCCGGCGCCGGCGAAGTCGCGCGCGGTCCGGTCCACGCAGTCACTGAACTCAGTTTCCGTGGTCCGGCGCTCGCACCCGCGGGTTCCCCCGCCCGCGACATCGAGTTCCACGTCCGCTTCCGCCACGCCGGTGGCGCGCCAGACCTCGCCGTACACGGCTTCTGGGACGGCGGCAGCGACTTCAAGGTGCGCTTCACTCCCACCCGCCCCGGCCGCTGGACGCTGTCGGAAGTCCGCTCGAACCGCCGGGAGCTGGCGGGGCAGCGCCAGGGCGACTACCTCACCGCCCTGCCTTCCCGGCTCCCCGGCTTCTGGATGCCGGATCCAGCCAGCCCCGGACGCCGCTGGTACGTGCGCTCCGACGGCTCTCACCAGTACATCATCGGCAACACCCACTACAGCTTCCTCTCCGGCTATCGAGACGGCGGCCAGCCCACCGGCAACGACATCGCCCGCGACATCGCCCGCAACGCGGAGTACTTCAAGAAGCTGCGCTTTACACTACATGGCGACCGCTACCCCCACCCGCAAGAGAAGCCGTTCCTGGATCTCGGGGGCCGCCCAACCGACAACGGCGACTTCTCCCACCGTCCCAATCCGCAGTGGTTCCGCGAGCGCGCTGATGTCGCGGTTCGCACCGCCTTCGAGCACGACTTGATCGCAGACTTGATCCTGGCGGGGCCGGACGTCGAGGATTCGCGCGCCACGCTGCGAGCCGCGGCCAACGGCGGCGACCCCACACCCTGGTTGCGCTATGTCGCCGCCCGCTACGCCAGCTTCCCCAACGTCTGGATCTGTCTCTTGAACGAGTACGACATCCGCGTGCCGGTCTTCACTCCCGCCGAGGCGGCGCGCTTCGGCCAGATCATCCGCCGGTTCCTGCCCTACCCGACGCCCTTGAGTGTTCATCCCTCCAGCAAGCCGCTATGGAATCGTGAGTTCGACGGCCTGCCCGAATGGGCCGATCATCACATCATTCAGCGCAAGATCCGCGAGGTTCCCATCGCCGCCGACGTCATCGACTCCGTCTGGCGCAACGCGGAAGGCTCCGCGCCGCGCCAGCGACCCACCATCAACGATGAGCTGAGCTACCAGGGCGAGGGCGACCGCCACGGCGAGAGTGACACCATCGAGGCCCACACCGGGGCTTTTCTCGGCGGAGGATATGGAACCACGGGGTGGAAGACCGGCAACAAGCTCGGTCATTACTTCTGGGGCAAGTTCGACCCGGCGGAACACTCCGCGGCCGACAACCTGAAGTTCCTGCGCGAGACTATCGACCGCCACATGAGCTTCTGGAAGATGACGCCGGACCTGGGCATCTTCTCGAACCAGGATGCGGGCTGTCGCGGCCTGGCCTGGCCGGGAGAAGAGTATGTGCTGGGTACGAATCGGGCCCATCAGGGCGTCATCGCCCAACTCCCCCCGGGTCAGTGGACGGTCCAGCGCCACGACATCGTGGCCATGCAGTCAGTGACGCTTAGCGAGACCGCCTCCGGCCGCTTCGTTTTCGATGCCCCGGCCAGCCGCGCCCTCCTGTTCCACTTCCGCAAGAGGGCGGACGCTACCCCTTCAAGTCCCGGAAAGCCTCTTCGATCTCCCGGCGCGCCTCCGAGCTCGCGGGAATGAGCGGCAGCCGCGGCGGGCCGCCGTAGTAGCCGTTCAGATCCATGGCGTGCTTCAGACCGGGGATGCCGTAGCGCGTGGTGACCAGCGCCGCGGCGCGCGCGATGCGGTCCTGCCAGTCCCGCGCCGCCGCGTAGTCGCACGCCCGGCAGGCTTCCCAGATGGCCACGGTCGAGAACGGCGCGGCGTTGGCGTAGGCCAGAATCGCACCCGTCGCGCCCATCATCAGCGATGGCGCCAGCGTCGGCGCCGAACCCACCAGCACCTGGAAGCCCGGCTTCACCGTCCGGATCATCTGCATGACCTTCTCGAGGTTCCCCGAGCTTTCCTTCACCGCCGCGATGTTGGGGTGCTCCGACAGCTCGGCCACCGCCTCGGCCGGGATGTCCACTCCGGTAGCCTGCGGCCAGTTGTAGATGATCAGGGGAATCTTGCTCTGGTCCGCCACCGCGCTGAAGTAGAGCTTCTGCGCCGCCGCGCCGGCGACCAGGTTCTTGTAGTAATGCGGCGTGCGCACCATGGCGGCTTTGTAGCCCAGCTCCGCGGCGCGGTTAGTGAGGGCCACCGTCTCCCGCACGCTCTCCATGCCGGTGCCCGCCACCAGCAGCTTTTCCGGGGCCGCGTACTCGGCCACCCAGCCCCATAGCGACACCTTCTCTTCGGTGGTCAGCATGACGCTCTCGCCCGTCGAGCCGCACACCACGTATCCGGCCAGCCCGGTCAGGTTCCATTTCTCGACGTTGTGCCGGACCTTGGCCGGGTACAGGTCCCCGTTGGCGTCGAACGGAGTGGCGATGGGAGGGAGAATGCCTTCGAGTTTCATGGCTGGAAGCTTGTGGCTTGTAGCTCGTGGCTTGTAGCCTGTAGCTTGTGGCTTGTAGCTTGTAGCCTGTAGCTGGTAGGCTGGCCCCGCCGTGACCTCTCCTACAGGCTACAGGCTACTCGCTACAGGCTACTCGCTACAGGCTCACCGCACCTGCATCAGAATAATGACCAGGGTGTACAGGGCCAGCGACTCGATCAGCGCCAGGCCCAGAATCAGCGCGAAGCGGATGGCCGCCGCGGCGCCCGGGTTGCGCCCCATGGCCTCGCAGGCCGCGGCCACGGCTCTCCCCTGCGCCAGCCCGCAAATGCCCGAAGCAAACGCCATGGCGAAGCCCGAACTGATCCAGATCCAGTGCCGGTTGCTGGCCGCCGCGCCCCCTTCCTCCGCCGCCAGCAGTGGGGTGGCAAAAGCCAGCAGCGCCAACATCAGCAAAGCACGCTTTGCGTTCATGGTATGGTTCTCCTCGTTCAATAAACTGGCGCCCAGGAGGTGGTTCCCGTCATCGCTGTGGAAGCCGGTCTCACACTGGATGCCGATGATGCCGGAATCAACGCTCGTGCTCGACGGCTCCGGCCACGTACACCATGGTCAGCAGGGTGAACACGAAAGCCTGTAAGAATGCCACGAAAACGTGCAGGCCCATGAAGGCCACAGGGATCAACAGAGGCACCATGCCCAGGAAGGCCAGCGTCACCTGTTCGCCGGCGTACATGTTGGCGTATAGACGAATGGTGAGCGACAGCGGCCGCGACATGTGGCTGATCAGCTCGATGGGGACCATCAGCGGGGCCAGCAGGGGCATCGGCCCGGCGAAGTGCTTGAGGTAGCGCCCCACGCCCTGCTCGCGAAAGCCCATCAGGTTGTAGTAGACGAAGGTGGCCAGCGCGCAGCCCAGCGGCACCGCCGCGAACATGGTGGGCGACTCGAAGGTGGGAATGACCCCCAGCAGGTTCGAGAACAGAATGAAGATGAACAGGGTGCCGAAATAAGCCAGGTGACGGCGGCTGCCGTGCCCAACTACTTCCTCGGCGGTATTGCGCAGGAAGAGGTAGATCAGCTCGAGGCAGTGCTGAAGCCCCCCCGGACGGTCTACCGAGAGCCGCGGCCGCAGCAGCGCGAACAAAACCACAATCACCGCCGCCACCAGGATCTCCATGGCAATGAAGTTGGTCCAGGGGCGCGCCGGTTTCTCCGCCTGGGTCCCTACCCAGGACAGGATGGTGTTGGCCGGGCCAGCGAGATGATCGTTCAACAGGGCGGTAAACCAGAGCTCATGCCCTTGCATAGAGCAACTCGTAGATGATTTCGAAGATAATCGCGGCCACGGGTACGAACAGGCCCAGCAGGATGGCCGCCAGGCTCAACCCAAAGACTTTCACTATAACATAGCCGGCCAGTCCCAGCGCCAGGTAGCGCGTGGCCAGCGCCACCAGCAGCCACTTGCGCGGCCGCGGACCTCCGGGAGCGAGTCCCTCCACAAACCGGTGCAGCCAGTAGAAGTTGAGGGAGGCGCCCGCCGCGCCCAGCGCGAACCCCAACCCCCACCGCCAGTCCTGGAGCGCCACGCCCATCGCCGTTCCCGCTGCCCCCACCACCAGCGCTCCGCGGAAGATCCTCTGGAGCGCGCGTTCCACGAAGGCGGCTTCAGCTTCCACCTTCGCCCGCGCCTTTCTGCGCTTCCCGGATCAGCTCGACGAAGCCCGCCGCGATCCCCACCAGCAAGAACACCACATATAAGAAATCGGTTCGAAACAGCCGGTCCAATAGGTGACCGATCAGGTATCCGGCGAAGGTGGACACCGGCAATGTGAACGCCAGGGTGGTGTACCGCCCCACCATGGCCCATCGGTTCGGCGGGCGCCCCATATCCGCTCCGGGCGACACTATCCCGCCGTCCTCTTCACCGCCGCGCGCAGGCCCAGGTTGCCCACCAGGCGATGCAAGTAGTTGGGATGCACCCCCAGCCGCTTGGCCGCCTCAGTGAAGTTCCCGCGCGCTTCCTCGAGGGCCTTCACGATCAATGCCTTCTTCTGTTGCCGCAGGGCGTCGTGGTAGCCGCCGGCGGCCTCGGCGGCTGGTGGAGCCGCCTCGAGGAGGGCTTCCGGCAGATCCTCTGGCATAATCAGGTCGGAAGACCCCAGCACCACCGCGCGCTCGATGGCGTTCTCCAGCTCGCGGACATTGCCCGGCCAGTCGTACCGCATCAGGCAGGCGCGCGCCGCGGGCGAAAGGCCCATCAGGCGTCGCCGGGAGCGCTTGCTGAACTTGGCGGCGAAGTAGCTGGCCAGCAGCGCAATGTCCTCGCGGCGCTCGCGCAGCGGCGGCAGGTTCAGGGACACTACGTTCAACCGGTAGTACAGATCCTGGCGGAATGCGCCGTGCCCGGCCACGCTGCGAAGGTCACGGTTGGTGGCCGCCACCAGCCGGATGTCCACCTTGATCGGACGGGTGCCTCCCACGCGCTCAAACTCGCGTTCCTGGAGCACCCGTAACAACTTGCTCTGGAAAGCCAGCGGGATCTCGCCCACCTCATCCAGGAAAACCGTCCCGCCCTCCGCCACCTCCAGCTTGCCCTTCTTCTGCACCACGGCCCCGGTGAAGGCGCCCCGCTCGTGCCCGAACAGCTCGCTCTCCAGCAGGGTCTCGGTGAGAGCGGCGCAGTTGATGGCCACGAACGGGCGGCCGGCCCGGGGGCTGTTGCGGTGGATGGCCCTCGCCACCAGCTCCTTGCCGGTCCCGCTTTCTCCGTACAGCAGAACCGTCGAGTCCGTGGGCGCCACCTTGGAGATGAACCGGTAGACCTCGGCCATGCGGGCGCCCTCACCCACCATGTCGTGCTCCAGGCCGCCTTCCGCATGCAGGCGTTGGTTCTCGCCCTCCAGCCACTCCAGGCGCCGGGCGTTCTCCAGCGCGGATCCGGCTATGCCGCCCACCGCGCTCACCAGTTGCAGGTGCTCGCTGTCGAAGCCCACCGTGGGGGCGCCACAGTCCAGGTAGATGATGCCCATGGGCTGCTCGCCACCCAGCAACGGCGCCACCAGCACGGAATGGAACTCGCGCTCCTCCTGGGCGGCGGCGTGCCCCGGCTCGGGCAGCACGTGGTTACTCAGCACGGCCACACCTTCCTGGAAAGCCCGCTGCGCCAGCCGGTCGCATACTCGCAGCACGTCGCCAGGCGCACTATCCCGGCTCCAGTAGAATTCCGCCAGGGGCTCGTCGGCGCCTGGCCCCATCAGGAAGATGGCCCCGCGTTCAGCCGGCACCGCTTCCCCCAGCAACTCGAGCAGCCGCCGGGCCAGCGCCTCCGAGCCGCGCACGGAGTGGAGTGCGGTGCTGATCCGCAGAAGTGTAGTAAGTGCCTGGAGGGGCCGTGCCGGCGTGCCAGGCGCCGCCAGCAGGTCCTCCGGTCTCAGGTAGATGGAGTCCTCATGACGCAACCGGACCAGGGTGTTCCCGTCGCACCGGGCCTCCCGCCACCGCACCGGGCTGGGACACTCCTCCCTCCCCTCCTCCTGCACCAGGAACAGGAACACCGAGTCGCCCAGCCGGATTTCATCTCCATCCTCCAGCAGACGCCCGCTCACCGGCAGGCCTCCCACGAAGGTTCCGTTGGTGCTTCTCAGGTCGCGGATCAAGAAGCGCCCTGAATCGTCCCGCTCGATGGCGCAGTGACGCCGGGACATGGAACCGTCCGCGATCAGGATATGGCTGCCGGCTTCCCGGCCCACCAGGGTCCGCCCCTCCCCAAGCACGAACACCTGCCCTTTCGCCGGGCCATCCAGCGTCACCAGTCTCGGAGTCATCGTCCGCTGAGAACCCCTATTTGGATGTTTAGCACACATCCGGGCTGGGCGGAAGGGCTTGCCCTCCCCCGGTTACTGCACAGGGCCGAGTGGAACAGGCATCCTGGCCTGTGGCTGGATGCGACCAGAACAGGCCTGGGGGCCTATTCCACTGCGGCTGGCGGCCAGGCAGGTTCACTGGCCGGCTGAGGCCAGGACCGATGCATATCGGGGATCCTGGCGCAGGCTCGCCAGGTCCGGATGCCATTGGACCTCCGCTACAGAGTAGCCATGCTGCACGGCCGCCCGCAGCGCCTCCAGAGCACGCTCCCGGCGCCCGCTCATGTCGTACACCAGCGCGCTCTGGAACAGCACGATCTTGTTCCTCGGGGCCAGCCGGCCGGCCTCGCCGATCTCACGAAGGGCTCGCTCCCGCTCCGACAACGCAAGGCAGTAAGTCGCCAGGAAGGCCCGGACTTCCGCATCGCGGCGGTTGACCGCAAGATCCCGCTCCGCCAATTGGAGCGCCTGGCGGTAAGCCTCCGCGGTCCTGCCGCCCGGCTCGGACGCCCACCGGTAGGATTGCGCCAGGTTGCCCCAGGTGCGCCGGTCATTACTTCCCTTCTTGACGGCTTGCTGGAACATGCGGCCTGCCTCCGCGAAGCGCCCCATCCGCTGGTACATCACTCCCAGGTTGCTGCATCCCTGGGCCGTTGGGCGCAGATCCAGCGACCGCTGGGTCATTCTGGCCGCTTCGTCCAGCCGCCCCATCTGGTAGTAGATGCCGCCCAGGTTGCGATACGCCAGCTCGGAGTCCGGCTCCAGCTCGATCACCCGGAGGAAACAGCGCTCCGCGTCCTGGTCCCGGCCATGGCGGTAGCAGTAATCGCCGAGATAGCTGTGACCGGCCCAGTAGTCGGGCCACAGGTCAATGGCCCTCTGGAAAGCCTGGACCGCCTCCTGGTGCTGGCCCTTGGCCGCGTACGCCCGCGCCAGTTCACGGTAGGTGGCCGGATCCACGGGGTTCAACTTGAGGGCCCGCTGGAACTGGGCCACGGCTTCCTCGTAGCCGCCCGTGTCGTGGTGGATCAGCCCCAGAGCCAGGCAGGCCGGGGCTAGCCGGTCATTCAGTTCCGCGGCGCGGGTGGCGCTGCGCTTCGCCTCCCCGATCCACTGCGGATCCTTGGTCTTGCGGTATTTGCGGCAGCAGGCTTCGCCCAGGCCGGCCAAAGCGGGAGCGTAGTTGGGATCCTGCTGCAAGGCTTGCTGGAAAGCGCTGATGGCGCGATCCAGGCTCTCCGGCACATCATAACGGTGCATGTGCCCGCGTCCTTGCAGGTACAGATCGTAAGCGGCCGGCGCCGCGATCCGGCCGTATCCAGGCTCCTTGAGGGCCTGCGAGTCCAACCGGAGCATCCCTGCGACCCGGTGAAACACAGACTCCTCCAGTTTCGCTACGTCCGCCACGAATCCGTTGACATCGTCGCTGGCGCGCACCCGCGCTCGGCGTGCATCCAGCAGGCTGAGCCGGACCTGCACCTTGCCCCTGTCACGCAGCACGCTGCCGCCCAACGCCAGGTTGACGCCGAACTTGCGGCGAGCCTCCTCCGCACTGGACACCTTGGCCCCCCGCACCTCGCCCGCCGGCACCACCCGCAAGGATTTCTGCACCTGCTCAAGCTGGTTGAGCGTGGCGGTGAGACTCTCCGTGAGACCGTCGCAGAACGCCTGATTGGTCTCTTGCTCCCCCAAGTTAGCGAATGGCAGCACCGCCAGCACCCTCCGCTCCGGCAGGCTCCACGGCAGGAGCCAGTCTGCCAGCCGCTCACGCAGGGGTAGGGCCAGTCCCAGGGCCAACAGTGCGCACGCCGCCGGAATCGCCAAACGACGCGAGAGCACGCGACGCCACCAGGGTTCGGGGGGAGGCGCCGGCGGCCGCGGCGGGATCGTGAGGACATCATCGGGCCTGACAACGTGTATCACCGCCTGACTGGCGTGACACACAACCCCGAGGTCATCCGCCAGTTCCTCCACGCTCTGGTACCGCTCCTCTGGACTCTTAGCCGTGGCACGCGCTACGATCTCCCCGAATCCCGGCGGCAGGTCCGCGCGTACGGCCGCCACGGCAGGCGTCGGAGTCTCGATCACCTCGCGCAGGACCGCCACTTCGTGCGCGCCGTGGAAAGGCAGTTCCCCCACCGCCATCTCGTAGAGGACCACGCCCAGGGAGAAAATATCCGAACGCGGGTCCGCCTCCCGCCCCCGCGCCTGCTCCGGGGACATGTAGGCCGTGGTGCCCAAAATCACGCCCGGGGAGGTCAGCTCGCCGCTTCTCCACCACTTGGCCAAGCCGAAATCCGTGATCTTGGCGAAGCCCTCGCCGGAGAACATCACGTTGCCGGACTTCATGTCGCGGTGGACGATGCCATGGCGGTGCGCATGCGCCAACCCCGCGCACACCTGGAGGGCATACCGTCCAATCTCCTCCAGCGACAGCCTCAGCCCCGCCTGCCGCAAGTCCCGGATCCGCGTGCGCAGCGTACCCCCGGGCAGGTGCTCCAACACCAGGTACCGCTCCCCGGACACCTCTCCCACGTCGTAGAGGACGGCGATGTTGGGGTGACTGAGCATGGAGATGGCACGTGCCTCGTGAACGAATCGCGCCACCGCCTCCGGGGAGGCCAGCCGGCTTGGGGAAAGGAACTTGAGGGCTACGTGGCGCCCGAGCCGAGTGTCGCGCGCCTCGTAGACGATGCCAGAGCCGCCCCGGCCCAGTTCTGCGACGATCTCGTAGTGAGAGATACGCCGCCCCGACACGAGCCTGGTCCTCCTTCCGGTGTCCCGCGCAGAGACAAGCCCCGGCAGCTCATA
>Ga0194125_10013415_pt1 | contig 10657 bp, 13 predicted proteins | sample TA2KigC250mmetaG_FD_148626 | JGI IMG/M metagenome (GOLD analysis project Ga0194125, IMG submission 148626) | Freshwater microbial communities from Lake Tanganyika, Tanzania - TA2015034 Kigoma Deep Cast 250m | ecosystem: Environmental > Aquatic > Freshwater > Lake | place: Tanzania: Lake... | reverse complement strand
CCCGACCGGGCCAAACTCCGCCGGGCCGGTCGGGGACCGCCCGGCTCTTCATCGTCCCGGAAGCCGGCCTGTCGGCGGTCCAAAATCCTCGGATCATCGGCGTCGCCAGCGCCTCTCCGAAACCGTCTTTCCGGGTCCACGAGGACGGCGAGACGTACGACGCCTGGCTGTTTTACTACGGGCGCGACCCGGGCCAAAAACCGGAGATCATCCGTTTCGGACAGCCGGCCAAGCATCCATGAGGAGGTTTCTCATCGTCGCCGGCGAGAAATCAGGGGAGAATTACGGGGCCGCGGTGGTCCGGGCGTACCGCGGCCTCGACCCGAAAGCCCGCTTCTTCGGCGTCGGGGGGCGGAACATGGCCGAGGCCGGGGTGGACATCCTTGTTCCGATGAAAGCCTTGGCCGTCGTCGGTCTGGCCGAAGTCCTGAGCGAGGTCCCCAGAATCCGCCGGATCCTGGCCAGCCTGGAGGAGGAAGCCCGGCGCCGAAAACCCGCCGCGGCCGTTCTCATCGATTCCCCCGACTTCAACCTCCGCCTGGCCAAGCGGCTTATGGCCGTCGGCGTTCCGGTCCTCTATTACATCGGCCCGACGGTCTGGGCCTGGCGCCGCGGACGGCTGAGGACGGTCCGGGCCCGCGTCCGGAAGATGTGCCTCATCTTTCCCTTCGAGGAGGAGATCTATCGGAAAGCGGGGGTCCCGGCCCGCTTCGTCGGCCATCCCCTCCTCGAGCGGGTCAAGGTCCGCTTCGGCCGGGACGAGTTCCTGTCCAGATACGGGCTCGATCCCGGACGCCCGCTCATCTCCATGATGCCCGGAAGCCGGCGGTCCGAAGTCCTCCGCCATCTCCCCACGCTCGTCGAAGCCGCCCGCCGCCTCCGGAAAGACAGGCCCGCCCAGTTCCTCCTCCTTCAGGCGGAAGACCTCGACCCTTCCATTTTCCGCGCCTGTCTTCCCCGGGACGACCCCGACTTCCGACTTCTCCGCGAGGACGGATACGAGGCCATGGCCTCGAGCGATCTCGTCCTCTCGGCCTGCGGCACGGCCAACCTCGAATCCGCCCTCCTCGGAACGCCCCTCATCGCCTTTTACCGGCTCTCCCGCCTGACGTACGCCCTCGGCCGGCCGTTCGTCCGGATCGGCCGTTACAGCATCGTCAACATCCTGGCCGGACGCGAGCTCGTTCCGGAGCTGATCCAGGGACGTTTCCACGCCCGAAGCGTCGCCTTCGAGGCCGGACGCCTCCTGGACGACCCGGAGCGGAGAACGGCGATGCGGGCGGGATTTCGGTCGATCCGCCGAAGTCTGGGAACGGAGGACGCCTCGGGGAATGTCGCCCGGGAGCTGGCCGCCTTGGCCGGAGAGCGGGGAGGTTTCCGAACGCCGGCCGAGGCTTGAACGCCGTTTTCCTCCTCCCGCCGAAGCGGCCGAGAGGAGTCCCTTCAAGATACGGCTTCGACGGCCATCCTCCGGTCGATCCAAGCCTGGAGGAGATACATCAGCACGGCCCAGACGTTGGCCGCGACGATGATCCCCCAGAAAAACAAGTCGATCCGCCCGGCCAGGCTCATGGCGATGAACCAGGTGTTGGCCGTCGACCCCCCCAAGAACGTCCAGCCCCTCATGACCGCCTTATTGCGCTTCCGGTATTCCTCGGCCTCGACTCCGGACCGGAAAGGCTCCTCGCGCCTCCGGAATGCCAGGCGTTTTTGCAGTTCGCAATACCGGAGGTAGAGTTTGAGGAACGCCTTTCGGAACATCCGCCCCCGGGTCTCCCTAACGGCGGCCAGCTCTTCGCGAACGCTCCGGTAAACCTCGTCTTCGCCCTCGGACTCCGTCCCCAGGACGGCCTCGATGAACCGGCCGCGGTAGTAGTCGAGAACGGCGCTGTGGACGATGTACGTCGCGACCGTGGCCAAGAGCAGCAAGGCCCATCTCCACCGGTGAGTTTCCGGCGCCAAGCCGACGGCGAGGCCCAGACAGACGGACAAGTTGACCGAGTAATCGACGAGCCCGTCCAGAAGGCGGCCGAAACGCGTCCCGTTCTTTTTCAGCCGGGCCAATTGACCGTCGGCGCAGTCGAGGACGATCGAGAAGGCCAGGAGGACGGCCCCGGCGACGACGGTCGATCGACGGCCGAGGCCGTATCCCAGACCGGCCAGGAGGCCGATGAGGATCGAAAAGAGGCTGATCTGATTGGGCGTGACCGAGGTCTTGTAAACGGCCTTGACGAGAAGGAATCCGAGGGGACGGTAGACGGCCAGATCGACGGCCTCCTCGACATCGACGGCCTTCAAGGACCGGCGGTATTCCTCGAGAAGGCTCACCGCCCCCTCCGCCCTCGGACCAAGGATTTTCCCGCCGCGGTCAGGGCTCCGGTCCGGCCCCGTGTCCCGGCCGCGATTCGGGCGCGGCCGTCGAGACGGAGCTTCCTCTCATCGGACTCAAGCACGATCTTCTCCCTCACGGCCTCGGGCGGTCAGACAAATCCTTCTCCTTCTCGGGCCCGGCTTGATCCGAACGGCCCGTCCTTCGATCCGAGGCCCAGAGATTCCGAGGCCGCCTTGGCTTTTTCGACCCCGGCGATTATAATATGGGCCCGCGAAATTCGTCAACGTCGACCGGAGGTCTCATGAAACGTCTTCTCGCCGGCCTTCTCCTTCTCGCGGCCGCCGGGCCCGGCTACGGCCAAACGGATCAGATCCTCAAACTCAAGGATCAGATCGTCCGGCTCCAGAATGAGGGTGATCTCGGATTCGGCCGTTTCAGCCTCTGCTCCGAAATCCTCGGCTTCGGGTCCTACGCCCCCCTGCCCCAGGCCGTCATCCCCAGAAATGGAATCCTCCTCGTCTATTATGAGCCGGCCAACGTCTTCACGGCCGTGCGCGAGGGATTATATGAAATTTGGTACACCCAGGACTTGGCCCTCCTCGACGCCGGCGGAAAGGTCATCCAGGAATGGAAAGACTTCTTGACGTTCAGGCAAGCGGCCAAGCAGCCCATCCTTGACTTGTACGCCAAGAACACCCTCGAACTCCAAGGCCTGCCGCCGGGCGACTATAAGCTCCGGGCCGTTCTCAAGGACCGCTTCCGGAAGGGCGAAGCCGTCAAGGTCGTCGATTTCGCGGTGAAATGAATTCCCTCAGCCGGTCCGGCAGGACGAACCGGAGCCCGTCGAAGAGCTTGAGGTTGTATCTCTTGGCCTCCCCGGCGGCGAGCTCGAGGACATAAAGAGCGTCCCGCCCCGGTCCGTACGAGGGGCAGGGCTCGGCCGGGCAGGGAGGGACGTCTGGCTCGATATGGACGATCCGGCGGTCCCGGTCGAGCCACAGGATGTCGAGAGGGACGAGGGTGTTCTTCATCCAAAAGGCGGGCTTCCCCTCTTTTTCGAAGAGGAAGAGCATCCCCTGCCCGGGGAGGATTTTTTCCCGGAACATCAAGCCCCGGGCCCGCTCCTCCGGGGTGACGGCCAGCTCGACGACGATCGTCCGGCCCTCGGCCGTATAGACCTCGATGAAACGGCCCCCTTGGACGGCCGGCCGGACGACGGTCATCGCTCCCGCGATGAAGACGGCTCCCCGGACGGCCCAGGATCCTTTCATCGTTCGCCCTTCTTCAGGACGGCCGCCTTTCGACGAGAGGAACGAACCGGACGGAAAAGAGGCGCTCCTCCCGCCATCCCCCTTCTTTCCGTGAGAGCAGGACGAGGTCTTGGCGGTCGACGCCGACCGGGATGATCATCCGCCCCTCGGGGACGAGCTGTTCGCGGAGCCGAGGGGGAATGTCCGCCGGGGCGGCCGTGACCATGATCGCATCGAAAGGGCCGGCCTCGGGCCAGCCGGCCGACCCGTCGGCGACTTGGAAACGGATATTCCGGTATCCGAGTCCGGAGAGGACGGACTGGGCTCGGAGGGACAGGGCGGCGATGATCTCCACCGTCCAGACTTCGGCCGCGAGTTCGGCCAGGACGGCCGTTTGATAACCCGAACCCGTCCCGACTTCCAGAACCTTGTCCTCGGGACCGAGGGCCAAGGCCTCGGTCATCGCCGCGACGATATAGGGCTGGGAAATCGTTTGCCCCTCGCCGATCGGCAGCGGCTCGTCCCTATAGGCCTGGGAGCGAAGGTCGGCGGGCACGAAGGCGTGTCGAGGGACGGTCCTGAGGGCGGCCAGGAGGCGCGGCTCCCGGACGCCCCGGGCCTCGATCTGGCGCTTGACCATCGCCTCGCGGAGGACCTTGAAATCTTTCATCTCACCCGGACCGCGGCCGACCCGGACCATCCCTCCCGGAGGCTCAGTACGCTCTGGCGAAATAGGGGCGCCCCTTGGCCTCCCGGCCGCAGGCGAGGCAAAGCCCGCCCGAAACCGGCTCGGTCTCGTCCAGCGGGATGACCCGGATCGTGGCCATCGTCGCGTTCTTGATCGTATCCTCGCAGGCGCCCTCCCCGCACCAACCGCCGCGGATGAAACCCCGGTCTTTTTCCAGGATCTCCCGGAACTCCTCGAAGCTCCGGGCCTCCCGGATGTTGGCCGCGAGGAAAGAGTCGGCCTCGGCGTAAAGGCGTTTTTGGACCTCGTCGAGCAAGGACGCGACCCGGACCGGAAGGGCCTCGAAGGCGGCCTTTTCCTTGGCCCGGGTATCGCGCCGGACGATGACGGCTTGGCCGGCTTGGACGTCCCGGGGCCCGATCTCGACGCGGAGAGGGACCCCCCGCATCTCGTGTTCGGCGAACTTCCAACCCGGCGTCGCTTCCTCCCGGGCATCGCAAAGGACCCGGATTCCGGCCGCCCGAAGGGCGTCGGCCGCGGCCCGGGCCGCCGGCAGGACGGACGTTTTCCAGTCGCCGACCGAGATCGGGACGATGACGGCCTGGACCGGAGCGACCCGGGGAGGGAAGCGCAATCCCGCGTCGTCGCCGTGGACCATGACCAAGGCGCCGACGAGGCGGGTCGTCATCCCCCAAGAGGTCTGCCAGACGTACTGGAGTTTCTGGCGGCGGTCCTCGAACTTGATGTCGAAGGCTTTCGAAAAATGCTGGCCGAGATTATGGGATGTCCCCATCTGGAGGGCCTTGCCGTCGGACATGAGGGCCTCCAGGGCATAGGTCATCTGGGCGCCGGCGAACTTCTCCCGGAGGGTTTTCCGGCCGGAAAGGACCGGAATGGCCAGCTCGGTCTCGACGAACTCCCGGTACATGGCCAGAACCCGGAGGGTTTCCTCCTCGGCCTCCTCGGCCGTCTCGTGGCAGGTATGGCCTTCCTGCCAGAGGAATTCCGTCGTCCGGAGAAACGGCCGGGTGACCTTTTCCCAACGGACGATGTTTGCCCACTGGTTGATGAGAAGCGGCAAGTCGCGCCAGGACCTGATCCATTTCGCGTACATCGGACCGATGATGGCCTCCGAGGTCGGGCGGACGGCCAGCCGCTCTTCGAGATCCTCCTTGCCTCCGGCCGTCACCCAGGCGACCTCCGGGGAAAAGCCCTCGACATGCTCGGCTTCCTTCTGGAGGAAGCTTTCGGGGATGAACAGCGGGAAGTAGGCGTTGACGTGGCCCGTGGCCTTGATCCGCCGGTCGAGGTGGTGCTGGATGTTCTCCCAGACGGCGAAGCCGTACGGGCGGATGACCATCATCCCCTTCATCGGGGCATAATCGGCCAATTCCGCTTTTTGGATGATCTCCTGGTACCAGCGGGAAAAATCCTCGGACTTCGGAGTGATGTGCTTGACTTGCCGTTCGTTCACGCTCAATCTGGACTCCCGGGATCGAATGCCGGGTCATTCTAGCGTCCGGCCGCCGATCTTGTCAAGAAACCGGCTCCCGGCCAAAAGCCGGCCCCTGGGCCAAGGCCCCGAGAGCGGGCGCCCGGCTCGTCCCCGCCCGGCCTCGGCCTCGCCGAAGCCGGCGAAACGGCCCGGCCGGGAAGGTGAAAGGCGGAAAGCCGGATTTCACCCCTGGCCTCATCCGAAGGGGTGATTGACCGGCCTTTCCGGCCGTGCCATTCTGTCCCCGCCAAGAAGGAAAAGGATGTGATCATGGCGATCAAAGTCCCCGTCGATGACCTCGGGCTTTTCAGCTCGAGGGAGCGAGGCTTCAATTTCCCCCTGCCGACCACGGTCGAAGGGCAGAACGCCCGGGGGCGGGAATTCCGCGAGGACACCGTCCTGTCCTACATCAACCATCAGGGCTCGTCCTTCTACCTCCGGAATCCGGTCAACATCGGGGTGCGGCTCCGCCTCGTCATCGACCTCCCCGAGAAATTGTCCCAGGACAAGTCCCTCAAACTCGTCATCCGAGGACGGGTCGCCCGGGTCGAAGGACTCCGCGAGTCCGGCGGCGCCAAAAAGGTCATGATCCACTTCGACAGCAAGTACGTCATCAAACCCGAGGAATGACCGCCATGAACACTCCCGAGGCCAAGAAAAAGGAGCGGAGCTTCGCCCTCTCCCTGCCGGCGTTCGTCCGGGGAGGCGAGGCGGGGGATCCCGCCTTCGCCGAACAGGCCGAGGTCGCGGCCATGAGCGCCGAGGAGGCGACCCTCAAGCTCCGGAGCCGCGTGCGGATCGGGATGAAGCTCCATTTCGCCATCCACGTTCCCCGGACTTTCTTCCTGGAGAGCCCCCTCGAGATGGCCCTCTCCGGGACCGTCGTCCAAATCCAGCCGCCCCTCTTCCGGGCCGGCGACGATCCCCTCGTCCGGCTTCGCCTCGACCGGTCCTACGCCATCCTGGCCCATTAAGCCCGGCGCTCCCGCGGCCTCCGCCCGGCATCCCGGCTCTTCCCTTCCCCCTCCGTTTCGAATAAGATGGGGCGGAGGATCCACAAGATGCAAGCCCTATTTCTCGCCGCGGGCATGGGCAAGAGGCTCGGTCCGCTCACGGCCCGGTCGACGAAATGCATGGTTTCCCTCGACGGGCGGAGGCTGATCGAACACGCCCTGGAGGCCGTCCAGAGAACGTCGATCCGCAAGGTCATCTTCGTCGTCGGGCACGGCGGCGAGGAGCTGATGTCCTTTCTCGGCGCCTCCTACCAAGGCCTGTCCCTCGAGTACGTCTGGAACCGCGATTTCGCGACGACGAACAACATCTATTCCCTCTTCCTCGTCAAGGACCGGCTGGCGGCCGACGACACCCTCCTCCTCGAGAGCGACGTCATTTTCGAGCCGTCGATCCTCGCGGATTGCCTGGCCCATCCCGCCCCGAACTTGGCCGTCGTGGCCAAGTACGAATCCTGGATGGACGGGACGGTCGTCACCCTCAAGGACGCCCATCGCGTTTCGAGCTTCATCTCCAAGAAGGACTTCCGGTGGGGCGAGGCCGACGGCTATTTCAAGACGGTCAACATCTACAAGCTGTCCCGGGATTTTTCCCGGACGAAGTTCCTGCCCTTCCTCGAGGCCTACATCCATTCCCAAGGCAAGAACGGCTTCTACGAGGAGGTCCTCAAGCTCCTGGCCTTCATCGACACCGGCGACCTGGCCGCTCTCCCCATTACCGACAAGGCCTGGTACGAAATCGACGACCTCCAGGATCTAGATATCGCCCGGGTCCTCTTCTCTCCGGCGAAATCCCGGTCGGCGCTCCTCCAGAGCCGGTACGGGGGCTACTGGCGATTTCCCCGGCTCAAGGACTTCTGTTACCTGGTCAACCCCTTCTTCCCGCCCCCGGCTCTCGTCGCCGAGCTCAAGCGGAATTTCGAGGTCCTCCTGACGAGCTATCCCTCCGGACAGGACGTCCAGAATCTCCTCGCGGCCAAGCTCTTCGGCTGCGCCCCGGAGCGGATCCTGGTCGGCAACGGGGCCTCGGAGCTCATCGGGGGGATGATGCCCCTTCTCGAGGGCCGGACCGGGATGTCCGTCCCGACCTTCCATGAGTATTTCGAGCGGCTCGGGAAAGGCGATCTCGTCCCTTTCGTCCCGTCCTCTCCGGATTTCGCCTACTCGGCCGACGACTTGATCCGGTTCGCCGAGCGGGAGGGCCTGGGGACCCTGGTCCTCATCAACCCGGACAATCCGACCGGGCATTATCTTCCCAAGAGCGAGGTCCTTCGCCTCGTGCAAGCCCTCAAGGCGGCCCGGATCCGGGCGATCGTCGACGAATCCTTCGTCGATTTCGTCGACGGCACGTCCCGGGGGACCCTCCTCGACGACGGTCTGCTGTCCTCCCACCCGAACCTCGTCGTCATCAAGAGCCTCGGAAAGTCCTACGGCGTCCCGGGCCTCCGGCTCGGCGTCCTGGCCGCGGCCGACGCCGACCTTATCCGAGCGACGCGGAAAAGCTTGGCCATCTGGAACATCAACGCCCCCGGCGAACACTTCCTCCAGGTCATCGGCAAATACACGGCCGACTACTTCCACAGCTGCGCCCGTCTGGCGGCGGAACGGGAGAATCTCGTTCGCGGCCTGGCCTCCCTCTCCTGGCTCCGGCCGCTGCCCTCCGCGGCGAATTTCGTCCTCTGCGAGCTCCTGGGCGGAAGGCGTTCCGACGAGCTGACGGCCGCGCTCCTCGAGCGCGATCTCATCCTGATCAAGGATTGCCGAGGGAAGCTCGGCATCGGGGACCGGCCCTTCGTCCGGTTCACCGTCCGGGACGCCGAAGACAACGCCCGCCTTCTCGAAGGCCTCCGGGCCCTGGTCCCGGGATGATTCCGGACGACCCGATCCCGGCCCTCCCATTTCTCCCGTTTCTCCCGTTTCTTGACATGACGGGGACCTTGGATTACGATACGCCCGCTCAAATTCCGGGCTTGGGCCGCGGCCCGGCGAAGAGGCAAGCATGAACAAAAAAAAGCTTCCGGGTCCCGAGATCCCGAAGACCAAGGTCCTGATCTTCTGCCCGTCCGACCTCATCCTGGCCGGGATCTTGAAGTCCCTCGAGGCCGACCCGACGATCGAGGTCGTCAACGTCGAAAAAGGCACGATCGACTCGTTCATGGAATCGATCCGCCGGCTCCGCCCCCAAGTCATCCTCTTCGCCAGCACGGAGGCCATGCCGAACATGCGGGAGATTTGCAAGGCCATCCGCGAAATCTCCCGGGATGACATCAAATCCCACATGCTCATTCTCGGCAACATCCCCTCCCACGAGGAAATCGTCAGCCTGATCAACGTCGGGGCCCGGGGCTACTTCGACCTCAACGACGCCTCCGGCCAGCTCCCCGAGGCCGTCCAGGTCATCGCCAAGGGCGAGATCTGGCTCCCCCGGGACAAGATGTCGAGCATCATGGACCGGATCATCTCCGTCGTCGGCCGGGACATGAAGGAAAAGACCCTCGACCAGCTGACCCCGACCGAATTCCAGGTCCTCAAGCTCATCGGCCAGGGAAAATCCAACGACGAAATCGCCGAGGCCCTCTTCATCAGCAAGAACACCGTCCGCTCCCACATCAAGTCCATCTACGCCAAGCTCGACACCCACAGCCGTCTCCAGATCGCCCTTTACGCCATCAACTCGGCCCTGTTCTGACCGGGAGGAAGGGAACCGCCATGCCCAAAACAGCCGATTCCAAGGTCAAGAAAGCCCGACGCCAGACCGGACCGGTCATCTCCGTTCCCGTTGACGTCAACCGGAGGCGGGAGTGGCGGTTCGAGCTGCCGCTCAAAGCCCAAGTCGAGGGAACCCTGTCTCAAGGCCGGAAGTTCCGGGAAGCGGCCAAGGTCCTGAACATCAGCTCGGGGGGCGCGTATTTTTGCCTGAACGCGGGGGTCGTCGTCGGCTCCAAGCTCGCCCTTTCGATCGACATCCCCAAGAAAGTCACGGAAGGCCGGGTCATGATCCTCCGGATCGGAGCGACCGCCGTCCGCCTCGAGAAGCCGGAGGCGGGGAACAAGAAGCAGGGCGTGGCCGTCCGCTTCGACAAAGATTTCGAGTTCGTCTCCCCCAAGTCCCGGTGAGCGTCCGGCCCTCATGCTCACCGTCGCCCTGACGGGGGGAATCGCCTCCGGAAAATCCGTCGTCGCCAGGATCTTCGAAGCCCACGGCTGCGTCCTTTTCCGGGCCGACGCCGTCGCCCAATCGCTCATGGCCCCCGGAGGACCGGCTTTCGGCCCCCTCGTCGAACGGTTCGGACCGGCCGTCACTTGCCGGGGAGGCGGGATCGACCGGAAGAAACTCTCGGCCCTCGTTTTCGGCGACGAGGCCGCCCGCAAGCAAGTCAACCGGATCGTTCATCCCCTCGTCGAGGCCGCCCGGCGGGCCGAGGTCGGCCGCCTCGAAGCCGAGGGCCGGACGGCGATCTTCGTCTCCGAGGCGGCCCTGACGATCGAGGCCGGATTCCACGAGGCCTTCGACAAGATCGTCGTCGTCTCCTGTCCGGCCGGCCTCCAAGCCGCCCGGCTCATGTCCCGAGACGGGATCACCCGCGAGGAGGCCTTGGCCCGCCTGGCCGCCCAGATGCCCGTCGAGGAGAAGCTCGGCTACGCCGATTACGTCGTCGACGCCTCGGGATCGCTCGAGCGGACGATCGCCCAGGCCGAGGCCGTCTACGCCCGCCTCCTCGAGGACGCCGAGGGAAAACGGCGGGGGTGATTACCGGTTCTTCAAGGCGGCGGCGAGGAGGGGGATCAGAATTTCGTGGGGGCCGATGAAATAGAAGCCCCTCCCCTTTTTCCCGAGAGGCCGCCGGGCGACGTTCTCGGCCGGGCGGTAGTGGCGGAGAA
>Ga0194125_10013414_pt1 | contig 10657 bp, 8 predicted proteins | sample TA2KigC250mmetaG_FD_148626 | JGI IMG/M metagenome (GOLD analysis project Ga0194125, IMG submission 148626) | Freshwater microbial communities from Lake Tanganyika, Tanzania - TA2015034 Kigoma Deep Cast 250m | ecosystem: Environmental > Aquatic > Freshwater > Lake | place: Tanzania: Lake... | reverse complement strand
AGGACGCAAGCACTGCAAGGTAGGCCATGCGCACCCGGCGGTCGCCGTCCTCGCTGATCAGCGACATCCGGCGGATCATGTCGCCGTCGCAACCCTTTGCGCCGAGTGTGGCAAGAAACTGCGCATTGAGGTCGAAGATGATTTCGAGATGCCGCGGCAGCACATCGGCGAGCATGGCCACGGGCCAGGTCTCGAGCGCTTCGCTCATCAGCGTGTGGTTGGTGTAGGAGAAGATGCGCTGGCAGTGCAGCCAGGCGGCGTCCCAGTCCATGCGGTGCACATCCACCAGCAGGCGCATCAACTCGGGTACCGCCAGGACCGGATGGGTGTCGTTGAGATGAATGCAGATCTTGTCGGAGAGTTTGCGCAGGTTGTCGTGGGTGGAGAGGTAGCGCCGGAGCAGATCCTGCACGCTCGCACTCACGAAGAAGTACTCCTGCTGGAGGCGCAGCCTGCGACCGGGGTCGGTGGAATCGTCGGGATAGAGTACCCGCGACACATTCTCCGAAAGATTCTTCTTGGCCACCGCTTCGATGTAGTTCCCGCGGTTGAAGGCAGCCAGATCGATCTCCTCGTCGGCACGCGCCGACCACAGCCTCAAGGTGTTGGTGGCGAGCGTGTCGTAGCCGGGCACGATGATGTCGTGGGCCACCGCCTTTACCGGCGCGGTATCCACCCAGCGGCGCGCGCTGCCGTCGGCCACCACATGACCGCCGAAGTGCACCCTGTAGCTCACTTCAGCGCGCACAAACTCCCAGGGATGTCCGTGCTTGAGCCATTGGTCGGGCGCCTCCTGCTGCTGGCCCTCCACGATCTTCTGGCGAAACATCCCGTAGTCGTAGCGGATGCCGTAGCCGAAGCCCGGCACATTGAGCGTGGCCATCGCGTCGAGAAAACACGCGGCCAGGCGTCCGAGACCTCCGTTGCCCAGCGCCGCGTCGTTTTCCATGTTGAGCAACTGATCGAGGTCCACGCCCATTTCGGCCAATGCCTGGCTTACCCGGTCGCGCAGGCCGAGTGCGAGCAGCGCGTTGCTGAAGCTGCGCCCAATCAGGAACTCCATCGACAGGTAGTACACGCGCTTGCTGTCCTGCGCATACTGCGCGCGGGTGGTCTGCATCCAGCGGTCGATCAGGTGATCGCGAATGGCGAGCGCGCTGGCCTGAAACCAGTCCTCGGGGCGCGCACTGAGCGGGTCCTTGCCGACCGAAAAGCGCAGCTTGTTGGCAATCGCCCGCTTGATCGAACGCAAATCCCGCGCCGGAGGGTCGAAGTCGAAGGCGGGGTTGACTTGTACAGGACTATCCATGGGCGTGGCCGAGTTGCTGGTAGATTCGAGTGTACTGCCGCGCGGGTTCATCCCAGTCGAATGCAAGCGACATGCCAGTGCGCTGCAGCGCCGCCCACTGCACAGGCTGCGCCCAGCATGCCAGCGCCTGCGCCCAGGCTTCGAGAAAGGCGCCGATGTGGAAGGTGGCAAAGGCAAACCCGCTGCAACCAGTGGCTGCGGGGTTGTGCGGATCCCAGGGATGGACCGTGTCGGCAAGGCCCCCGACTGAGTGCACCAGCGGCAAGCATCCGTAGCGCATCGCATACATCTGCGTAAGGCCACAGGGCTCGAACTGCGAGGGCATCAGGAGCATGTCGCAGCCTGCCAGCAGCCGGTGCGCGAGAGCTTCGTCAAAGCAAAGACGCACCCGGACCTGATCCGGGTGGCGCTGCTCCAGCTCCAGGAAGGCCTGCTCGATCGATGCTTCGCCGCGACCCAGGATCGCCAATTGCGCACCCTGATGGAGCATTGGTGCGGCCGCTTCCAGCACCAGCCCGAGCCCCTTGTGCGGATGCAGGCGACTGATGATCGCGCAGCGCGGCGCTTCGTGATGCGCTGCAAGCCCGAGTTCCAGCCCGAGCGCCTCATGGTTTGTTGCGCGCGCGGTTAGCTGACCGGGGTTGTAGCGTGATGGCAGGTGATCGTCGTGCGCCGGATTCCAGATGCCGCTGTCGATGCCGTTGCGGATCCCACTGAGCTTGTGGCCGTGGTGCCGCAGGAGCCCATCGAGACCGAAGCCCTGCTCAGGCGTCTGAATCTCGCGCGCATAGCCTGCGCTCACTGTGCTCAGCCGGTCGGCATGCACGATCCCCGCCTTCATGTAGGAGATCTGTCCGTGAAACTCGAGCCCCTCGAGATGCCAGGCGTGCGCCGGAATCCCGAGCTCGGCTTGATGCACCGCGCGAAAGAGTCCCTGGTAGGCAAGGTTGTGGATGGTGAACACGCTCGGACGGCGCACGTGTGGCGCGGTGCTCCATGCCAGATAGGCCGGTGCAAGTCCTGCATGCCAATCGTGCGCATGCACCACCTGGGGTTGCCATGTTGGATCGAGTCCGCAGGCAAGTTCACGTGCCACCCAGCCAAGTGCTGCGAAACGCCGGTGGTTGTCGGCAAAGGCATGGCCCTGCGCATCCTCGTAGGGACTGCCCGCCCGCGCATAGAGCCACGCTGCATCGATCAGGTAGAGCCTGGCACTGGAGCCGTGGGCCTCGGCACCGAGCACATCCACTTCGTCGCCCCACGGAAGTCGTGCCCGTCCGATGCGTTCGGTGCTGCGCAGCGCCTGAAGGATCACGGGGTAGCCCGGAAGCAGCGCACGCAATTCCACACCACAGCGGGCGAGCGCGGCCGGAAGCGCACCTGCAACATCGGCAAGCCCCCCGGTCTTCACCCAGGGGACCATCTCGGAGCTGACCTGAAGAACACGCATCGGCAAAGGCTCAGCCGGGCGGCTTCCCGCTGAGACGATCGAGCATGCCGCGGGTGATCAGCACCACACCCTTCTCGGTGCGCTCAAAGCGCTGGGCATCGAGCGCCGGGTCTTCACCCACGACGAGACCCTCCGGGATTTCGCAGCCGCGATCGATCACGACGCGCTGAAGGCGGCAGCGCCGGTTGATGAGGACCTCGGGGAGGAGTACACAGGCATTCAACAGGCAGAAGGAACGGATACGCACATTGGAAAAGAGAACCGAGTTGCTCACCGACGAACCCGAAACGATGCAGCCCCCGGAGACGATCGTGTTGATGGTCTCTCCGTGCCGGCCCTGTGCGTCCTGCACGAACTTCGCAGGCGGCAACTGGCGCTGATGCGTCCAGATCGGCCACTGGGTGTCGTAGATGTCGAGCTCCGGCGTGACTGCAGCCAGGTCGAGGTTGGCTTCCCAGAAGGCGTCGATGGTGCCCACGTCGCGCCAGTACGGGGTGCTGCGCTTGGCCGAGGAAATGCACGACATCGAAAAGGGGTGCGCCACCGCCTGCCCCTCACGGACCACCCGCGGGATCACGTCCTTGCCAAAGTCGTGCGAGGAAGTGGGGTTGGCGAGATCGTCCTCAAGCATCTGGTAGAGGTAATCGGCGTTGAAGATATAGATCCCCATGCTCGCGAGCGAACGCTCGGGATCGCCGGGCATCGAAGGCGGATCGAGCGGTTTCTCCACGAAGTCGGTGATCCGGCGCGATGCGTTGATCGCCATCACGCCAAAAGCGCTCGCTTCGCTTCGGGGAACCTCGATGCAGCCCACGGTGCATTCGGCACCGCGCTCCACATGATCCTTGAGCATCAGGGCGTAGTCCATCTTGTACACATGGTCGCCTGCGAGGATCACCACGAACTCCGGGCGACTGGTGCGGATGATGTCGAGATTCTGATAGATCGCATCGGCGGTACCGCGGTACCAGTGCTCCTCGCTCACGCGTTGCTGGGCCGGAAGCAGGTCGACCATCTCGTTGAGTTCGGCGCGCAGAAAGCTCCAGCCACGCTGCAGATGCCGCAGCAACGAATGCGACTTGTACTGGGTCACGACACCGATGCGACGTATTCCCGAATTGACACAGTTGGAAAGTGCAAAATCGATGATACGGAATTTGCCCCCGAAGTAGACCGCAGGTTTGGCACGGTTGTCGGTGAGCTGCTTGAGCCGCGAGCCCCTGCCGCCCGCAAGCACCAGCGCCAGTGCGCGCCGCGCCAGGATGTGCGGCTGGATCTGCCGCGAAGACGACCCGAGGTGGCTCAGGTCCGAAGTACCGGCGTCGGTTGCGGTGTCCATCGCTTTCTCCTCGCGTCGATGCGCCACAGGAGCGCTGTGGCGCTGCACTTCGCTGTGTTTTCCCGCCTCAACCCGCCCCGTCTGCGCGATCGGCTCCGGGCCCAAGGGCGCGATCGGCTCCTGGCCCAAGGGCGCGATCGGCCCCGGGTCCAACGGCGCAAACCACACTGTACCCCGGCCTTGCAACCCGTGCCCCAAGGGGTGTTGCTGCGCTGTCGAAAACCGTGACCCAGTGACCCTTCGGCAGGACAAACTCCACCGCCCCGGCATGGCCATTGATCACGAGGAGCGCATGCTCAGCCCTGCGATCGCTCTGGCACAGATGGAGCGTGAGGGCGCGAAGCGAGGGGTCTTCCCAGTCTCCTGAACGCAGCGGCCGCCCTGCGGGGTGCAGCCAGCGTGCCTCACTCGAGCGGTGCTGCGCGGGGCACAGCGCGTCTTCGGCGGGTTCGCGCCACCAGTGCGCGGCGAGATGCGCCTGCAAGCGCTTGCGCGCCCGCATCAGGGTACGTGCAAACGCAAGGAGCGCTTCGTCGCATTCATCCCAGCGAAGCCAGCTGAGGTCGTTGTCCTGGCAGTAGGCGTTGTTGTTGCCCCGTTGCGACCGGCCCCATTCGTCACCGGCCTGCAGCATCGGCGTACCCAGCGATGCAAAGAGGCAGGCGAGGAGCGCCCGATGCTTGCTGCGCCGCAGCCGCACAACTTCGGGCGGCGCATCCAGGCCTTCATGGCCGTGGTTGTGCGCGCAGGGATCGTCGTGCCCATCGCGATTGTCTTCGCCGTTGGCCGCGTTGTGCTTGCGCGCGTAACTCAGTGCGTCGTGCACGGTGAAGCCGTCGTGACTCGCCAGGTAGTTCACGCTGGCCAACGCGGAGTTCTTGCCGCCCGCGAAGATCGCCGATGACCCCGCCAGCCGGTCTGCGAGTCGGCCCAGCGGAGCGTCTTCGCGGATCCAGAAGCCGCGCACCTCGTCGCGGTAGCGGTCGTTCCATTCGAGGACCTGCGCGGGAAATCCTCCCAGCCGGTAGCCCTGCGGGCCAAGATCCCAGGGTTCTGCGATCACGAGACTCTGCGCCAGCACCGGGTCTGCGGCGAGGCAACTCCAGAAGTACGAAGCCGCGAGCGGATCCATGCCACCGTCGGCGCGATTGCGCGAGGCGGTGGTGGCAAGATCGAAGCGAAAGCCGTCGACCCCGTAGTCGAGGACCCAGTGGCGCAGGCTCTGCAGTACCCATGCGCACACGCCGGGCTCGGCGAAGTTGAGCGTGTTGCCGCATCCGCTCCAGTTCTGCAAGCCACCGCGTGCATCGTGGCGGTAGTGCAGTGCAGCATCGAGTGCGCGCAGATGGTAGGTGGGGCCTGCCGCGTCGAGTTCTGCGCTGTGGTTGTAGACCACGTCGAGGACCACTTCGAGGCCGGCTGCGTGCAGCGCGGCGATCGTTTCGCGCAAGGCTAGTCGCGCCGCTTTCCAGCGCCCTCCCGACGGGTTCCCTCGGGCCCCCAGCGCCCCCTCGCGGCCCGCTGCAAGGTAGCCCGGATGCGGTGCGCTCCACGCGAGCACGTTGTAGCCCCAATAGTTCGAGAGCCCAAGCCGAAGAAGCCTGGGCTCGCTCACATGCGCGCTGATCGGCATCAGGCATAGCGTGGTCACGCCCAGTTTCAGGAAGTATTCAAGGCTCCAGGGGTGGGCGAGCGCCTCGATCGACCCCCTCAAGGCCTCGGGGATCCGTGTCTGCAGTTGGCTGAACCCCCGCGGATGGAGCTCGTAGAGCAGCCGCATCGTTGCCCCCGGGTCGGCGCGTTCCGCAGCCGGCCGATCGTGGATCCCTCGACGCGCCGGGGGAAGCTCCTCCACGAGCACCGCAAGTGGCCGGTCGGGCCGATCCAGGTTCACCCAGCGCGCCATCGGGTCGAGCAGGCAAGGCGCGAGTGCGCCGTGGTGGGCAACGCCGAGCCTGAAGCCGTAGGCCGAACCAGCGGGCCAGTCGAGCCCGCTCGCACTCCAGTAGTCACCGTCGCGCCGAAGCGCGACCTCGTGGAGTATCCGACGCGTATCCGGCTCGATCAGGCAGGCCTGCAGACTTTGGGCGTGCCGCGACAAGACCCCGAGATGGGTGCCGTTTGCGTCCTGCCATGCACCGGTACGCATCGCAGCTCAGGCAGCGCAGGGACGAAGCCAGAGCACAGCGAGCGGTGGCAGATCGATCGCAAGGCTGAAGGGCTTGCCGTGCCAGGGCTCGGCAACCGCCTGGGCGACCCAGGCCTCAGGGATGCTTGCGCCACCCCCGTAGCGCGGATCGTCGGTGTTGAGGATCACCTCCCAGCGTTGCTCCGCTGAAACGCCGACCCGGTAGGCCGGCCGCGGGACCGGGGTGAAGTGGCACACCACGAGAACCGCATCTCCGCTCAGGTCGCGGCGGAGAAAGGCAATCACGGACTGCCGATGATCGTCGTGCGCGACCCACTCGAAGCCTGCCGCCTCGTGGTCGAGTTGGTGGAGCGGGGCCTGCGCGCGGTAGACGGCGTTGAGGTCCTTCACCAGATGCTGGATGCCGAGGTGCTCGCCCTGCGCGAGCAGATGCCAGGGCAGGAAGCTGTCGTGATTCCATTCGCAGTCGCTTGCCCACTCGCTACCCATGAAAAGCAGCTTCTTGCCCGGGTAGGCCCACATCAGCCCGAAGAGCGCGCGCAGATTGGCAAACCGCAGCCAGCGCTCGCCGGGCATCTTGCCGAGCAGCGAGCCTTTTCCGTGCACAACCTCGTCGTGCGAGAGCGCGAGCACGAAGTTTTCCTCGAACGCATAGAGCAGGCCAAAGGTGAGGTCGCGCTGGTGAAACTTGCGGTAAAGCGGATCCCGGGCGAGGTACCTCAGGATGTCGTGCATCCAGCCGAGGTTCCACTTGTAGTGGAAGCCGAGCCCACCCTCCTCGAGGTCGTCGGAGGGTGGACGGCTCACCAGCGGAAACGAGGTGGACTCTTCGGCGATCGTGATGGCCTGAGGTGCCTCCTCACCGAGTCGCCGGCTGAGTTTGCGCAGGAAGGCGATCGACTCGAGGTTTTCCCGCCCGCCGAAACGGTTGGCGATCCACTGTCCATCGGGCCGGCTGTAGTCGCGGTAGAGCATGGAGGCCACCGCATCCACCCGCACCCCGTCGATCCCATACTGTTCGATCCAGAAGAGAGCATTGCCGAGCAGATAGTTGCGTACTTCGGGTCGGCCCAGGTTGAAGATCAGCGAGTGCCAGTCGGGGTGATAGCCCTCCCGGGGATCCTCGTGCTCGTAGAGCGCGGTGCCGTCAAAGCGCGAAAGCCCGTAGAGGTCTGCTGGAAAGTGTGCCGGGGTCCAGTCGAGAATCACGCCCAGTCCGTGCTGATGGGCGCAGTCCACAAAAGCTCGAAACTGCCCCGGGGTGCCGTGCCTCGCGGTGGGCGCATAGAGCCCCACCGGCTGGTAGCCCCAGGATCCGTCGAAGGGGTGTTCCATCACCGGCAGCAGTTCGAGATGCGTAAAACCCATCTCGACCGCATAGGGAACAAGCGACTCGGCAAGCTCGCCGTAGCTGAGCCAGCGCCAGCCTTCGGCCTTGCGCCAGGAGGCGCAGTGCACCTCGTAGATGCTGATCGGTGCGTGAAAGCCTTGCGGCACTCCCGGCTCGGCGAGTGGTCGAGGGATCTGGAGCCCCTCGATCACACTGGCCTGCTTCGGGCGCAACTCGGTGCGAAAGGCGTAGGGGTCCGACTTCATCACGATGGCGCCTTGGCTCTGCCAGACCCGGAACTGGTAGTGCTGTCCGCGGACAGCACCGGGAACGAAGACTGCCCAGATCCCGGAGGCTCCCTGGAGCGCCATCGGATGGGCTTCGGGTTTCCAGTCGTTGAAGTCGCCCAGCACCCAGACCTGTTGGGCGTTTGGGGCCCAAAGCGCAAACCGTGTCCCCGCCACGGCGGACTCGGTTTGCGGGTGCGCACCAAAGACTTCGTAGGGCCTCGCGTGGGTGCCCTCTCCGAGCAGCCACAAGTCGTGCGAGGAAATCAACATGGTCTGCGGAGGCGGCGGAAGCTGGCGCGGGGACTGTCCTGGTGCATCAATACGCAGCAAGTATGCACGAAGCGCCAAGAGGCACAGGCGGGCAGGCGCTAGAATCCGTGCGGCTGAAGTTCCGGATGCGGCACAGGCTTTGAACGACCGCACGCCTTTTCCTGTTGCATTGCGGAGAGTTCACATCATGGTTGACCGCCTCGTGCCGATTCGGTCCACACTTTCGCTCGAGGCCGCGCTGGCGATCAGCGTGGAGGCGTTGCGGTTGCGTCGCGAACTCGGCCTGCACCCGCTTGCCGTGGTGGTGCTGGATGCGGGTGCGCAACTCGTGTCGTTCCAGCGCGAGGACGGCTGCGGTCCCCTGCGTTACGACATCGCCCTCGGAAAGGCCTGGGGCGCGCTTGGGATGGGGATGTCGTCGCGCCAGATCGGCGAGCGCACCGCGAGCCGCCCGGCGTTTCAGACTGCGGCATCGGTGGCTTCGCAGGGTCGCTTCGTGCCTGTGGCCGGGGGTGTGCTGATCCTCGATCGCGAGGGCGGAGCGATCGGCGCAGTGGGCATCAGCGGCGACACCTCCGACCGGGACGAACACTGCGCCATCGAGGCGATTCGCCACGCGGGCCTGCGCCCCGACCCTGAGCGGCCGGTTGCGGGCTAAGTCCCGCAGTCCGAACAGCGGCCATAGAGCGTGAGCTCATGGTCTTCCACGGTGAAGCCTTGCGGCGCAAGTTCGGAGAATTCGCCGGGGCAGGCGTGAATGTCGAAAACCCGGTTGCAGGCCCTGCACTGGAAATGGTGGTGGTGACGGTGGCCGCCGAGTTCGTAGCGGGGACTGTCTCCCGGCAGAAACACCGGCTGAAGTTCCTTCTCCTCCACCATCGCCTTGAGGTTGCGGTACACCGTGCCAAGGCTCAATGCCGGCACCGCTTCCTTGGCCTGATCGAGGATTTCCAGGGGGAGCAAAGGCCGACGCGAGCGCGCGATCGCCTCGCGGATCGCCGCCCTCTGCTTGGTCATGCGCTCCATGGATCGAGGATCTCGCGTTGAGGTTTTATGGTGGGCCTTTGCACTGCGCGACAGCGCCCTTTATCTGTGTGATCCATGATGCTGTCGCGGGTGTGATCCGTGATGCTGTCGCGGGTGTGATCCGTGATGCTGTCGCGGGTGTGATCCATGATGCTGTCGCGGGTGCGATCCCGGATCTCAGTGCTGACTTCCCCGATGCGCCCACGCGGTGGTGTTCTTCTCGAGAGCGCTGAACAGTTCGTACATCAGCATCGCCATTGCGCCAACCACCACCAGTCCCGAGAAGGCAAGCCCCATCTGCATGGCCGAACCCGCGCTGATCAGGAGGTAGCCGATCCCCTCGTTGGCGGCGGTCATCTCCGAGACGGTCGTGCCCACGAAGGCAAGCGTGATTGCCACCTTGAGTGAGGCATAGAAGTAAGGCATCGATCGGGGCAGCCCCACCTTGATCAGCACGTCCCAGCGACGCGCTCCGAGTACCCGCAACACATCCTCGAGTTCGGGTTCGAGGGTTGCAAGCCCTGTTGCGATGTTGACCATGATCGGAAAAAAGGAAATGAGAAAGGCTGTGAGCACTGCAGGCCCCACGCCAATGCCAAACCACACCACAAGGATCGGCACGAAGGCCGCCTTGGGGAGTGCGTTGAAGGCGGTCATCAGGGGGTAGATTGCCGAATACGCAAGACGCGAACTCCCGATGGCAAAGCCGAGCAGCACCCCCACCAGGATCGCAAGACCAAAGCCGGCCATCGTGACCCAGAAAGTCCGCCAGGCGTGCGCTGCAATCGTGGCCTTGTGCTCGGCAAACTGCTCAAGAATCCGCAGCGGGCTGGGAAAGATGAATTCCGACACCTGAAAGCCGGAGCAGATGATCTGCCAGGCAAGCACCAGCGCGATGAGAAGTAGCCAGGGCGAGGCCCGTTCAAGCTTTCGGTTCATGGTGCGTGCCCTGCGGGGAAGGGTGGATCGGCCAGCCTGCCACTCAGTGCGCATCCGTGGCATCGGCCTGCGTACGAAGCGCGCCGATATGGTTGCGGAGTTCGTGCACGATGTGGGAGAACTCCTGGGTATAGGTAACCTCGAGGTCGCGCGGTCGCGGCAGATCAATGCTTCGCCGGGCCACGAAGCGCCCCGGGCTTGCGCTCATCACATACACCGTGTCGGCAAGGAACACCGATTCGCGCAGGTCGTGCGTGACGAGGATCACGTTGAAGCGCTGGGTACTCCACAGGTCGCGCAGTACACACCAGAGATCCTCGCGGGTGAAGGCATCGAGCGCACCGAAGGGCTCGTCGAGAAGGAGCATCTTCGGCTGATGGATCAGCGCCCTGCAGATGCTCACCCGCTGCTGCATTCCGCCCGAAAGCTGCCACGGGTACTTCGATGCGTAGGCCTTGAGGCCCACCGCATCGAGCAAGGCGAGTGCCCTCACCTCGTACTCTGCGCGCATGCTCCGGTAGCGACTGCGGTGGGGTTCCACGATCTCGAGCGGAA
>Ga0194125_10013411_pt1 | contig 10660 bp, 4 predicted proteins | sample TA2KigC250mmetaG_FD_148626 | JGI IMG/M metagenome (GOLD analysis project Ga0194125, IMG submission 148626) | Freshwater microbial communities from Lake Tanganyika, Tanzania - TA2015034 Kigoma Deep Cast 250m | ecosystem: Environmental > Aquatic > Freshwater > Lake | place: Tanzania: Lake... | reverse complement strand
GTCTTGGGCCTGAACAAGCAGGACGGGGCTACTTTAGGGTAACCGACGCGTGCGCGCAACACACTCGCAAATCAGGAGTTACGAGAACGCTTCTGGCTAACTTGTAAACTCGGGCTAGGGTAGCCAAGTGACGGCTCTGTCGTTCGATGACCTGCGGTTCTGATCGCAGCCGCGCTCGTGCCGCCCGCGCGAGTCCGCAGCTAATCCAGAGCACGCCGTCCATCCTATGGGCTCTTTGACAGGATCGACATGATACGGATAGTCCCATGGATCGGCCTTGGCCGCATACATCGCAAAACCGCGCTAAGTCGAACGAAAACCGAGCTGTTCCGTGGTTCTGGGTCTCACATGGCAAGGTCCGTACTTGGCGGCCGCGGCCACTCGCTGTGGGAAGCAAAAAGGGGGCAAGTGGCGAAACCGGGAAGCGTGGGACTTGCGAGCACACACAACGGCCGGCACACATGGGCGCGGGCGAAATGCACCGGCGGAAAAAAGACGACGCGGACCAGGCCGTCTGCCGGCACGGCGTGGCATCGGGGCGCGGGGTGGGCTGCCAGACGGGAGAGTCGAGTGAACGCAGTTGCTGTCCGAGTTTCCTACCGGCGGACAGAAAGCCGAATAACGTAGAGACGGGGAGAATCTGCCGTTCCCGAGGAACGTGTTTCCGTCATTCCTGTTATTGCCCGTTGCGGTCGGAGCCCCGTTCTCTTGTCGGCCCCGGCGAAGGGTGCGCGGGGGCGGACAATCGGCCGGCCGAAAAGAGCTCCCGGAAACCTACTTGCGGCGACGCGTTGCGGCGGGTATTTCGCCGGTTGACACGGGCCGCATAGAAATCAGAATGGAGGGCTGTGGTATCTGTGCGTGGCGACCGGGGGCGGATGCGGCGCTGTTGCAGGGTTTGGGCACGGATCATGGTACCGATGGATCGCTTTTATGCCTGGCATCTCTTGAGACGCGATCATGCCGATTCTGGATTGTGAGACAAGCCTGCACCCGGCCGACTTGCTGGAGAGGGCTGGGGCCGATTCCGGCCGTTCCTGGTGGGCCGTCTACACGCGACCGAGACAGGAGAAGTCGCTGGCCCGGCAGTTGGTAGCACACGGGCTCTCGTTCTACTTGCCCTTGATTCCCCGCGATCGGCCCGTTCGCGGCCGCCCTGTTCGCTCGCACATCCCTCTTTTTCCCAGTTACGTCTTTCTTTTCGGCACGGAACCGGAACGTCTCACCGCGCTGACGACCAACCGGATCTCACACACGGTCCTGGTGCCGGATCAGGATCAGCTGTATTGCGATCTGGCCAACCTGTGCACTTTGATCGAGCGTGGCGTGCCGCTGAGTGCCGAACGGCGATTGCTCGCGGGAAGACGCGTCAGGATCAAGTGCGGTTCCTTGAGCGGATTGGAAGGGACCGTCATCCGGCGTCGCGGCCAGTGTCGCTTGCTGGTTGCCGTTCATTACCTGTGTCAAGGGGCGTCGGTGGAAATCGATGCATCCGCGCTGGAGCTGCTGTGAGCCGCGGTGTTGATGAGGAAGATACCGTGCTGCGGGTTGCTGGGATGATTCCCGGCAAGACAGAACCAGCCGACGCGGCACGCAGTCCCCGTCAGGTCGTCGGCGTCTCACTTCCCGCGTCGCGCGGCACGGCGGCGGAGCAGCACGACGCAGCCGGCCATGCCCAGCGCGTAGAGCACGAACCCGGATCATTCACGAGTCGGAGCGGAATTCGCGAGAATTCCGTGGCAGCCGCGAAGTAACCTCGGAATACCCGCGAGTTCCGCTACAACCGAGGACGCTGACCTGGCCCTATTCGTGAACAATCCCTGCCAACGTTCTCGGCTCCGGCACCACGCTCAGGCAGGTTTTATCGAATGAGGCGCCGCCCCCGGCGTGTGCCGCCGGGTGCGATCTCTGCACAGCTCGCGGTGCCGCTTACGCACACATTTCATCTCACTGCCAATCGAGTGCCACGTCCAGTGAGGTGGCGGAGTGCGTGAGCGCGCCGACGCTGATCCGTTCGACGCCGGATTCGGCGACGTCGCGGACCGAGTCCAGCGTGACGCCGCCGGAGGCCTCCAACTGGCTGGGGGACCGCAGCGCGTCGCGCCGCGCCACGGCCGCGCGCAACTGTGCCGGCGCCATGTTGTCCAGCAGGACGATGTCCGGGTTGCGCGGCAGGACGTCGTCGAGTTGCTGGAGCGAGTCGACTTCCACTTCGACGATCATGGCATGCGCGTCGCGCGAAAGCAGCTCCCGCAAACGGCTCCTCGCCGCGTCAACCGCTTCTCCGGGCGAGCGGCCCGCGGGGCCGAGTTGTGCCAAGTGGTTGTCCTTGATCAGCACGGCGTCAAACAGCCCGGTGCGGTGGTTGCTCCCGCCCCCGCACCGCACGGCGTACTTCTCCAGTCGCCGCCATCCGGGTGTCGTCTTGCGCGTGTCGTAAATGCGTGCGCCAGTGCCGGCAATTCGATCCACGAACGCCCGCGTCAGCGTGGCGATGCCGGAAAGCCGACCGATCATGTTCAGCACGAGGCGTTCGGTGGTGAGCAGGTCGCTTGCCGGACCGGAAATCGTGGCGACCCGGCCGCCGGCTTCCGTGCGTTGCCCGTCGCTCGCCCGCGGCTCCCAGCCCACGTGGGGCGCCATCTCGTCCAGCACGACGGCCGCGGCTCGCAAGCCGCAGACAACACCCGCTTCGCGGAACACCACGTCGGCACGGGCCGGACCGGAATCGGCGACCAACACGCGCGTCGTCACGTCGAAAGACCCGTTGAGGTCCTCCAAGACCGCCAGCCGCACCAACTGCCGACAGTCGGATTCCAGGCGAGCATCCCAGGTGATCTGATCGAAGTCCCGCATGGCGGATAGAAACCCTGAAAGAGGAAGTAGCGCGAGCGGGTTGGTTCCTGATGCGCTTTATATCTTGCATGACGGCCCCAGCCAAGGGCGGGACGCATGCCGACGCGATCAGCGTGGCCGCCAGTTGCGGAAATGAGCGAGGAACCGGGCCTCGACATCCGGGACCGCGCGGCGCAGGCGATCTTCCAGCGTGCCGGGTGGCATGTTCGATTGGATGTCGCGGAGGTACTGGACGAGCACGGTGTGTGCTTCGGGCGGTCCGTGCAGCATGAAATGCACCCACGCCCAGGACGCGCGGTATTCGGCTTCTCCCAACTCGCGCACGTCGCGCAGTTGCTCCAAATCCCGCAGCGGCCGCACGCGGCCAAACCGAGCGGCCCAGCGCGTCGGCGAACAATGCGGGTTGTCGTAAACGCGTTGGTCCACCGGTACCTCGAAATACTCGGCCAGCCCCTCGTCCAGCCATAACGGCACCGTGGGGAGACAGCTGTGCAGCAGCGCGTGCGTGCTCTCGTGTCGCACGTCGACCTCGAACTCCGGGCTCTCAAACGCGAAGACCCAGCCGAGTTGCTTACCCTTGATGAACAGCGCGCGACGGACCGGAGCGCCGGGGAAGTACTCGTTGAGGTACGTTTGATACGACCGGCTGTCGCGAAACAGGAACAAGTGGATCAATTCCCGAGTCGGCTCGACGCCCAACGCGCTCGTCACGTCGCGCTCCAGCGATGCCAGCTCGCCGGCCAGCCTCGGGTGCTCGTCCAGCGGAAAGTCCGCGTGCAGCACAAAGCGGCCGGCCTGACGCTCGTCGGCCCATTCCGTGCCCGGAGCCGCACCGTGGGCGAGCGTGCACGCGGCCATCAGCAGCGGAAAGCGGGCGAGGCGGGCGAAGCGGACAACGGGCACCGAGCGTTCTCCGAAGAAATGGAAACGGAGTCTGCCTCCATTTTGGCAAACTGGATAACGTTCAGGATTGCCTATTCACCCAAAAAGGAGGCAGACTCCGTTTTTGGGGTGCCTGTGCCTGCCTCCACACGCAGGTCGGGCGATTGTAGCGACGCCTGCGTTTCGGTCAAGGTGAAACAACCGCACCCTCCCACGAGCCTGTATCGTGCGTGTGCAAGGTCGGTCAGCTACGCCCGTTACTTCGGGCCTGTTCCCCCCACCAGCTCGTCTTGGGCGAGCGGCAGTTGAGAAGCCACCCGTAGGACGGGCACTCTTGCCCGTCCGGTGCGGTTCGACGGGCAAGAGTGCCCGTCCGGTGCGGTTCGACGGGCAAGAGTGCCCGTCCGGTGCGGTTCGACGGGCAAGAGTGCCCGTCCGGTGCGTGTTCGACGGGCAAGAGTGCCCGTCCTACTGGTAAATCCATTCCTGCCGCTCGCCTTGTAGTATGCACGCGACCCGGCGACGGGCGTTGGGAACTCGCCGCGCGCGGGGGCGAACTAAAAGCTACACTTCCGGTGCGGGACGCGAATCAACGCGATTCCGGGTGCAGCACCTGCCAGGCCGCGAGGCCGTATGACCCGTTTAACTCATACAATGAGTTCCCTCCTTTCTCGTGCCGACCTGGACGAGCACGCGGCGGCGGCGTTCTGCACGGGCGCCGCCGGCTCCAGTGCGCACGAGCCGGCCGTCTTCCTGGAGCGGTTCCGCGCCGCACGGCTGCTCAGCCGCCACGAGGGCCGCGAGACCTGGCTGGGCCAGGACGAGGCGACCCAGCAGTCGGTCGTGATCCGAGTCAGCCCCACGGCCATCCACACCGACAAGCTGTTGAAGCGGCTCGAGAAGGAAATCGCCACGCTGCAGCAGGACAAGGATCTGTCAGCGCGGCCGGAAGCGTCGGTGCTGGCGTTCGGCCGCGGCCCGAACCAGGTCTTCGCGGTCCGGCCGTTTCTGCAAGGCACTCCGCTCACCGCGCGTCTCCGCGGCGGCGCGCTGAACCTGGCCGACACGTTCCTGGTCGCCCGGGCCATCCTGGAATCGCTCCGCGTGGCGCACGAGCGCGGCATCCAGCACGGCGCGGTGCGGCCGGGCAACGTCATCCTGGGCGTGGCCGCCGACCCGTCGCGCGTCGCGCTGGTCAATCTCGGCTACTACCAGAACAAGGTCTTCGACGCCGCGATCTACCAGCAGCCGCTGGATACTGCCATATACCTGTCACTCGAACAATCGGGCGCCGTCGCGCGCGAGGTCGGCTTCACCTCCGACCTGTACTCGGCCGGGATCATCCTGTTCGAGTGCCTGACCGGCGCGCCGCCGTTCCAGAGCGACGACGTCGGCACCGTGCTGCTGAAGCACGTCACCGAGCCCGTGCCGGATCTGCAAACCAAGCGATCCGACATCCCCCGCCCGCTGAACGACCTCGTCCAGCGCATGCTGCGGAAGGACTCGCACGACCGCTACCAATCGGCCGAGGCCATCCTGGCCGATCTGCGGATCATCGAGGACGCGTGGCGCGGCGGCAACTCGGACCCGGACCTGGTGATCGGCGCCAGCGACCGGCGGCGGACGTTGACGGAACCGGTCTTCGTCGGTCGGGAGGACGAACTGCGGCAGCTGCAGAGCGAACTGCATCTGCTGACGGCCGGTCGCGGCTCGATGGCGATCGTCGAGTGCGAGTCGGGCGGCGGCAAGTCGCGGCTGCTGGAGAAGCTGACCTCCCGCGCCCTGCGGGAAGGCATCTGGGTGCTGCACGGGCAGGGCGTGAACGAGGTCGGTCAGCGCCCGTTCCAGGTGCTGGAAGACGTGCTCCGCGAACTGAGCGACGCGGCCCGCGCGAACCAGTCGTTCGCGGACGAGATCTCCACGCGGCTGGGCGACGCCCGCGACGCCATCCACGCATCGCTGCCCGATGTGGCCGAGGCGTTCGGCTGGGAGGCGCGCGCGTCGCTCGGCCCCGAACGGTTCGGCGAGACGCGGAGCATCCACGCCGTCACCACGCTGATCGAAGCGATCGGGTCGAGCCAGCGGCCGGTGATGATCATCCTGGACGATTGCCAGTGGGCGGACGAACTGGCGCTGAAGCTGTTGGTCCATTGGAATCGCCGATGGGCCCATGCCGACCCCGGGCGACGGTACCTGTCGGTCGTGGCGGCATTTCGATCCGAGGAAGCGGCCGGCACCGATTACCTGCGGCAGCTGCACTGCAGAACCCACTTACGATTGGCCCCTTTTGATGCTGAGCACGTGCGGCAGTTGCTGGAGTCGATGTCCGGCCCGCTTCCCGACGACGCGATCAAGGCGGTCTGCCAGCTGGCCGAGGGCAGTCCGTTCATGGCGACGGCCGTGTTGCGCGGGATGGTGGAATCGGGCGCGCTGGTGGCCGATCGCGACGGGTGGCGAGTCGAGCCGCTGGCGATGGCGGACCTGCGATCGTCCAGCCGCGCGGGCGAGCTGCTGTCGCGCCGCATCGACCTGTTGCCGGCCCCGACGCTCAGCCTGCTGTCCGCCGGCGCCGTGCTGGGCAAGGAGTTCGCGTTGGACATGGCCTCGGTCCTCTCGCGGCTGTCGGCGGCCGAAGCGGCGGCGGCGCTCAGCGACGGCCGGCAGCGGCACCTCGTGTGGGTGCGGCCGGACGGCAGTCAGTGCGCGTTCGTCCACGATCGCGTCCGCGCGACGCTGCTGGACCGCCTGGGGGAGCAGGAGCGCAAGGCATTGCACCTGCGCGCGGCCCGGCACATTCGGGATCAGCGGCCCGACGACGTGTACGAACTGGCCTACCACTTCCACGCCGCCGGCGCGTTCGATCTGGCTCACGACTGCGCGCTGCGCGCCGCGGAACGGGCCCGCGCGGTCCACTCGCTGGAGATCGCCGAGCAGTTCTACCGGATCGCGGAAAAAGGCGTCTCGTCCAGCGACACGACCACCTGTTACCAGATCGCGGAAGGACTGGGCGACGTGCTGATGCTGCGCGGCCAGTACGACGAAGCCGCGCGCCTGTTCGGCCGCGCCGCGATGCTGGCCGAAGGCCGCTACAAGCGGGCACAGGTGCAGGGCAAGCTGGGCGAACTGGCCTTCAAACGCGGCGACATGGAGTCCGCCGCGCTCTCGTTCGAGACGGCCCTGCGACTGCTCGGCCGCCGCGTGCCGCGGAATATCGTGATCGTAGCGATCTGGCTGATCTGGGAAACGTTCGTCCAGCTCTGGCACACGCTTTGCCCGACCTTGCTGCTGGGCCGCATCAAGCGGCCGCTGTCCAAGGACCAGCAGCTCAGCCTGCGGCTGTTCAGCCGGCTGGCCCACGCCTACTGGTTCGCGCGCAGCAAGGTGCCCGTCTTCTGGATCCACCTGCGCGGGCTGAACCTCGCCGAGCGGCATCCGCCCAGCCTCGAACTGGGCCAAGCCTGCTCGGAACACGCGCCCGGGATGACCCTGGTCGGACTCTACCAGCGTGGCGTCGCGTACGCCGAGCGGTCGCTGGCGATCCGCAAAGAGCTGGGCGACATCTGGGGACAGGGCCAGTCGCTGCACTTCCACGGCGTTGTCTTGTACGCCGCGTCGCGGTACGAGCAGTGCATCGACAAGTGCCGGGAGGCCGTGCGGCTCTTGGAGCGCACGGGCGACTTCTGGGAAGTACACATCGCGCGCTACCAAATCGCCGCGTCGCTGTACCGGTTGGGCGATCTGGCGGGCGCGCTGGAGGAAGCTCGCCGGATCCACGCGTCCGGCCTCGAACTGGGTGACGAACAGGCGTCAGGCATCAGCCTGGACGTCTGGGCCCGCTCTGCCCCGGCGCAGCTTCCGCCGCCCGTGCTGCAGCAGGAGTTGTCCCGCAAGCGGCACGACGCGCAAGGCATCGGCCAGGTGGCCATCGCCGAGGCCGTGCTGCGGATCCACAACGAGCGGTACGAGGAGGCGGCGGCCGGTCTGGAGAAGGCCATCCGGACATTCAGTCGCGCCGGGGTGTGGAACGTCTACGTGTCGCCCAACTTCACCTGGCTGGCCACCGCGTTGCGGCGGCAGTGCGAGTGGGAGGGCGTCTACACGCCCCAGCGCCGGCACGGCATGCTGCGACGCGCCCTGCGCGCGGCGCGGCGAGCGCGGCGGGCGGCCAAGCGGTTTCAGAACGACCTGCCGCACGCCCTGCGCGAACACGCGCTCGTCCTCGCCATGCTCGGCAAGCGCCGCCGCGCGCGGGGCGAGTTCCTCAAGAGCCTCCGCGTCGCGCGGAAACAGAAGGCCGCCGCCGAGTTCGTCCTGTCCCTGGACGCCTATCACGAGGTCGGCCGCCGACTCGGCTGGCCGGAGATCAGCCTCGCGCCCGGCAGCGAAGAGCAGACATTGGTCCAAAGCGTCTTCGCGCCCACCGACCCGCTGCCGGCCGCGTCCGGCCAGTCGCCGACCCTGTCCCTGATCGATCGCTTCGACGTCGTCTTGCAGACGGGCCGCAACATCGGCTCGGCCCTCTCGAAGCCCGCCATCTTCCTGCAGGTCTGCGACGCCGCGTCGCGTCTCCTCCGCGGCGAAAACTGCTTCATGCTGGACGTCCTGCCGCTCGCCGACTCCGGCGACGATCCGTTACTGGAACTGAAGCCGGCCGGGCAGCACGCGCCGCCGAGTTTCTGCGAGGCGAAAGCTCGCCAGGCCATCGAAGCGCGACGCGCCATCTCCTTCACCGCGCCGCCCGACCATCACAACCCGGATGACCCGGAACCGCCCACCGCGGGGTCCACGCTCTGCGCGCCCATCTTCGTCCGCGGCACGGCCGTCGCCTGCATGTACGTGACTCATGACCACGTCCGCGACCTGTTCGGGCCGGACGAGGAACGCATCGCCGACTTCATCACCGCCATCGCCGGCGCCGCCCTGGAAAATGCCGCCGGATTCGAACAGCTGGAACTGCTCAACGCCACGCTCGAACAACGCGTCCGGGAACGGACCGAGGCCGCCGAGCAGCGGGCCCGCGAATTGACCGTCTCCAACCAGCAACTGGCCCAGGTCGCCGCCGAACTGCGACAGACGGAAGAACAACTGCGCGTTGCCAAGGACCAGGCGGAGGAGGCCAATCGGGCCAAGAGCGAGTTCCTCGCCGCCATGAGCCACGAGATCCGCACGCCCATGAACGGCATCCTCGGCATGACCGAACTCGCACTGGCCACCGACCTGACACCAACCCAGCAGGGCTATCTCCACCTGGTCAGGCAGTCCGGCAACGCGCTGCTCTACTTGATCGACGACATCCTCGACTTCTCCAAGATCGAGGCCCGCAGACTGGACCTGGAGTCCATCGACTTCGACCCGCGCGAGCTGGCGGCCGACGCCCTCCGCGTGCTCGCCGCCCGCGCGGCCGAAAAACGGCTGACGCTGCTTTTCCGCGTCGCGCCCGACGTGCCAACCGCGCTCCGCGGCGACCCCGGGCGACTACGCCAGATCCTGCTCAACCTCGTCGGCAACGCCATCAAGTTCTCTCACGACGGACATGTGCTGGTCGACATGGCAATCGATGCCACCGAACCCGACACGGTGGTCCTGCACGCGTCCGTCCAAGACACCGGGATCGGCATCGCCGCGGACAAACAGCAGGCCATCTTCGAGGCGTTCAGCCAGGCCGACAGCTCCACGACCAGAAAATTCGGCGGTACGGGCCTGGGCCTGGCCATCTGCTCCCAACTCACCGCCTTGATGGGCGGCCGGATTTGGGTCGACAGCCAGCTGGGCCGCGGCAGCACGTTCCACTTCACCGTCGTGCTCGCGCGGACTCCACACCTCGAGCCGGACTCCAGACCACGGGACCTCGCCGCCAAACGCGTCGCCGTCGTCGACGACCTCGCCCCGTCACGCGATATCCTCAGCGAACTCCTCCACAGCCTCGGCGCCGTGACCACGGCGGTCAGCAGTCGCGACGCCGCTGCCCTGCTGGACTGGCCCGACGCGGGCCGCGAACCGTTCGACGTGGTCCTGGTGGATGCCGAGTGCGCGGATGCGGCCGGATTGGAACTCGCCGCCCACCTGGTCGAACAACAGAAGTACCGCCGCGACCAGTTCGTCGTCCTGCTGCCCATCGGCCAAGATGCACTCGCTCAACGGTGCCAACAGCTGGGCCTCGATCAGTACGCGACCAAGCCCGTCAAACATGCGGAGCTGCTGAGCCTGCTGCACAACGCCGCCAGCGACCGATCTTGTGGGACGGGCACTCCTGCCCGTCCAGAAGATGACCCGACGGACCGTAGGACGGGCACTCTTGCCCGTCCAGAAGACGACGCGACGGGCAAGAGTGCCCGTCCTACAGCTCCCGCTGCGCACACCGCCGAGAGCATCGCAGCCGGTCCGCTCGCCTGCACCGATACCCGGCCGCTGCGGATTCTGCTGGCGGAGGATGGGATCATCAATCAGGAGGTGGCCGTCGGCCTGCTGAGCCTGAAGGGCCACACCGTGCACGTCGCCAACAACGGACGGGAGGCCGTGCAGGCGTACTTCACTCAGCCGTTCGACGTCATCATCACGGATTTGGAGATGCCCGTCATGGACGGGTTCCAGCTCGCCCGCGCGATTCGCGAAGCCGAATCCCACGGCCAACGCCACATCCCGATCGTCGCCATGACCGCCCACGCGGTCCAGGGCTTCCGCGAGCGATGCTATGAGGCCGGTATGGACGCGCACATCTCCAAGCCGATCCAGACAACCGACCTGTTCGCCCTGCTCGACTGCTTCGCCGCTGGCCAACTTCCCAAGGAATCCTGACGCCCCCCCGCCCGCCCCCACGAGCTTGTCTCGTGGGGCGGCAAGTCTCGCCAGCTACATACGCACCGCCCCCCCGAGCTTGTCTCGTGGGGCGGCAAGTCTCGCCAGCTACATACGCACCGCCCCC
>Ga0194125_10013410_pt1 | contig 10660 bp, 8 predicted proteins | sample TA2KigC250mmetaG_FD_148626 | JGI IMG/M metagenome (GOLD analysis project Ga0194125, IMG submission 148626) | Freshwater microbial communities from Lake Tanganyika, Tanzania - TA2015034 Kigoma Deep Cast 250m | ecosystem: Environmental > Aquatic > Freshwater > Lake | place: Tanzania: Lake... | reverse complement strand
GGAAACCGGCTTCCTCCAAGGCCCCGCCGGCGGTACAATAGTAAACGACGCGCCCGTAGCTCAGCTGGATAGAGCGTCTGCCTCCGGAGCAGAAGGCCGGCCGTTCGAATCGGCCCGGGCGTACCACTCATCTTGAGGGGTCATCCGCCAGACGGCGACCCGAACCTGCCCCCGTGCCATCCAAAGCGCCGGATCGTGGCGCGTTCCTCCGGCCATCCCTGGACACGGCCAACTCGATAGCGTTCAATAAGCAGTATGGCTATCAATCGGACCTACGTGGACGCATGCGATGCAGACCTGGCGAGCACTAACCGCGTTGTTTCCCGCTGCCTGCAAATCGTCACCTCACTTCGCGGGCACCCTTCGTCCGCGACGCCGGCCCAGCTTCTTCAGGCGGTGGACCTGCTGCTTTCGGCCGTATCCACGCTCTCAGTCGCCATTGGCCACCTCAGCGCCGGCCACCGGAACGAACGGGAACGCACCGTCCGGACCAGCTTCCAGCGAAATCGCGGGGCCGGATACGGCCGCGCATCCGGACTGACTTCGCCCCCGGCGCGCCCTCAGGCAGCCAGCGCCGCCCGGGCCAGGCGCAGCACGTTGCCGCCGAGGATCTTCTGGATGTCGGCGTCCGTGTAGCCGCGCTGGACCATGCCCACGGTGAAGATCGGCCAGTTGGTCCATTCCAGCGTCAGGCCCCTCGACGACCCTGCCCCCAGCGCGCCCGGCGGCCAGAAGTACTCGAAGCGCGCGCGCGAGGGCGGGCGCGGGCCCACCTTCCGGTACTCCTCGGCCGCGTTCGCCGAGGAATAGGCAACATCGGTGCCGATGGTGACATGGTCCGCGCCGAAACGTTTCACCATGTAGTCGATATGGTCGAGGAACGCCACGATGTCGCCCCCGCGGCCGAGAAACTGCGGGATGCAGCAGATGCCCACGTTGCCGCCGGTATCCACTATGGCGCGAATCACTTCGTCGGGCTTGCAGCGGATGTGCCGGTTTAGAGCGAGGCACCCCGAATGGCTCGCCACCATCGGCTTCGCGGATGCCTTGGCCGCCTCCAGGCTGGTCCGCCAGCCGGAATGCGCCACATCGACGATCACGCCCACGCGGTTCATCTCCCGGATGGCCGCCCGCCCGAAGTCGCTCAAGCCCGCGTTGGCCGGCTCGGCGCAACCGTCCCCCAGCATGTTGCGGCGGTTGTAGGTCACGTGCATCATGCGGATGCCGAGCTGATGAAACAGCCGGATGTAACCCAACTCGTGCTCCACCGAGATCCACTGCTGCGCCAGCGGGACACCGTTGCCGGAGAAGTACAGGCAATGCTTGTTTTGTCTTTTCGCCGCGAGGATGTCGTCGGGCTGAACTGCCTTGAAGACGGAGTCCCGCAACATGTCCGTCACGCAGGTGTAGCGCGCCAGCCGCTTCAGCAGTTGCAGGGGCGACTGCCCCTCTTCGCCGGCGTTCTGAAAAATCGCGGTCATGCCGGCCGCCTTCCAGGCGTTCAGGAACTCGGCGCGCTCGGCGTCGCTGGTCACGCAGCGCGTCATGATCATGTCTTCGTTCAGGTCCTGCAACTCGAGGTCGGAGGCGCCCGCCTCGACGGCCGCCCGCATCGCCGCGCCGTCCAGCGCGCAGCGCGGCGAGAAGCCGTAGGACTCCATCACGATGGAGTTGGCGTGCAGCTCCAATCCGTGCTGGATCTGCTGGGGGGCCGCTTTGAGCGCGTCCAGGGCCGCCTGCCGCGCTTTCTCGATCCGCTCATTGGAGGCTGCCGTGCCCTGCGGCGCCAGCCCTACCGCCGTGGCGGCCCGGAAAGAAGCACTCATGAATTGACGTCGGTTCATTGGCCCTCCGTGATACCTCGGCGCCTGCGGCGCCGGGATATCATCATAGTAATGAACTGGCGAACCGCGTGGAGTGGCTCGGAACCGACCGAAATGCGTGGGGCGTGTTCCACCCCCAGGCTCGCAACCGCTCTGACCGCCGCATGGGTCACCCTGATGCCGGCCGCGCCGGGCTGGGGCCAGATCTTGCCGGAGCCGTTCGACGTGGGCGTCGCCTACGAGCGGACACTCCATGTGAGCCTCCATGGAAGTCCGGGCGGCGACGGATCCGCGGAGGCGCCACTCGATTCGATCCAGACGGCGGTGCGACGGGCGACGCCGGGCACGCGGATTCTGGTTCACGCGGGAACCTACTCGGGCCGCACCACCTTGACCGGGCTCCGCGGCGAACCAGGCCGGCCGATTGCGATAGTCGCGGCGGGAGAGGTGGTGCTGGACGCCGCAGGCGCCTCGATAGTGCTTGCCGGCAGCGACCTGCGGTACGTGGTGGTTGAGGGCTTCACCCTGCGGGGCGCCACGGTGCACGGCATCAATATCGACGACGGGGGCTCCTACGACACACCTGCCGAGCACCTGGTGCTCCGCGGCCTGACTGTCGCCGGCGCGGGTTCCGGCGGCAACAACGATTGCATCAAGCTGTCGGGCGTGGATCACTTCTTCGTTCTCGACAGTGAGGTCTGGGGCTGCAACCGGGGGGAGATCATCGACATGGTGGGCTGCCACGAGGGCTACATCGCGGGCAACTACTTTCACGAGCCGGTCGCCAACGGAGTGCAGACCAAGGGCGGGAGCGCCGACATCCTGATTCACGGGAACGTCTTCGCCGACATCCCCGGCCGCGCGGTGAACGCCGGCGGATCCACGGGCCTGGAGTTCTTCCGGCCGCTGGAGGCGCCCTATGAGGCCGCGCGAATCCGGGTGCTCGGGAACGTCTTCGTTCGCAACGGCGCTGCTAGCGGGGCCAGCATCGCGTATGTCGGGTGCGATGGGTGCGTATTCGCGCACAACACGGTGGTGGAGCCGCGCACCTGGGTGGCGAGGATCTTGCAGGAGACCACCGGAGAGCGGTTCGTCCCCTCGCGGAACGGTCTGTTCGTGAATAACCTCGTGGTGCTAAGACAGGCGGACCTGCGCACCTTCGTCAACCTGGGCGCGGGAACCGCGCCCGAGACGTTCGTTTTCGGCTTCAACCTGTGGTACGCACTCGACCAGGGTCCGGACTGGGCGGGCCCGACCTTGCCGGGCGGGATCCCGCGCGAGACTGGATCGGTCATCCAGCGCGATCCAGGCTTTGCCGATCGCGAGGGAGGCGACTATCACCTTCCCTTGAGCAGTCCGGCGCGGGGCGCGGGACGGGTAGCCACGTTCGAAACGACGCCGGACTTCGACGGCCGATGCTGGGCCGACCCGCCGACCGTCGGCGCCTTCGAAGCTGGGCTGCCGCGCAAGCGCTGGCCGCTCGTCCGGCAGCCTGTGGCGAGCCCGGCCCGGAGTCGCTTGCGCTGACCCAAGCCCGGGACCCGCCCGGCAGGCTCCGCGCCCGCGCTCGCATACGAAACAGCACAGCCCAGGGGTCACGGGCGAGAGTTCCCGGCGTGGACCGGTCGCTGAGCCGACCCGCGCCCCCGTCCGAGGCGCAAGCAGGAGTGCCGTGCCCAGTCGTGGGAGGTGTTGAGGTTCTCGAAGTAATCGGGCTGGGTGATCGACCAGCGGGCCACCCTCAGGCTGGCCAAGGCCTGGGCAACCTGGCGTTCACCCCGGCGAAGGATGTCCGCCAGCGGGCCGGCCAGCTCGCGGCGGTAGACCGCGCAGAGCGGTTCCAGCCACCCAGATGGCCAGGCCGGAACCAGGGCGTCGGCCACGGCAGACTCCGCCGCCGACAGCAAGTCCTTCAGGAAGCTCACGGTGAGCGCGGGCATGTCGCAGGCCACCACCAGGTTCCAGTCGGCCGGAGAAGCCGCCAGGGCGGCCTGGATGCCCGCTAGAGGCCCGCAACCGGGGAGGTTGTCTGGGATGACCGGCAACCCAGGCTGCGCACCTCGTGCGAGGGAACCGACCAGGGTCACGCACCCCGCGGCGGCGGCAACTTGCGCGGCGACATGCTCGACCAGGGTGGCATCGCCGTAAGGCAGCAGGGCCTTGTCCCGGCCCATCCGGGAACTGGAGCCGCCAACCAAAACGAAGCCCGCCCGCTGCATTGTTGACCCTACCGAAGCATCGGAGTGTACCACAGCGCGGCATAGCCGCAACCAAAGGTCTCAAGGACTGCACCGTGGGGTGAGCCTCCAGGCTTGCGAGCTGGTTTTCGAACCAGCTTCCGGCCGGGCCTATGGCTTACGCCAGGGAAGTCGGCACGAATGCCGACTCGCAAACGTGGACGTTCGCCCCACGAACGGGTCCAAACAGGCCCCCGCGCGGCCGGAGCGGGGCGGGTATCATGGGGGTATGAACTCATCTCGCAGGACATTCCTCACTGCGTTGGGCGGCGCTCCGGCGCTGTTGCGCGCCACGCGGCTGGCGGAGCCAAAGCTGGCGTTCCGCACGCTGGGCGGCACGGGCCTCAAGGTCACTTCGCTGGGCTTTGGAACTATGCTGGCGTCCGACCCGCTGGTGGTCGAGCGCGCGGCCGACATGGGGATCAACTTCTTCGACACGGCGCGCTCATATCAGGGGGGCAATAACGAGCGCATGGTGGGCGGCGCGCTCAAGGGCAAGCGGCAGCGGGTCATCCTGTGCAGCAAGAGTCTGGGGCAGACCCGGGAGGCAGCGCTGCGCGACCTGGACACCAGCCTGAAGGAGATCGGCACCGACTACCTGGACATCTGGTACCTGCACGCCAAGAGCAAGCCGGAGGAGGTGACCGACGAGCTGCTGGAGGCGCAGCAGACGGCCAAGAAGGCGGGCAAGATCCGGTACGCGGGCGTGAGCACGCACTTCAACATGAAGGCCTTCATCACCCACCTGACGGCCAAGCGGCTCACCGACATCATCCTGACCTCGTACAACTTCTACCTGAACGAGGACCCGGCGGAGGCGATCCGCGCGGCCCGCAAGGCCGGCCTCGGAATCGTAGCCATGAAGGTGATGGCGGGTGGTCTGGCGCGCATCAAGCGCGGTGACCGGCTTTACGGCCAGGCCCCGGCCGCTCTGCTGGGACGACTCGAGAAGCCGGGCGCCATGCTGGCGGCGCTGAAGTGGTCTCTGCGACTGGAAGCGGTGGATACGGCCATCGTGGGCATCACCGACTTCGACGAGCTGGAGGAAGACACCCGCGCCATGTCGGAGCCGTACCAGAAATCCGACGGCGCAGTGCTGGGCGTGTAGCGGCGTCGGAGACTACAGCAAGTCCTCGATCTTTTCGAGCACTTGCTTCAGCTTCGCGATGTCCTTGGCGCCGCCCTCGGCAAGGTCGGGACGGCCGCCGGCCTTGCCGCCCGCGGCTTGTGCAACCAGACCCGCGAGCTTGCCGGCGTGCACCTTCGAGGTGAGGTCTTTCTTGACCGCCGCGACGATCTCGCCGGCGCTGGTACCCAGTACCACAACATCCACGCCTCTGTTCCGCAGAGCATCCGCCATCTGGCGCAACTGCTGGCGATCGGCATCGCCGACCCGCGCCGCCACAACTTGAAGGCCCTTGATGGAGCGCGCCTGCTGTAGGAGCCCGTCCACCTGCGCCTGGGCCAGGCGGTTCTTAAGCTGCTCAAGCTCCTTCTCCAGGGAGCGGCGCTCGTCCAGCAGTTTGGAAACGTGATCGAGCAGCTCCGGCTCGGGCGCGCGCACCAGTTGGGCCACGCCTGAGAGGGCCTCCTGCGTTTCCTGGAACCGCCGCAGCGCGCCCTCGCCGGTGACGGCCTCGAGGCGGCGCACTCCCGCCGCGATGCTGCTCTCGCAGACGATCTTCACCAGGCCGATGTCGCCGGTGCGGCTCACGTGAGTGCCGCCGCACAACTCGCGGCTGAAGCCGGGGACCGAGATGACGCGCACGCGGTCGCCGTACTTCTCGCCGAACAGGGCCATGGCCCCGGCGCTGAGGGCGTGCTCGAGCTCCATCAGGTCCGTATTCACGGGGGAATTGCGCAGCACCTCCTGGTTGGCCAGCCGCTCGACTTCCTCGATCTCCGCCGGGGCCAGCGCGGTGTAGTGGGTGAAGTCGAAGCGCAGGCGCAGGGGTTCGACCACGCTGCCGGACTGCTTGACGTGCGCGCCCAGCACCTGACGCAGGGCCGCGTGCAGCAGGTGGGTGGCGGTGTGGTTGCGCATGGTGGCGCGGCGCAGCTCGGCGTTGACCTCAGCGCGCAGCGGCTGTCCCTCGCGGAGCGGCGCCCGCGTGCGGACCGAATGCACCACCAGCCCGGGCAACGGGGAATGGGCGCTCATGACTTCCGCCACGGCTTCGCCGGTCCCGGCCGAGTACAACACGCCGCAGTCGCTGGTCTGGCCGCCGGCTTCGGCGTAGAAGGGCGTGCGCGGCAGGACCACCTCGGCCTGCACTCCGGCCGGAACCTCGCTCACACGCTCTTGCCCCATCACCAGACCGAGCACCGGTGTGGCGGCGTCGAACGATTCGTAACCCACGAACTCGGTGCGTCCGGCTTCGAGCAGCTCCTGATAGACGGGAGCGATAGCCGCTTTCCCGGCGCCCTTCCAGGAGGCGCGGGCCCGCTCGCGCTGCTTCTCCATCTCGGAGTGGAAACCCTCGGCGTCGATGGCCAGGCCGAATTCACGGGCCATCTCCTGCTGCTCGTCGAGCGGCAGTCCGTAAGTATCGTACAGCTTGAAGGCCACTGCGCCGGGGAGCACGCCCGCGACGGCGTGGCGGGCTTCGTCGTGGAAGATGCGCTCGGCCACCTGGAAAGTGGTCTGGTAGCGGTGCTCCTCGTCCTTGACGATGCGGGCCACGCGGGGCAGGCTCTCCATCAGCTCCGGATATGCGGGACGCATCAGCTCGGCCACGAAGCCGGTGAGTTGGTATAAGGACGGCTCGATGGCGCCGGCGCGGCGCGCGTGGCGCATGGCGCGGCGCATGATCTTGCGGAGCACGTAGCCGCGGCCGTCGTTGGAGGGCACGACGCCGTCGTGAATCAGGAACGCCGCAGCGCGGCTGTGATCGGCGATGATGCGCAGCGCGGTGTCGGTCCTGGGGTCGTCGCCGTATGCCGCTCCCAGCAACTGCCCGGCCCGGTCAATGATGGGCCGCAGCAGGTCGGTCTCGAAGTTCGAGATCTGGCCCTGCATCACGGCGGCCACGCGCTCCAGACCCATGCCGGTGTCGATGGAGGGGCGTGGCAGGGGCCGCAGCGTGCCGTTGGTGTCCCGGTCGAACTGCATGAAGACCAGGTTCCAGATCTCGACGTAGCGGCCGCCGCAGTCGCTGGGGAACTGCTCGCCGGGCGGGTGCGGCTCGGAGGCCTCGGGGCCCAGGTCGTAGTGAAGTTCCGAGCAGGGGCCGCAGGGGCCGGTCTCGCCCATCTGCCAGAAGTTGTCTTTCTCGTCGCCGCGGAAGATGCGGTCGCGAGGGACGCCGGTGACCTTCTGCCACAGTTCGGCGGCTTCGTCGTCGTCGCGGAAGACGGTGATCAGCAGGCGGTCCTTGGGCAGGCCGTAGTCGCGGATGCACAGCTCCCAGGCGTAGGCGATGGCGTCGGTCTTGAAGTAGTCGCCGAAGGAGAAGTTGCCCAGCATCTCGAAGAAGGTGTGGTGACGGCGGGTGTAGCCCACGTTCTCGAGGTCGTTGTGCTTGCCGCCGGCGCGGACGCACTTCTGGGAGGTGGCGGCGCGGGAGTAGTCACGCTTCTCCAGGCCCAGGAAGACATCCTTGAACTGGTTCATGCCGGCGTTGGTGAACAGCAGGGTGGGATCGCTGGCGGGGACCAGCGAGGAGCTGCGGAGCACGCGATGGCCGCGGGCGGCAAAGAAGTCCAGGAATTTCTGGCGGATGTCGTGACCGGTCACAGATTTCATTGTGACACAGGGGCGGGGCGGCGACGGCCGGAAGCCGGGGTGAAGACCGTGTGATGCTATAATGTATCACATGGGCAAGGCCACGCTGCGCGACCTGCGGTACAACTTCGCCGCGGTCGAAGACCTGCTGGCGGAGGGCGAGGAAGTCCAGATCACACGTCGGAAGCGGGTGGTGGCCCGGTTGCTCCCCCCCGCTGAGAGCGGGCCGGCCAGGCGGCCGGACTTCCTGGCCCGCCTCAAACGGATTTACGGCGGCAAGCGGCTGACCCCAACCGGAGCGGAACTGCTTTCGCGCGAACGGAGCCGGTATTGAAGGCCTATTGCGACTCCAGCTTCCTGGTCTCGCTGTACTCGCCGGACGCCCACTCGACCCCGGCGGCGGCACAATGCCGCCGCCCCGGGGTGGCCCTGTGGGTGACGCCGTTGTGCGAACTGGAAGTGCACAATGCGCTTCGGCTGCGTGTCTTCCGCAAGGAGCTGAGCGCACCGGAGGCGGCCGCCGCCACGGCGGCATTCAGGCACGACCTCGACAGCGGAGTCTTCATCTCCCACCCCTTGTCGGCGCGGGTGTTCGCCAAGGCCAGGCAGCTCTCGGAGCAGTACACCCACCTCTTCGGCACCCGGACCCTGGACACCTTGCACGTGGCTTCCGCCCTGGTGGCGCAGGCTGACGTCCTGTGGACCTTCGATGCGGCGCAGCGGCGGCTGGCCAAGGCGGCGGGGCTGGCGTGCGCACCCGTTTCGGGCTAAGGGTTCCGGCCGGCTGGTGGAATAGGCATTCTTGCCTGTCGCTCGGTGCGGCGACAAACAGGCCTGGAGGCCTATTCCACATTGGGCTTGACATGGCATAGACTTAGTACTAAGCTATTAGTAGCCATGGCCGCCCGACACACCCTGACGCCGCTGGAACTGGAGATCATGAAGATCGTCTGGGACCGCAGGAGCGCCACCGTGCGCGACGTTTACGAGGCGCTGCGGAAGCGCCGCAAGATCGCCTACACCACGGTGCTGACCATGATGAAGATCCTGGAGCAGAAGAAGCACCTGAAGCGGAACGACGGCGAGCGCGCGCACGTCTACCAGCCCGTGCGGGGGAAGCGGCAGGTGGTGGGCGCGATGGTGAAGGACTTCGTCAGCCGGGTGTTTGACGGCGCAGCCGAGCCCCTGCTGGTACACCTGGTGCGCGACCAGCACCTCTCGGAGGAAGACCTGGAGCGGGTGGCGCGCATGATCCGGGAGGGCGAATGAACCCCGATGTCTGGCTCGGCAATCTGGTCAGTTACGCCGCGCAGGTGGGGGTGCTGGCGCTGGCCGCCAGTTCCCTACCCTGGGTGTTCCGGGTGCAAGCGCCGCGGGTGCTGCTGGTCTACTGGCGGGTCCTGCTGGCGGCCTGCCTGCTGCTGCCGCTGGCTCAACCGTGGAGGCATGAGCGCGTCGAGGTGCCCGCCGCCAACTTCGGCAGCGTGGTGTTCTCTCCGGCCCCCGTAGCCCCTGCTTCAGTTTTCACGCGCTTGTCGGCCGGCCAGGTGGCGGCGGCCGTGCTGGCGCTGGGCCTGGCGGCGCGGCTGGCGTTTCTGACCATGGGGTTGTGGCGGCTGCGGTGGTACCGCCGCCGGGGGCGGCCGCTGACGCCCCTGCCGGGGCGACTGGCGGAGCTGCGCACCTGGCTGGGACCCCGGACAGAGATCCTGCTATCGGATGAAATGCCCAGCCCGGTCACGTTTGGCCTGCGGCGGCCGGTCATCCTGCTGCCGCCCGGCTTCATCCACATGGATGCCACCCGGCAGGCGGCCATTGTGTGTCACGAGCTGCTCCACGTCCAGCGGCGGGACTGGCTGTTTGTGCTGGTGGAAGAGATCATCCGCAGCTTGCTCTGGTTCCACCCCGCCATCTGGTGGCTGATGGGACGCATTCAACTGGCCCGCGAGCAGGTGGTGGACCGTGAGGCTGTCGAGCTTACCGGCGCTCCGCGGTCGTACGTAGGGGCGCTGCTGGAAATCGCCGCCGCCCGGAGGTGCGCCGTGGCGGCCCTGGCGCCGCTGTTCTTTAAGAAGAAACACTTCACCGAGCGCGTGAAGCTGATCCTGGAGGAGGTTCGTATGTCCCGGTTTCGTCTCGCAGTGAGCATCTCGGCCAGCGCTGTGCTGCTGGTGGCCGCCGGCGCCGCCGCCGTGCGGGCTTTTCCCCTGGAGGGCGCACCGGAGCTCATCACTGTGCAGCAGAAGACGCAAGAGAGCGCGCCGCGGCCTGCCGCGCAAGACCCGCCGTCGAAGATCCGCGTAGGCGGCGGCGTCCAGCAGAAGAAGCTTGTCAAGCAGGTTCCGCCGGCGTACCCGCCGCTGGCCAAGCAGGCCGGCATCCAGGGTACGGTGCGCCTGACCACCATCCTCGCCAAGGACGGCACGGTGAAGGAGGTCCAACTCGTTCGCGGTCACCCCTTGCTGGTGGAGGCGGCGCTGGAGGCGGTGCGGCAATGGCGCTATGAGCCCACCCTGTTGAACGGACAGCCTGTCGAAGTGGTCACCCAGGTGGATCTGAACTTCAGGCTGGAGGGGGCCAAGCCGGGCGAGGAGGTGGAGTCACCCGGAGGCATCCACAAGGTCGGCGGGGATGTCAGGCCCCCCAAGCTGATCCACAAGGTGGAGCCCCAGTACAGCCAGGAGGCGCGCGACGCCGGGCTGATGGGGAAGGTGGTGCTGGCGGTCCAGGTGTGGCCGGACGGCAAGATACACAACGCCGTGGTCAAGGAGGGCCTGGGACTGGGACTGGACGAGAAGGCCCTCGAGGCGGTCAAGCAGTGGCAGTTCGTGCCGGGCAACATCAAAGGCAAGCCGGTCAAAGTGGCCGCCACCATA
>Ga0194125_10013404_pt1 | contig 10665 bp, 7 predicted proteins | sample TA2KigC250mmetaG_FD_148626 | JGI IMG/M metagenome (GOLD analysis project Ga0194125, IMG submission 148626) | Freshwater microbial communities from Lake Tanganyika, Tanzania - TA2015034 Kigoma Deep Cast 250m | ecosystem: Environmental > Aquatic > Freshwater > Lake | place: Tanzania: Lake... | reverse complement strand
ACATTACATGGGGGGGTAATGAATCGCTTGCAATTCATTAATGTAATGGGGGAACTACCGTTCCACCCCCAAACAAATCTCTATTAAATTCCGCTCATTATTCTTACAAATTTCACGTTTATATCTTACACTTTTTAAAATATATTCATGATAAATTGAATCCTCCATTTTCAAAACACTTTCAAATATTTCTGTTAAATTTTCTTTATATAATATTGAGCATTGTTCCAATTCATAGATTTTAGCCAATTTTTCATCAATAATCAAAGGTATATTCAGATTGATTGCTATTGGAATCGCTCCAGTCAAACGTTGCCAATAGAACCATCCTCCTTTTTTGCCTATGGGTAATATAAATTTTACACTTCTAAGTTTTTCTATTAAATCATTTGTGTTTAATCCAAAAAAAGCCTTTATTTTTTTGTTTTTCACTAAAAATGGATACTTTTTTGATATCCACATCCAATCCCATTTTCTCATGAAAAATTGAATTTCATAATTTTCATTGGGGAATTTTTCAATTATCGCTTTGACAAGATCTAAATTGCGGTCCAAAGTTTTTCCATTTTTAAGCGTCCTAATTCCACCAATAATTCCAAATACAATTGGCTGATTTTCACCCGCTTGATAATGCAATTGTTTATAATTTTTGTAAATTGGAAAAATGTAGGTTTGCATATTTTCTAGTTTTATAACAGGGCTTACTATAATATTTTTATACATATACTCCTTCATATGAGCCGCCTGATGTTGAACATATATTGATTTTTCAGCATATTCACGCGTTTTAAAACACTCGGGAATATGGTTTTCATCTGAACTACTTGTCCAAATAAAATAATCAAATTGGTCTTTGTCTTCAATAAGCTGATTTGGCGATTTTATATTAAATTTCGTCTCGAAAATCTCCATATAATATGGTAAAAAACTGTATTCATCGGCATCAAGATTGTAATAAATAGTTAAATCCCAATTATTTTTCAAAATAATTTCTAAAAATGTTCCGAATATTTCTGTATGTTTTTTCGTTAATTGGATTAATGCAAAATGCACCATTAAAGTGTAAAATTATATTTTATTATAATTTTTACAAATTCGATGAGAATTATTGAAGATAGAACTTAAAAACAAGATCCACAATATAATCCTGTTCTTCCTGGGTAATTTCGGCATAACAGGGTAAATTGAATATTGTATCACATGTTGTCTCAGTTACAGGTAAATCCCCCAATTTATATCCCAAATTTTCAAAACATTTCTGCGTATGAAGAGGAGTTGGGTAAAAAATGGCGACATTTACTCCATTTTTCTTCAAATACTCCACTAAATTATCTCTTGTAGCCTTATCATTACCAATAAGAGAATATTGTGCCCATGCGCTCCTATTTTCCCCTACAACTCTAGGAGTCTGTATAAATCCTTTTTCTACAAGTGGCTCCAATGTTTCGGTATAATATGCAGCACATCGATTCCTTTTTTCGATGGTTTCCTCAAAATACTTGAATTTCTCCAGCAAAATTCCGGCTTGGAGCGTATCCAATCGCCCATTGAGTCCAATATATTCGTGTTTAAATCTCTCTAGACCTCCATGTGATTTAATTGCCCGAATCTTTTTCGCCAATCCTTCATCATTTGTAAAACAAGCGCCTCCATCTCCATAGCATCCCAATGGCTTCGATGGGAAAAAGCTAGTGGTTCCAATAGTGCTTAAATTTCCACTAAACTTATCGCCCTGTTTTGCACCGAAACTCTGGGCAGCATCCTCAATCACTGGAATACCATGTTTCGCCGCTATAACATTTATCTCATCCATATTGGGAATTTGCCCATAAAGGCTGACAGCAATAATTGCCCGGGTTCTTGGAGTAATTGCAGCCTCAATTTTAGCAGGATCAATATTAAATGTGACCGGCTCAATATCAATAAATACCGGTTTTGCATTAATGATTGAAATACATTCCGCCGATGAAATCCAAGTGTGAGCAACTGTGATCACTTCATCGTCAATTCCAACCCCTAAAGCAAGTAAAGCAATTTTGAGGGCATCAGTGCCATTTGAAATTGAAATGCAATATTTTGCACCAGTGTATAAGGCTAATTTGGTCTCTAGCTCCTTAATTTCGGGTCCATTAATGAAAATACCGTGATTTAAGACGGTCTGAATTGCTTGGTCAATATTTGCCTTGTTAGAGACGTATTCTCTTTTAGGATCATACATTTGAATTGGAAATTCTAACATTGTTATAAATTAAATATATTTTAATATTTAGAATGGTACACATAGCCGTCATTGGAGGTGGATATTGGGGCAAAAATCTTATTCGTGAATTCTATAATTGTGGGATTTTGCATACAATTTGTGAGATTAATGAAGATGCCCTATTAGCATATCAGCAGCAATATCCTAAAATTCAACTTACTAAAGAATGGAGCTCTATTCTGGAAAACCAGGAAATTGATTCTGTATGCATAGCATTGCCAGCAGAAATGCACTATCGTTTTGCCAAAGAAGCTCTTTCAGCAAATAAACATGTATATGTTGAAAAACCCCTATGCCTTGATGGAGCAGAAGCAGAAGAATTAGTTAAATTATCAACTGAAAAAGGTAAAATACTTATGGTAGGTCATTTGCTACATTATCATCCTGCAGTTATTAAAATGAAGGAGCTAATAAAAAATGGGAAAATCGGCAAAGTAAAAAATATTGTATCAAACCGCTTGAGCCATGGTATTTTTCGAACATCGGAAAATGTCCTGTGGAGTTTTGCACCCCATGATATTTCCGTGATTTTAAGTATTATTGGAGAAAGTCCAAAATCAGTGATATGCAGTGGAACTGATATTATTACAAAGGGGGTCATGGATATTACAAATAGTATCATTAAATTCGAAGATGTCTACGTGAATATTAATGTAAATTGGTTGTGCCCATATAAGGAGCAGAAAATGAGTATTATTGGGGAAAAAGGTATGATATTATTTGATGACACAGCCACCACTGATAAGCTCAAGTATTTCAGCGAATACTTAGATTTCAAGGGCAAATTTCCAGTTCCAGTGAAGGATAAATTCGAAGTTATCCAATTGGACAACACTATTTCTCCTTTGCGAAATGAATGTGAACATTTTAAAGAATCAGTTGAGAACAACCGGGCTCCAATAACAGATGGGGGGGAAGGTTTAAGAGTTTTAAGGGTTTTGAAGGCATTGCAGGAGAGTTTAGATAAAAATTGTGAGGTTAAACTATTGCCCCCAGCTCTTCCAATCGTCCCACCACCTGCATATTTTGCACATAATACCGCGTTTATAGATGATGGGGCGGAAATTGGTGAAGGCACAAAAATTTGGCATTTTAGTCATATTTGTAAGGGTGCAAAAATTGGCAAAAACTGCAATATTGGGCAGAATGTTTTTATCGCCGGGGGCGCCATTTTAGGAGACAATTGCAAAGTCCAGAATAATGTGAGTATTTATGCAGGAGTAATTGCCGGGGATTACGTATTTTTTGGTCCTTCTTGTGTCCTAACAAATGACATAAATCCCCGTGGGATGTATAGTAAGGCGGGACATTATATTGAGACAATTTTAGAAGACGGAGTCACTTTAGGCGCCAATTGCACAATTGTGTGTGGAAATCGACTGGGGAAACATTCTTTGATTGGATCTGGCGCGGTTGTGACGAAAAATGTGGAGCCATTTAGCATAATGGTGGGAAATCCGGCGAAGAGAATAGGGGAAATAGATGAAAAAGGAAACCGGAAAATATATGAAAAATCTGGGGCATCTTAGTGCGTAAAATTTTAAAAAAAAGAATATATAGAATATTATATCCTTTGTATGTTTCATATAAAGGATGCTTCGTCATCCACTTCTTTAAAAAGCTTCCATAGCTCAGCTGGTTAGAGCGTTTGGCTGTTAACCAAAAGGTCACAGGTTCGATCCCTGTTGGGAGCGCCGCCCCATGCTTTATGTATTTTACGTAAAGGATGGCTTTTCCATCCAAAACTCTTCTTGCTCCTATAGCTCAGTTGGTAGAGCGATGTGCTTATGCCACATAGGTCTCCGGTTCAAACCCGGATAGGAGCACAGAAATCATATATTGGAGTTTTCATATATGATTTGAATATATAAAAATTGATGGTAAAATAATGATTTTATTTTTTTACAGTAGAGTATCGGTACTATGGAAAAACTTTTGATACCCGTATTTATATCCCAAATATTGTCAGGATTTTTTTCCCGTCATTTGTTTCCCGAGAATGCGTTTGCAGTTAGTCTTTCTCATCAGCCGAATTTTGAGCTTACTTGCAAATATCTTCTGGAAATTCTGGCGATGTCTGGATTTACTGGTGTCCTTGTAAAGAAGCTTTTTGCTCTTTCTACAAGGACACAGTTTTACATTCCTCCACAAGTAAAGTACAGGCTCATGATGAGAATAATATCATCTCGTCATTTGCCGATTAAATTCAGCCTTCAACAGAGTGATCTTGGAAGTGTGTCTCTATATATAAGAGTATTCAAGTATGACCATGCACACAATGCTCTGATCATTGCAAATGATAGTGCTGAAATGATTATCTTATTTTCAGATGGCAGACGCATTACTAAGAAGTTGTCTGGTTATATATCAGATGTGCATATAGTTAGTTCAGATCTGGTTGTAGTTTGTAATAAAGAAAACCATGCACATATTATGAAAATAGCAAATGGTACACTTATCCCTTTCGTCAGATTATGTCACGAAAACGATGTAAACTCTTCATGTGGAGATTCTTCTTTTGAATTGTTTGTAACTGGTTCTCGAGATAAGAGTTTGAAAATATGGAAGATCACTGAAGGGGGCCCAGAATGTTTACAAAAACTGGACCATAATTCTAGAGTGACTAAAGTGTTGATTCATGGTGACAGTAGTGCACCTGTGATTGCTTTTTGCGATAACTATGTCAAGATGTACTTGCTTCTGATTAGCGAGGATGGAAAAAAAGTTTTGTCCAAGAAATGCCTATTGGCACAAGATGAACAAGATTTACGCATTGCTTTTCATCCAAATCCCAAGAAGAAAATACTTATTTCAGGTGGATTGAATGGACAGATAATAGTATGGAGGTTTCAGATTACTTCTTCGAATGAAATTTTGACGGAAAATTTTGTGATTAACCTTCCAGATCTAGAAGGATATTGGACCTGTTCCATCAATTTTCATAGTAGACTTCCAATAGTACTTTTTTGTTTCGCAGATAATTGTTACACGAATCTTCCAAATTTTACTTATGCTGTTGTTTTTAGTGAAGATTTCAAAAAAGTGCTATCTATTATGAAACTTCGCGAAGGAAGACGAGATGGAGGAAGTGTTAGAGCAGTCTTTTCTGACAGGGGAGTTTTATTCTCTGATTACTATTCCCAAGCAATATTGCAACTTGTTGATGTTAAGCAGTAAATCTGCTAAATAACTAATAATGGGATTTTGTCAAACTGGATTAAATTGGATATATGCAATTCCAGTTCGGTTTCTTCAAGATCTATCTAAAAAATCACGATGCTTTGACTGCTATTCAGGCTCCATATCAATCTGCCACATAGAAACAGATTATTATAATTTTTTACCATAAATTTTTTTATCTATTCTATTTTATTACAATGATAAAAAATAATACTGACCCAAAAAATATTATGAATAAAATAATATTGGATAAAATTGCAATAGAAAGCCGCCGCCTATACAATGAACTTTTCGCCACTATGTCGAGTATTCAGAACAACTACGAAAATAAGGTCTTCAAAAAGGATAAATATAGTAGTTTAATGGAAAGATTAGATGAATTACTGACAAAATATAAGACCATTGATGAAAAATCTTTAGAGCAGAACCTCATAAAATATTATGAAATACGAGAGTCTTTAAAAGATCTTATCCAAGAAGGAGGTTGTCGCCGATGCTCTCAATTAATTTCCATATTTGTTGGTTATGAGTATAAGTCGATTCTTTCAGAAAAATACCAGAAACTTCTGGATTTCTATGATAATTTCTTCATACCAACTTCTACGACACTTGATAAAAAGCAATCATCTTCTGACCTCCCAATTGCCAAAAGATTGCCAGGGGCGGCGACAAAGTCTTTCTTAGAGAAAATAGAGGGCGCCGAAATTCATTTTCCAATCGCATCTGAATCAGTTGTTATTGTTATCAGTGGATATTTCAAAAAGGATCCCCTCAATATTATGCGCATTGGAGGAACCCTAGGCGAAAAACATTCCAGAATAGAAGAGCTAATAAAGAACCTTGCATATGAGCCTCATTTTAAAAATGGTTTTCTTGCACAAGTTAGTCTCAGGGATTTCATGATTTGCACGGAGCAAGAAATAAGTGAATTAATCGTGAACGCCAATCGTGACCTTCAAAAATATAAAACGAAGCCCCTTTCACTCTTAGTCAAAGAATTTATTACTGGGAATACTGAAAAACAGCGCTATATTCTAACTCTCTTCCTATTAAGCGACAGTGAGGATCAATTCCTGGCGCATATTATTTACGACATGATTTGCAACACCAGTGAATTGCTGAAACCGCAGCCCATGGCAGAAGAAATCTATAAATCCCTGCATTACACAGTCCAAAAATTATTCCGCATTGCTTTCAAAAATATGGAGACCAAAATAACGCAACTTCACGCCCTAACAGAAGACGATATCCCCTATGAAAAGCGCATTGCGATGATGAAAGCCTCGGACGCTGTCAAAACGAAGGCTCTGGAAAAATTAAAGGAGACAAAAGGCTCCCGAGAGAGTAGCGCCAAAGCCCAGCAATATTTAGATGGATTACTGAAAATTCCTTTTGGTGTTTACAAGAAGGAGCCCGTTTTGAGCAAATTGGAGCAATTCAATCAGAAATTAGGTGGCATTGTAGAGAATACAAAGAAGAATCTATTTATGTATGAACCAGAAACAGATTATGAAGAATATATTAAAAAAAATTTAGAGGATCACCTCATAACCTTTAATAATGATAAAATAGAGTCGTCTATTGACACATTCCTGAAGAAATTTGAAGCCCTACTGAAAACAATATATTTATACACGGAAAAGTTGGTGAACAATGATTATTTACTAGTGGAAAGTTGTAGCAAATTCCTGGATAAAATCGACAAACTAAGTGAAGACAACGAAGAATTGGACCTAGTAAATTTTTTGATTGAAAGCGAAAATATTTTCATTGGAATTGCGGCTAGTTTCTTGGAGCTCTGGAAAGAGTGGATTTTCTATAAGAAATCCAAGAAAGATTACTTGGAGAAAGTCCGCAAAAATCTGAATGATTGTGTCTATGGGCAAGAAGAGACGAAGATACAATTGGAGCGATTAATAGCCCAATGGATGAATGGGAAGACAGAGGGGACCGTATTTGGATTCCAGGGACCTCCTGGTGTTGGAAAGACGACCATTGCGAAGAAAGGCGTGGCAAAATGTTTTCTGGATGAAGACGGAAATCCGCGCCCCTTTGGCTTTCTTCCCATGGGAGGAAGCAGTAATGGCGCCATATTGGAGGGGCACTCATATACTTATATGGGGTCCACTTGGGGGCGCATAGTTGATATATTAATGGAGACCAAATGTATGAACCCAATTATATACATTGATGAAATAGATAAGGTCAGCAATACGGACCATGGGCGCGAAATTATTGGCATTTTGACGCACTTGACGGACTTTTCCCAGAATCATGAATTCACGGACAAGTATTTCGCTGGGATTAAGTTTGATTTGAGCAAAGTGCTATTTATATTTTCCTATAATGACGCAGGAGCAATAGACCGGGTGCTACGTGATCGAATCACTGAAATAAATGTGAAGGCACTTACTCTTAATGAAAAAATACACATAGTGCAGGACTATTCCCTCCCAGAAATATTGGAGACCGTGGGCTATAAAAGAGGGGATATCGTGATCCAAAAAGACACTATAAAGTATATTATTTCCAATTACACGAATGAAGCCGGTGTTCGAAAGATTCGCGAGAAAATATTTGAATTGGTCCGCGAAATAAACTTGAAGAAAATAACGGACGATAATATTAAGTTACCTTTTGAGATCACGGAAGAATATGTAAAAGAAATATTCAATGACAAACCCAAAGTTAGCATCAAACGGATCGCCAAATTGCCGCAAATTGGATTCGTCAATGGACTATATGCGACCGTAGCAGGAACCGGTGGAATTACTATTATAGAGTGTGTTAAAACACCGAGTGACAGGAAATTATCCCTCGAATTAACAGGGCAACAGGGTGATGTAATGAAGGAGAGCATGATGTGCGCAAAAACATTGGCGTGGAATATAATTCCGAAGAATATTAAAAAGGACATCAATGATGAAATCGCCAGTTTTGGGAATTTTGGCTTGCATATTCATTGCCCAGAGGCTGCTACTCCCAAAGATGGACCAAGTGCTGGTATTACAATAACAACTGCAATTATTAGCCGCCTTTGCAACATTCAAGTGCGCAATGATATAGCAATGACGGGTGAAATTGATTTGCATGGAAATGTGCATGCTATTGGAGGTTTAGAGGCAAAATTGGAGGGGGCAAAAAGAGCGGGGGTGCGCCTCTGTTTGATTCCAAAGGACAATGAGGATGACTACGATAAAATTATGCGAAAAAGAGGGGAGAATAATAGCCCGACTATGAATGGAGAATTGCCCCAAGTCATCATAGTGAGTCATATTAATGAAGTGCTTAAAGAGGCATTTGTGGAAAATGATTTGGAATTCGTGGAAATAAACTTTCTGACTTAAATTAATCATGAGAAAAGATATTTTAGAAAATGCGAATACTTATACACTGTCAGACTTCCAAAAGCTGAAATTGGCGGAGTCATATAAAAAATTATATTCTGATACAGTTTTGGAAAATGAAAAAAGAAAAAAGGAGCAATATGATAAAAGAATTTATAATCTTTCAATTAAAAATTTATTCGAGAATTTTTTTACAGTCTGGACGCAAATTATAAATGATATGACAAATCTTATGTATGATGATGACAATAATAAGAGCTGGAATAATTATATTCGTGTTTTGACGAAGAATGACAGAATAATATATGTTGGAATAATGTTTGTATTTGTTGGATTAATTATGTATTTTATTTTTCTAACAAGATAATAAGGATAATATATGGAGTCAAATATTATTTACAAAATTTTTTTAAAAGATAGTGCATTAAATCAGGCAACACAAAACTATGAAGCACCAATCAAAAATATATTTGAAAAAATAAATCCTTTTCAATTATTCAATATTCTAGGTAAAAATAATTTATTCATATTTGGAATCGTATTGTTAATACTCTATAGTTGGTTTATTCGAGCAAATATATCGCTTGGAGCCATTTTTGGTTTTTTATTCTTGGGATTTATTTTCTATATGTATTACCAATACCAATTCTATGCAATAAAAGATTATACTGTTGATAAACAGGAAAAACAGAATTTTATATCGAATATTTTGAGTAAGAATAATGATTTTCCAATTGAAGGCACCCTTTTTTTGAGCCCAGATTTTTTCGAATTAGATGACAATGTGTCACGGAATTATATTTATTTTAATCCAGCTGTTGTGGATTTTTTTTATTCCAATAAAGAATTAATAAAATATAGTTATCGCAATTTTGCAAAATGTTTAAGATATATTAATACAATGATTCTTTTACAACAATATATATTAGGTGGATTGGCTAATCGGGGGAATCAATTAACGGAAATTGAATTTCTAAGGAAGAATTGCTTAAACAGTTGGCAGGCTGTTATTTATAATTTGCCGAGCTCAAATGCAATGAATGATAAGCACAAAAATAGTATGGATCTTTTGGCGCAATTAACGCAAAAGATAATAAATGATTGTCAGAAAAAAGTTGAACAACAGAATGCTCAAGAAGGGATTAATATGAGTTATTATCCTATTGTTCGAAATGCTCCTGAGGCGAATGATGTGGGAACATATGGTTATAATTCACACTATGATTTTTTTTGATTATTTGATCATTTCTTTTTCTTATCAGAAGTCGACTTCTTTTTTTTAGAAGAAGCCGACTTTTTCTTCTTATCAGAAGCAGCCTTCTTCTTTTTATCAGAAGCCGTCTTCTTTTTCGTAGGGGCTTTCTTATTTTTAGTGCCACCAATATAGTCATTATACGCCATAGGGTATGAGTTAGCATCAGCTTCATAACCAGTTGAAATTGGTGCTGCAGCATATTGAAGCATACTATTTGGTATATATGTTCCAGTTTTATTGAAATAACGGAAACGCTGAGCAGATAGTCCATCTGGATAATTAATTGGACCTCGAGAAGAAAGTGTAGTAGCAAAATCACTAACACCACCTTTCAGTTTTTTGCTAGATTTTTTGCTACCACCGGACATTACATTTATTACTGATTGTGAAGCTGCCATTTGGGCATCTGCAAATACACCTCTTGGGGGATGCTGTGCTTGAGCGACTGGATCCATCTGAGTCGCAATTCCAGCAGGTTGGCTAGAGAAATTTGCACCAGCTGTGAGTATATAATTTCCACCTTTTTTACTGTATTTTTTATAGCGTCCTCCTGTTTGTCCGTTACCTACTATAATAGTACCAGCTGGCCAACCTCCTGGAGGAGGTTGTGGGGGTCCAGACGT
>Ga0194125_10013403_pt1 | contig 10665 bp, 11 predicted proteins | sample TA2KigC250mmetaG_FD_148626 | JGI IMG/M metagenome (GOLD analysis project Ga0194125, IMG submission 148626) | Freshwater microbial communities from Lake Tanganyika, Tanzania - TA2015034 Kigoma Deep Cast 250m | ecosystem: Environmental > Aquatic > Freshwater > Lake | place: Tanzania: Lake... | reverse complement strand
TTCCTCTGCCTTATCTTTCTGTCTTTCAGCCACTCTTTGCTTTTTTAAATTCCCATTGGCATGGCTTATACCTTCAATTTTTATAAGCCCTCCTTGCTCAGTTAAATTTAAAGGTGTAAAATTTATTTTTGGCTCTATTCTTACCTTAACCTCTCCGCCACCCTTAGGGTAATATCCTCTTTTAATCAAATCTAATTTTACCTCTATTCCAATGCGTTTAAGAATAGGAATAATAACTCCCCAATAATACTCAATCGGGATTGCTCCTCTGCCAGATGTTCCGCCCTTTATATTTAAGGTTAAACCAAGGGAAGAAAAACAACCCACTGGAATAAGGGGCTGTAGCGTAAGACCAATAGACCCCGCTGTTTTTATATCAATATCAAGTTCACAGGATTTAATTCTAAGGGGATAAAATTTTATCTCGCGGGAGCCCAAATAAAAACCCTCTACCCTTGCATCAGAGATTTCTTTCAGAGCCCATAGGGTATTGAAATGTTGTTGCCTTAGACCTGGGTTTTCTCTCTTTAAGCGTATATTGAAAATTCTGACGGGTCTTTGGGCTATTACCGAAAGCGCCAGAGCTGTCCTTAATATCTGACCGCCGCCTTCTAAATAATCACCCGGGATCTCAAGAAGAGATTTTATTTGGGGCATTTGCAATGGTTATATTTTGTTTTTCTAAGGATTTAATCTTATGCCAATTGGCAATAATCTCTTCTTGAGATTTTACCTTTGTTCTGCCAAATACATGCGGATGGCGCCTTTTTAATTTTTTGATTAGCTCTTCAATAACATCCTCTATGTCAAACCTATTCTCCTTGGCAGCAATCTGCGAGTGGAACATTACCTGAAGTAAGATATCGCCTAACTCCTCCTTCATATCGCGGAAATTACTATTTTTTACTGCCGAAATAAACTCTCTTGTCTCTTCTTCAAGGTATGGGATTAGGCTTTTGTGGGTCTGTCTTTTATCCCAGAGGCATCCCTTTGGGCTATGTAATGTCTTGAATATCTTTTTAAGTTTAATAAACTTTGTTTTTTCTAACATACGCTATTTGTCAGTTTGCAACTAAAAATTCTCTGCCAATATCTCGTAAAATGCCTGGGGGTGCTTGCAGGCAGGACATTCTTTTGGCGCCTTGGTTCCTTCAAATATATACCCACAATTGATGCAATGCCATTTCGCAGGGGTTTTTTTAACGAAAACTGTGTTGCTGGTTATATTACTTATCAATTTTCTATATCTTACCTCATGGAATTTTTCAACCTTTGCTATTTGTTCAAAAGACCTCGCTATCTCTAAAAACCCCTCCCTCCTTGCAATCTTTGCAGAGTCTGAATAAATAGCTGTCCATTCCAGGTTCTCTCCACTAGCTGCCGCCTCGAGATTTGACCTTGTATCCTTTATCATACCCGCCGGATAACTAGCGGTAATCTCTACATCCCCTCCCTCAAGATACTTAAAGAATACCTTGGCATGTTCTTTTTCGTTTTCTGCTGTCTCAATAAATATATTTGCAATCTGTTCAAATCCTTCTTTTCGTGCAACGCTTGCAAAATAGGCGTATCTGTTTCTTGCCTGCGATTCCCCTGCAAATGCTGCAAGCAGATTTTTCTCCGTCTTTGTTCCCTTAATTGTCTTTATCATAATTTAAACCTCCCATCCTTTTAAGAAATTATACAGACATTCGCCAATACCCTGACTATAACCACCCTCTAATATGCTAAATGCGGGCATCTCTAACCCACAAATTAACTGGGAAATCTTAAGATATGAACTGCTCACTAACTTTATATTTGCGAGAGGATCATCTATATAGGTATCAAAACCCATTGATACGCCAGTGATATCTGGTTTAAAAATTTTTATCTCCTCTAAAGCAACCTTAAGAACTGATAAATATTTTTTTTCATCTGTCCCGCTGCCCAAAGGAAAATTCAGGCAATTTTTTCTGGAAACAAGTCCTGTGCCGGGATATAGAGGGCTTTGGTGTAGGGATACATAAAGAACATTGCTAATTCCTAAAAATATATCTTCTGTGCCGTTTCCATGATGACAGTCTAAATCAAGTATTGCTGCCTTTTTTATTTTTTCTAAAGACCTTTTTATAGCAATTGCCATATTATTAAAATAGCAGAACCCTCCTAAGCTGTTTTTACCTGCGTGATGGCCGGGTGGGCGCATAAGGAAAAACGCAAACCTCTTTTCGTCCAAAGTAACCTGTGCTGCCTTAATAGCGGCCCCTACAGACAAAGAGGCGTATTCAAATACGTCCGAGATATTCGGGGTATCTGGGTCAAAAAAAATTCCATACCTAACCTTCTCAAGGAGCTCTTTGGTATGAACCAACAATATAGCTTCTTCGCTACAGGGTTTTGGTTCAATAAATTCTAAACTAAGAGAGTCTTTCTTAGAGACTAAGAAATCATAACAAATTTTTATCCTCTCAGGAGACTCAGGATGATTTGGACTTCTGTATTCAAGACATTTGGGAGAAAAAATAACTTTCAAGGTTGTAAGTTACAGGTTGTTAAAACTTATCACTTATCACTCATAATCCATAACTATTTTTTACTATTACCTAAAATTATAATGCTTTCTGACAGGCTTTTTTATATCCCACCTGCAGGATAGGCCTTTTGGAAAACTGACAAAATCGCCTTTGCCAAAACTTACCCTTTTGCCATCCTTGGTTTGGACATCCACCTTTCCTTCTAAAAAATAACACTCTTCTATTTCATCATAGTGCCAGTCAAAACAAGAGATTTCCTTCTCCCAGATAGGCCAGGAAAACACATCTCTCTTTTTAAGTTCGCTCTGGTTTAACCTCTGAATTTTAATTTCCATCATCACTTCTTCCCTTCGCATTTATTACACAGGTCGGATTCTTTTTCGGATGGTCTTATCCCAAACAGTTTAGAGGCTATCCATTTATACAAAAATCCCTCTAATGGAACCTTGCATTTCTTACAGCGTTTCATTGTGCCCCCTTTCTTCTAATTACTAATTACTATTTGACTAAATCACTATTACAAATTCTCCCTTCGGCTTTGTGGATTTAAAATGTTCTATGGCTAAAGATACTTTTTCTCTCCTCTGCTCCTCAAAAACCTTTGTAAGTTCTCTAATTATTGCTATCTCCATATCTCCAAAAATCTCATAAATATCTCCTAGTGTCTTTAAAAGCCTGTGTGGTGATTCATAGAATATAATAGTTCTTTTTTCTGAAACTAACTCTTTTAGGCGGTTTTTCCTGGCAGAGGGTTTTGAGGGAAGAAAACCCTCAAAAGCAAACCTATTGGTTGGCTTTCCAGAGAGAACAAGCCCGCATACAAATGCGGTTGGCCCTGGTACGGTAATTAAGGGTATATTATTCTTAATGGCGAGTTTTATTATATGGCTACCGGGGTCAGATATCCCTGGTGTTCCTGAGTCAGAAACCAAGGCAATATCCTTACCTTCCTTTAAAAACCTTATAAGATAATCTCCTTTTGTAATCTTATTGTATTCAAAATAGCTCGTAAGAGGGGTTTTTATACCATAGTGACTGAGTAGGATTTTTGTATGGCGGGTATCCTCGCAGGCGATTAAATCAACCTCTCTTAAGATATCGAGCGCTCTTAATGTTATATCTTTTAGGTTGCCTATGGGCGTGGAAACTATATAGAGCATATTAGTCATTGAGTTGCTTGGGTTACTTGAGTTACTTGGGTTTTAACTCAATGAACTCTATAACTCAAGTAACTTATTCTACGGTTACACTTTTTGCGAGGTTTCTGGGTTGGTCTACATCACAGTTTCTCCCCACAGCTATATAATAAGCAAATAATTGTAGTGGTAAGATTGCCAGAAGCGGAGAGAAGGTCTCGTCAATTCTGGGTATATATATCACCTCATTCGCATGGCTTTTTATAGCATCGTTCCCTTCAGTTGCAACTGCTAAGACCTTGCCTTTTCTAGCGCGTATCTCCTCAATATTTGAGAGCATCTTCTCATATATCCTTGAATTAATCGCTATGCACACTACCGCCCTATACTCATCTATAAGCGCAATAGGACCGTGCTTCATCTCTCCAGCGGCATAACCCTCTGCTGGAATATAGGAAATTTCCTTCAATTTAAGGGCGCCCTCTAAGGCGGTGGGGAAGTTAATGTTCCTCCCCAGATATAGAAAGCATCCAAAATTAAGATGCCTGTTTGCTGCTTTAATAATATTTCCTTTATTTTTAAGTATGTGCTCTAACTGGTGGGGTATCTTCTTAAGCGCTGCCACGGATCTCTTCTTTTCCTTGAGAGAAATTTCCCCTCTTAGTCTTCCAAGGTATATGCTGATTAAATAAAGCATCATAAGTTGTGCGGTATATGCCTTTGTAGAAGCAACCCCTATCTCAGGACCTGCATAGGTATAAATAACGCCATCAGATATCCTTGTTAAGGAAGAGCCCACTACATTGCAAATAGAGACTACCTTAGCCCCCCTTTGTTTTGCCTCCCTTACCGCAGCAAGCGTATCTGCAGTCTCTCCTGATTGGCTTATGGCTATAATCAGGGTATTCTCCTTTACAACGGGCTTTCTATATCTAAATTCGCTTGAAAGGTCTACCCAGACAGGAAGCCTTGCAAAATCCTCAATGAGATATTTCCCTATAATCCCGGCATGATATGCAGTGCCACAGGCAACTATAATTATGTTATCTATTTTTTTAAGTGCTCTATCGGATAGGTTTAGACCCTCCAACACAATATCACCTTTCTTTGAAATTCTTAAGGAGATAATCCGCGAGATAACAGTGGGTTGTTCATAAATCTCCTTTAGCATAAAATGGCTAAAGCCTGCCTTTTCAGCAGCGCTTATATCAAAATTTACATGTTCGGGTTGTCTATCAATTCTTTTACCTGATATATGCGATATCCTGATGTCCTTATCGGTAAGCGAAACTACTTCCTTATCTTCAATGTGTATAATAGTTCTGGTATATTGAAGAATTGCCGGAATATCTGAGGCTATAAAATTCTCATTTTTACCTATGCCTACTACAAGGGGACAATTATTCCTTGCGCCAATAAGTTTGCCCGGCTCATCGCAACTTACAACACCAATAGCATATGCACCCTCAAGAAGCTTCATCGTCTTTCTAACGGCCTCTTCAAGATTCCCCCTTAAATTCTCCTCTATCAAGTGGGCTATAACCTCTGTATCGGTCTCAGATTTAAAGATATGCCCTCTTTTCATCAGGGACGCCTTTAACCTCTGATAATTCTCAATTATGCCGTTGTGAACAACGAGGATTTTGTTTGAGCAGTCAATATGCGGATGGGCATTTATCCGGTTTGGCTCGCCATGCGTTGCCCACCTAACATGGGCAATACCTAATTTGCTTGTTGGTAGCGGTGCATTCTTCAATTCCTCAATAATTGATAGGATCTTACCTGCTCTTTTTCTTAAATGGACACTGCCATTAAATACCACACCAATACCTGAGGAATCATAGCCCCTGTATTCCAGGCGTCTTAAGCCTTCCACCAGAATTGGAACCGCATCTCTTTTGCCTATATAACCAACTATACCGCACATGTTAATAAATCCGAACAACAAAATTCAAATGACAAAATAAACCCAATTTTTGAATTTTGAGTTTTGTTATTTGTCATTTCTCATGTATGTTATCCTCCCCTCGCATATTGTCATAACTACATTTAAATCTTTATCTGCGATTACCATATCGGCATCTTTTCCTGTCTCTAGGGAGCCTTTTTTGTTATCTATGCCAAGCAGTCTCGCCGGATTTATTGTAGCAAGCGAAACTGCATCTTTCAAGGATAAATTTCCATATTTGATAGCATTTGTTATCGCTTCAATCATAGTGAGATTGCTTCCTGCAATTTCACCATTCTCCAATCGGTAAACCCCGCACCTCGCAAGGTCTCTTTTTTGACTTGCCCTTATAGAATCTTCAAACCTTATAGAATCTGTTGAAAGGATAATCTTGTCCACACCCTTACATCTTAACAAAATCTTAAACAAAACTGGGTTTATATGTAAACCGTCAAGGATTATCTCGCAAAACACCCTATCGTCTGACAAAACTGCGCCTAAAACCCCTGGAGCCCTATGATGTAAAATTCCCATCCGATTAAATGTATGGGTTGAAAATATCATCCCTTGGTTAATCGCCCTGATAGACTGTTTGAGGGTTGCGTCTGTATGGGCAAATGCGGGTACTATATTATTTTTAACGAGCAATCTTATAAGAGCGCTCGAATTATCTAATTCCGGAGCAAGGCTTACAATCCTTATAAGACCCTCTGATTTTTTAATAAGAAGCTTTACCTCTTTTAAATCTATCTCCTTTATAAATCTCTTATTTTGCGCTCCAGCCATCTTCCTATTTATATAAGGACCCTCTAAGTGAATTCCTAAAATCCTTGAAGGAAGTTTGTTTTCCAGGCTTAAATTTTTAATAGCGTTTATCCTCTTAATTAAAGAATCCTTCCTAATAGAGGGTAGCGTGGATAAAAAAACGGTTGTGCCGAATCTTGAAAAATATTTGGCGGATAAAATGGGGTCTCCGTGTAGGTGTAAATCAATAAAACCTGGCAGGATAAAAAATTTCTTTGTGTCAAAAAATTTGGCCTTCTTTTTGGCTCTTGGGTATTTTGAAGATATCTCTTCTATAACCCCATTTTCACAAAAAAGAAAATGGTTATATAGTATTCCCTCTGGGGATAGAACATCGCCTTTTAAAAGGATGCGGTGCATGAAGGGTTAAACTGGATACTACGCTATCTCTTTTGCCAATTCCTTAAGCCGCTCTATCCTTTTTTCAATAGGTGGGTGAGTGCTGAAAAGATTTAGTATTCCTCCTCCGGTAAGGGGATTTACTATGAACATATGGGCGGTTGCAGGATTTGCCTCCATTGGAATACGCCTTGCGCCAAGGTGAAGCTTCTCAAGGGCGCTCGCCAAAGAAAGGGGCCTGCCACATATCCTTCCCCCTGATTCATCTGCCCGATATTCACAGGAGCGCGATATGGCAAGCTGGATTAAAAGAGCGGCTATTGGCGCTACTATTATAAGGAAGAGTTCGCCCAAAATATTTGAACCCCTTCCCTCTCTGTCTCTTCCCGAGATTCCTCCAAACATTGCTGCCCAGCGCGCCATATTGGCTACCATTGATATAACACCTGCTATTGTGGCAACTATTGTGGCGAGTAAAATGTCTCTATTTCGCACATGGGCTATCTCATGGGCTAAAACTCCTTCTAATTCCTCTCCATCAAGCATTTGTAAAATTCCCTGCGTCACTGCAACTGCTGCATGAGAAGGATTCCTCCCCGTAGCAAAGGCATTTGGCGTCCTTACGGGAATTATATATACCCTTGGCATTGGAAGCTCTGCCTTTTCGGTAAGCGATCGGACTGTTCTGAAAAGCTCCGGTGCCTCAGGTTCACTTACTGGTTTTGCGCCATACATCATAAGCACTATCTTGTCTGAGAACCAGTAGGTAGCAAAGTTCATAATTATGGCAAAGATAAAGGCAGTAAACATACCCTGCATACCGCCTATAAGCCTTCCTATGAACATAAGAAGAAGGGTAAGAACGGTCAAGAGTATCATTATCTTAAAATTATTCAAAAAACTTATCATTTTAAATTACACCTCCCGATTTTTAATTATATCAAAAATATATAAAAAGTCAAGGTAATCCGGCTATCAGGTATTTTTCTCGATACAGTCAATAAGTTCCCTTGTGCTTACGGGTTTGGCGAGAAAGGTATGGCTGCTTATGGTCTTTATAGAGTCTTCTCTTGTTTCTTCTTTCTTTACCAAAGCAGTTAAAAATACTACCGGGATATTCTTAAGATCCTCTTCTTCATTTATCTGCTGGATGACGTTTGCGCCATCCGCGTCAGGCATTACAATATCCAGAAATACCATATCCGGCTTAAACGTCCTGATGGCAGCGATAGCGCGCGAACCCTTATTTTCTATAGATACGTCGTATTTGCCTGTTGCTTCTAAGTTTAATTTTATCATTTGCGTCAGGTCTACCTCGTCATCAATAATAAGTATTTTTTTCTTCTTCATCTATGCCCCCTTTTCTGTTTTTATTTTAAATATTAAAGTGGCTTTTGTCCCCTTAGCCTCTTTCCTATTTTCAATTTTTATCTTTCCTTTGTGCATATCCATTATATTCCTCGCTATAGATAGCCCTAAGCCTGTTCCCCCTTTATCGCGCTTTGTGGTAAAAAATGGATCGAATATCTTTTTTAAAGTGCTTTCCGGAATGCCCTGGCCAGAATCTTCAATTTCGGCAATTACCGCTTTTTCTCCAAGCCTGAAGATATCCTCTCTTCTCTTGCCTGCGCCATCTTTTATTTCAGTTAATTCCTTAACATATGTCCTTATATTCAATATTCCTCCGTCCGGCATAGCATCAATAGCATTCATAAAAAGATTCACCAGTACCTGCTCAACTTTATTTTTATCTAAGTTGACGGGTGGGATATCTTTCCTGAGATTCATTATCACTTCAATCTTGTGGCGTGTAATATAATTTTTTACAAGGAGGAGGGAATTCTCAATAACTAGATTTACATCTTCCTGCGATATATTTATCTCTGACATAGCAGAAAAATCTAATAATCCCTTAATCACCCTATCCGCCCTTAAAATAGCATCATTTACAGACCTTAACGCCAATGAGATGTTCTTCTCGTCCTGGGGTATCGTTTTAGAAAGATATTCTATACCCTGAAGTATAATCGCCAGTGGATTTTTTACCTCATGGGCGACTCCGCTTGCTAAAATTCCTACTGTTTCTAACTTCTCTACTTCAACAAGATGTGACTGGTAAAGCTTGAGTTGTTCATAGGCGTTCTTTAGCGCTTCTTCTGTGCGCTTACGTTCGGTTATATCCTTTATTATCACAACGATTCCTTCAATCTTTCCATCATTACCTATCACCCGAGAGGCTGAAAAAATAACAGGGATTAAATTGTCGCTTTCCGTTTTACAAACCATTTCATAGCTTCTTAAGGTTCCTTTCTCGATCAGCTCTATAAGTCTCTCATTGCTAAACATCGAGCCTTCCGTCATAAAGACGGTGGAAATTGGCTTATCAATAAGTTTTTCTTCTTTATAACCTAATAATGCTGTGGTTGCGGGATTAGCCCTCTTTATCTTTCCATCCACGGTTATAATAATCAGGCTGTCTGTTATGGAGTTAATAATACTATCTAGGTTAGCCTTCGCCGAACTAACCTCTTCCAGGCTTGTCTTTAAACTTTGCTTGATTTCCCAGTTGAATATGCCAAGTATGTTCCAGACAGCCCATGCCAAAAAAATAGCACAAACAGCGCAAGGCACCTGCACCGGAATGCCAAATTTATCTAAAAAAGAGTTAGTATTAATAACTGCTGCTGGGAAAAAATCTCCCATTGGGACAACTATGCCCCTTAACATACCGTAAATACATATTGAAACTGCTGCTATTAAAAAATAGGAATTGAGATTGATTTTTTTTAAGACCACTTTGTTGCTATAATAATACTTAATAAAACCAAACGCAGACAATACCCCGCCCGGAAACCCAATAAAATAACCGGGCCAAATATTCCAGTTCTGTTTATATGTAAAGGCGGCTGTTATGGTGCAAGCACATAGAAACACTGTAATCCATTTTCCAAAAATTTTTTTATTAAGACTTAGAAGTACGAGTCTGCGTCCGAACTCAAATAAGAAAATATACGATATGGTAAGGAGGGCAAACTGCATTATTTCCAACAAATAAGACGTGCGGCTAGTGTATTCTTCGTTAATCTGGATTATACTAACCATATGTAACCACTCGTTTATCCCGTGGATTATCCCAAAATATGCCAATATCCAGATAATATTTGATAATTTATAAATACTCTCGCGGCGCGGCTGGGCGAGGATAGATATGCCCATAATTACGAAGCTCAACCCGTAAATCAGAAAAACCACGTCTAAGTTTTGGACAAAAAAATCTCTAAAAATCTCCCTTAAACTAACCATGTTAGCATTACCTATAAATTTTTAAGTCTTTTTAAGAATAAGCTCGCTTAGCGTTTTCCTTGAAGATTTAGGGCTTTCTGAAGCATAGCCAAGCGTTATAACTGCCATAAGCTCGTATTGGTCTGAAAGCTCTAAAAATTCCCTAACCTCATCCTTTTTATTTAATATCTCTCCCATCCAACAGGAGCCTACGCCAAGAGACTGAGCATATAGTAACATATTCTGTATGCAGGCACCTATCCCCAAAATATCCTTCTCCCTATGATATGAAGAATTCTTAACCAGAAATACACATATGGCAACCTTTGCATTTTCAATTGTCTTACTATACTTAGTAAAACCCGCTAATATTTGCTTTTTTTCTTTATCTTTTATTATAACAAACCTCCATGGCTGGTTGTTTAAACCAGAAGGCGCCCATCTTCCTGCCTCAAGTATATCTTCTATTGTTCCATTGGAGATTGTTTTTTCAGAATAACGCCTTATACTTCGTCTGGTTTTTATAAGGTCTAATATCTCTTTCATTCTTTGCTTTACGCTTTATGTTTGTGCTTGCCATTGGGGCTTTGAAATTTGATATTGAAGTTCTCCATCGCTTTCTTTAAAATTTCTTTTGCGC
>Ga0194125_10013402_pt1 | contig 10665 bp, 6 predicted proteins | sample TA2KigC250mmetaG_FD_148626 | JGI IMG/M metagenome (GOLD analysis project Ga0194125, IMG submission 148626) | Freshwater microbial communities from Lake Tanganyika, Tanzania - TA2015034 Kigoma Deep Cast 250m | ecosystem: Environmental > Aquatic > Freshwater > Lake | place: Tanzania: Lake... | reverse complement strand
CCGGCGGGAGGTGCGCTGGATGGGTTTGGCCCAGGCGCTCGTAGCCTACCTGGCCGTGTTGGCGCTGACGCCGTCGCTGGTGAGTGGAGTCTGGTGGGTGCTACGGTGGCTGAAGCCCGATTACCACTCGCTGGCGCACGGGGACACTTACAACCGGAGCTACTATGTGGCGGCGATGGTGTTGCTGGTTTTCGCCGTCACGGCCGGGGCTTACCGCGTGGCGGGGAGACGGCGCGGCGTGGCGGAGATGATGGCGGGTCCGCTGCTGGTGTGGAGCGGCTTGGCGCTAGTTTCGGCGGCGCTGCTGCGGGGAGCCAGTTTCCTGTTCACCTGGCCACTGGCGGCCAGCGCGGCCGGCTTCGCGGTGGCGGCGCTGGGCGGAGGCGTGTGGTGGACGGAACCATCCGGCGATGAACGGGCGCGGCCGCGGCAGGCGCTCATGGTGACCTTGTGCGCACTGCCTGCCGTGGTGCTGCTGATCCCGACCATCGATATGCTGTGGGTGGCCATGGGGATGCGGTTCTCCTGGGCCTGCGCCGTGGTAGTGGCGTTGCTGCTGGGGCCGCTGTGGGGACAGGTGGCCATGCTGGGCGCGCGGCGCCGCTGGTGGCCCGCGGTAAGTGCGCTGATTATCGCCCTGTGCCTGCTCGGCACTGGCCTTGCGACGGCACGGTTCAGCCCGGAGCACCCGGGCCACAACAGCGTCTTCTACGCGCTGGATGCGGACTCCGGCATGGCGCGATGGGCGTCCGCCGATCGGAAAGTTGACGAGTGGACCGCGCAGTTCTTCCCCAGTTCCTCGCGCGGACCCGTGCCCGGCTTTCCCAGGGACAGGCTGTTGAACGGCCCCGCCCCCGCGGTCAAGCTGGCGGCCCCTGAAGTGCAGGTGGTCGAGGACCGCATCGCGGGCACGGCGCGCTGGCTGACGCTGCTGGTGCGCTCGCCGCGGCGGGCGGTCAATCTGCAACTGACGGTCGCCGCCGAGGCGCAGCTTCAGGCCGTCGAGGTGAATGGGAAGAAGCTAGGAGGAGCGGGCGCGGCGACGCGCGCGCGGACCATCGCCTATCGCGGCCTGCCTCCGGAGGGCGTGCGGTTGTCGCTGCTGGTGACGGCAGGGAAGCCCGTGCAACTGACGGTTCTGGATCAGTCCTACGGGTTGCCCGAGGGGTTGCAGGGAAGTTATCATCCGCGCCCGGCGCATTTGATACCTTTTGGCGGCCCCTATTCGGCGGACGCCACTGTTGTGGCGCGGACCTATCGGTGGTAGAGAGGAGCGGGCGAAGCCAGGAAGCCCGCCACGTTGCCAGGGTCGCCAGGAGCGGCCATCGCAGATCCTCAGCCCACTGCCAGCGGGGCCGGGCGATTGCCGTTCGGGGCCGGTCCTGTGATATGCTCCCACAAGCCCCGCGGCTGGGGCCGCAAGGAGAGTGAACATGTGTCAGTTCTGTCACGAACACGGTGAGGGGAAGAAGTGGTACCTCCAGATGAAGAACTACGCGGACGAACTACTGCACCAGGAGCTCTCCGCGAAACAGAAGGAAGTGACCCGGGCCAACACGCGCGCCGAGTGGGTGGGGCGTTTCTGGGAGTGTTTTGAGAAACCGGCGGTGACCGGCGTTCCCAAGACGCTCATGGAGATCGGGATGGCCCTGGCGCCGACGGCCGAGCTGCGCGGGCCTGGCGCCAGCGAGGCCGAGGTGCTGGAGGGACGTCAGATCACCCACTTCGGCCAGGTGATTCCCATCGAGGACGTCGAGAAGATCATCGACCAGGCGGACTCGATCACCCGGATTCCCTGCGGCTGCCGCTTTCTGACCACGGGTAAGACCAACGCACGGTACTGCTTCGGGTTGGGCGCCAGCATCTCGGGCGGGCTGAAAGGCGTCCCGGACGCCGCGTCCTCGCTGGAAGTGCTGGACAAGGAAGAGGCCAAGCGGGTCATCCGCGAGTACGACCAGGAGGGGCTGATCCACAGCATCTGGACCGGGGTGACGCCCTACCTGATCGGGATCTGCAACTGCGACCGCGACTGCATGGCGTACAAGACCTACATCGAGCAGCGCGGCGCGCCGTACTTCTTCCGGGCCGAGTACGTGTGCCGGGTGGACCCGGACCTGTGCAACGGATGCAAGGACTGCATCAAGCAGTGCCAGTTTGGGGCGCAGTTCTACTCCTCGCTGCTGGGGAAGGTCTACATTGACCCGACCCGCTGCTTCGGCTGCGGGGTGTGCCGCCCGGCCTGCGCGACCAGCGCCATCCAGCTCATCCCGCGCGAGGAGGATTCCCAGGCCGCCGGAGTGTGGTTGAAGTCCGCATAAACGCGGCGCTTCTCCGCGGCGCGGGCTATGATACGCTGGCCTGCGGAGGTTGCGGCGTGTTCGATCATTTCCTGAAGATCGACGGCATCGAGGGCGAAAGCGTCCATGCGGGCTACCGAGGCGCGATCGAACTCGAATCGTTCACCTGGGGCGAACAGCAGGGCCCCGGAAAGGTGGAGCTGCGGGACGTGGAGTTCACGGCCCAGGTCAGCAGGGCCTCGCCCCGCCTGCTGCGAGCCTGCGCCAGCGGCGAGCACTTCGACAAAGCAGAAATCCAGTGCGCGCCCCAGACCAGCGGAAGCCCCACCGTGTTCAGACAGATCTTCACAGGGGTGCTTGTGGCGGCCTACGAGGTGAACGGCCAGCAGTCAGGTCCACCTGTGGAACGGGTCAGACTCCTCTACGGCAAGGTGGAGTGCGAATACCGTATGCGCCGGGCCGACGGCAGTCTCGGAGAACCCATCCGCGGGGGCTTTGACGCCGTCGGCAACCAGCCGCTGCCGCCCGCGCTGCTGCCGGCGAGGCGCTCGGCGGGAAAAGGCCGGCGAGGGAAGTCAGTCCAGGCCCCGGGTTAGCGCGCGGCGGCTGCTCAGCCGCGCCTGTGGGACAATCAGAGCAGGTGGGAAGGAGATGGAAGCCATGCGTTTGAGAACCTTGCTGGTGTTGTTGCTGCCCGCGCTGGCCGCGGCGCAGGAGTATCGCGGATCCATCTTGGGGCGCATCACGGACCCGAGCGGAGCGGCCGTGGCGGGGGCCTCGGTGGAAGCCCAGAACATAGGCACCAACGCGGTGTTCAAGACGACCTCGAACGAGAGCGGCAACTACCAGATCCCGTTCCTGCTGCCCGGCAACTACACCGTGCACGTGGAGCTGACAGGCTTCAAGCGGCTGGAGCGGCAGGGCATCCGGGTGTCCACCAACGAAGCGGTTACGCTGAACCTCTCGCTCGAACTGGGGGCGCTGACTGAGTCTGTCACGGTGACCACGGCGGCGCCGCTGCTGAACACGGCCAATGCTGACCTGGGCCAGGTGATCGACAACACCTACGTGGGAATGGTGACGGTCTCGCTGAGCCGCAACGTCATCAACATCCGGCAACTGGCGCCCGGGGTGACGGGCGGCACCGGCACCTACACCAGCAGCGCGCAAGGCGATTTCTCGATCTCCGGGGGCGGCAACACGCGCGGGGACAACGAGATCGTAGTGGATGGCATCCCTAACACCTCGGTGAGCGGCACCATCGGCTTTGTGCCTTCGGTGGATTCGGTCGAGGAAGTTAAAGTGCATACCACGCTTTTCGACGCCGCCTACGGGCACTCCAACGGCGGCGCGGTGAGCATCACCACTCGGGGCGGGGCCAACGACCTGCATGGAGCGCTGTACTATTACAAGCGCTGGAACGCGCTGTACGCCAACAGTTGGACCAACAACCGGCTGGGGCTGCCCAAACCGCCGGTGCAGTACAGCCAGTGGGGTTACACCGTCTCGGGGCCGGTGTTAGTCCCCCGCTTCTACAACGGGCGGAACCGCACCTTCTTCTCAACCTCGCTGGAGCGCGATCATGATCCGCGCGAGCTGACCCGCCAGGCGCGCGTGCCCACCCAGGAGGAGCGGCAGGGCGACTTTTCGAAGACCCTGAACCGTCTGGGCGGGGCCTTCAGCATCTACGACCCGGCCAGCACGGTGCGCGTAGGCACCACGGCGACGAGGCAGCCCTTCGCCGGCGCGCGGATTCCCGCCGCGCGCCTCAACCCCACCGGCCAGGCCGTCATGAACAAGTACCCCTTGCCCAACCTCACCGTGGCGCCGCAACTGGCCGCTCTGAACTGGGGCCTCAGCAAGACCTACACCGTGGATCAGCACCAGTACAGCGCGCGCATCGACCACGTGCTGAGCGACCGCCAGCGGCTCTTCGGCCGGGTGGGCGTGCTGGACCGCATCCAGAACGCGGAGGATCTCTTCTACGGCGCGACCTCGTATCCCTTCCAGGGCGGCACCGACCTGGGCCGCCTGTTCCGCCGGCGCATCAACGTGGGGCTGGATGACACGGTGGTCTTCTCGCCCTCGCTGGTGGCTTCTTTCCGGGCCGGGGTGCTGAGCTACGTCAGCGACTCGCGCGGCGGCGCCGCCGGATCGGATCCGGCCGAGCTGAAAGTGGCCGACGTGGTGGTTCGCAACCAGGCCTACCGCGGGTGGCCCAACTTCGACCCCGGAGAGAACGTCCCGGCGGTGGGCAGCAGCATGTCATTCTCGCGCGACATGATCGTGTCGCTGGTATCCAGCGCCACCAAGCTGACCGGAGCGCACTCCACCAAGTTCGGAGTGGATTACCGGATGGGCCGGGTCAACAATGTCTCTCCTGGCGGGAACGCCGTGGGGACTTTCGGTTTCAATCCCGTCTTCACGCAGGCGGATCCGTTCAACACCCGCTCGGCCGACACCTCCGGCTCCGGCATGGCCTCGCTGCTGCTCGGATTGGCCGCCTCGGGTTCCTTCGGCTTCAATAGTCCCACCTCGGTCCAGAACCACTACCTGGCCCTGTTCGCCCAGGACGACTGGAAGGTCACCCGCCGGCTGACGCTGAACCTGGGGGTGCGCTACGAAATGGAATCGCCCTTCACCGAGCGATACAACCGCATGAGCAGCCGCTTCGACGAAGCCGCGGCGCTGCCGGTCAAGGTCCCCGGGCTGGACCTGCGCGGGGGCGTGCGCTTCGCCGGCGTGGACGGGAATCCGCGGCGTACCGCCATCGACAAGAACAACTTCGGACCGCGCGTGGGGCTGGCTTACAGCGTGACGCCGCGGACCGTGATTCGCGCCGGCTACGGCGTCTTCTACAGCATCATCTCGATGAACACCAGCTTCTTCGGGACGCTGGGTGTGTTCAACGCGGTGACGCCCTACGTGGGCACCACCGACAACGGCGCCACGCCGTTCACCACCGTGGCGGATCCCTATCCGGCCGGCCTGCGGCAGCCCGAGGGCAGCGGCATAGGCCTGATGGCGCAAGTGGGCGACAGCCTGAGCGTTTTCGACGAGCGGCGCGTGACCCCCTACAATCAGCAGTGGCAGTTCAGCATCCAGCGCGAGCTGCCGGCCCGCATTCTGATGGAGGCGGCCTATGTGGGCATGCACAGCCTCAAGCAGGTCGAGAGTTTCAACCTGAATGAGAGGCCGGATGTCTACCTGGCGCTGGGCGCACAGGAGAACACCCGGGTGACGAATCCATTCCTCGGTGTATTCTCGCCCACCTCCTCGCTGGGCCAGGGTGCGACCATCACCCAGAGTCGGCTATGGCCGCGCTTCCCGCAGTTCACCTCGCTGACCCTCCAGGGGGCCAACGGCGGCCGGGCGTTGTACCACTCCCTGCAAGTCAAGGCCGACAAGCGGCTGACGCACGGCCTGAACCTGCTGTGGACTTACACTTTCTCGCGCCTGATGGACAACAACACCACCAGCATCGTGAACCCGCGCTTCTACCGTGCGGTGGCGCCGATCGACCAGAAGCACGTCTCGCGCGTGGCCTTCACCTATCAGTTGCCCTGGCGGTTCGAGGGGGCAGGCATGAACCGGGTATGGAAGCAGGCTTTCGGCGGCTGGGCCGTCAGCGGGCTGGCGCAGTTGCTCACCGGCACGCCGCTGTCGGTCTCGCACTCTTTCGGCCGGCCTCTTCGCATCCGCAACCCCAGGCTGAGCGGGCCGGTCAGCGCGCGGCTGGGTGATGCCCGCGATGCCAGCGGCAAGATCGCCAACCCGTACTTCGACATCACCGCCTTCGCGCCGCTGCGCGACCAGTACACCATCACCCCCGAGCCGCCCATGCTGGACGAGCTGCGCGCCCCCGGCACACGCTCGCTGAATCTGGCGGTGTTCAAGACCTTCCCTCTCCTCGAGCGGCTCCGCCTCGAGGTGCGCATGGAGGCCACCGGCGCCACCAACACCCCCGTTTTCGGCGCGCCCGCCACCAACATGTCGCAGGCGGCCACTTTCGGCGTGATCTCTTCGGCGGGCGGCAATCGCGCCATGCAGGGCTCGGCGCGGCTGGTGTTCTAAGTTCGCCGGCAGTGGGGTAGAATCTCCACATGCGTACGGCGTGTGTGGGCGCCCTCCTCTGCTGGCTGGCCTGGGCTGGCGGACGGCCGCCCGATATCCCTTTCGAGAAACACACCCTCGATCTGGGGGCCAATGAGACCTGCGCCTTCGCGGATGTGAACGGCGACGGGCGCCTCGACATCATCGCGGGCGAGAACTGGTACGAAGCGCCGCTCTGGACGAAGCACCGCTTCCGCGAGCTGGGCTTCACCAACAACTACGTGGACGCTTTCAGCGACCTGCCGCTGGACGTGGACGGCGACGGCCACATCGACGTGATCACCCCATCCTGGTTCGCCCGCAAGCTGAGCTGGTGGCGCAACCCGGGCCGCGGCCGCGGGGAGTGGACCGAGCAGGTGATCGAGCAGGGCTTTCCCATCGAGTTCGCCTTCCTGGTGGACCTGGACAACGACGGGCAGGCCCGCGAGGTGCTGCCGCAGTTCGGCCCCGCCAAAGCGCCGGTGGCCTGGTATGAAATCAAGGGCGGCGCATTCGTGAAGCATATCGTCAGTTCCACCAGCTACGGGCATGGCATCGGCGCGGGCGATGTGAACGGCGACGGCCGCACCGACATCCTCACCGCCAAGGGCTGGTTCGAGGCCCCGGCGGATCCGCGCGCGGGGCAGTGGACCTGGCGGCCGGAGTTCGACCTGGGCGCGGTGGGCTTCCTCCACGTCCTGGACCTGGACGGGGACAGACGGAACGATATCCTCACCGCGCTCTCGCACGACTACGGCATCTTCTGGCTGAGACAGGGCGCTGATGGGCAGTGGACAAAGCACATGATCGACGAGAGCTGGTCGCAGGCCCACGCGCTGACGCTGGTGGATCTGAACGGGGACGGGCGTATGGATCTGCTGACCGGCAAGCGCTACATGGCGCACAACGGCAAGGACCCTGGGGAGCGCGAGCCGCTGGGCATCTACTGGTACGAGTACCGCGTGGAGGGCAAGCAGGTGGTGTGGACGCGCCACGTCATCGACTACTCGACGCGCGCCGGCGGGGGCATGCAGATTCCGGTGGCCGACCTGGACGGCGACGGCGACCTGGACTTCGCCGCCCCCGGCAAGAGCGGCCTGTTCCTGTTCGTGAACCGCAGCCGGTAGCGGGCCAGCGGCCGGACTGGGTCTCTGGACAAGAGACGGGGCTTGTCTCTCGGAAGCCGAGCAGCGCGCCGGCGATTTCAGTTTCGGCTGGGTTCGAAGTAGCCCTGGGCCAGCTCGGGCTTGGCCTCCAGCGCCTTGCTCCAGCAGGAGCGCGCTTCCTCCTCCTGACCCAGCGCCTTGAGGACGTGCCCCAGATTCAGCAGCGCTTCGGCGAACTCCGGGTCTTCCTCGACGGCTTCGCGGTACAGGCGGGCCGCGTCTTCCAGTTGGCCGGCTTTCTGAAGCAGCAGGGCGGTGTTGTAGAGGACCTCGGAGGAGCGCTCGCCCAGGTCGACAAGGCGCCCGTGGTATTCCAGGGCTTGGTCGAAGTCGGTGCGCTCCAGGGCCAGCGCGGCCAGCCCGCGCACAGCGTCCAGAGACTTGGGATCGGCGTTCAGCACCTGCTCGTACACCAGTTGCGCCAGGTCGCGCTCGCCCATCTTCCAGTAGGAGAGCGCCAGGTTCATCTGGGCCTCGGGCCACTTGGCGCGCTTCTTGAGGCAACTCTCGAAGGCCTGGGCGGCGCCGGCGAAGTTGGAGCGCTGGAGCCGCACGTAGCCCAGGCGGAAGCGGGCCTCCTCGGCATCCGGCGTCTTCTCTAGCAGACGCCCGTAAGCCTTCTCCGCCTCATCCTGCTCGCCGGCCTGCTCCAGCACCAGGGCCAGGTTCCACAGCGCTCCGGCGGCATCCGTGTCCAACTGGATGGCCTGCTCGTAAGCTTCGCGGGCGCTCTTCAGGTCGCCCAGTTCCTGGCGGGCGATGCCCAGGTTGGTGTAGGCCTGGGCTGAGTCCGGCTTGCAGCGGATGGCCTGGGTGTAAGCCTCGGCCGCCTCCTTGAACCGCCCCGCCTTCTGGTGAGCCAGGCCCAAATTGAACCAGCCCTCGAAGTGCTGGGGCGCCACCGAGACCAGCAGGGTGCAGAACTTGGCCACCAAGGCGAAGTCGTTCTTGGCGGAGGCCCAGGCGGCCAGACCCTCCAGCGCCGCGGTGGACTGCGGACGGATCTCCAGCAGTCGCTCGGCGTACTCGCGGACCATCTCGTAGTCCTTGTTGGCCATGCCGACGGCGATCAGGTTGGTGAGGGATTCCTCCGACTCGGCGTTCCGCTTGAGGATGCTCTTGTAGAGCGCGGCGGCCTGGTCGAGCTGCCGCTCCATCTGCAACGCCACGGCCTTGCCGAACAGCGCGGTCTCGTCCTCGGGCGCCTGCTCGAGGCAGCGCTCAAAGGAACCCAGAGCCAGCTTGGGCGCGTTCAGGTGCAACTGACAGATGCCCAGACCCAGGCGCGCTTCCACCCGGATGGGGTCGATTTCGGCCGCCTTCTGGAACTTCTCGGAGGCTTCCTGCCAGTGGCCCAGCCGCTCCAGACACACCGCCAGGTTGAACCAACCGGTGGGATGCTGGGGCTCCAGTTGCAGTAAGTCGCGGTAACTGCCGGAGGCCCCCTCGAAGTGCCCCAGCTCAAACTGGATGTGTCCCATGGCGGAGAAGATCTCGGAGGACTTCTCGCCCTTGGCCACGGCCCGCTCCAACTCCTTGAGGGCCTCGCCGGGCTTCCCGTCCAGGTGCAGGGATACCGCCCGGGCCAGGTAGCGGGAAGGCTTGGACTGCTCCCCGCGAGGGCTCGCCTCCACGGGCCGCAGGCTTTCGCTCCCCGCGGCCGAGGTTCTGCGTTGATTCATCATCGTCAGCTCCCGTTGTTTAAGTCTACACTATTCGGCGCTATATACGCACATAACTTGCCTACTAAGTCATCCTGGTGGGTCACCTTCACCCAGTACAGCCGCGCCCGCGCGCCAGGCTCGCTGTAGAAGCCTACCCCGCCCGAAGCGAAGCGGCTGGCGCTCCAGTAGTCCACCATCTGGCCATTGATGAAGGTTGTGAACTCGTTCTGGCTGATCCGCACCTGCACCCGGAAGGGCGCGTTGTTATGCAGCATCACGCGCAGCGGCGCCTGCGTGCGCAGGCCCGCTTTGCCGTCCACGGTTTCGAAACGCTCCAAGGCCATGACCGGCAGGGGACCCGGCTTGAGCACGGCGATCCGCATGGCGTAGTAGTTGCCGGGGTCCCGCGCGCGGACGACCCAGGCCAGGCTCTGGCGCTCGATCTCGCCCATGAACTCGACGCGGTAGTTGGCCAGGCGCACCGAGGGATTCCACAATGCCAGCGAGCCCACTTGCACGAAGCCGGCCGGATTGCGCACCCAGCCCGGCGCCCCGCCGGTCCAGAGTCGCATATCGCCTGCGAAGTCCTCGGCCAGGGAAATCGCGGCGCGCTGGCGCACCCGGTCCCGCAGCGTGGCGGCGGCGCCGGTCTGCCACAGCACGACCCCCGCCAGCACCAACACCACCAGGCTGATCAGGTGCACCAGCATGAGGCCGGGCATGCGCTTGAAGAGGCGGCCCAGACTGAAGCCGCTCTCCAGGGGCAGCGGTTCAAACCGGTGGGGTATGGGCACGCAGGGGCGCGCCTGGAGGGCCATGGACGGCTTGAGGGGCGCCACCCTGGGCTGGTTGCGGAGGGCGTGCGTCTGGTTGCGCGAAACCGGCTCGACCTCGGCGGTCCAGGGCCAGACCAAGTCGAACGAACACGCCGCTACGCCCGCGCTGGCAGGCATGCCCAGCGCGGACACCCCCGGCTTCGGCTCGGGGGGATATCGCAACCTCATCCGTACATCCTCGCCGCGGCCGTCAGGAGTGCAGGGCGTGGCCTCATGCAGGCGGCCCATCACCGTCGTGAAACTGCCCCTCGGCAAGGCGGCGGCGAGGGGCGGCCCGGCCGCGACCGAGGTTTCTATCCGCGCCGTGTGCGCCGCCGCGCAATCGCGCCCGGAGAGCTGCGCCGCCCGCGCGCGTGAAGCCCCGCCCAGGAAGCCACGCGCGGCGACGCCGTCGAACCGCGGCCACCGCATCGCCGGCCCGCGCACGCCGGCGGAAGCCTCGCGCCAACCCGCCGGCGCACAGCGAGGAGGCTCCGGCCCACCGGCCGGCCGCAGGTCCGCGGAGACCCAGCGCACCCGCGCCAAGCCCTGGCGCACGGACGGGCTGCCGGTCCTCGGGGGGGTGAGCGCCTGCCAATCCAAGGTCCGGGGCGGGCCGCACACAGCGCCC
>Ga0194125_10013401_pt1 | contig 10667 bp, 7 predicted proteins | sample TA2KigC250mmetaG_FD_148626 | JGI IMG/M metagenome (GOLD analysis project Ga0194125, IMG submission 148626) | Freshwater microbial communities from Lake Tanganyika, Tanzania - TA2015034 Kigoma Deep Cast 250m | ecosystem: Environmental > Aquatic > Freshwater > Lake | place: Tanzania: Lake... | reverse complement strand
GCCCGACCAGTTTTCCAACCCCGCCAATCCCGATGTGCACCGCCGTACGACCGCTGAGGAGATTTGGGCCGCGATGGAAGGCCGGATTGATGCGTTCGTGGCCGGCATCGGCACCGGCGGCACGATTACCGGCGTCGGCGAGGTGCTCAAGTCGCGCCTGAAGAACGTCCTCGTCGTCGCGGTCGAACCCGCCTCGTCGCCCCTGCTCTCCAAAGGCCACGCCGGGCCGCACCGAATCCAGGGCATCGGCGCGAACTTCGTCCCGAAGGTCCTCAACCGCGCCATCCTCGACCGCATCATCACCGTCACCAACGAGGACGCGTACAACACCAGCCGCCGGCTGGCCAAGGAAGAGGGCCTGCTCGTGGGCGTCTCGTCGGGGGCCGCGGCCTGGGCCGCGCTCCAAGTCGCCAAGGAACTCGGCAAAGGCAAACGCGTCGTCTGCATCCTGCCCGACACCGGCGAGCGATACCTCAGCATGCACCAGGATTTGGCGTAGGCCGATAGAAATCGGGTTTCTCGGAGAAACCCGATTTCTGACTCTCGCGAAGGACACAGAGAAACCAGGTTTCTCCGAGAAACCTGGTTTCTTGTTTTGTGGAAGCGGCGATGAGCCAGTTCGTCGCTGGGATGACGTGCGCCGCGTGTGGCCGTCGGGCGGCTCTGCAGCCCACACAAGTCTGCCCCGACTGCTTCGGGCCGCTGGAAGTCGCGTATGACTACGACGCGGTGCGCCGCGTGGTCAGCCGAGAAGCCATCGCCGCCCGGTCGCGGACGCTCTGGCGGCTTCACGAGCTTCTTCCACTCCTCGGCCCGGCGCGGCCCGAGACCTCGGTGGGCTTCACGCCGCTCGTGAGGGCGGAGCGACTCGCGCGGGCGCTCGGCGTGGCTGAACTCTACGTCAAGGACGAGACCGCCAGCCCGTTGAGCGGCTCGTTCAAGGATCGCCTCGTGGCCGTCGCGCTCGCCAAGGCCCGCGAGTTCGGCCTCAAGACGGTCGCGTGCTCCACCACGGGCAACCTCGGCCTGGCGCTGGCCGCGCAAGCGCCTCACGCGGGCTTCCGCTGCGTCGTGTTCGTCCCTGCCGCAACGCCCGAATCCTTGTCCGTCGCGATGTCCGCGCAGGGCGCGCACGTGGTTCGCGTGGACGGCGACTACGACCGCGTGAACCGCCTCTGCGTCGAGGTCGCCGACCGCTACGGCTGGGCGTTCGTGAACGTGAACCTCAAGCCCTACTACGCCGAAGGCTCGAAGACCATCGGCTTCGAGATCGCCGAGCAGTTGGGGTGGCGCGCGCCGACGCATCTCGTCGCGCCGATGGGCAGCGGGTCGTTGCTCATCAAGATGGGGCAGGCGCTGAGAGAATGCGAGCGCGTCGGGCTTCTGCCTGAGGCGCACACGCGCTTGCACGGCGCGCAAGCGGCCGGCTGCGCGCCGATCGTGGCCGCGGTCAACGCGGGGTCCGACGCGGTCCGCCCCGTCCGACCAAACACCTCGGCCCATTCCATCGCCATCGGCGACCCCGGCGATGGCCCTCTGGCCGCTCGCGCCATCCTCGACACCGGCGGCTCGGCCGACGAGGCCAGCGAGTCCGAAACCGCCGCGGCCATGCATCTGCTCGCCGAGACCGAAGGCATCCGCGCCGAACCCGCCGGCGGCGTCGCCGTGGCCGTCACCCAGAAGCTCATCCAGCAGGGCAAGATCGAGCGCGACGCGCCCGTCGTCATCTGCGTCACGGGCCGAGAGCGCATGTTGCCGCCCTCGCCGACGCCCCATCCGCTCCCCACCATCCCCGCCTCCCTGCGCGATTTCGCCAATCTCTGCCGCGAACGCGGCTGGAATGGCGACGGCTGAATCCTCCATTTGACAGGCGCGCGTGGACTTGCATCGCATCCGCCGTACTGCCGGACAAACTTCAGCCGCCCCCATAGACAACGGAGCACCGAATTCCGCCCTCACACCGTCGCCCGGTACGCTCTGACCTTCTCCATGAGCCGCTTGGCGTCGTCCATGGTGTCTACCGCGCCTTGGACGCCGTATGAGACCCCGCCGGGGAGCGTCCCGTCTCGCAGGCCGGTCGTGAACTCGGCCAGCGTGCAGATCACGGTGAGGGGCACGTCGCCGGTGCGTTCACGGAGAAACCGCAGCTTCGGAAAGTACCGCTCGCAGTGCGGATCGTCTGCCAGCGACAGCTCCGTGAGTCCGTCGAGCTTGGCGACCAAGGGCACGAGGTGCGCGCCGATGGAGTGGGTGTGAAGGAATCCGCCGCCGAGCGCGTGGATCAGCCGCTGCGTGTACTCGAAGCCCATCTCCTCATACACGCTCGGATGACACAGGCTGTACGCATCCGCGCTGAGGCCCGCGCCCGCATGGCCTGGGCAGAGCGCCGCGTAGGCGTCGTGCTGGATGACGCGCTTGTTGTTCTCCTCAATGATCTCGCGCTGGAGCTTCCAGAATCGGACGGCCTGGTCAAGCCCCGCTTCCATGAGTCGCCGAAGCTCGCGCGGGCTGGTCTTCACGTCGAGGAAAGCCTGCGTGTCGCCGCGCATGACCACGGCGAAGTTCAGCGCGTCAATGGTGCAGTAGGGCTGAAGGGCAAACCGCTTGTCGCCCCGCGCCACGAAGAACCTGAGGCAATCGAGCGCCCGCTGTACCCATGGGCTGGACTCCTCGAACCTCAGCGAGTCCAACTGCGCCCAGTCCGTGACGACCGGCTTGCACACGGAGTTGGTCTTGGTGTCCGTGGACGAGAAGATCAACTCGCCGCCGAAGAACGCGCCGACGATCCCTTCCCCGAAGTGCACGGTCGGGCAGAACATCGGGATGCCCACCGCGTCGCTGTCCAGTTCCCGTTCCGCGTCCGGACCGAACCGCGCCCCAATCTGCATCTCATACTGCCGCAGAAGGTCCTCCAAGCACTCAAACAGCGGCGGCCGATCGTAGCAGCACGTGACCTTCAGGCCCTTCTCTTCGACATGCTTCTGCCATCGGGAAGGCGTCGGCCGCGGATTCCGGACGCCGAAGCTGACCAGTATTCGGTCGCGCATCTGCCGTTGCCAGAACGCGATGCGACGGTCCATGGCCTCACGGGTCTTGAACACAACTCTTCATCCCATAAAAGATTAGGGCACGATGCTCACCCCGCCATCAGCCCTGCGGACTTCAGCACGGTCATGCACTGAGACTGGGGAACAACCTCCATGCGTTCGGTCAGCGGATACGCGGTCTTCCCTGGATAAATGATCCAGAGCTTCTCAAGCCGCAGGTCTTCCAAGACGATGTGCATGGGCTTGGTGGAACGCGGCGCGTCCTCGTACTTGAATTCGAACCCAAACCGCTTCCCGTCCCTCATCAACAAGAGGTCAAGCTCTGCGCCGCCGTGTGTCTTGTAGAAGTAGGCGTCTCTATCAGCCGCCGTCAACCGGATGACCTGTTCGAGCGCGAAGCCTTCCCAGGAAAAGCCCAGCTTGGGATGCCCTTGAACCTGCATCTTGTCTTTCAGTCCGAGTAGGGCGTGCAAGAGTCCCGAGTCCCGCACGTAAACCTTGGGCGCTTTCACCAGCCGCTTGCCCACGTTCTCAAACCACGGCGGCAGTCGCCTGAGCAGGAACGTTCCTGACAGGATATCGAGGTACTTGCGGGCCGTGTCCTCTTTGGCTCCCAGAGACCTGGCAAGCTCCGCGGACTTCCAAACCTGGCCGTGGTAGTGAGCCAGCATGGTCCAGAATCGGCGCAGAGTCAGAGCGGGAACGCGAATCCCGAGTTGTGGGATGTCGCGCTCCAGAAATGACCGGATGAAATTGGAGCGCCACTCAAAGCTCTGACGCTCGTCATCCGCGAGGAACGAGCGTGGGAAGCTGCCTCGAATCCAGAGCTTGTCCTGTGCGTCAGGGCCGACCTCACTCAGGTCGAACCCATCCATGTCCACATAGGCGATTCGGCCCGCCAACGACTCCGACACGCCGCGCACCAAATCCAGCGATGCACTGCCCAACAGCAGGAACCGTGCAGGCAGAGGATTCCGGTCCGCGAGAACTCTGAGCAAAGGAAACAGGTTCGGCTGGCGCTGAATCTCGTCAATGACGACCAACCCGCGCAAGTCCTGCAAGACCAGCTTGGCCGTCTCCGTCCTGAGCAGCGGAGACTCGGCATCTTCCAAGTCGAAGTACGCGCCACCCATTGCGCGCCAGACTTCATGAGCCGCCGTGGTCTTCCCGCACTGCCTCGGGCCAAGCAGGATGACGGCGGGGAACTGGCCCAAGTCCCGCTGGACTTGGGCAATCAATCTATGCCTGGGGATGTTCATTTGTCCGTGAAATTTACCATGCAGGCTGGTTATTTTCAAGGATAATCTTGCGGCTCTACTAGAGCGCATCGCGGGTCTGAGCTTGGTCTTGTGGGCCGGCGACAAGCCCCCAGTAACGTCAGAACCAATGTTGTCCCAAGGAGATATGAATACCCTACCAGAGATCTTGCGCAACAGCCACCAGCCCATCAGAATGCGAGCATCCTGCCCAGTCTCACCGACTCTCCATCACTCCCCCAGTCTGGAGCGGGGTGGCTTGTCCGTCTGAGACGGATGCATCGGAAACCCGATGGGCCAAGAGTCACCACATTTGGCCGAACAGCTACCAAGGCTGTTCGTCAGGCACATGGCCGACGCAGGCGGCCACACGGCGACAAGTCCGCACGCTTCAGGCTGGACTTGTTTGCGACAGCTCGTATAATGATGCCTCGACGCGTGAGTATTGGCCATCCGCAGCGAAGCCCCCAGTTCTGGAGAAACCGATGGTCAGTAAGTGCTGTCTTCCCGCCGTTCTCGTCGTTGCTGCCAGCCTGCATACGCTGGCTGAGCTGCCGCCCGTGGGTGGGGACAAGGCGCTCTTTGTCATCAGCGACGAGGTGGTGGTCAAAGACCCGCCGCGTTTTGGCGCGAACATTCATCCGCCGCAGATGAATCATTGGGCCACCGAGCCGTGGCATAACCAGTGGTGGCTGCAGCCCAATCCCAACCCGTTCTACGCGCAGACCAAGGGTTGGGCCACCGGCGGCGGGGCCGATTACATCGAAGACCTGACCGCCAAGCAGGGCAGCAAGACATGGGGGATCGGCTTCTATGACGTGTTCCGCGACGGGTTCTTCAACGGCGGCACGGCCACGGTCTATCGCTACGAGAACGGCAAGATGACGTGGCTGCGTGAAGGCCGTATCAGGAGCTACAAGGCGTCCGTGGACGGCGAGAACCGGGCGTGGTTCGACGCGCCCGGCCCCGCGGTCAAGGCCGGCGACATGTATGTGCTCACGGTCGAGCGCACGGATATTCCTGCCGGCACGACTCGCACGATGGAGAACTTCGCCAATGTTCTGTCGGGCTACCGCATTCTGGACGGATCGCAGATGAAGTCGTTCAAGGAGCTAGGCGGTCGTATGGAGATAGACCGCGACGCGCCTCCGGGCGGCGGCGCGGGCAGCTTGAAGGTCACCGTCCCCGCGTCCAGCCAGCCCGTGCGCGTGGGCTATTGGCTCATCTCAGGACAGAAGGCCGACTGGCCGCGTTTCAAGGAGGGTAAGACGTACGTGTGCAGCCTCTGGCTCAAGCAACGGGGCATGGCCACCGGCGCGGTTGAAGTGCGCGTCGCCTTGATGGGCAGTCAGAAGTTCAACGTCGGCTCGGCGTGGAAACAGTACAGCTTCGAGTTTGCCGGCGCACCGCCCAAGCAAAGCGGGGCTGAACCTTTTGACATCGGCGCGTCCGAGCCGGGCACGCTGTGGATTGACAACGTGAGCATCCACGAGAAGGACACCGTGCCGCCGTTCGCACTCTATCCCCAAGTGGTTCTGACCCTTAAGGAGTTTCGTCCCAACACGTTGCGGCTCTGGGCCTTGCAGGAAAACCGGGGCTTCGGACGGCTGCTGGACGACGCGCTCGGCCCGGTCTTTGAGAGCCGAACGGAGTTCACCGAGATTCAGGGGGCCAAGACGCCGGACAGCATCGGCCTGCATCAGCAGTTGGAGCTGTGCGCCGAGGTGGGCGCGGACCCGTGGATCGTCGTCTCCACCATGTTCCAATCCTTCAAGGACTACTCGCGCCTGGTCGAGTATCTGGCCGGCCCGTCCGATTCGCCTTACGGCGGGAAGCGCGCGGCGTGGGGCCGCAAACAGCCGTGGACGGCCGCCTTCAAACGCATCTACCTCGAACTCGGCAACGAGACGTGGAATGGCATGTTCGCGCCGCAGGGCTTTTCGGGCAAGCCGGAAGAATACGGCGCGTTCGCCGAGTTGGTCTTCAACAGCATGAAACACAGTCCGCATTTCCAGCCGGACAAGTTCAAGTTCGTGCTCAACGGCTGGGTCGCGGGCACGAATCGCAAGTGGGGCTACGGTCCGCGGGCCTTCGAGAACGCGCCCATCGCGGACGCGGTGGACATCGCCTACTACCTCGGCGGCTGGGATGCCGTGGGGCTGATGAAGGCGGAGAAGGAGCAGTCTGGCTGGCTGAACATCCTGACGTACTACACCCGGATGCTGGCCCCGCGCGCGGCGGAGTTCAAGAAGGTCATTGACGAGATCGCCGCGGAACGTGGCCGCGCAGTGCAGCCGCTCGTCTATGAGGCCGGACCCGGCTACACGCTCCCCGGCCCCGGCAAGTTCAACATCAAGGAGCAAGAGGAAGGCAAGTCCATGGCCCAGGCGGTGAACACGCTGGACTCGTTCATGAACAACCTCCGCATGGGCTACGGCGAACAGGCCTTCTTCATCTTCCAGAACGGCCACTACTGGTCTTCGCACAACCGCACGTGGGGCGAGCACATCGCGTGGAAGGCGCTGAAGATGCGCAACACGCTGCTGGAAGGCGACCTCGTCACCGCCACCGCGAAGGACATGGTCTCAATGGACTTGCCGGAGGCCCAGGCCGACACCGTGTCGCAATCCAACAGCGCCGACCGGCGGGTGAGGAAATTCCCCGCCCTGCCCAACGTGCCGCTCGTGCAGTGCTTCCCCTTCAAGCAGGGCAAGCGGTACAGCCTCATGCTCTTCTCACGTCGGCTCGACGGCCCGACGCCGGTGACCGTGCAGGTTCCCTACGATCCGTCACCGGAAGTGAAAGTCTACAGACTGGGCGCGAGTTCCCCCGCGGCGCACAACATCGAGCGCGAGGTCGTCACCGTGCAGGAAGAAACCCGCCGCGACTTCGCCAAGACCTACACCGTCCAACTACCGCCCTATTCCGTCATGGTGCTCGTCAACCAAGCCAAGTAGCCCGCAAACGCTCATAGCGCCAACAAGGGCGTCCCTCGTGGGTTGGCTGCCCGCCTACCTGGCTGCGACAAAGCGAATATCACTGTCCGCTCCCGTTCGGCGGGGGCGGCACCAGCTTCTCCAGCGTGGCAATCAGTTCGGGGACATGAATGGTCGCGACTTTCCACAGAAGCTCATGCTCAATCTCGCCGTATTCATGAGCCAGTACGTGGCGCTGAGCGATGATCCGTTGCCAGGGGATTTCAGCATGAGCGGCCCGGAAGGCCCTGGAGACCTTGTTGGCGGCTTCGCCGATGATTTCCACGTGCCTTTCGACAGCGCCCCGCAGCATCCGATCTCGCTCGTAATCATAGAACCGGCGACCCGAAACGAACTCCCGCACCGCCTTGGCCGCATCGAGCATATCCCAAAGGTAGGAAGCATCGTTCTTGTCAGGCTGCATACACGACCTCTCGGCTCGTCAGTATGGCATGACGGCGGAACGGATTCCGCAGCCCACGCTTGGAAACCAGATCTACCTCTCGCCCAAAGATGGCCTTGAGCTCCTCGATCATGTCCACCCAATCGTAGAGACTCCAATCCGCATCCTCCGCGAAGGTCACGAGCACATCTATATCGCTCTCCGGACCGAAGTCGTCTCTGAGGACGGAGCCGAACAAACAAAGCTCCGCCACCTTCCACCGGCGGCAGAAGGCCGCGATCTTGTCCTTGGGCACTTCGATCATGCACTGTCCCATCGTCAGCACGCCACTCCTGAGTTGCCAGCATTCTGTCCTGGGCCGCGTCCGTTGTCAAGCGCTTTCCCGCGACCGGGGCAAGGGTCTTGTGTTCTGGGAACTTGGCGGGTAAACTCGTCCTGGCATTGAACATTGTTAAGTTGAGGCCCCCGCGTCTGCTGAGCCTGATCATGGCAAATCACATCCTCTTGACGCTCCTCACTTTGGGCCTGAGTGCCATGTTCGCCCACGGCGCGGACCTCTATGTGGATCCGAACACGGGCGATGATGCGGCCGACGGGAGAAGCGCGCCGGTGAGAACCATCGCACGCGCGGTTCGGCTCGCCGGGCCCGGCGACACCGTCCATCTGGCCAAGGCCGTGTATCGTGAGAGCGTGGACCTCACCGGCAAGTCGGGCGAGAGGGAGAGGCCGCTGGTGATTGACGGCCATGACGCGGTGATTGAGGGGTCGCGGGACATCGCCCCGTCCGACTGGCAGGAAGTTGGCCCAGGCCTCTATCGCAACACAACCCTCTTCGAGCAGCCGCTGCGCCGGCAGGAAGAATGGGTCTGGCGCTGGTTCTTCCTGTTCGACGGCAAGATGAACCGCATGGGCCGCTGCATGAAAGGCACGAACGCGCCGTACAAGAACCCCGCCGACCTCAGCCCCGGCGAGTGGACCTATCAACAGAACGACGGCCACGCCTTCTATGTTCGCATTGACCCTGCGAAGAAGCTTGGTGACTGCCGCATCGCGACGCCTTGGCTGGTGAACGGCGTGTCCGTCCACGGCGCAAATCACCACCTCGTCATCCGGAACCTGACAGCGACCCACGTGCTCAACGACGGCTACAACATCAGTCCGGCCAAGGACGCCCAGATTCGCGACGTGCTATTCGAGAACATCCGTTCCATTGAGTGCGGCGACGACGGCCTGAGCGCGCACGGAAACAGCACCGTCCGCGTGGACGGCTTCTACTCCACGCGCAACGGCACCGGCCTGTGCACCACGGGCAACTCGGCGAACAACCGTCTTCTCATCAGGGACAACGTCGGCTACGAGGTCTATTTCTACCCCTACCCGTATCCCGGCCCGACCGCGCACGCCATCGCCAACAGCCGCATCGAATGCCGCGCGGACAACGGGTGTCTGATTCAGGGCGGCAAGAACCCAGACGACCTGTGCCTTGTGAAGCTGAACAACGTGGTGATCCAGGCGATGCCCGGCGGCCCGCCGCGTTCGAGCCGACTGGCTCTGGATCAGCGTGCGCGGCTTGAGGGACAAAACTTGACGTTGGCCGGCCTCGCGCTGACGCTGGGCGTTCGAGGCGCATCCATCTCGGATTCCGTCATCGCCGGCGGCGCGGCCGCATCCATCGAAATCGCCTCGGATGCCGCCTGGGAAGCCCGCCGCAACGTCTTTGACATCGCCCACTTGCGCCTTGGCCTTGTCACCTACACGGCCACCCAGTTTGAAGCCTACCAGCGCGCCAGCGGGCAGGACACGGCGTCGAAATGGGAGCCGATAGACGTGGCCCCTCTGCTCGCCAGCGAGTCACACATTGAGATCGAAGGGAAACCGGTCGGTGCGGCCGTGCAGTTCCTACCTCAACATCCATGAAAGCGGAGCATCCCTGACCATGTTCAGCGAACAGCGGCGGATGGTCGTCGTTTCCGTAGCCATCGCCTTGTTGGTTGTTGTTCCCAACGGGCGGTGCGCAGAACCCAAGAAGGAGGAGAAGAAGGCCATGAGCCAGACCGCGTCGCCCCAGGAAGGGCTGAGTCCAGAGCGCGTAAGAGAGGTGGCGGCGATGTTGCCCGAGCGGCCCGCGGGCGTGGGACGGCCCACCAGCGACCGAGTGGCGTGGGACAAACTCGCGGCGAACGCAGCCTATCAGCAGGCCGTCAAGCGCGCCGAGCCGCTTCTGAAGCTGCCGATTCCCGAGCAACCCGACGACCTTTTCCTAGACTTCTCGCGCACGGGCAACCGAACGCGCTGGCAGAAGGTGGCGGGCGAGCGGCGCAGCCGGGTCACGTGGCTCGTGCTCGCCGAGTGCCTCGAGAACAAGGGCCGCTTCCTGCCCGCGATTGAGCAGGTGGTTGCCGCGCTCTGCGCCGAGCGGACATGGGTCATGCCCGCGCACGACCGCAGCCTAGCCAACTTCAATGGCAAGAGCATTGACATTGATCTCGCGTCGTCCGCACTGGCTTGGAATCTCGCCACGGCTGATTTTCTTCTGGGCGACAAGCTGAGCGCTGAGACCCCTCGTCTGATTGGCGAGAACGTCCGCCGCCGCGTGCTCGATCCGTACCGAGCCATGTTCACCGGCGCGCGCAAGCCGAACTGGTGGATGCTGACCACGAACAACTGGAACGCGGTCTGCCTGGCGGGTGTGACGGGCGCGGCCTTGACGACCATCGAGTCACGCGACGATCGCGGACGGTTCGTCGTCGCGGCCGAGAAGTATTCGCGCAACTTCCTGGCCGGGTTCACGCCCGATGGCTATTGCAGCGAGGGCCTCGGCTACTGGGACTACGGCTTCGGACACTACGTGCTGCTGTCCGAGACGATTTGGCAGGCGACCGGCGGCAAGCTGGATCTGTTTGCCCGGCCAGAGGTTAAAGCGCCCGCCACGTTCGGCAGCCGCATCCAGATCATCGGCGGCGTCTCGCCCGCGTTCGCCGACTGC
>Ga0194125_10013399_pt1 | contig 10668 bp, 3 predicted proteins | sample TA2KigC250mmetaG_FD_148626 | JGI IMG/M metagenome (GOLD analysis project Ga0194125, IMG submission 148626) | Freshwater microbial communities from Lake Tanganyika, Tanzania - TA2015034 Kigoma Deep Cast 250m | ecosystem: Environmental > Aquatic > Freshwater > Lake | place: Tanzania: Lake... | reverse complement strand
AATATCTTCCTCGCAGAGGATCCGCCCGCGATGGCCCAGGCGGTGAGCGCCGTCGTCCACAAGGACATGAAGCCGAAGGACGCCTACGACCTGTATTTGTCGCTCAAGTCCAGGAGGTGAGCGCGGAGGACCGACGTCCGGCGCCGCGCCGGCTCACGAGGCCCTTCACTTGTGGAGCACGTCCTTGTCGCGAAGCTGCTCGATCGCGTCGAGAGCGCGGTCGATCCGGCGTCTCATGTCCTTCGGCCTGCTTCCGGGGAACGCGTTGATGTACTCCAGGACCGCGTAGAGCCCCCGCATGCAGTGCCGGTAATCGAAGATCTGGGAGCGGGATCTCGCGTGCGTGAAGAACTCCTCGCGAATCTCGTTGAACTTGATCCTCGGGAGCGCGATGTCATCCCGCCCGGGGATGTTGAAGCACCGGACATCCCCGTAGAGGTCGTAGAACCGCTCGACGGTAGGAAGGTTGGCGTTGCGGAATGCTCTCTCGCAGATCTTCTGGCTGCTCATCAGGTTGTTCACGAGATCGATACCCAGATCCAGGTTCTCGCTGCCCGCGAGGATGCCCAGGTACCACTCCCCCCAGAGGGAACGGTGGGGTGTCCTGGGATCCCTCAGAAACTGCGCGAGCGTGATCGGGAACGGCATGAGCTCGATCTGGATAGGCCCGGGCTCCCAGACGAAGGGGGATCGCTCGGAGGCGTCGGGCTTCTTCTTGCAGAGGACGTCGTTCAGCGTGGAGTACCAGTGCCGCGCGAAGAGCCAGTCGGCCCGTCCCCCTCTCTTGCGTCCCCCTTCGGAGAAGTGGTGGGCCAGGTAGCTCGCCTCGAGCGATGAGTTCCGGGGAATGATCTCGGCCTCGAACAACGTGTCCAGGATATGGAACGTATGCAGGAGGGATCGCTCGGTGCACTCGCGCCCCTCGATCGAGTAGTCCGCACGGACGATCAGGTCGCCACCCGTCCCCCACAGGACCTCGAGCAGGATGCCCAGGAATGTGTCGAAGGTCTGGGTCTCGATGAGGAAGTGGGCGCGCCGAATGCGACAGAGGGCGATCACTTCCTCCCAGGTCTTGGGGGCGTCTCCCCGTCGGAGATCCCGCACGAGCTGGCTCGCGACCTCGGTCGCCCGCGGGTCTTCCTCATCTCCCAGATACCGGCACGAAGCACGATAGGCTTCAAGGATCTTCTCCTCGATCACCGAGGGCGCCGCGGATCGGTCCAGGATGTCCCGCAGGAGGTCTTTCCGGTAGACGATGAAGCTGATGTTCGCGTCATAGGGGACGGCGATGACCGGCTCTTCCTTGCGCTCATCCCGGAGATCGTTCTCAGAAGGTCCCGCGGGCTGTGGGCCGGGGGGCTGACGTATCGAGGTGTTCCGAGGGGGAATGGCCACATCGAGTTCCTTGATGATCCCCGATCGGAGCTCGCCGTAGAGCCTGAGGGCGTTCGGATCGATCTCTTGCAGGAGTCCGCTCCGCCCTTTCCCCTCCCGCACGTACTCCCACGCGCGGGCGATGGCCTCATGCACTCTTCTGCGAAATCGATCGCCTTCGGGTCCGTCGGGGAAGGGGAATCCGGCCATGAGGCTTTCGCGCTCCGCCTCGGTAGGTCTGGGCTCCTCGAGGCAGGCGCGGTGGACCCGGCTGACGAGGTGTGCGAGCTGCCTGCGCACCTCGGCATCGCGGGGGACCTCTTCCCCGTATCGTGCCCTTCCGAGAAGGTCTGCGAGTCGCCATCGCTGGCAGAGTTCGGAGTACCACGTCACCCAGTAGGTGTCGAAGCTCGCCAGGTACAGATCCGTTCGAGTGGGGATGTGTGTGAAACCCCGCTGGCTGGCGAACGTCCTCTGGAGCCCGCTTCTGCCGAACATGTCGAACCGTAACGCCGGGTAGATGAGGGGGACATCCCGGGTGAAGAACTCCATCCAGCTCTCCCGCTGCGGTTCGTTCTCCTCGAAGAGGAGGACCCGGCCATCGGCCGGATACAGCTCGTAGAAGACGAGCCCACGCCCGCCGACGATGTCGTAGCAGCAGCGTCTCGACTGATTGGGGCTCACCCTGCTCTTCGTCACGCGACAGAAGGACCGGGTCTCCAGGGCCTGGGGCTCGCCGAGCTGCTCGCTGAGAATCCGCTCGATGCTGTAGCCGACCCCTGTGATTCCGGCGGGAGGCCGCCCCTGCGCCCCGGCGATGTACTCGCGCGTGAGGAGGATCTCCACGTCGGAGACGAAGCTCTCGCTCGCGAGGATCGAAGAAGGTCGGCCGCCCGGCTCCCCGTGTTCCTCGCCTATGTAGATGTGAACGGCCTGCGAGTCGCATCCCGCCAGCGAGGTGATCCACTGGACGACGACCCGGGGGTCCAGGTTCTCGGGGGAGGTGTGGGTCTCGTGGTAGAAGATGGGCAGGAGGGCGTTCAACGAATCCACCACAACGAGGCAGCGGGCGGACCAGAAGTCCTTCGCGGAAGAGGACCCCTCCTTCTCCTTCCCCGCGTCATCGCTCCCGATGATGCCGAATCGACCGGATGAGGAGGCGCTTCGGACGCGCACAGGCGTAGGGAGCCCGAACTCGAAGCTCTTGTTCGCATAGTCCACGGCTTTCTTGGGCTCCGTCTCCAGAGAGATCAGGACGGCCCCGTTCCCATCGCCGGTAGCGAGGTGATGGGAAATGATCTGCAGAGCCAAGGTCGTCTTTCCGCTCCCCGGGCCGCCGCGGATCAGGATCGAGGTGCCGGCCGGTATGGCGCCGCCCAGCAGCTTGTTCAGTTCCGGAATCCCTGTCTCGAGCAACCATGGCTCTCCCGTGGGCATGGGCAACCTCCTTGTCCTGACGAGGCTCGCATCATCTGCCCGGCGAATGGTCCGGGGCGGGCTGCGCCGGCGGGAACAGGCTGGCCAGGAACTCGCGGGGCTTCTCGCCCCTGCTATCGCACGGCCTGTCGGCGTCTCCTACGACGGCCTCCCATAGCGGATTCCTTCCGTGACTCACGTACATGGTCTCACTCAAATGGCCCGCGAGCTTGTCGATGAGGTCGGGCGGCGAGTCCCTCCAGTTGGGCGTGAAAGGGTAGTCGAGGCAGTTCAGCGGTCTGATGTCGAACGGAGTTTCCTTCTGGCGATCATCCTTGACGAGAGCGACCGGCTTGTTGACTGCCACGCGGATGCCGAACTCGAAGAGGACGTTCGGATTCAGAGTGGACATGTCGCACAGGACGAGATCGGCGGTCGTCAAGTGAATCACGATCTCCTTGATGATCAAGGCGGTGCCGCGTATCGAGGGCCCGATGGGTTCGAATCCCGCCTTCCTCACGGCCGGCTCGAAGTAGTTCTCGCGCACATCTTCGAAGTGGGGATCCGACGCGAGCCCTTTCGATCTGCTTTCGGGTGTCGAGATGGGCATGATGATGAAACAGGTCGACATGATCGGGTCTCCCTAGCGACCGGATCACTAGAAGGACGCCGCCGGGGGGCTGTCAATAGGCCCTGCGCCGCCCTTCGGCCGGGCCGTCACTCCGGGCAGGGCGCATACCTCTCGCACGGGAGCGGAACGCCCGTCGGGTCCAGACCGCAGTACGGGAACGGGAGCTGCGGCGCCCGCCCGCCGGCGAAGAGATAGGCGAAGAGCCCGATGGGATCCGCGATGTTGAGCGCCTCGTCGTCGTTCATGTCCATCGCCGCCCGGCAGCCCGCCGGCCCGCCGGCGAAGAGGTGCATCAGGAGATAGACGGGGTCAGCCAGGTTGACCCCGCCATCGCCGTTCGCATCGCCCCGGATGAACCGGCTGCAACCGGACGTGTCTCTCCGGCAGGTTCCGGCCACGCATGTGTCGATGCTGCACGGGCGTCCGTCGTCGCAGTCGCGGTCCGTGACGCAGGCGAGGTAGAGGCCCGTGTTCCTCGCATCGTGGCGGGGCGCGGGCCAGCCCGCTCCCGCGGGGAATGCGGTCGAAAAGAGGAGTAGAGCGCCGCCGCCCGTCCCGATCGCGATCTCCGAGCGATCATCGAGGTCGATGTTCCCGATGACGGGCGTCACATCGCCGAGCCCTTCGATGTCCCGTCGCCACAGGGATCGTCCATCCCCATCGAGCGCGATCAGGGACCCGCCGGCGGCGAGCAGGATCTCGCCGCCGGCGTCCGCATCCAGGTTCGCGAGGGCGGGCGCGGCGCGGATCGGGCTCCCGGTGGGGTAGGACCAGAGCGGCGCTCCCGTCGCACGGATCGCGTGGAGGGTGCCGGAGTCCGAGCCGAAGACGATCTCGGCGTCGGGATCCGCGTCGAGTCCTGCGACGACGGGCGAGGCGCGGACAGGCCCGCGTGTCTCGAAACGTTTCGATGGGGAGCCGTCTCGTTCGATGATGTGGAGGAAGCCGTCGTCCGAGCCCACAACGATCTCCGGTGCCCCGTCGCCGTCGATGTCCGCCACGGCCGGAGACGAGCGCACGGGCCCGCCGGTCTCGTAGGTCCAGAGGATCGAGCCTCCCGCGTCGAATGCACGGACGCGATGATCATCCGATCCGACGATGGCTTCGAGCGCAGGATCGGCATCGAGGTTGGCGAGCGCCGGCGATCCGAGGATCGGCCCGCCGGTCTCGCGGCGCCAGAGGAGATTGCCCCCGGCATCGATCACCGAGAAGGATCCATCGCCCGCGCCGGCGGCGATCTCCGGGCGCGAATCACCTTCGAGATCGCCGATGGCGGGTGCGGACACGATCGGGCCTCCGAGCTGGATCCGCCAGAGGAGGGACCCATCGTCATCGAAGGCGCGGAGGATCCCATCGTCCGCGCCGATCACGACCTCCATCTCCGGATCGGCATCGAGATTCGCGAGGGCGGGCGCGGCGCGGATCGGGCTCCCGGTGCGGTGGGCCCAGAGGAGCTTGCCCGCGCCATCGAAGATGCGCAGGATCCCGTCGCTCGAGCCGACGGCGATCTCCGATCCGCCGCCGCGGTAGATGTCACCGAGCGCCGCGGCCGTCATCGGACCCGAGGCGGCTTCTGCGAGCCAGTTCAAGACAGCGAAGGCGAACTCGCCGCTCCCGAGAGGATCCGGACAGGCGGAGTCCGCGGGATAATCCGGATACCCGTCGCCATCGTTGTCGATCTGGTCATCGCACGGGGCGCCGGGATCGCGCTCCGATGGGTCCGTGGGATCCGCGCACCCGGGATCCTCCGCGTCCTTCAGGCCATCCCGATCGTTGTCGATGCCGTCGTCGCACTCGGAGCAGGGACCGATCCTCGGATCGCAGGTCTCGAGCGGATCGGCGGGCGAGGTGCATCCCCGATCGCCGGGGAAGTCGATGAAGCCATCTCCATCGTTGTCGATGCCGTCGTTGCACTGGCCTTCGCGCGCATCGGATGCGCTCTGGCAGTCGCGATCGGCCGGATAGTCGATTTGGCCATCGCCGTCATTGTCGATGCCGTCGTCGCAACCGACGGCAAAGCTCAGCTCGGATGGATCCGACGGATTCGCGCACCCCGGATCGCGCATGTCGGTCAGCGGATCGCGGTCGTCGCTGATGCCATCGTCGCAGGCGGGACTCCCTGGCGCGCCGGGCGGAAAGGTCTCGGAGTCGTCCGCAGGCGATTCGCATCCGGGATCGTCGAGGTCGACGAGGCCATCGCCATCGTCATCGCGACCGTTCGAGCAGAGGGATTCTTCACTCCCATCGCCGGGTCCCCCGCAACCGCGATCGTCCGGGTAGTCGACGAGGCCGTCGCCGTCGTTGTCGATGCCGTCCTCGCACGCCGCGGGGACATGACCCGAGTGCCGCGGATCGCGCAGGTACATCGGCCACGACGCAGATCCGGACTCCCGGAGGTCGACCAGGAAGACGCGCGTGCCGATCTGGCTCGGGGATGCGCCCGCGTTCGCATTTCCTGAGAAGACGGTCGTCAGGATCTCCAGGCGGCCGTCGCCATCGATGTCGTCGATGGCCGAGCCGTGTGCCGCGGGCGCGTGGTAGACGACCGGGAAGGATCCGCGCGGGACGATCTCGGCGAGCGGCTCAGGACCCGCGCCCGCCGCACGCAGTACCAGGAAGGCGATGTGGTCGTTCCCGGCGGGCATGGCGCCGGAGGCGTCGAGAAAGATGAGATCTTGCCTTCCATTGCCGTCGACATCGGCGGCGAGGAGCGGATGGTAGGAGAATCCGCCGAGCGGGATCGGGAAGCCGTCCAACTCCTCGGCGAAGCCGTTCCGCGCGTGGAGCAATTCGTCCATGGCGGTGTAGGCGATGTCCTGGAATCCGTCGCCATCGAGATCGACCAGGATGGGGCGGGACGAGTGCTGACGGAGAGGATCGCCCGCCACGGGCGCGATGCGGCCGCCGGAGACGTTCAGGATGAGGAGGCCGCTCGCGGCGGTGGGGGGGATGACGATCTCCTTGCCCGGCGTCGGCGCGACATCGCCGACGAGAGGGGGTGATCCGTAGAACTCATCGAGCGCGCCCAGGATCGGGACAGGATCCGCGAACGGCCGGCCGTCGGCCTTCCAGACGTGGAGGTTCGCGCCGGCGAGGATGAGGATCTCGCTGCGTCCGTCGCCGTCGAGATCCGCGACGGCCGGCTCGGTCAGGGATGCCTGGAGGGATTCCCATTCGCCGGGGATCCGCGTCCCGTCGGCGCGGAAGACGGCGAGCCCCGCGTAGTCGGTCGAGACGAGGATCTCGTCCGCTCCGTCGCCATCGATGTCGGCGAGGACGGGCGCGGAAAAGTCCACAATATTCGGGAAAGGATCCGGGAGGAGGAGGGGCCAGGCATCGTTGAGCGGCCGGCCGTCGGAGCGCCATACGTAGAGCATCCGCCGCGGGATCGCGGGGGAGAAGAGGAAGCTGACGAGGCTCGACGATGTGTAGACGATCTCGAGGCGGCCGTCTCCATCGACGTCGCCCAGGGCGGGCGTCGTCCCGCCCGCGGCGAGGACGCTCTGCGGCCAGCCGGGCACCGCCGTCCCGTCCATCTCCCAGGCGTAGACGAGCGATTCGATGAGATTCGGCGAGCCGGCGACGATCTCGTTCCGGCCGTCGCCATCGATGTCGCCGAAGGTGGGGGCGAAGAGGAAGAAGAAGGGGTCGGAGCCGATCCTTTGCGGCCAGCCGGGCGCCCAGTCCGCGCCGGTACGCTTGTGGAAGGTCAACCGGTCGGCGCTCTCTTGACCCGAGGCATCGATGACGCGCAGCCGGACCTGGAAGACGGTCGCGGCGACAGTGCCCACATCGAAGGAGCCAAGGATCTCGTCGCGGACCTCGCGCTCCGAGGAGGCGATCTCCTTCCAATCGGAGGGATCTTCGCCTGCGCCGAATTCCAGCACATGGCGGATCCGATCCCCTGCATCCCAGGCATCGCCGTAGACACGGAGGATGCCGTCGCCGACGAAGAGGTCGTCTCGATTCCGGAGGACGGCGACGGGGAAAGGATCGTCCCCGATGACGGCGGCCAGGGGATCGATGTGGCCGGCCCCCTGGATGAGCGCTGGGAGTCCGAGATCGGCGGCGGTTCCTTTGAGGTGCGCCCTGACCTGGAGCGGTTCGAGGTCGGGGAACCTCTGGCGGACGAGCGCGGCGACGCCCGCGACGAAAGGCGTGGCCATGGATGTCCCGGAGAGGAGGACGTGTTCCCCATCCATGCCTTCGCCCAGGCAGGGCTGATAGATCTTCCGGAGGTTCCAGGGCTGAAAGCGTACTGTGCGGTCGGAGCAGATGAGGTGGCCCGGGGCGACGAGATCGGGCTTCGCGTCGCCCTCGACCGTCGGCCCCTGGCTGCTGAAGGATGCGACCGGTCGCTCGCAGTCGACCTTGCCGTCGTCCCAGAGCCCGCCCGCCTGGCTCGGCTTGCATGCCGCGCCGACGGTGATGGCGCCCTTCGCATTTCCTGGGCTCCCGAGCGTGAATGCGCCCGCGTCGCCCGAGTTGCCGGCCGCCGCGACGACCGTCACGCCGCAGGCCACCGCATCCTCGACGGCGCGCGATGCCAGGTCATCCGGATCGCCCGCGCTCCCGAGGCTCAGATTCGCGACGTCGACGTGATCGGAAGGATCGCCATCGCCGTCGGGATCGCAACAGGTATCGAGCGCCGCCGCGACATCGCTCAGGAGGCCTCCCCCCAGGCCGTTCAACACCTTGTACGCGTAGAGTCGGGCCTTCGGAGCGACACCCTGGACCCGGCCGTCCGCGGCGGCGATCCCCGCGACATGCGTCCCATGGCCGTGGTTGTCCATGGGATCGGGATTCGCGTTCGCGAAGTCGTACCCCCCCACGAACTTCTCGCACCGAGACCAGTCGGCGACCAAAACGCCGCTCGCGATGCGATCGATGAGGAAACCCTCTCCGCAGATCCGCTCCTCCGCGGCGCCGCTCGGGAAGCTCCAGAGCTTCACCGTCAGGCGATCGCCTCTCGCGGAGGGGGACCACACATCTTCATAGTATCCAATATAGCGAACCAGGGTGACGCCGCGCGCATCCAGGATGTCGACCATGTTCCCCTCGCCGACATCGATCGTCGCGAAGTGGACGCTGATCCTCTCGAATCCGGGGCGCGAGACTTCGATCTCCTCCGTCCTCCAGCCGCTCCCCATCGGCGGGCAAACGACGGGGCCGTACTCCAGCGGCGGATCGAGATCCTCGATCCCCGATTCGGGGACGTGGATCGATCGGCAGCCTCCGAGATCGGGGTGCGTGTAGTCGACGCCGGTATCCAGGATGGCGATCGTCATCCCCTCGCCGGTCAGGCAGGGCTCGCCCGGGAGGCAGGGCCCGCCCGCCGGATTCAGTCCCCATACCTCCGGCAGGCCCGGCGGTGCGCCGGACTCATCCATGGCCAGGAAGACGTAGCCGTCGTGGCGGGTCCGCATGCCGGCGAGCCCCTCGATCCGGCGGGCCGCGGCGGGATCCTCGCGGATCGTGAATCCCGGCAGGACATGCCGGCGCACGCCCAGGATCTCGGCCCCTGCGTCCCGGAGGCGCGCCTCCGCCCAATCCAGGAGGTATGCGTCATCGACCAGGACCAGCCGCTTGGGCTCGAGCCCCTGCACCATCCGCCTCAGGCCGCGCATGGACTCCGCGGGGTTCGGATCCGCGCCACGTCCGGCGGCGGATCCGAAGACAGCGATCCAGCACAGGGCGAGGACCAGTTGACGTGACCCGAGGTGTTCCTTGAGGCGCTCGTTCATTCGCATACAGTTGTATCGCGTGTCCGGATCCGCGTCAAATCGAGCGCCCCATCTGCCTCCCTCGGTTGCGGATGGACAGGGGCGGAGGTTCGGCGTATCCTCCGGTTTCGCCGGCGTCGAAGCCCTGTCCGTTCCAGGAAGGAGAAGGAGTCCGAGATGGGTAGCGGTCTCTTTGCACTGGCCATGCTCTCCCTCGCCCCGCGTGACGCGGATCCTCCCCCGGTACTCGAGAACGACGAGCTGCGGGTCGAATTCTCGCCGGCGGATGGCGCGATCACTCGGCTGAGGAACAAGCGAAGGGACCTCGATCTGATCTCGATGGAGGCAGAGACGCGGCGGCCATGGGTCCTCTTGCTGGATCCCTTCCATCTCACGTCGGAGTTCAAGAGATTCCGATTCGTCCCGGACGGAGGCGATCCGCCGGCGCGGCTCGCCTTCGAGTGGCGCACGCCCTACGACATCGACATCGAGGCGCAGGCTCGGCTCGAGCCCGGGTCCGATCGGTTGATCCTCACGTGCGCAGCGAAGAACTCGGGAAAGCGGACGATCATCGCCTTCGGCTATCCGGCCATCCAGGGCATCGGTCCTCTTTGCGAAAGCGGCGGAGGGGACCGGCTGCTGCACTCGACCGCCATGGGGGCCCTGTTTCGCGATCCGTTCCACCTCTTCCAGGCGAAGAGTCGCTTCGGTCGGGGACGCGGCATGGTCGTCTCCCGATATCCCAACGGCTTCCATGGATCTTCGCTCCAGATGATGGCCTACTACGCGGAGGGTCGCGGCGGCTTCTACGTGGCGACCGAAGACGGCGGGTGTGCCGACAAGGACTTCAACTTCTACTGTCCCGCGGGCGAGAGCCTGAGCTGCGAGATCGCCCACATCAGCGGAGACGCTCGACCGGGTAAGAGTCTCGTCGTCGAGTACCCGATCGTCATCGCAGCCTTGACCGAAGGGACGTGGTATGAAGCCGCCGAACGCTATCGGGCCTGGGCCACGTCACAGACCTGGTGCCGGCGGGGCACGCGACGCGAGCGGCTGGCCCGCGGCGATGCCTGCCGCTGGCTCCTGGAGGGTCTCGGCGCCGTGGGGATGTGGTGGCCTTTCCGGGTGGACATCCGGAACGATGTCGCCCGGACGCGGGCGCTCTTCGACGCGCCGCTCCTCCACCTCGAACTCTGGTGGCGACACGGGCCATCGCGGGAGGCCGCGCAGAGCCACGGCGATCGCTTCGGCCCCTTCTACTTCCCCTTCCTCGCCTTGAGAAGCAGAGACACTTTTCGCGCCCACACACAGGACCAAATCGTGCCTGCCGCGACGGTGATTTCGTCCGATTGGATCGCCATGTGTCCGGCCCAGCCGGGGTGGCGGTCCGTCGTCTGCGAGTCCGCCGAGGACATGGCCGGTCTGGGCCCTCTGCGGCACCATCAGATCTGGGTGGATGAGAACGAGACCGGCTGCGGCGCGGATTGCCTCTACTACGATATCGGTCCCTGCGCAGGGGTCCCC
>Ga0194125_10013395_pt1 | contig 10669 bp, 13 predicted proteins | sample TA2KigC250mmetaG_FD_148626 | JGI IMG/M metagenome (GOLD analysis project Ga0194125, IMG submission 148626) | Freshwater microbial communities from Lake Tanganyika, Tanzania - TA2015034 Kigoma Deep Cast 250m | ecosystem: Environmental > Aquatic > Freshwater > Lake | place: Tanzania: Lake... | reverse complement strand
CCGATGAACGGCTCGGCATCTTGCTAGGTGTTATCGCAGAGTAAGCCGTTCTTGTGCCTCGTACGTAAGTATCTGTGGTATAACAGCTTATCGGCGTAGAGACGTTTCTCGTAGCGTTGTAGTACTAGGTGTCCTATGGGTCCCGCAGGTCCTGTCGGTCCGGGGAAAGGGAGGAAGAACGATGCAACGGCACGGTTCAGCGCGGCTGGGGTTCACATTGATCGAGTTGCTCGTGGTTATCGCCGTCATGAGCATCCTGATGGCGATTCTGGTTCCCGCGTTGCACAAGGTGCGGTTTCACGCGAATGAGACGGCGTGCCTGAGCAATCTGCGGCAGATCAACATCGCCCTGATGGCCTATGCTAACGAGGATGCCCGGACGCGCCTGCCGCTGGAGCCGACGGAGCACAACCCGCATCCCGCCCTGCTGACCCGGCTGGGGGCGTACGGGGATGAAGCCCTGCTGGAGGCGTTCTACTGTCCCCAGGCCCGCCACCTCGAGGCGAACGCCAACGACCCCAACGGTGGCACCCCGACCGGCAGCACGGACTCGCTGATCGACACGCCCGAGAACCGCCGGCTCGGCAATATTATGTACATCTACTGGAGCTTCCGCACCAACAAGCCGGGCGTGAAAGGAGGCACCTGGCGGGATACCTCCCAGTTCCTGCCGCGTCAACTCACGCTCAAGGGCAGCGAAGTACGCTGGGACTGGCTGGGCAAGACCAGCAACACGGAATACCAGACCAATCAGTATTGGGCCTGCACGCTCGCCCGGCCCGGCGAGATCTGGGTCCTCAGCGACTTCTTCCGCAAGGGCGGCATCTTCCCCCACGGCCGCAAAGGGGGGCCGGTCGAAGGCGGCGTCAACGTCAGCTACCTCGACGGACACGTCGGCCGCGTCTACAAACAGCCCAAAGACAGCTACCGCTGAAACGCCCGGAAGCAGAGGGGACGAATAGGACCCGCCCAGCCCGCTTTGTCCATCCCCCTGCTGGACAAAGAGGGCTGGGCCGGCATGATTCTGGCCTCCCTCTTTGAGTGGAAGAGATCATGAGCCTGCTGGGAGATCTGTTGAAGACGGTCAACGACGCGATGCGGCAGGAGAAACAGTGCAGGACGTCGCGGAGACGGTGAGAAGGCAGGAAGATCGCCCCGCCCTATTTTCCCCCGCGGTCGCACGGGCGAAGACGGGCCGTGGGCGTCCGGAGCCACCGCCTGCCCCGGTCGATCCCTCGGGGAAGATAGGGCGGGGTCACCTTCTTCTGCCACCCGCCGGCCCGTGCTGATCACCGGCGGCGCCGGCTTCATCGGGTCGAATCTGGCGGAGCGCCTTCTTAGCGCGGGCCGGCCTGTGATGATTCTGGACAATCTGCCTCGCGCGGGGGCCGAGCACAATGTGCGCTACCTGTGCGACACGTACGGGGACCTCCTGGAGGTCCACATCGGCGACGTGCGCAACCCGGATCTGGTGGCAGAGCTGGCGGCCCACTGCGAGAGCATCTTTCACTTCGCCGGCCAGGTGGCGGTGACGACCAGCCTGGCGGATCCAACGAGTGACTTCGAGTCGAATTTGCAGGGGACGCTGAACGTGCTGGAGGCGGCCCGCATGCAGGAGCCGCCGCCGTCGCTGGTGTTCACCTCGACCAACAAGGTCTACGGCGAGCTGAGCGATCTCGAGTTGATTCCGCACGGTCAGCGCCGTGTGCCGCGGGACCACGAGATCCGGGTCCGCGGCATCGGCGAAGCGCGGCCCCTGGATTTCCACAGTCCCTACGGCTGCTCCAAGGGGGCGGCGGATCAGTACGTCCTGGACTACGCGCGGATGTACGGCGTGCCGGGCGTGGTGTTTCGCATGAGCTGCATCTACGGCCGGCGGCAACTGGGAACGGAAGATCAGGGCTGGGTGGCCCATTTCGCCCTCCAGATGCTGCGCGACGGGGTGCTGACTCTCTACGGCGACGGCCGGCAGGTCCGCGACATTCTGTACATCGACGATTTGCTCGATGCCCTGTTGGCGGCCGTGGGGAATGCCCGGACCCTCGCGGGCCGGGCCTTCAACATCGGCGGGGGCCCGGCCAACTCCGTCAGCCTGCTGGAAGTGATCGGCCAGTTGGCGGAGTTGTCCGGGGTCGAGCCGCAGATCCACTACGGCCCCCGGCGCAAAGGCGACCAGCCTTACTACGTTTCCGACATCCGCCGCTTCGTGCGGCCACCGGCTGGAGACCGCAGGTTTCCGCGCGGCGGGGCGTCCCACGGCTCTATCACTGGCTTCTCGAAAACGTGCAACCGGGTGTGCTGCAACCCCAGGAGTGAATGGCGTTGCGCGATCTGGAGGAACGTCCGGAAGGATTCCTGAAAGGATGGATCAGCTATGACTGAAATCGCCTGGCAACCGCTGACCGGACCGGCCGTCCGCGCGGCCGCATCCACGCCGCGACTGGGCTTTGCCGGTGTCGGCTGGATCGGACGAAACCGTCTGCAATCGCTCGCGGAAAGCGCCGCGGTGGACATCGTCGCGGTGACGGACCCGGATGAGAGCTGCGTTCGCGCCTGTCACGAGATCGCCCCCGCGGCCCGGGCGCTCGAGAGCTTCGAGGACCTGCTGGCCCAGGACCTGGATGCCCTCGTGATCGCCACACCCAGCGCCCTGCACGCGCAGCAGTGTCTCGCGGCGTTCCAGCGGGGCCTGGCGGTGTTCTGCCAGAAGCCGCTGGGTCGCAATGCCGCGGAGGTGCGGAGCGTGGTCGAGGCGGCCCGGCGGGCCGACCGGCTGCTCGGGGTGGACCTGTCCTATCGCTGGACGCGGGCGGCGTCCCTGGCGCGAAACGCCGTGCGCGCGGACCGCATCGGCCGGGTCTTCCATGCGGAGCTGATTTTCCATAATGCCTATGGGCCCGGCAAGCCCTGGTTCTACGACCGCCGGCTGGCCGGCGGCGGCTGTGTCATCGATCTGGGCGTTCACCTCGTCGATCTGGCCCTCTGGACCCTGGGGTTTCCGCAGATCGTCGAGACCCGCAGCCGGCTCTACAACAAAGGGGTGCTCCTGAAGTGCAACAGCGCCGTCGTCGAGGATTTCGCGACGGCCCAGTTGCTGACCGACGATCATGCCGGCATCGCCCTGCAGTGCTCGTGGAATCTCCACGCCGGCTGCGAGGCGGTGATCGCGGCCCGCTTCTACGGCGCGCGGCGCCGTGCTCATCGAGAATGTCAACGGCTCGTTCTACGACTTCCGCGCGTCCCACTGCAAGGGCACGAAATCCGTGGCCCTGGCCGAGCCGCCGGACCCCTGGTTCGGGCGGGCCGCCGTGGAATGGGCCCACAAGCTGCGGAAGAGTCCGCAGTTCGATCCGGAAGCAGAAGAACACATTGCCGTCGCGGAAGTCCTCGACGGCATTTATGGCCGATCTTCAACAAGCTCGTGAAAAGGGAGACGGCCGAGGCGAGAAGCTCCCGATGAACCGGCGTCCCAATAGTAGCATGACGGTCCTGATGACCACCGACACGGTCGGCGGGGTGTGGAACTACTGCATCCAGTTGGCCGAGGCGCTCCGAGGCTACAGCGTGCAGATCGCGCGGGCGACCATGGGACCGGCGATGAACGAGCCCCAGCGCGAGCAGGTGCGGCGGCTTTCGAACGTGCAGTTGTACGAGAGCACCTTCAAGCTCGAATGGATGCAGCGACCGTGGGAGGATGTGGATCGGGCGGGGCGATGGCTGCTGAGTCTGGACCGACAGCTCAGGCCGGACCTGGTCCATCTGAACGGCTATGCCCATGCGGCCCTGCCCTGGTCCTGTCCGGTCCTCGTCGTGGCGCACTCCTGCGTGTGCTCCTGGTTTGAGGCGGTGCGCCGGTGCGAGCCGACGCTGGAATGGCAGGAGTACCGCCGTCGGGTCCGGCTGGGCCTGCGCCAGGCGGACCGCGTCACCGCGCCGACGGCGGCCGCCCACCGGGCGCGCCAGTTCGAGGAATACGTCAGGAAATTGATGATTGTCGATTGATTATTGATGATGGAAAACGAGGAGAAACAGAACCGGATCATCCTCTGGGCGATTTTCCACGCTACAAATGGCAGCGCATGCTGGCCGACATCCCCGACGACCTGACCGGCTGCTCGGCCCTGGACATCGGGTGCAACGCCGGTTTCCACAGCTTCGAACTCGCCCGGCGCGGCGCCCACGTGACCGCCATCGATACCGGACCGCGGTATTTGCGTCAGGCGTTCTGGGCCGCCGAGAAGCTTGGACTCGCGGACCGGGTTCACTTCCAGTTGCTGGACGTTTACGACCTGCCGTCGCTGCGGCGCACCTTCGACCTGGTCCTGTTTCTCGGGGTGTTCTACCACCTGCGCTATCCGCTGCTGGGGCTGGACATCGTGACGTCCCTGGCGCGGACGACACTGTTCTTTCAGACGCTGACCATGCCGCCGCCGGGGCGCATGGAGTGCCCGCGGAACATCGGTCTGGCGGACCGCAACCGGCTGCTCGACGCGGCGTGGCCCAAGATGGCCTTCCTCGAGAACGCGCTCGAAGGCGATCCAGCGCATCGAGGACCGCGACATCGCCGCCACCCTGGAGGCCTTTCGCGGCGATCACCAGCGGCACGCCGACGATCTCTCATCCCTCGTTTCCGACATGGGCGGGACGCCTCCGAAGCAGTCGCCGGATATGAAGGGCGTGCTGCTGGAGGGCATGACGGCCCTGCGCAGCGCCACCGGAACGGAGGGAGCGTTGAAGGCGATGGAGATGAACGAGAAGACCACGAACCGCCGGTACGAGGAAGCGCAGGATTGGGATGTCCCCCCCAACGTCAAAGGGGTTTTGGAGCTCAACCTGGACGATGAGCGGCGGCACCTGCAGTATATCCAGAGCCAACTGCACGTGACGGCGTAGTCTACCCGAACGACGGGGGCAACTGCGGCGCGAGCCGGCGCAGGGCCGTGGTGCGAAGATCCTCGGCCGTCGGCGCCGCGCGCTGCGCGAACCGGGCCGCCGGCTCCAGGAAGGGGATGGTCCGGCCGCCGGCGCTCGGGCTATCCGGTGTAGGACCTCGTCCCTGTCGTATGTCGATGGGATTCCTCCGAGAGCCCATACCGCCTGCCGTTCCTACGAACCGGAACACGTGTTGGGCTTGCAGCGGATGAATGCCATGAGTTAAGCGTATTCGACGGTCTGGGCTCCGCATCGGAGTGCTGGTCTTATTCTTCTGATCTTCTTTCTTGGCGTAACCGGCACTCCCGGCAGACGGTTATCAGTCCGACGGCCAGAACGCACAGACCAGCGACGACCCACTCGCGCGACAGGCCGCTAATCAGCACCGCCAGGAAGAAGAGCGTAAAGGCCTCCGTCGTCACGACCATCTGCAAGTACATTGATGCCGACGCCCATTTCCGAGTTCTCAGCGGGTGCTCGATGTGGATTCTCCATTGATGTCGTCGGAATTGATGGAGTGCGTGTGATAGAGCGAAGATGACAAAGGACATCAGATATAGGAAACCCGCTGCCACCGTGGGTTTTGTCAGCCCTGTGGTCTGCGTCAGAAAAGCTGCCTGCTGAATCGAATTGGTTCCAACGCCAGTGACCGCGAAAATAGCGGTTGACCACGCGGGCACCTGCCAGATCAATCCATCGAAATGGCGATAGGCAGGCTGTTGTGATAGTGGCTTTCTCCCCACGCACCGGTCTGATTCATCTCGGTTCGAACGTATGCGGTCCCATCGTTCTTACGAAGGCGAAACCGGCATTCGCCATTGCCCATCTGTTCGTGACAAGTCGTGATGGCGTATGTGTTCTCTGCTTCTTGCGAATCAATGGTGCTTGGCATAGGATCTCTTCACATCACTGTCAAGATGGTATCTCCGGATGACGCGCATCACAAGAGGGAACCCATATCAACCCACAGAAGGGGGGCATCCCAATTTGCTAATACAGCTCGAAGAACTCGTCCGATCCCAGGACCGGGATCAAGGTGCGGGCCAGTTTCTCGATGGGCTCATTGAATGAAATGATGATCCAGTGGTCGCTGGGGCCGCGATAGCACATCCGCTCGGCCAGGAAACGGCGTTTCGTGTCATCGGTGAGGGTGAAGCGCAGGACGGGTGCGAAGTTCCCACGTGCCACTTCCTCGGTCTCGAATCCTGCGAGTTGTTCTTCGTAGAGGGTGGGGATCCCCCAGCGTGCGGCAATCTCCCGCATGACGTCCCGCGGGTCTTCGCGCTCCCGCTCATAGACCGTGATCTGCCGGGCCCGGGCCTCCACACGGAAGCGCTTGGCGCGCGGGTGTCTCCGTACGGCGGTCTTCACGGCCTGAATCTCCGCTTCCCGAAGGAGTACGGGCTGCGCTTTCACCAGCGACACGACGCCATTGACACTCTCGCGGATCTCGTACCCTTCCGGGATCTCCTCGACCGGCTCGCCCTTTGGCTCCCGCGCGAAGAGGTAGCGGGTCTTGCCCGTCTTGGTCACGCCCCGGCCCAGGAAGTACGTCACGCCTTTGCGGTTCGTATACGTGATCATGGTCGGTCCCGCTCAATCTCCCGAACGGCTTGCTCGAATGGAATTGCCTCATCCCCCGCCGCCTTCGCGGCATCGTAGGCCCGAATCGCCTCCAGTTCTTCCGCCTCCTCCAGCAGCTTCTGGCATTCGACGATATCAAGTATCACGGCGGTCTTCTCCCCTGCATCGTCAACTACGAATCGATGTTCCGGGACTGCCATTCCAATTTCCCTTGCCTGAAAGGTCTCGTTGCTGTTGACACAGAAACGGATTGATACATTAGACAGCCGCCGCGAATTCGGCCAAGTCCCGGGCGTAGTCCAAGCAGGCTACTGCCTGTTCCGGATTGAGGCCGGGAAACTCAGCAACGATTTGCGCGGGCCGGAGTAATGGCGCTGGCGTCAAGCTTTTTCGTCCGCCACCTCTTCTTTCGTTACCTGCAAGAATTGTGCTGGTGTCACAATGGCTATACGGCGGAAGGGATGCAGAACCAAGAGATCGGTGTCGCCTGTGATGATATGGGAAGCACCGCCGCCGACGGCCAACTCCAGGAACTTGTTGTCCTTGGCATCACGACACGCACGGATTTCTTCGGAGGGCTCGATGAGAAGCGATTCATCAACGAAGGCTGCCAGGAATTCCTCTCGCTCAGCAGCGGTCACATATCGCTCGAACCTCCCCCGCTGGAGCACTTCGGCCAATTCCTCAATGGTGGCTGACGACGCCAGGACGCGCCCTCGTTTGAGAGTACGGCGAAAAGCCAGCCCTGGTTTCGAATGCGCAAACAACAAGGCGCTGATCAGCGTATTCGTATCGAAGACATGGTGCGGGTTTTCACTCATTGAGAAATGATTCCAGGATCTCCGGCGTGAGCCCGCGTGCCTGTGCCTTGCGGCTGATCTCGCTCATGACGTCCTCCAGGGGTCGTGGCGCGCGCGCCACCTCGGTGAGCTTCAGACTCAGCAAGACTTCGAGCTTCCGCTGTTGTTCTGCCGTCGCGGTGTTATACACGCGTGCCGCTTCCGGGCTGACACGAATTGTAATGGTCTGTGTTTCCACGATCTTCACCTTTGCTTGCGTTTTCGCGTGAGAACGGCCTGCTCAGTGCTCAGAAGATACCTCCAGACGCCGGATATTTCAAGGGAAGATTCATGCGGGATCCATTCTCACGTCTGGAAAAGTCGTTGAAGTCGTGCTTCTCGCGAGATACTCTGAAAGCCTGCAGTGGCCGGCGTCCGAATGAACCGGTGTAGATGTCGGGCTTGGATTCGGCGGCGTGATGGCTTTGGCGAAAGGTGGGGATATGAAAGGCCCGGGCAAATGTGTGCAGGTCGATCAGGCAGCGGTCTCCCGGCGGGCTCTGCTTCGCACGGGGGCCGTGGCGGCGTTTACGATTGTGCCGCGGCACGTGCTGGGCGGGGCGGGGGGGACGCCGCCCAGTGAGAAGCTCAATATCGCCGGGGTCGGCGTCGGCGGCCAGGGCGCCGGCGACCTGCGGGACGTCGGCAGCGAGAATATCGTCGCTTTGTGCGACGTGGATTGGGCCCGTGCCGCCCCGACCTTCAAGCAGTATCCCCAGGCGAAGCAGTACCGCGACTTCCGCGTCATGTTCGAGAAGGAAAAGAACATTGACGCGGTGGTCGTCGCCACACCCGATCATACCCATGCCGTCGTGAGCATGATGGCGCTCAAGCTGGGCAAGCACGTCTACTGCGAGAAGCCGCTGACCCGGACGGTGTACGAAGCGCGGGCCCTCGCGCAGGCGGCCCGTGAGGCCAAGGTCGCGACGCAGATGGGCAATCAGGGCATGGCCTTTGAGGGCAACCGCCTGATCAACGAGTGGCTCTGGGACGGGGCCATCGGCCGCGTGCGGGAGGTTCATGCCTGGTCGGATCGGCCCACCCATAGCGGCAAGCCCCCGCTGTACTGGGCTCAGGGCATCGAGCGGCCCCAGGACGCGCCCCCGGTCCCGGAGACGCTCGACTGGGACCTGTGGCTGGGTCCGGCGCCCTGGCGGCCGTACCACCCCGCGTATGTTCCTTTCCGCTGGCGGGGCTGGTGGGATTTCGGTTCCGGCGGACTCGGCGACATGGGCATTCACAACCTCGCGCCGGTCTGGTCGGCCCTGAAGCTGGGCGCGCCGCTCAGCGTGGAGGCCAGCTCGACGCTGCCCACGGGCGAGACCTTGCCCCTGGCATCGACGGTCCATTACGAGTTCGCCGCCCGGGGCGAGATGCCGCCGGTCCGGTTGCACTGGTACGACGGCGGGATCGTGCCGGCCCGCCCGCCCGAGCTGGAGCCGAATCGCGAGCTCTCCCGCGAGGACGGCCTGCTCTTCGTCGGCGACAAGGGCACGATGTACGTCGAGGGCTGGGGCGGCCGCAGTCCCCGCCTGATCCCGGAAGCGAAGATGCAGGCGTACCGAAGACCGCCCAAGACTCTGCCGCGATCCATCGGCCACCACCAGGAGTGGATCAAGGCCTGCAAAGAGGGCACGCCCACGCGGTCGGACTTCGCCGACTTCGCCGGCCCGCTGACGGAGGCCGTGCTGCTGGGGACGGTCTGCGTTCGCCTGGGCGGCCGGCGGCTGCTCTGGGACAGCGCGAACCTCAAGGTGACGAATCTGGCGGAGGCGAATCCGTATCTGCACTACGAATACCGCAAAGGTTGGACGCTGTAATTGATGATTTGTGATTTGCGATTTATGATTTGGGCAAGCCCGGAAGGGGCACGATCCCCCACGCGAGGTCCCGCTCCGGGCGGCGCGGAAGCACCAACCGCCGCCCCGGGGGTGGAAGCACCAAATTCCAAGCACCAAATCTCAGACAAATTCCAGACGCAAGAAAATCCGAAATTCAAAACGCTGGCGCCCCGGGGCGCCAAAGTCTTGAGCCTTGGAATTTGGGATTTTGGATTTGTTTGAGATTTGGATTTTGGTGCTTGGAATTTGTTCGACGGTAGGGTGGGCTGGGTCCACCGTTTTCCTGTTATTGGAGGTGTATAGGTCATGCCGAACCAGGGACGAGTCAAAGTTGGGATTATCGGGTCGCGGTTTGAAGGGGAGATCCATGCGGAGTCGTTTCGCCTGATGCCGGATGAGGCGGAGGTGGTCGCCATCGCCTCGCCCACGCCGGGCAACGCCGAGAAGCTGGCGAAGCGATACAACATCCCGCGCGTCTTCACGGACTACCGCCAAATGCTGGCCGAGAAAGACATCGAAATGGTGACGATCACGGCCCCGAACTCGCTCCACGCCCAGATGACCATCGACATCGCCGAGGCCGGCAAGCACGTCGTTTGCGAGAAGCCCCTGTGCATGACGCTGGAGGAGGCCGACCGCATGATCGATGTCTGCCGCCAAAAGGGCGTCCTACTGATGTACGCGGAAGAGCTGTTCTTCACGCCCAAGTACGTCAAGGCCAAGGAGATGGCCGACCAGGGGGCGTTCGGCAAGGTCTACCTGGTCAAGCAGAGCGAGAAGCACTTCGGCCCGCACGCGGACTGGTTCTGGGATGTCCAGAAATCCGGCGGCGGGGTGTTCATGGACATGGGCTGCCACGGCATCGCCTTCTGCTACTGGTTCCTCGGCCGGCCGGTGATCAAGACCGTCTATTGCCAGATGGGCACCTACGTCCACGGCGCCCGGACCAAGGGCGAGGACAACTCGATCTGCATCCTCGAATTCGCCAACGGGGCGGTCGGCATGATCGAGGACAGTTGGGCCCGCCGCGGCGGGATGGACGACTGCATCGAGATCTACGGCGCAGGCGGGGTTACCTATGCCGATTTGCACATGGGCAACGCGCTGCCGACCTACAGCGAGTACGGTTACGGCTATGCCGTGGAGAAGGCCCCCTCGACCCAGGGCTGGTCCTACCCGGTCTTCGGCGAGCTCTGGAACTACGGCTTCCCCCAGGAGATGCACCATTTCGCCCGCTGCGTCCGCGGCAAGGAGCAGCCCCAGGCCACCGGCGAAGACGGCCGCTTGGTCCAGGAGGTCCTCTACGCCGGCTACCAGTCCGCCGGACTGGGCCGCAAGATCGAGTTGCCCTTCCAGCCCAAGAACGTGGCCCGCCCCATCGACCTGTGGTTCCAGCCCACGCAGCACGGGCATCTTGCCCGTGAGTAGCATGGGCATCCTGCCCATGAATCATCGGCAGGATGCCGATGCCGC
>Ga0194125_10013379_pt1 | contig 10679 bp, 10 predicted proteins | sample TA2KigC250mmetaG_FD_148626 | JGI IMG/M metagenome (GOLD analysis project Ga0194125, IMG submission 148626) | Freshwater microbial communities from Lake Tanganyika, Tanzania - TA2015034 Kigoma Deep Cast 250m | ecosystem: Environmental > Aquatic > Freshwater > Lake | place: Tanzania: Lake... | reverse complement strand
GGGGAGGCGGTCAAGATCCTGGTTGACATGGAGGGGTAGATGTTTACCCGAGCGGATCACGTGGCCATGAGCGTCAAAGACATGGAAAAGGCCATCGCCTTTTACCGCGATATCATCGGCATGGAAAAGGTCTTTGACCGCGAGTTTGGTGAGGGGATGGGCAAGCTCATTGGCATCAAGGGCACCCAGGTGCGCATCGTGCACATGAAGCTGAACGATTCGGTGGTCGAGCTGTTCGACTATCGCTATCCCAAGGGGCGCGAGCCGCGACCGGACCCACAGCAGAGCGACTATGGCCTCACGCACATCGGCTTTATGGTGGAGGATTTCTGGGGTACCTATCGCCATCTGGTGGACCACGGCGTGCAGTTTTTGGGAGAGCCCGTGGAGATCCGCCCCGGCGTCTTTGTGGCCTATTTCCGCGGCGCCGAGTACGAGGTGTGCGAGATGCGCGAGATCGTGCCACAGCCCAAGTAGAACACACCACTGCGAACCGAGGTGCCTCATGACTGAGCTTGTCGAGCTGAAACCGCCCGCCGTCTGCCATAGACTGGAGGTGACCGACGCGGACTGGGAGGGCGTGGACCGCGACGACCTGGTGCGCATGCTCTTTCTGCTTCATCTGATACGGGAGTTCGAGAGCAAGCTGCTCGACTTTTCCCGCGAGCAGCTCGTTCACGGGCCGGTCCATTCCAGCATCGGGCAGGAGGCCGTGGCCGCCGCGGTGGCGGTAGTGCTCCGCAAGAGCGACATGGTCGCTTCGACCCACCGGGCCCACGGGCATTTCCTGTCCAAGGCCATGATGTACTATGCCCCCGATGGCTATCAGCCGCTCAAGGCGGCCATGACGCCCGCCATGCAGGAGGCGGTGAACCGCACTCTGGCGGAGATCATGGGCCTGCGCGAGGGCTGGTGCGGCGGTCGCGGAGGCTCGATGCACCTCTACGACAGGGCCTCCGGCAACCTGGGCAGCAACGCCATCGTCGGAGGTGGAATCCCCATCGCCACCGGCGCGGCCTGGGCGCAGCGCTTGCAGCGCAAGGACTCGGTGGTCGTCTCCTTCTTTGGCGATGGCGCGGTGAACCAGGGCTGCTTTCACGAGGTGGCCAACATGGCCGCTCTCTGGGAGGTGCCCATTCTCTATCTGATCGAGAACAACCTCTACGCCGTGGGCACCTCGACCGACGAGTCCTCGTATGTCAAGGACTTGGGTCTGCGGGCCCTCGGCTATGGCTTTGACAGCATGGTGATTGATGGCATGGATCCGCTGGCCATGTACCTGGGCGTGCGCCGCGTCGTAGAGGGGATGCGGCTCAAGCCCTTCCCGTTCTGCATCGAGGCCAAGACCTACCGCTTTTACCATCACGGCGGGGGGACGCTGGGCAGCGCCTTTGGCTATCGCACGCGCGATGAGGAGGGCAACTGGCGGGAGCGGGACCCGATCCTGGCTTTCCCCGCGCAGCTCCTGGCGAAGGGCCTGCTCACGGAGAGCGAGAACGAACAGCTCTCCGCGATGGCCCGCGAGTCCGTCGCCATCGCCGCCGATTTCTGCACCGAAGAGAAGGACGGGGTGCGCGTCATCCCGGCGTCCAAATGGCCTGACCCGGCCACCGCGACGGAGAACATCCGCTGTTCCGACGACGTGTTTGCCGACGTGCAGTTCGTCGAGCGCGAGGATTTCACCGCGTTCGAGACCATGACCTATCAGGCGGCCATCTCGCGCGTGACGCGGCGCAACATGGAGCGGGATGAGCGCGTGATCGTGCTAGGGGAGGAGCTACGGAATCTGGGGGGCGGCGCCTATGGCTCGACGCGCGGCATCAAGGAGGTCATCCCTGACCGCCTGTTCAACACCCCCATCTCGGAGACCGGCTTTGTGGGCATGAGCGGCGGCCTGGCCTCGGTGGGCCTCAGGCCCGTGACCGAGATCATGTTCCCCGATTTTGCGCTGATGTCCTCCGATCAGTTGTTCAACCAGATCGGCAAGCTGCGGCACATGTACGGGGGTCAGGTGTGTTTCCCGGTGATTCTGCGGACGCGCGTGGCCATCGGCTATGGCTATGGCGGGCAACACTCGATGGATCCAGCGGGCTTTTTCGGCCTCTTCTCCGGCTGGCGGATCATGGCCCCCTCGAATGCCTTTGACTATATCGGCATGTTCAATACGGCCATGCGCTTCAACGATCCCGTGCTCATCATGGAGCACGGATTGCTCTACGCTGAGGAAGACAAGGTGCCGGCCGGCAACCTGGACTATTACGTGGCCTACGGCAAGGCCAGGGTCGTGCGCGAGGGCACCGATGTCACTGTGCTAACCTACCACACCAGCGTGGCCAAGTGCGTCAAGGCAGCGGCGGAGCTGGCCGCGGAGGGCATCAGCGCCGAGGTCATTGACCTGCGCACGCTGGATTACACTGGGATGGACTATGCCGCGATCGGGGCCTCGGTGCGGAAGACGGGCTGCGCCATGGTGGTGGATCAGGCGCCGCGAAGCCTCTCGATCAGCGGCCGCATCGCCGACGAGATCCAGGAGCGCTTTTTCGACTATCTGGACTGCCCCGTTGGCAAGGTGACCGCGCTCGACGTGCCGCCCGCGGTCTCGAAAAAGCTGGAGGAGGCCATCATCCCCTCCATGGACAAGATCCGGACGGGCATCGCCCAGGGCGGCAGGCATCAGTTCTAGGGTAGCGTGGAGGTCGTGTTCTGGTTGACCCAGCAGGCCAACCAGAACACGTTGACAGGACGAGCGTGCAGACCGGGCTCCGGCCTGCATGAGCGCTCGGCCTGGCTACGTGCTATCGCCTGGGCCACGCGGCGCCGTAGTTTCCGTAGTGGCCTGCCCAGTCAGCGCCGCTGTCGACGATTGACGATCCACGCCGCTTTGCGCGGCGTCAGCACTTATGTTATACTTCGCCTGTCCATGGATCACGAACGCTGGATGCGGGAGGCCCTCGCCGAGGCCAGGGCAGCGGCCGAGAGCGGAGATGTGCCCGTCGGAGCTGTGGTGGTGGGCGGAGGGCGCATTCTTGGGCGCGGGCGTAACCGCAAAGAGGCCTGGCGCGATCCCACGGCGCACGCCGAGATGCTGGCCCTGCGCGAGGCCGCCCGCGAGATGGGCAGATGGCGGTTATCGGGAGCGGTGCTCTACTGCACCCTGGAGCCCTGCTGCATGTGCGCCGGCGCGATGGTCAACGCCCGCATCGAGGCCCTGGTCTATGGCGTGCGCGACCCGAAGACGGGGGCCGCCGGCTCGGTCTATGACTTGGTGCGCTCGCCCTGGCTGAACCACCGCCTGCGCACGATACCGGGCGTGCTGGCCGAGGAGATCGAGGTGCTGATGCGCGGCTATTTCGCGGGGCTGCGCGCTACGCCCGGCTTGTAGAGACGGCTATCTGCCGAGACGGGTCCTGGCCAGGTGGCTCGCCGGGCTCCCCGGGGACCGGCCCAGCGAAGACCCTGACGCGTTACCAGCCACATACCCATACGGAGGGGTGCCGGAGCGGCCGATCGGGGCGGTCTCGAAAACCGTTGTAGCGCTTGCGTTACCGTGGGTTCGAATCCCACCCCCTCCGCCTCGTTTACGCTCTTTTGCAGCGCAGTGGCTCGCCCGTCCCACTGCCCCCACAGCCGTGATGCTGTACGGATGCTGTCGGGACATAACGCAAAGAGCCCGTCCCTGAGTGTTTGCACTCGGAGACGGGCTGTGTTACCATCCCCTCGCCTGGGTGCTACGCCACCTGGGCCATGCCACGGGCTGTCTCAAGCAACGCCGTGGCACTTTTTATTATAGCCCAGATTCGGGCCAGTGATGACGTGTTGCGAGACTCGGACTACATCTTGTGTGTTGGTGGACTTGCGAAGAAGGGGCTCCTCGATCATGCTGTGTTTGGCAACCAAGGCATGGATCGGGGGGCCCATGAACATCATAGAGCGAGCCAGAGCGTTTGTCGAATCCCTGGGCGAGCAGGCGAACCGCAGGGCCAGAAGCGCGGGCAGCGGCGCCTGGGCCATCCACAAGATGTGTACCGAATCGCTTTGACGCCCCCATGGCCGCGTGCTATATTACGAATGCGCTGGGACCAGCGTCGAGGTTGTCGCTCGTTGGGACCCAGCCACTCCGTACCACCCCACTTACGCAGGAGGACACATTGAGGAGCAGAGCCATTCTACTCCACGCCGCTGACAACGTGGCGACGGCATTGGTTGATCTGAAGCAGGGCGAGGAGCTCCATGTGGAGCTCGATAACGTCGCCGCCGATGTCGTGCTGCAGGAGGACATTCCATTCGCGCACAAGTACGCCTTGCGCGACATCGCCCAGGGCGAGCAGGTGCTCAAGTACGGCATGCCCATTGGCAAGGCCATGAGGGACATCCGCGCGGGCGAGTGGGTGCATGTGCACAACTGCCGCAGCGACCATTGGGGTTTCCACAACGAGACATACGGCCTGAAGGCCTGATCACCCAACCACATCGAGGAGAGCATTCGATCATGGCAATCCTGGGCTATCTGAGGCCTGACGGCCAAATCGGCATCCGCAATCGCGTGGCCATTGTCTACACCACGCACTGCTCGCTCGCGGTCGCGCAAAAGATCCAAAACCTGTTCCCCGAGAACACCCAGCTCTTTGGCTACCCGGGGGGCTGCGCGCTGCGCGAGGCCCCCTTGAGCAAGATCGTGGCCCTGGGCCAGCACTCCAGCTACGCCGGCGCGCTGGTGGTGGGCCTGGGGTGCGAGGGCACCGAGGCCCGCATGGTGGCCGAGAAGATCGGCGAGTCGGGCAAGCCGGTCGAGGCCATCAAGATCAACGAGTGCGGCGGCGACATCGAGACGATCAAGCAAGGCTCGCGGATCATGGTCAAGCTGCTGCAGCACGCCTCTGTGGCGGAAAGAGCCGAGCTCACCCCCGCTGACCTGATCGTGGGCACCGAGTGCGGCGGCTCCGATGCCACGTCCGGCCTGGCCTCCAACCCGATCACCGGCGTGGCCGGCGAGTTGCTGGTCGAGGCAGGGGGTACCTACATCATCGAGGAGATCTCCGAACTCCTCGGCTGCGGCGACGTCCTGGCCGCGCGCGCCGTCACCGCCGAGGTCGGCGAGGAGATCAAGACGCTCATCGCCGCGGCCGAACGGGCCAGCTTTGAGCATGGACGCTTTTCCTGGGGCTATGGCAACATCCTCGGCGGCCTGACCAGCATTGACGAGAAGTCGGCCGGCTGCCTGGCCAAGGGCGGAAACCTGCCCTTGCAGGGCATCCTGCATAAGTTCGAGCGTCCGCCGCGCAAGGGGTTCTGGATCGAGTCTCGCGAGCCAGGCTCGGGCACCTTCCACGGCGATCCCGAAGGCATCAACGGATTCGCCGCCTGCGGGGCGCACCTGGCCATGTTCACCACCGGCTGTGGCTCCACCACCGGCGGCCTCATCCCCGTGATCAAGGTGATCGCCAACACGGGCCGCATGCAGCTCATCGCGGACAACGCCGATCTGGACGCCACGCCCGTGATTCGCGGGGAAAAGACCATCCGGCAGATGGGCGAGGAGCTCTACCAGGAGATCCTGGCTGTGGCAGCGGGCAAGCTGACCAAGTCCGAGATCTATCAGCACTACGAGGCCTGATTCGCCAACCGCTCAGGGCTGGCGCAGCGGCGGCGGCGCGCCCGCCGACGTCAGCCTTGAGGGGCGCAATACCTGGAAAGGAGGCAAAGACCCGGATCGCGATCGCGTCGCAATGTTCGAGCGGAGAGCCGTTGTCAATCTGCAGCGCCAAGTTGGGCGCTGCGCGCACAAGGAGGGCCAAGATGAGTTCCGTGACGTTGACCCGAAGGAGACTGCTGAGGGGCGCCGCCTTTTCTCTGGCGGGCATGGGCGCCGCGGCCCTGGCGAGCTGCCAGCCCGCGGTGGTCAAAGAGACGGTGGTCGTGGAGAAGGTGGTCAAGGAGACCGTCGTGGTGGAGAAGGCTGCCGAGATCGTCACCCTTCGCCACATGCTGCGCGCCGGCGACCTGGGGCCGCGCTATGATCGCGCCGTCGTCGAGTTCGGCAACACCCATCCCGACATGAAGGCCAAGATCGAGCCGGTGCCGGGCGGCGACGTGGAGTACGTGCCCAAGATGATGGCCATGCACGCCGCCGGCACCATCGGGGATAGCTGCTGGACGTCTATCGGCTCGGTGAACCACTACCAGTACGCCGACATGGGCGTCACCGCTCCGCTGGACGAGCTCATCAGCGAGGCCAGCTTTGACAGCAGTGTGTTCTACGAGAGCTCCTGGGAATCGTCCAAGTACCAGGGCAAGGTGTATGGCCTGCCCGAGTGCTCTCACCCCGGCACGGCCATGCTGGTCTACAACAAGACCCTCTTCGAGGCCGAGGGCGTGGAGGAGCCGGATGACACCTGGACGCTGGACAAGCTCCTGGAGGTCTCCAAGTACTTTACCCGGGACACCAAGGGCGAAGGGCGCATTGACTCCTGGGGTTTCAACCCCTCCACCGGGCGGCTGATCGTCATGCTCATCCGCTGCTTCTCGGGATACGAGTATGACATGCTGAACGCCGATGGCACCAAGGCCATGGTGAACCAGCCCAAGACCAAGGAGGCGCTCACTTGGGTCTATGACCTCTATCAGAAGCACAAGGTCACGCCCACCCCCGAGTCCATGGAGATAGGCTTCAACCAGCTCTTCATGGCTGGCCGCGTGGCCATGTTCCAGACGGGCTGCTGGGGCGGGCCGGGCCTGAGCAACGCGATGAAGGCCAGGCGCGAGTTCCCCGTGGAGTGGTGGTGCGCCCCGCTGCCCAAGGGACCCTCGGGAGTGCTTGGCTCGCACGCGGAGGTGGACTGCCAGTGTGTGACGAGCCTGTCCAAGCACAAGAGCGCCGCCTTTGACTTTATCGGCTACCTGGTGGACAAGGAGGGCGCCGTGCTGCGCGGCGTGCCCTACGGCTGTGCGGGTTCACGTAAAGACCAGTACGACGACCCTCGCCTCCAGGGCACGCTCTTCACCAAGGACGACAAGGCGCTTTTCGCGATCTATGACATGTTGAACGCCAGCGCGGGCCCCTACTTTTATCCCGCGAACCTGCAGGGCCAACAGGCCTTCCAGGTCTATGCGCAGGGATTGGCTCCGCTGTGGCTGGGCAAGGCGGAGCCGACCGACGGCTTCTTTGACGACGTGGCCAGGCAACTGCAGACCGTCCTCGACCAGCCCAAGGCCGGGGCGTAGACGTTCGGATGTGCGGAGGGAGCCGGCGGGACAGGCGCCCGCCGGCTGCCGCTCCGCACCGGTGTAGGCATCATCTATCACTTTGAGGATCACACCTATGGCGAACGCACTTGAGGGGCAGGTAGCGATTGTCACCGGCGCGGCGCATGGCATGGGCGAGGCCATCGCCAAGACCTTCTCCAGCGAGGGCGCTGCCGTCGGCCTGCTGGATCGGGACGGCGAAGCGCTGCTCAAGGTCGTGGAGGCCATCCGAGGCGCTGGGGGCCGGGCGACCGGCCAGGCGGTAGACGTGCGCGACCTGGCCGGCTTGCAGAAGGCCGTGGCCGCCATCGAGAGCGAACTGGGCCCGACCGACATCCTGGTGAACTCGGCGGGTCTCGGCATCTACAGGATGTTCGAGGAGCTCACCGAAGAGGACTGGGATACCACCTTTGACGTCAACGTCAAGGGCACCTTCCTGACGTGCAAGGCGGTCGTGCCGGGCATGACCGCCCGCGAAAAGGGCCTGGTGATCAACATCGCCTCCCTGGCGGCGCTGATCCTGGGCTTTAACCGCGGCTCCTGCTACAGCGCCTCCAAATACGCCGTGCGGGGGTTCAGCAGCTATCTCTTCCGCGAGCTGCGGCCCAAGGGGATCAAGGTCTGCTGCCTGTGCCCCGGCACCACGGACTCGCACTTTCGCGGGCAGCCCACCGGCAACCCGAACTGGATGGTCCCCCAGGACGTCGCCAATGCGGCGCTCTATGTCGCCACCCAGCGCGAGCGCGTCGCCGTCGCCGAGGTGGCCTTTGGCATGATCAACGAGGGCTGGTGAGGTCGCGCTTGCCGACCGGCGTCCCTACTGGCGCGACAGGGAGGTATCGCTGTGAGAATAGCAGGCAAGGAGCTCAGGACAAGCACAGCAGAAGCTGTCTCGGGGTACCTGTATATCTCTCCCTGGCTGATCGGGTTCGTCCTCTTTACGTTCGGCCCGTTCATCGCGTCGTTTCTGCTGAGCTTTGCCGACTATGCCATCGCCACGCCGCCCCGCTGGGCCGGGCTGGGAAACTTTCGGCGGGCCTTTCTCCAGGACGACCTCTTCTGGAAGTCGCTGCGGGTCACGGCGACCTACGTGGTCTGGATGGTGCCCACGGGCATCACCATCTCGCTGCTGCTGGCCGTCCTGCTGAACCAGCCCATCCGCGGCAACGCCTTCTTTCGGACGCTCTTCTTCCTGCCCACGCTGACCCCTACCGTCGCTGCGGCGCTGCTCTGGAAGTGGATGCTCCATCCCGAGGTCGGGCTGGTGAACTCGCTCCTCTGGGGCCTGCGCATCCGTGGGCCGGGGTGGCTCTCCGACCCTGACTGGGCGCTGCCCTCCATCATCATCATCGGCCTGTGGGGGAGCGTGGGCGGCGGGCGGATGATCATCTTCCTGGCCGCCCTGCAGGGGGTGCCTCAAGAGCTGTACGAGGCGGCCGAGATCGACGGGGCAGGAGGCCTGCACAAGTTCCTCAACGTCACCCTGCCCATGATCACGCCCTCGATCTTTTTCAACTTGGTCATCGGGATCATTGGCGCGTTCAGCACGTTTGCCGTGGCATACGTCGGAACGGATGGCGGTCCCATGTATGCCACCTGGTTCTATATGCTGCACCTGGTGCGCCAGGCGATGCAATATTTTCAGATGGGGTACGCTTCATCGCTTGCCTGGATTCTGTTCATCATCCTCGTATTCTTTACGTTTCTACAGCTTCGCTTGTCTCAGCGTTGGGTCTACTATGCGGGAGGCAAATGACCATGGCTGAAGGAGCGCGAGGCGCGACGCTTGATGGACCATCAGCCGGAATCCTCACCAGGGAAGTGAGGCGGCGGACGTCCGGCTTCCGGCGGTTCGTCACCTACATCTCGGTGACGGTCCTGGGCCTCATCTTTATGGCGCCCTTTTTCTGGGCGGTCTCCAGCGCGCTCAAGGACCCATGGGAGATCTTTGACTATCCGCCCAGGCTCTTTCCATCCGTGGTGCACTGGGAGAACTTTGTCGAGATCTGGCGCCGGGTGCCCTTTGCCCAGTGGACGCGCAACAGCCTCTTTATCTGCTTCACGGCTGTATTTGGCCAGGTCACGTCGGCCACGTTGGTGGCCTATGGGTTCAGCCGCTTTCGCTTTCCGGGGCGCGACAAGTTGTTCCTGCTGGTGCTCAGCACGATGATGCTGCCCTTCCAGGTCACGCTCATCCCGCTCTTTCTGCTCTACCGGGCCATCGGCTGGCTGGACACGCTCAAGCCGCTCATCGTGCCCCATTACTTTGGCGGCGGCGCCTTTTACGTCTTTCTGATCCGCCAGTTTCTGATGACCATACCCATGGACCTGGACGAGGCCGCCAAGATCGATGGCGCGAGTTCCTTTCGTACCCTGTGGCAGGTCATCCTGCCCCTGGCCAAGCCCGCCCTGCTCACAGTGACCATCTTTTCCTTCATGGGCCACTGGGACGACTTTTTGGGGCCGCTCTTTTTCCTTAACAACCCGGAAAAGTTCACCCTGTCGCTGGGGCTGCGCTACTTCCAGGGCCTGCCGACGTCGGGCGAGCCCAAGCAGCACTGGCTGATGGCCGCCTCCGTGACCATGACGGTGCCGATCTTGTTGCTCTTTTTCTTCACGCAGAGGTACTTTGTCCAGGGGATCGTGACCACCGGTCTCAAGATGTAGGCGCGCAGGAGCTGTCCGCGCCGCGCAACGGCCGGGGAGCAGCAGTCGGTATGTCTGTGGGACACCACAATAAATGAAAACGGACAGGATGAACAAGATTCACAGGATTTGCCTCGATCTTCTGAGCACCTTGTTCATCCTTGTTTCAGCATGCACGTTTTCCGGGGGCGCCAGGCTGGGGCCTGGCGATCCCAGGGACATGGGCTCCCCCCTCTGTCTCCCGCCTGCGGGGGAGGGGGCGAGCGACTGGCCCGCGTGGAGGCTGCGGGGGCTGTTCATCCTGTGAATCCTGGGGGCGCCAGGCTGGGGCCTGGCGATCCCAGGGACATGGGCTCCCCCGCCTGCGGGGGAGGGGGACGAGCGACCGGCCCGCGTGGAGGCTGCGGGGGCTGTCCATCCTGTGAATCCTGTCCGACGTCCGATCCATTTGCGAGTAGCACGGCAGAGGGTCGCGAGAGATGTCAGACCGCCCACTCGACATCCTCTATATCCATCCCGCGAAGCAGCGTGTCGGCTTTCCCTTTGGGGATCCCCGCCTGAGCTACCTCACGCCCTTTACGATCATGCCGGTGGGCATCGTCGGCTTGATCAACATGCTCCGCGCCGAGGGCCTGGAGGTGCGGGGCGTGAACTATCCCGCCGAGGGGTTCATTGATCCGACCTTTGACCTGCGCGCCTGGCTTCAGGGGGCGGGCATCCCCAGAGCGTACCTGGTTGACCTGCACTGGTACGAGCACAGCTTTGGGGCGCTGGATGTGGCCGCCCTCTGC
>Ga0194125_10013377_pt1 | contig 10680 bp, 8 predicted proteins | sample TA2KigC250mmetaG_FD_148626 | JGI IMG/M metagenome (GOLD analysis project Ga0194125, IMG submission 148626) | Freshwater microbial communities from Lake Tanganyika, Tanzania - TA2015034 Kigoma Deep Cast 250m | ecosystem: Environmental > Aquatic > Freshwater > Lake | place: Tanzania: Lake... | reverse complement strand
GCCCGGCAGGCTCTGCGCGCCGCGTTGCGCCTGGAAGAAGGCTGGGGCGCCGCGACCAGCCTTCACCCTCGCCTGCTCGAGGCCACCGGGGCCGCCTCGGCCAACGAAGTGCTGCACCAGTTCTACACCGCGGAGTGGCCCCGCCACCGCGTCGCCACGCTGGCCCCGCTAGTGGACGAGGCTGCGCGGGCCGGCGACCCCGCCGCGTCAGTGATCCTCGCCAACGCCGCCGAGCAGCTCGCCACGCTGGCCTCGATGGTGCGGCGGCAGCTCTTCGCGGAGGGCGAGCCGGCGCGGGTGGCATATATAGGCGGCGTGTTCCGCAGCCAGATGCTGCTCCAGCGGTTCCGCACGCTGGTTGAGATGGAGCCGGGCAACGCGTGCGGGCCTCCGGTCTACGGGCCGGCGGCGGGGGCGTTGCTGGAGGCCTACGGGGCGGCTGGACTAGCGCCCGAGATGAAGGATTTGCCGGAGTTCAAGACATGAAACGACTTGGTCTGTGGTTGGTGGCTTGCTGCGTGTGGGGCGCGGAACCGGATTGGGCGACGCTGGAGCGCCGGGCACTCGAGCTGCTCCAGCAGTACGTGGCCATCGAATCGGTGAACCCGCCCGCGGACACGCGCGCGACGGCGGCGTTCCTCAAGGCCGAGCTGGACAAGCACGCCATCCCCACGCGCCTTCATCCCAGCGGCCCCACCGGGCAAACCAACCTCACGGCCCGCGTGAAGGGCAGATACAGCAGCAAGAAGCCCCTGCTGCTGCTCAACCACATGGACGTGGTGCCGGTGGACCGCAAGGCCTGGAAGACCGATCCCTTCCGTCCGGTGGTGCGCGACGGCCACCTGTTGGGGCGCGGGGCGCTGGACATGAAGAGCATCGGCATACAGCACCTGATGGCGCTGATCGCCCTGCGGAAAACCGGCACCGTGCCCGCCCGCGACATCGTCATGCTCTCGACCGCCGACGAAGAGACGGGCGGCGATCTTGGCATTCGCTGGATGATGGAGAAGCACTACCGCGACATCGACGCCGAGTACGTGCTGGACGAGGGCGGCTTCGGCACGCGCGAGATCCTGGCCGCCGGCAAGCTGGTCTTCGGCATTATGGTGGCCGAGAAGCAGACCCTGTGGGTGCGGCTGCGCGCCACCGGCACGGCCGGGCACGGCTCGCAGCCCATGCCGGACAACGCCAATATGGTCCTGCTGGCGGCCCTGCGGCGGGCCATGGAGCTGCCGCCCGCCAAGCCGCATCCGCTGGTGGCGGAGATGACCCGCGCCATGGGCGCGCCGCTGGCCAAGAACCGGTACACGCTGGCCATTCAGGGCAACACCGTGTCGTTGACCTCGCTGCGCTCGGGCGTGGGCAATCCGGTCAAGGTGAATGTGATCCCCTCGGCTGCCGAGGCCACCCTGGACTGCCGCCTGCTGCCCGGCGAGGATGTTAAGCAGTTTCTGGAGGCGATGAGGGCGCGGATCAACGACCCGCGGGTGACGCTCGAGGTGGTCAACACGCCCGAGGACGCGGGGGTCAGCAGCAGCCGCACGCCGCTGTTCGACGCGCTGCGCCGGGCCTTGGTGAAACATCATCCCGGCGCCGTGGTGACCCCCATGCTGGTGCCTCACGGCACGGACTCCGGTAACCTGCGGCGCCGCGGCGTGATCGCCTATGGCTTCACCCCCATGGTGCTCGACCTGGCCACCAACAACTCGGCCCACAGCGACGCCGAAGCCGTGCCGGTGGCCGAGTTCCTCAAGGGCGTGCGCATACTGTTCGACGTGCTACGATCAGAGTTTTGAAGGCGGGGACAGCCCGCATGTTTCCTGCGCGTTTCCCAATGGGGGGAACATGCGGGCTGTCCCCACCGTTTGAGAGGAGCTTATGGCCAAACTGTCGATCCGCGATCTGGACCTCAAGGGAAAACGCGTTTTCATGCGCGTGGATTTCAACGTGCCGCTGGCCTCGGGCGGGCAGGAGATCACCTCCGACAAGCGCATCAAGGCCTCGCTGCCCTCCATCAAGTACGCCCTCGAACAGGGAGCGCAAGTAGTGCTCTCCAGCCACCTGGGCCGCCCCAAGGGCAAGCCCAACCCCGAGATGAGCCTGAAGCCCGTGGCCAGGCGCCTGGAGGAGCTGCTGGGCCAGCCCGTGGTGATGGCGCCCGACTGTATCGGCCCCGAGGTGGACGCCCTGAAGCAGGGGCCCGCGAAGGTCATCCTGCTCGAAAACGTCCGCTACCACCCGCAGGAGGAGAAGAACGACGCCGAGTTCGCGCGGCAGCTCGCGGCCGGCTGCGATCTCTACGTCAACGACGCCTTCGGCTCGGCGCACCGGGCCCACGCCTCGACCGTGGGCGTCATCCAGCACCTGCCGCAGGCCGCGGCCGGGCTGCTCATGCAGAAGGAGCTCGAGTACCTCTTCAAAGTCACTCAGGACCCGCCCCGCCCCTGCCTGGGCCTGCTAGGCGGCGCTAAGGTCTCCGACAAGATCGAGGTCATCGAGAACCTGCTCAAGATCGTGGACAAACTGCTGATCGGCGGCGCCATGGCTTACACCTTCTTCAAGTCGCAAGGGCGGCCGGTGGGCAAGTCACTGGTTGAGGAAGACAAGGTGGAGTTGGCCGCGCGCGTCCTCGAGCAGGCCGGCGGCAAGCTCGTGCTGCCCGTGGACACGGTAGTGGTGGCCGAGATCAAGGGCGGTGTGGACTACCAGGAAGTGACCACCATCCCCGAGGACCTGATGGGCGTGGACATAGGCCCCCAGACCATCGAGCTGTTCACCCGGGAGATCGCCCAGGCCAAGAGCATCATCTGGAACGGCCCCATGGGAGTCTTTGAGGTCCCGCCCTTCGACCGCGGCACGGTGGCCGTGGCCAAGGCGGTGGCGGCCTCCGGCGCGATGTCGGTGGTGGGCGGCGGCGATTCCGAGAAGGCCGTCAAGGCCGCCGGAGTGGCCGACAAGATCTCGCACATCTCCACCGGCGGCGGCGCTTCACTGGAGTTCCTGAGCGGGCTGCTGCTCCCCGGCGTAGCGGCGCTGACGGAGAAGTAGCCTCAGGACTGGTGGTGGCGGGCTGGTGGTTTTCCGCCACCAGCCACCGCTGCCTTCCCCACTGTGGTAAATTCCCCTCCATGAAGCATATCGTCCTTGTGCTGACCGGTCTGTCCTTCTGCGCGCAGGCCCAGATCTTCACCTTTTCGCCCGAGCAGATGAGAAAGTACACCGCCAAGAACCCTTACGAGCGCTTCGAGGACGGGCGCCCCAAGGTGCCTGACGCCCTGCTCCAGAAGTTCCACCGGCTGTCCTCCGAGGAGGTCTGGGGGGTGCTCACCTCACGCCAGTACCGCAACCAGTGGGAGGGCGGCTGGCAGATCCTGCACCCGGAAAAGAGGCTCGTGGGCCGCGCCGTGACGGCGACCTTCATGCCCGTCCGCCCCGACGTAGTGGAGGTGATGAACGCCGAGGCCAAGGAGCTGGGCTTCACCGGAAGCCAGAACCAGCGGGTCATTGACCGCCTCCAGGAGGGCGACGTCATCGTCGTGGACCTGTTCGGCAAGATCGAAGGCGGCACTTTCGTGGGCGACAACCTGGCCACCTACGTCGCCGCCGTCACCAAGGCCGGGGCGGTGATCGACGGCGCCATACGCGACCTACAGGGCATCTTCCCCATCGACATGGGGTTGTACTTCCGGGGCGCCCACCCCACCGCCATCCAGGACGTCATGCTGGTGGGCTACAACATTCCGGTCCGTATCGGAAAGGTTACAGTAATGCCAGGAGATGTGGTCTTCGGGGACCGCGAAGGGGTGACGTTCTGCCCGCCCCACCTGGTTGAAGAAGTCCTGAAAAGGGCCGAAGAGACACATATCCACGATGAGTGGACGCAAGAGAAGTTGAAGTCGGGAAAGTATAAGTCGAGCGAAATCTATGGCAGCCCACGGGATCCGGCCCTCAAGAAGGAGTACCAGGAGTACCGCGACAAGCGGCTAGGCAAGAAGCCATAGGGCTGGCGCGCGGGCAGCGCCGGGATTGGCAACCCGATTGCTTCTCTGGAGGTTGCCATGTCTCAGCAGTCAGAGCCTCTGGCCTTGCAGCTTTACCGGCGCTTCCGGAGCGGGAAGAGCGTCGAGCAGTTGGCGGCGGAAACCGCGATCCCGATCGATCGCGTCCGCTTGAGGGTTCAGGCCGGCGCGGCCTTCTGGCAGCGTTGCGCCCAGTCTGATCCGATGGCGGAATGCAACTTCAGCCTGGTTTCCCTGTGCCAGCAGCTTGGCGAGGCGGCATAGAAATGCCCCTGCCCTACCCCTCGCCGGCTATGCCGCTCTGGGGGTGCGCAAGCGCCCGCCCAGCATGGGGATAGCAGCGTCCAGCACGTCCTCGATCCTCTCGACCAGAACGAATTCCGTCTCGGCGCGCACCTCTTCCGGCAGATCCCGAAGATCCTTTTCGTTGGTCTTGGGCATGATAACCCGCCGTATGCCCGCCCGCCGCGCCGCCAGGACCTTTTCTTTCAGCCCGCCGATGGGCAGCACCAGGCCGGTGAGCGTGATCTCGCCGGTCATGGCCGTGTCGTTGCGCGCCGGACTGTGCATGTAGAGTGACGCCAGGGCCGTGGCCATGGTGATTCCGGCCGAAGGTCCGTCCTTGGGGATGGCGCCCGCCGGCACGTGCACGTGTATGCCGGAGTCCTTGAAGACCTCCTTGTCGATGCCCAGCCGCTCCGCGTTCGCCCAGACGTAACTGCGAGCCGCCTTGGCGGATTCCTGCATGACCTCCTTCACCTGCCCGGTGATAGTGAGGTCTTTGCCGCCTGGCAATAGCGTGGCTTCGACGTAGAGCACTTCCCCGCCCGTCTCGGTCCAGGCCAGGCCGGTGGCCACGCCCGGAGGCATGTCCTTGCGCATCTCCTCGGGCGCCGGCGTGGGCGGGCCCAGCAGCTCCAGCAGGTCTTCGGAGCGGATGGTCAGCGCCTCGGTGTTCCCCTCGGCGTGACGCAGGGCGATCTTGCGCGCCACCCGGCCGATGCCACGCTCAAGCTGCCGCAGCCCCGCCTCGCGGGTGTAGCCGGTGATAATCCCCCGCAGCCCGTCCTCGCCGAGCACGCACTGCTCCGCGGTGAGGCCGGCCTGCCGTAGCTGCCGCGGCACCAGGTAGCGCCTGGCGATCTCGAGCTTCTCCTCCTCGCTGTAGCCGGCCAGCCGCAGCATTTCCATGCGGTCCAGCAGGGGCCGCGGCACCGTGTCCAGGGTGTTGCCGGTGGTGATGAAGAACACCTTGGAGAGGTCGAAGGGCAGGTCCAGGTAGTTGTCGCGGAAGCTCTTGTTCTGCTCCGGATCCAGGATCTCCAGCAGCGCCGCGGCGGGATCCCCGCGGAAATCACGGCCCAGCTTGTCCACCTCGTCCAGCATGATCAGCGGGTTCATCGAGCCGGCGCGGCGGATGGCCTGCACGATGCGTCCGGGCATCGCCCCGATGTAGGTACGCCGGTGACCGCGCAGCTCCGCCTCGTCGTGCATCCCGCCCAGGCTCATGCGCTCGAACTTGCGGCCCAGAGCGCGCGCGATGGACTGCCCCAGCGAGGTCTTGCCCACCCCGGGCGGGCCGAAGAAGCACAGGATGGGCGCCTTGGCCCCGGGATTCAGCTTGAGCACGCCCAGGTGCTCGAGGATGCGCTCCTTGACTTCCTTCAGGTTGAAGTGGTCCTCGTCCAGGATCTGCCGCGCCCGCGCGATCTCCAGATGGTCTTCGGTGTAGGTATTCCAGGGCAGCTCCACGACGAAGTCCAGGTAGGTGCGTATGACCTGGTGGTCGGGCGCACCGGGGGGCAGCCGCTCGAGGCGGGAAAGCTCGCGCTCGGCTTCCTTGCGCACCTCCTCGGGCAGCTCCAGCTTGTCCAGCCGCTCGCGCAGCAGTTGCACTTCGGCCTGCTGCGGGTCCTTCTCCCCGAGCTCCTGCTGGATGGCGCGCATCTGCTGCCGCAGGACGTACTCGCGCTGCTGGCGGCTCATTTCCGACTGCGTCTCGCTGGCGATCTTGCTGCGCAGCTCCAGCACCTGGACCTCGTGCGCCATGTAGGTGTGCATCAGGCGGAGCGCTTCACCGCGGGTCTGCGCCTCCAGCAGAGCCTGCTCCTTGGCCAGCTCCAGGCTCATCATCCCGGCCAGCAGGTACACCAGCCGCAGCGGATCGTCCGCCGTCATCAGGAATTGCCCCAGCTCCGCGGGCGCCTGGGGCTGCGCCAGCGACAGCGCCTTGCCCGCCAGGTCCACCACGGCGCGATGGAGCGCCTCGACCTCGGCGCTACGTTCCTCCGGCAGCGGCCAGGGTCGCACCCGGGCCTGCAAGAACGGCTCGGACTGCTCCAGCTTGAGCAGTACTACCCGCTCGACGCCGAGCACGATCAGCTCCAGCCGGCTCTCGTCGGGACGCGCCATCTTCTTGATCACCGCCCGGGCGCCCACTTCGTAAAGGTCCTCCAGGCGCGGCGTCTCGGTGGAGGCCTCCCGCTGCGCCACCACCACGATCTCCTTGCCCTCGGTGGCCAGGGCCGCCTCGACCGCCTTCACCGAAGCCGGCCGGCCCACCGCCAGCGGCATCAGCAGATGCGGAAACAGCACGCTGTTCTTCAGCGGCAGCACGGGCAGTATCTGGACGCTCTCGTTCTCGCTCATGGCGCCTCCTCTTCCGGCTCCAGGCGCACCGTCAGGATGCCGTTGCGATAATCCAGGCGAGTCCGCGGATGAGGCACGTCGCAGGGCAACTGCACCGTGCGCTCGAAGCGGTTGTAGGCGATCTCCATCGAATAGTGCCAGTAGCCTTCCTCCAGCACCCAGTCGCGCCGCACACCCCGCACCGTCACCCGGCAGCCCTCCACCAGCACCTCGACGTCCTCCAGCCGCACGCCGGCCAGGTCGAACTTCAGCAGCCAGCCGCGGCGCGAACGGTAGATGTCCAGCGGCGGCTGCCAGCAGGTGGCCTCCGCGGCGCCCGAGCCGGCAAACAGGATCACCGGCAGTTGCTTGGGTTTTTCCGGCATCGAAGGCCTCTCTCCTCGCCTGGCTGTCTCCTCAGCCCGGAGCGTCCTCTTTCATTATGACGCTCCCGTTCACCCCTGGGCCGAGAAGGTCAGCCTAGTGGCCTCCGCATCGAAACCCACTTCCACGCGCTGGCCGTCGCGCACCTTGCCCTCCAGCACCAGGCGCGCCAGCGGGGTCTCGATCTCCCTCTGGATGGCGCGCTTGAGAGGCCGCGCGCCGTAAACCGGCTCGTAGCCGGCCCTCACCAGGTGAGCACGCGCCCCGTCTTGCAGCTCGACTTGGATGTGCCGGTCCCGCAGCCGTCCGCGTAGCCCCTCCAGTTGGATGTCCACGATGCGGGCCAGATGTTCCTCGTTGAGCGAGTGGAACACGATGATCTCGTCGATGCGGTTCAAAAACTCCGGCCGGAAGTGCCGCCGCATCTCCTCGAGCACCGCCTCCTTCATGGCCTCGTAGTCTCGGCCCTCGAAGGCCCCGCGGTAGTCCAGGATGCGGTGGCTGCCCACGTTCGAGGTCATGATCACGATGCTGTTCTTGAAATCGACGGTGCGGCCCTGCCCGTCGGTCAGGCGGCCCTCGTCCAGGATTTGCAGCAGCACGTTGAAGGCGTCATGATGGGCCTTCTCGATCTCGTCGAACAGGATCACCGAGTAGGGGCGCCGGCGCACCGCCTCGGTGAGCTGCCCGCCTTCCTCGTAGCCGACGTAGCCTGGAGGCGCGCCGATCAGCCGCGCCACGGTGTGTCGCTCCTGATACTCCGACATGTCGATGCGGACCATGGCCCGCTCGTCGTCGAACAGCGACTCGGCCAAAGCCCGCGCCAGCTCGGTCTTGCCCACCCCGGTAGGCCCCAGGAAAATGAAGCTGCCGATGGGCCGGTTGGGATCCTTCAGGCCCGAGCGGGCGCGGATCACCGCCTCGGCCACCGCCTGCACGGCCTCGTCCTGCCCCACCACCCGCCTGTGCAGCTCGGCGTCCAGGTGCAGCAGCTTCTTCATCTCGCCTTCCAGCAGCCGCGCCACCGGAATGCCGGTCCAGCGGGCCACCACTTCGGCGATGTCCTCCTCGTCCACCTCTTCCTTGATCAGCCGGGCCGCACTGTGCTTCTGGCTCAGCTCATCCTCCGCGGAGGCCAGCTCCCGCTCCAGGCCGGTCAGCTTGCCGTACTTCAGCTCGGCGGCGCGGTTCAGGTCGTACTGCCGCTCGGCCTGCTCGATCTCCAGCTTCACCTGCTCGATCTGCTCGCGCAGCTCCCGCAGCCGGGCCACGGCCTGTTTCTCTCCCTGCCACTGGGCCTGTAGGGCGTCGGCCTCGCCCTTCAGGTTGGCCAGCTCCTTTTCGATCCGGGCCAGCCGCTCGAGGGAGGCCGCGTCAGTCTCCTTGCGCAGCGCCTCGCGCTCGATCTCCAGTTGCATGATGCGCCGCAGCCGTTCGTCCAGCTCGGTGGGCATCGAGTCCATCTCGGTGCGCAGCTTGGCGGCGGCCTCGTCCATCAGGTCGATGGCTTTGTCCGGCAGGAAGCGGTCGCTGATGTAGCGGTTCGAGAGCACCGCCGCCGAGACCAGTGCGGCGTCCTTGATGCGCACCCCGTGGTGCACCTCGTAACGCTCGCGCAAGCCCCGCAGGATGGAGATGGTGTCCTCCACCGAGGGCTGGTCCACCAGCACGGGCTGGAAGCGCCGCTCCAGCGCGGCGTCCTTCTCGACGTGCTTGCGGTACTCGTCCAGCGTGGTGGCCCCGATGCAGTGCAGCTCCCCGCGCGCCAGCATGGGCTTCAGCAGGTTGCCCGCGTCCATGGCGCCTTCGGCCTTGCCCGCCCCCACCACGGTGTGCAGCTCGTCGATGAACAGAATGATCTCGCCGTTGGAGGCCTGCACCTCCTTGAGCACCGCCTTCAAACGCTCCTCGAACTCGCCGCGGTACTTGGCCCCCGCGATCAGCGCGCCCATATCCAGCACCACCACGCGCTTGTTCTTGAGGCCCTCTGGCACGTCGCCTCGCACGATGCGCCCCGCCAAGCCCTCGACGATGGCCGTCTTGCCCACGCCTGGATCGCCGATCAGGACCGGGTTGTTCTTGGTGCGCCGCGACAGCACCTGGATGACCCGGCGGATCTCGTCATCGCGGCCTATCACCGGGTCGAGCTTGCCCTGGGCGGCCAGCCTGGTGAGGTCGCGCCCGTAGCGCTCCAGCGCCTGGTAAGTGGCCTCGGGGGTCGCCGAGGTGACACGCTGGGCGCCCCGCACCTCCTGGAGCGCCCGCATCAGCCGCTCGCGGGTCACTTGGAATTCCTTCAACAGGCGGCCCGCCGCGCCTCCGTCCTCGGTCATCACCAGCAGCAGGTGCTCGATGGAAACGTAGTCGTCCTTGAGCCGCCGGGCCTCGTCTTCAGCCTGGGTGAGCAGGCGGTTCAGCCGCCCGGTGATGTACACCTGGTCCAGAGCGCCGGTGGTACTCGATACCTTGGGAAGCCGCTCCAGTTCCTGGACGAGGCGCCGGTAGAGGCCCTCCAGGTTGACTTCGGCCTTGGTGAGAATGGCGGTGGCCAGGCCGCCGTCCTGGTCCAGCAGGGCTGCCAGGAGGTGCTCGACATCCAACTGCTGCTGTCCGAGGCGGGTGGCAATGGACTGGGCCGAGCGAAGAGCCTCCTGAGCCTTTTCGGTGAAACGGTTGAAGTCCATGGGGGCCTCGTCACGATCTTAGCATAGTATTGTCAACTATGCTTAGTGTAGCAGTGTAGGAGCCCCGCGTCAACCGCCCAGATTACTCCTTCGCCCCCTAAGGCGCGAGCATGCCGCCGTTCACCTCGATGGTCTGCGCGTGCACGTAGCGGGCCGCCTCCGAACACAAGAACACGATCACGTCGGCCACATCCTCGTTGGTGGCCAGCCGCCCGGCGGGGGTCTGCGCCACCACCGAGTCCAGGATGTGGCGGTTGGAGAACTGCTGGTGGAAGTAGTTGTCCACCGTTCCCGGACTCACCCCGTTGACCCGTATCCCGTGCGGGGCCAGTTCCCGCGCCCACCCCTTGGTGATGGTCATGACGGCGGCCTTGGCGGCCGCGTACACCGACGCTCCGGGGCCGCCCCCGTTGCGTGCGGCGATTGAGCTGATGTTTACGATGATGCCGCTCCGCTTGCGCATCATCGCGGGCGCCACCGCCCGGGTGATGGCCCAGGCGCTCTTGAAGTTGAGGTTCATCACCCGGTCGAAGAGGTCTTCGGAGCCTTCCAGCAGGCGCGCGCGCTGGACCAGGGAGCCGGCGTTGTTGATAAGGATATCCACCTCGGGCGCCGCCGCCGCCAGCTCGGACAGGAAGGAGCGTATGCCCTCCGCCTCACCCAAGTCGCCGCCCAGGGCCTCGGCCTGGGCGCCCGCCGCGCGCACCTCCGCCAGAGTGGCCTCGGCGCCTTCCCGGAAGCGGTTGTAGTGCACCACGATGCGGCCGGCTCCGGCGCGCGCCAGGGCGATGGCCGCGGCCGCGCCGATGCCCCGCGAGGCGCCCGTCACCAGCGCCGTCTTGCCCGTGAATTCGTTCGGCAACTGACTCCTCCCGATACACTCGCGCACTCCAGTAGCACCAGCTTCAGCTTGTGGAGGGGACAAGCTGAAGCTTATCCTACCTGGCGTCAAAGCCCGCCGCGTG
>Ga0194125_10013374_pt1 | contig 10682 bp, 9 predicted proteins | sample TA2KigC250mmetaG_FD_148626 | JGI IMG/M metagenome (GOLD analysis project Ga0194125, IMG submission 148626) | Freshwater microbial communities from Lake Tanganyika, Tanzania - TA2015034 Kigoma Deep Cast 250m | ecosystem: Environmental > Aquatic > Freshwater > Lake | place: Tanzania: Lake... | reverse complement strand
CCCAGCGGTCGCGCCCTACCGCAGCCGCATTGGGGTAGGGCTCGCAGTCCCCTGCGAGCCGAGGACGGCACCTGTTGCGCGCGTGTGGCTCACCCCCCGCGGCGCGCCCAGCGGTCGCGCCCTACCGCAGCCGCATTGGGGTAGGGCTCGCAGTCCCCTGCGAGCCGAGGACGGCACCTGTTGCGCGCGTGTGGCTCACCCCCCGCGGCGCGCCCAGCGGTCGCGCCCTACCGACAGCCGCATTGCGGTAGGGCGAGGCTCCTGCCGAGCCGCGGCGGGTCCTACCGGTTCATGGCCCCGATGCGGGCGCCAAAGCGGGTGGAAGCTCCCCATGATCTCGTTCGACACGAAGCTCGTGGTCCATGCCAGCAACGCCCGTCTCGCACTAACCCTGACACCATCACGGCATCACCGAGTTCGCCACGACTAACGTCAAGGAGTTCGAGGGTCTTGAGCTCGAACGCGTCTGGAATTCACTCGAGAAACGATGAGTGCGCCGCTGACTCACGTCCGCGGCTACACCCCCTCGTAGCCGCCGGCGTCAGTCGCGACTGACGTCCAGGGACGTCCCGCTCCAGGCGTTCTCCGTCGCGATCGGTTACCGTGCGTTCATGGTTAACGACCTACTCTCTCACGCCGCGGGTCAGACGGGCGCTGCTTTCCTGCCCGTCCATTGGCAGACCACTGCGTTCTCAGTTGCCCTCCACCCTGCCGTCTCGGCGGTTCGCTCTGGCGTTGAGACCTTGGGCCTGCGCGGCTGCCGATTCAGTCGCCGCCTCGTTGTTGGTCTGATCTTCTTGATTTCGCCCTCCCTCTCCGTTGTCACCCACGCGGGATCGGACCCGGGGATCATCGAGACCATCGGCCAAATCCTCTTCATGGCTTTCTTCGCCCTCTGTGCGCTGCTCTGGTTCCTTACGGCGCTTGCCTCGAGCCGGGAGCCGCGGACAGGCCCGCCCGCACCGCTGCGGCCGGCGCCGCCACCCCCACCCACGGCACCGTCCAAGACAACCAGGCCATTGCCCCTACCACCCCGTTCGACAACTCGGGCTCGCTCATATGGCCCCACCGCCGGCCGCCGGCCGCGGGCGAGTCGGCTTCTGCAGCTCGCGTGCCCGCGGAGTACCAGGAACCTACGCGCGGCGCCATGAGCCCAACTTCCCACCGGACCGGGCAAGAAACCACTGCCGCCCATCCGACCCGATGCCCGCCCAGACCACCTCATTACGATGGGCTGGTTGCTCTGTGGCCCACGACCCCGTCCCTCGGCAGGGCCCGGCCGGAAAATCGGCTGCCGGCGACACTCTTTTTGTCAGAACCACCGTGGATCCCGCGTATCTCCCTCATGAACGCGAATTGCACATCGGCACCAAACCGTGAGCCGCCCCGGCCCGACCGACGACCATGCCCGGCAGCCAGTGGAGCCTCGATCAAGCCGTCCACATCGTCGAGCGATTTACACCCTTGCGGTTTCATGGTTTGCTTGGAAGCATCGACGCCGGAAGCCCGGAACCGCCTTGACAACGTCACGGTCAACTCGAACTGACCTCGCCTGCCACCATGAACGAGCTCTGGAAAAGCAAACTCCTCGCCTACCTGCACGATCCGCCGCATAAGCCGTTTCGCATTGCGGGGCATGAGACCGCGCGGCTCACCCCTCTGACTGAACTCGGCTTGACGCAAGCCGAGATGGAAGCGTGGCAGAAACAGCCTGACCACTTGGCCGCAGCCGCCGATCGCTTCCCCTTCCCCCATGCTGATGTTATGCGCGTGGATTGGAAAGAAGACAGCCAGCTCGAGTTCCGCCATCCCTTGGCCGGCGAACGCTACGTTCCCGCAGACCAACCCCGCGAACGCTCATCCGTCGGCGAGCAGTGGGTGAATGGCGCTCTGAAGGGCATTCCGGTTGATGGCGCTGACGAGAAAGCGAAGTTCTTCCGCGTTTGGCGCCTCTGGCCGGAACGCTGCGCCCGAGAAAAACACCCCATGCTGGCTTACCTCGTGGCGGACACGCGCATCCCCGACCACACGCTCTGGCACCACAATGGCGTCGCGAGCGCTCTTGAAGCCGTGGGCCAGCAACCCGCTTTCCTGCAATTCCAGATCGGGCCAGTGCAAGACTTCATCCGGCAGGCGCGCAAGCTTCAGGATCTGTGGTCCGGCAGCTACCTGTTGAGCTTCCTCATTTCGAAGGCCCTGGCGACCGTCGCCCTGGAACTTGGACCAGACTGCGTCATCTACCCGAACCTGCGCGGCGCTCCGTTGCTGGATTGGTGGTGGTTGGTGGAATCGAGGCACAATGGCCTGTTCCCAGACGATCTGTTCCACCTAGACAAAGGTCGCCTCCATCCTAACGAACTCCTCACGCCCACCCTGCCCAATCGCTTCCTCGCCCTCGTGCCGCGCGGCCAAGAAGGCCAGCGCATCGCCTGTGCGGCCGAAGCGGCCGTCCGCGACCTTTGGCAGGACATCGCCGACAAGGTCCATGCGGAGATCTGCGCGCGGCTGGCCGAGCGTTTGAAACAAGGCCAGTTCGTTTCCTGGGACCATTTCTGGCCAGGACAGGTGGTCCGCTTTCCGGTCATCGATTGGGCCATCCATCCGTGGGAGCCGGAGAACCACGCCATCGAAGCCGCTGCCGCGAACGCCGACCCGATGCCGCCACTGACTCACGGGTGGGAGAACCATCCCCTGCGTCATGCTGCACTGTGGCGCGACGGGATTCCGCCGAGCGACCGCGAGAAATGGCAGGGCAAGCGCAACGATGGGTTCCCTTGGGCGTTGCATTGCGCGGCCGCCGATTGGCGGTTCGCCGCCGTCAAGAATGCCCGTTCCTTTTCTCCATGGCCACAGCCCGAAGCAGGCTACCAGCCGCCGCCCAAGGACCACCTTAACGGCCGCGATGAAGTGCTGGGAGGCGCGAATCCGGAAGCGTTTTGGGACGCCCTGCGTCCGGCCTTTCAGAGTGGCGACCGGGACGAGTTCAAGGGCAAGCAGTTCTATGGCGCCCTGAGCGTCATCAAACGTTTGTGGCCGCGAGTCTATCTCGAAGGCAACCTGCATTGGCGGCAATGGAAACCAGGGCTCCCATCGGTCGTCGACATTGCCGCTGCCATTGAAGCCGAACCGGAGGAGTGGGAGCACCGGGAGGTTGAACCCGAGGTCACTTCGCCAGCCAAGCGTCCCGCGTACTACGCCGTGCTCTGCATGGACGGCGACGACATGGGCCAGTGGATCAGCGGTGTCAAGACCCCGCCCCTGGGAAAAGTCTTGGCGGATAAAGCCTGGGATTACTTCCGCCAGCACTGGACGCCGCTTAGGACGCAACGTGCCGGGACCGAGGTTGAATTCCGGGCCATCACCGAGCTGGAACCAGCCCGGAATGGCCAGCTCGAGCGACTCCCAGTCCAACGGCCGCTCGGCCCCGGCTACCACGCTGCGCTCTCCGAAGCCCTGAGCAACTTCGGCCTCTACTGCGCCGGCCAAGTCGTCGAGGCCTTTGATGGCCAGATTGTTTACGCCGGCGGTGATGATCTGCTGGCGATGGTCCCCGCGGTCAACGCACTCGATTGCGCCAACGCGCTGCAACTCGCCTTTCGTGGTGAGTTGCCCGAGGGCAGCCCCGCGAAGGTCCGAGAGAACCTCGAAGCCTTATTCGAGTTCTTTCCCGATTCGCCTGGATTTCTCCGCTGCCGCCGCAGCGGCACGGATGAAAGCCAGCGTCCCAACTGGCCGCTGATGGTCCCCGGCCCGCGCGCCACCGCCTCGGTCGGCATCACCATCGGCCACGTGCACGCGCCCATGCAGGAGACGATCCAAGCCGCGCGCGACGCCGAAGCAGCAGCCAAAGCCGTTCCTGGCAAAGGCGCCTTCTCCCTGCGCATCCTCAAACGCTCCGGCGAAAGCGCCGAAATCGCCGCCCCATGGCGCGCGGCTGCTGAGGATCAAGGGAGCGTCGCAAGTGTGTGGGCCGAGCTGACGGCCAATTCGGACCGACTCAGCGGGAGTTTCCCCTATCGCCTCCTACAACTGGTCCGCCCCCTGCTCGGATGCTCGAGCACCGATGCCGACGAAGGCTGGGAACCGCGTTGGACGCGCCCGCTCCTCGAGAGCGTCGAAGCCGAGCTCCGCCACGTCCATTACCAACAGAACGAATCCGACGCAACGGCTGACGACAAGCGCCGCCGTGCCCGCGAGCAGGCCGCCCGTTGGATACGGAGCTTGGTTGGCGGTGCAGAGGCGGCTGACCAGCCGGGTTTCAAACCCGCACTCTGCCCGCGCGCCTTCGTCCACTTCTGGATGGCCTGGGCCTTTCTCCGCCGACTGCAACCTGAGTCCAAGTCATGAACACCTTCATCCTCGAGCCCACCGACGTGCTGTTCTTTCGCGACGCCATCCCCATGTCCGCCGGACAGGGCAAAGGCGCCGGGGCGCGGATGCCGTTCCCCAGCACGCTCCACGAAGCCTTTCGCAGCACGCTGCTGCTGGCGAGCGGTGCCACGCCGCAACGAAAAGAAATCCTGGGCCGACCCAAGAAGGCCGATCGCAGCGGCAACTGGCACGATGGGCCATGGGGCGAGGAAGACCGATGCTACATCGCCAGCAAGGCCTTTTCCTCGTTGCGCACCCTCGGGCCGTTCCCCTTTTTGGCCAAGCCTTACACTTGGAAAGAAGCAAGACACGGCCAGCCCACTGGGACCCAGGTGACCTACACCGGCCTCATGCTCCCGGTACCCCTCGATGTCGCCCTCCACCGGGACGAGAGCCAGACGCCCAGTGAACCGCCACGACGCCTTGCCCGCCTCAAGCTCTGGCGCGACTCGGACGGCCATCGACCCACCCCGCTCAAGCCCGAAGACTTCCGCCCCCTCTGCCTGCCCGCCGCCGTGACGTCTCCCGACAAGCAGGGCCAGCTCCACGGCTGGTGGACCGCCGCCCAATTCCGCGCCTGCCTTGAACTCCAGCCGGACGGCAAAGCCCGCGAAGACAACCGCGCTCACTTCTTCCGTCCGCTGCCCCAGGACGACCTCTGGCAACCTGAACACCGCGTCGGCGTGGCCATTGACCCCGCCAGTTTCGCCGCCGCCCCAAGCCAGCTCTACTCGGGAAGCTACCTGCGAACGCACGCGCACGCGCGCTTTGCGGTGCAAGCGGGCCTGGCGACCACGGGCAACAACGGCCTGGAGGAGCAAGAGCGCCGGCAGTTCGACCGCCTCGACTGGCTCCTGCTCGGCGGCGAGCAGCGTCTGGCACGCATCCACCGCGAAGGCTTCGCCGAACCATTTTCGGACTTGCTGTCCGCGCCACCGGTGCCGGGCGACGGCCCCTGTTTGCTCAAATGGGTGCTCGTGACGCCCGCCATCTTCAAGCACGGGAATCTGCCCGGCTGGTGCTGGAACGGGGAAGATGGCCGGCCTGCTGGCGAAGTCCGGTTGGGCGCGTCGCTACGCAAACCGGGCCGCACGGCCTTGCCGGGGCGCGCACAACTCGTCGCCTGGTGCCTGGGCAAGCCGCTCACGGCTTCCGGCTGGGATGTACTCGCCAGCGATGGCCGGGGCGCCGCCAAGCCCACGATGCTCGCCATGCCCGCCGGCGCCGTTTATTGCTTCCTTTGCCAGAATGGCGACACCGCCCGCGCGCTGGCCCAGCGGCTTCACTGGCAGCCACGCTCCGACTTCTACGGCGAGAAAGGCTGCGGTTACGGCTTCTGCTCCTTCGCCGTCGAGATGCACCGCGCTTCGATCCAGCCAGCGAGACTCGCGGAGGAGGTGTTCCCATGAACCCTCCATCCCATTGTGGGACACCGCCCGGCGCGAAAGGTGGGGTGGACTGTCGCCAGGCCGCCGCCAGCGCGGTGGGGACACCGCGCCCCGAGTTCCGGCGTAACGAGATCGTCCCGCTCGAGAGAATCCAGCGCGCTATCTACCTGCTGCGCGGCGAGAAGGTGATCCTGGATGCCGACCTGGCAACCCTCTACGGCGTCACCACCGGAAACCTGAACAAGGCCGTCCAGCGCAACCGGGACCGTTTCCCCGACGACTTCATGTTCCAGCTCACAGGGGAGGAAGCGGAGAACTTGAGGTTCCGAATTGGAATCTCAAGTTCGTACGGCGGCCGACGCTATCTTCCCTACGCTTTCACCGAGCAAGGAGTGGCCATGCTCTCCAGCGTGCTCCGCAGCCCGCGCGCGGTACAGGTCAACATTGCCATCATGCGCGCTTTCGTGCAGTTGCGCCAGGTGCTGGGCAACCACGCCGAACTGGCGCGTAAACTGGCGGAACTGGAACGGCGCATCGCAGGACACGACGACGCCATCCGATCCATCTTCGAAGCCATCCGCCAGATCATGGACCCGACCCAGCCTCCCGAGCCCCGCCGGGAGATCGGCTTCCATGTCAAGGAAGCCGCCGTGCCGTACCGGGTCCGGCCAGAGCGTCCGGCTACCGGCGTTCGACGGCGGCGACCAGTCCGCTGCCGCTCAACACCAACAGCACCATGAATCCGCATCCCGCACCCCGCGTTTTGGGAACGCCCCCGGACGTCCGAACCTTAGCCAACGAACTCTCGAACCCGTAAAACCAGACCATGACCGACAATATGAAACGACACCTGCTCACCCTCTATACGCGCACGCCGCTGCACGTGGGCAGCGGCACCTCTGTGGACGTGGTGGACCTGCCCATCGTGCGCGAGCGCATCACCGGCTTCCCGGTCATCCCCGCCAGCAGCCTCAAGGGCGTGCTGCTGCAAGCGGCTCGCGAGAAATGGGGCGATCCACGCGCCAAATTTCCGCCCCCCGAAGCACGTCTCCTCTTTGGCACCGCTGAAGAAGACGAACTCGACGCCAGCGGCCAGCCCGTCAAAGACGCGGACGGCAAGGTAAAGAAACTCATCTACGCCGGCTGCGTGCAGATCATGGAGGCGAAGATTCTCGCCTTCCCCGTGCGCTCGCTGGCCGGTTGCTTCGCGTGGCTCACCTGTCCGAGCATCCTGGAACGCTTCCAGCGGGACACGGGCCGGAAGTTCACCATTCCGACTTTGGACGAAGACCGTGTCGTGCCCGGTACGGACCTTATCGTGGGCGCCCAAGTGGTGCTCGAGGAATACGCGCTCGAAATCCAACGGACGAACAACGCGGAACGACGTCTTGATCCTGCTGGGGCAGACAAGGACTTGCTGAAGGGTTTGGGCGGCTTGACCAACGACCCCCTGTGGACGGGCAAACTGGTGGCCCGCCTCGCCATTGTCCACGACGAGAACTTCCAGCACTTCGTCACCACCTGCACCGAGGTCGTGGCGCGCATCAAGATTGACCCGGCGCGCCGCACCGTGGACGGCGGCGCACTGTTCAACCAGGAGAATGTCCCCTGCGAGGCTCTATTCTACAGCGTGCTCACCGTCCTGCCGCCGCGACGCAACACGGGCGAGACCGATCCAGCGAAGGCGCTCGACGACGCCAACACGAAACTGATGGACCTCCTCCCGGACGGAAAAGACCTGGACCAGCAGCCGCCCATTCTCCAGATCGGCGGCGACGAAACCACCGGCCACGGGCTTTGCGAAACGAAACGGGAGGAACTGCCATGAGAAACCAGACACTCGCTCAACGCCGCGCCGGCATGGCTCTGAAGTGGAAGGACAAGAAATATGGCGGGAAGAAGGAAGGCAATGTTGTCAGCGGCTTTCCGACGCTGATTCGCATGGATGGACTGCTGCCCGCACTCGCCTATGCGATTGAGAGAAAGGAAGACAAGCAGACCAGGGATTTGGTGCCGAAAAACGAGGGCGAATTTCAGATTGCCTCCGCGTTGGTCGAGCACCTGAGTAACGAGGGAATCCTCAAGCAGTCCAAGTCCCCCGACGACATGGTGAAGGAACTTGCTACCGCAGCCAGTGCCTCGCAACTCCGGCGCGCCACCGCCGAGGCGCTGGCCTTTCTCAACTACCTCAAACGTTTCGTGCCCTGAGCCTATGCGCCTGAACATCCGCCCCCAGCAACTCGCTGCCACCGCACCTGCCCGCACGGCAATTGGCGCGCTTGAGCAAGGCCAAGTGGAGGCTCCCGCCTGGAGCTTGTTCCTCGACAAGTTGTCCTTTGAACAGCCCACTGAAAATGACGAGCGCGACGAACGACCGGGCAAAACGCGCGCGTTGTTCGACGTGCGGAACCTTTACAGCACGGAGACTGTCCAAGCGGAACTTGCCCATGCTTGCGACCGCAAGCTCCGCTGGCTCCTAACGCTCCAAGATCAGGCTGGCAAGGAACGGTTTCGCGATGTGCTTCTGGTCAACGAATCGCGCCTGCTGGTCCACTTGGGCCGCGCGAGTGTGTTGGAGAACGTGGGCCTCTGTGTTGATCGTACCACTGGACTGCCGTGGATTCCTGGGACCGCAGAAAAGGGTGTTCTCAGCACTTGGGCCTTGTGGGAGGGCTACTTCGGCCAGGCCGGGACACTGGGCGAAATTCAGATGCCGCCGAAGCCGGGTGGCCGGCCCGGTGAAACGATGCCGCTCACACGAGCTTGGGTGGCCGTAAACGGGCCGGATCGTTCCACCCTCGCAGCCCAGGTCTTTGGCGATGATTCCCCAACCGGTTCCAAGGGTGCGGGAGGCGTGGTCTTCGTGGGCGGTTTTCCCGATTCCTGCCCAACGCTCGGACTCGACATCGTGAATCCTCATTACTCCGAAGAGCGCGACGAGCGAACAGGCAGGGTGATCCGCGTGGACGACAAGCGCAACCTCACGCCAAACATCTTCTTGGCCATCGAGCCTGGGGCCGTGTGGCATTTCGTTTTCCACCTGCGCGCGGGGGTGTCCAAGGATGCCGGTCTGCTTGAAGCAGCCGGGCGATGGTTGAAGGAATCACTCACGAGCTTTGGCCTTGGAGCCAAGACTGCCGCAGGATTCGGGCGGTTCCGCGAGTTGACTGCTGAGGAGGCAGACACAGTGGTTCAGCGTCAACGCCAACGCCAGGAGGCACGCCAACGGGCTCGACAGCTTCAGTCTGTATCGGCGGACGACCGCCCCTACGTCGAGTTTGTCTCATCGGTGAGCGACTGGGATGAACTGGTCCGCGACCTGGCCCAACTTGACGCCGCTCGCAAAACCCACGTGAAGCGATTCCTATCAACCGAGGAGGGCCAGAAACTGGTCAACAGTTGGCGGGCCAGCCGAGGAGGGCGAAGACAGGTTCAACGCCTTCAGGAGGCAGGACTACTATGAAGATCGACATCGTCCCATTTCCGTTCGTCCTGCTCACCCCGTGTTTCAGCGGCACTGCGGCTGGCAAGGAAGCCGAAACCTCCGTCATGCGGGTGCCGCCAATTCGTGGCCACATCCGTTTCTGGCATCGCGCGTTGTTCGATGCCGACTCGGCCAACCGCGTTTGGGGAAGCACCGCTGGCAGCGGCGGCGGCAGTCTTGTCGGAGTTCGCCTGCACCCTGCCGCACTGGAAGAAACAAGAAAGAGCCGACTCTTGCCCCATGTCGAGTTTACCACTGCCGACCGCGACGAGTACCGCGGTCTTGAGCACGGAAATCGTGAGAGTCCGCGTTTCAAGGAACTTAAACAAAAGAAAGCCAAGGCGGAGAGCGAACGCCCGGCTCTCCAACAGCAGGCTCAGTTCGGCCTTGATATTCAGCGTCTGGTTGGATGCTCCGCGGACGACTGGACCAAGGCACAGTCTGCCGTGAAGCTCTGGCTCCTGTTGGGGTGCCTGGGTCTGCGGTCGAATCGAGCCGCCGGTAGTGTCTGGCCACTCGCAGATTGGGTGCCGGGCGATGCAGAGAGCTTCCGGCGACTCCTTCGCCAACCCGTTGATCAAGGCGGTTTGAGTTTCGCCTGGCCAGCGCAATTGGGCGAACCACCACAGGGTTTCTCGGCTGAACAAGTGCGGGCCATCGCTTCAGACACCAAGGGAGGCAGCCCGCAGTATTTCGGTGACATCCGACCTCACCGCCAGCCTTCCCCACTCAAGCTCAAGGTCGTTCGGCTTTCAGGCCGGCATCTCTTGCTCGCGGTGGCGCGAAACACACAGATCATCCAAGGCGCTCTTGGCGAGCTACGGAACAAACCTCGCTGGTTTCAACTAAGTTGGCAGAGTCTCTGACCATGACCTCCCTCCTCATCCTCACCGTCGGCACGGGCACCGCCGGGCAGCACTCGAACCTCGCCCAGGGCCTGGTGAACACCCTCGCCCAGTTGCGCCCGCGCCGCTTCTGGCTCGTCCCCAGCGCCCACTCGAACTCCACCGCTCTCGCCGAACTGGTGCGCGAAGGCGCGCCCCGCGAGTGCGCCTTTCAACCGTGGAGCGCGACGCAGCCCTTCCGCGCAATCGAGCGGCCCGATGACCTGTTCGATTGCCGTGCCGTCCTGCGCGAAGTGATCCGCGCCGCCAGAGCGCAACTCGCCCAGGGCGAACGCCTCATCGTCAATCCCACCAGCGGCACCAAGCAGATGAGCGTGGCCGCCACCCTGGCCGCCCTCGACGAGGGTATCGGCGAACTCGTCTTCACCGTCGGCGAGCGGGCCGACGGCGTGGTCAAGACCGGCACCGAACGCATGGCCGCTTTCAGCACGCGCCAATTCATCCTCGAACGCGACCTGCGTACGGCAGGAACACTGTTCACCGCGGGCGCCTTCTTCGCCGTCGCCAGAATCCTCAAGGCTTACTCGGAACCCA
>Ga0194125_10013373_pt1 | contig 10683 bp, 11 predicted proteins | sample TA2KigC250mmetaG_FD_148626 | JGI IMG/M metagenome (GOLD analysis project Ga0194125, IMG submission 148626) | Freshwater microbial communities from Lake Tanganyika, Tanzania - TA2015034 Kigoma Deep Cast 250m | ecosystem: Environmental > Aquatic > Freshwater > Lake | place: Tanzania: Lake... | reverse complement strand
CGCCGCGTGGGAGACGAAGCGAAACGCCAAGGGCGCCACGATCAACTGGCAATTCACCATCGAGGATGCCAGGAGAAAGCTCACGAAACTCTACCCATCAGCTCTGTGTTGACAGAGTACTAGGCCACACCTCCCCCGTGTCGTACCGACGCTCGTGGCCTCGTCACGCGTTGTGCCTCCTCCCGAATGGCCGCTGACTCGCCGCCACGGGACCCGCCCGTGGTGCGCGATGCTCAGTCATTCTGAGGCTAGGAATCCGCGTGAGGCTGCGACGCCAGCGATTCTGGCCGCAGGCGAGGAGCACGCAGGAGGCGATGCAACGGAGAGCATCGCTGACGACGCGCGACAATGCCTGCGGCCAGAAGTCGAGGCATCTCCCGTTGGTGCCGCTCGGAGAACGCGTTTGGCGGCCTAGCGGACGAGCGAGGGGAGCCACTCGGAGAGGAAGGGGCAGTAGGTGACGACGAGGAGGGCCGCCGTCTCGGCGAGGATAAAGGGGACAGCGGCCCGCGAGACGCGCGCCGGCGAGAGCTTCGAGACGCCACAGGCGACGAAGAGGTTGACGCCGACAGGGGGAGTCAACTGGCCGACGGCGAGGTTGACGACCATGATCACGCCGAAGTGGAGGGGCGAGACGCCGATCCCTTTCATCACAGGGAGCAGGATGGGCACGAAGATGTAGTAGATCGAGATGGCGTCAATGAAGCACCCGGCAACCAGCAGAGCGAGGTTCACGAGCAGGAGCATGAGCCATCGCGGCGCGTCGTGGCCGAGATGCCGAGCACCGTCGCGACGAGGAACAGCACGAGGATGAGCGGTGGGAGGGGCGAGGCGAGAGCCGGCGCGACGCGCGCCAGGGCCAGTTGGGCGAGGATCAGCACCGTCACGGCGGCGAGGAGGAGGCCAGCCAGATGCTCCTCAAGGCTGCCTGGGGGACTCTTCTTCACTCTCGTCGGCCTTTGCCTTCTCCTGAGCTTCCTTCACCGCGGCCATGAACCGGTCGAGGAGGTCCTTCCCGACCACCCTCTCGAAGTCGCCGCGTAGCGCGCTCTGGGCCGCGGCTTTGAGGGCATCCTTCTCCAGGTCGGTGAGGCGGGTCACGGCCATCCGCTCGGCCGCGAGGCGGGCGGGGAGGGCCTGGTCGGCCTGAGCGACGAGCTGGCGCTCGAACGCCATCGCCTCCTGCGCGCACGCGCGCAGAATCCGCTGGTCTTCGCCCGGGAGCGAATACCACAGGTCGCGGTTCACACACAACACGATCGGGTCGTAGACGTAGTTCCAGACGGTCAGGTGCTCCTGGACCGCGTTCAGCTTGGCGGCGGCGATGAGGGAGAGGGGGTTCTCCTGGCCGTGGAGGTCGCGGCGTTCAAGGGCGAGGACGAGGTCGCTGAAGTTCATCTGGCGGGTGGTGGCGCCGAAGCGGGTGAAGAGCTCGGGCGGGAGGCCCTGGGGGATGCGGATCTTCAGGCCCTGGAGGTCCGCGAGCGTGCGAATCGGGCGCACGCTGTTCGTGATCTGGCGGAAGCCGTTCGCCCCGTAGGCCAGCCCCACCAGGTTGCGCTCCATCAGGAGGGTCAGCATCTCGTCCCCCGCCGCGCCGTCGCACACGGCGTTCGCCGTCGCGTGGTCAGGGAACAGCCAAGGGAAGCAGAACACGGCCCACCGCGGGTCGAGCGTCGAGAGGAGGATGGTGGACTCGAGGGAGGCCTCGAGCTGGCCCTGGCGCACCATCTGGAGCTCGGCCGCCTGGTTGGCGCCAGAGGAGGCGGCGTTGGGGACGACCTCGATGGTGTAGCGGCCCCCCGTGCGGGCCTCGACGAGTTCCTTCCACTTCGTCGCGCCCTGGAACCACTCGGAGGACTCACCCAGGATGAGGCTGAGGCGGATGCGTCGAGGGCCTCGGGCCGCCTCGTCGCAACTGACCAGGCAGAGGCACAGAGCAAGGCCAAGCCAGATTGGTGATTGCTGATTGCCGATTGCCGATTGCCGATTGAGAAGAAACGCCGCTGCGACGGCTTTCTGTGAAACCGGCAATTGGCAATTGGCAATCGGCAATGACATCGCGTCTAGTCCGCAACGAGCCTCAGCACGAGGTCAACTGCCTCTGAAAGGTTGGCAACCACATAGTGGGCACGGCTTCCCTCTGCGCGGTCGCTCTGGCCGTTGGTGACGAAGATGGTGGTGCAGCCGCGGGCCAGGCCGGCCTCGATGTCGCGCTCGGCATCGCCCACGAGAAAGGCGCGCGAGGGCTCGAAGCCCAGCTCGCGGGCCGCCTGGTCAATCATCCCCGGCTTCGGCTTCCGGCACGAGCAGTCCATGACTCTCGGATGCGGGCACATGTAGACCCCCGCGATCTGCCCGCCCGCGGCGGCCACGGCCTCGGCCATGCGAGCGTTGATGTCCTGCATCTCCGCCAGTGGCGCGAGGCCCCGCCCCACGCACGACTGGTTGGTGATCACGGCCACCGTGAAGCCGTGCGCCCGCAGGCGGCGGAGCGCATCGAGGGCGCCCGGCGCGAAGCGGAACTCCGCCCAATGGAACACCCAGCTCCCCTCCGGCGGCGACTCGTTGATCACGCCGTCGCGGTCGAGGAGCACAACCCGGTCGTGGCCTGCCGTTGCTTTCGTATCCATCGCGCGGTATTATACCCGTTGCTTGGCGAAAGGCAAGGAGGCCAGCGATCGTGAGCGATGTGGTGCGGATTGACGGCTCGGAGGGCGAAGGGGGCGGGCAGATGCTGCGCACGGCGCTCGCCCTCTCGATGGTCACGGGCCGCCCGTTCGAGATGGTGAACATTCGGGCGCGACGCGACAAGCCGGGCCTGCGCCCCCAGCACCTCGCCTGCGTGAAGGCCGCGGCCAGGATCACCTCGGCGACGGTCGAGGGCGCCGTCCTCGGCTCCCGAAGCCTCAGCTTCGCTCCCGGCCCGGTTCGGCCCGGAACCTATGATTTCGAGATCAAGACGGCAGGCTCGGCCTCGCTCGTGCTCCACACCCTCTGCCTGCCGCTGGCGCTGGCCTCCTCGCGCTCGGTGGTGACGATTACGGGCGGGACACACGTGCCCTTCAGCCCGAGCTTCCACTATCTGCTGCACCAGTGGGCGCCCCTGATGCGGCGCGTGGGGATTGATGTGGAACTGACACTGACTCGCGCGGGCTACTACCCCGAGGGGGGCGGCGAGATTCGCGCCAAGATCCTCCCCTCCTCTTCCCTGCGCCCGCTCATCCTCGGCCCGCGAGGGAAGCTGGAACGGCTGGAGGGCGTCTCTGCCGTCAGTGGCCTGCCGCGCTCCATCGCGGACCGGCAGCGGAACCGGGCGCTGGCCCGCCTGGACGAGGAGGGCCTCGCAGCAGGCATCGAGGTGCGGGAGGTCCCCTCGGCGGGCAAGGGCACGTTTCTCCTCCTTCTTTCCACGCATGAGGGCGGCGGCCGCGCGTGCCACGATGCCCTCGGCGCACTCGGCAAGCGGGCGGAGAAGGTGGCCGACGAGGCGTGCGACGGCCTCCTCGACTTCTTGCGCACCCAGGGCGCGGTGGACGCCCACGCCGCCGACCAGCTTCTCCTCCCACTGGCCCTGGCGTCCGGCGAATCGAGCTTCCCAGTCCCTGCCATCACCAGCCACGTGACGACGAATGCCCAAGTCATCCGAAGCTTCATCTCGGCACAGATACGGTTCGATGGCGAGCCAGGCGCGCCGGGCGCCATCACAATTCAACCCTTGTCGAAGACCCCCTGAATCGGAGGCCAGAATGGAGATCGCGGCGGCGCTGCGACAGATCCTGGGTGAGGTGAGGGGCGTGCTCGAGCAGGTGGAGCCTGGGCCGGTGGACCGCTTGCTCGACGCCGTGGCGTCGGCCCAGCGCATCTACGTGGCGGGCGAGGGGCGGAGCGGCCTGGTGGCACGCACGTTCGCCATGCGCCTCGTGCACCTGGGGTTCACGGCCTACGCCTGCGGGGAGACGATCACGCCCGCGATCGGGGAGGGCGACCTGTGCGTCGCCTGCTCGGGGTCGGGCGAGACGCCGATCACGTGCCACCGGGCCGCGCAGTCGCGCAAGGTTGGCGCCACCGTGGCCGCGGTTGTGGCCGCGCCAGGCTCCGCTCTGGGGGCGTCGGCCGACTTCGAGGTGGTCCTTCCCGCGCCAACCAAGGTCTCCGAACGGTCGTCCTCCCGCCAGTTCGGGGCCACGCTCTTCGAGCAGGCCCTCCTCCTGTTCCTCGACGCCGCGGTGCTGCTCCTCCAGGAGCGCCGTGGCGCGTCGGCCGAGAGCATGCGGGCCAAGCACACGAACCTCGAATGACCTTTGCCCACGGCCCCGATTCCACTATAATAGGGCGTTGCAGGAGTCCTCGGGTGACACAGCGCGCCCACAATCTGTCTCTCTTCGCGTTGGCTGCCGTCTTGGGGTGCGCCCCGGTCGCGGGAGGCGAGGGCGACCGCCTTGTGCGGGTATCGGACGGTGCGACGCCGATGGGCACCTACCTGATGGTCACGGTCTACGCGGCCGACGAGGCGGCGGGGCGGCAGGCCATCGCAGCGGCCTTCGCACGCGTCGAGGAGATCGAGGCCGCGACCAGCCACTACCGCGAGGGGAGCGACCTGTCGAAGCTCAACCGTTCGGCCGGCGGGCCGGCCATCCCAGTGAGCAAGCACCTGTGGGCAGTCCTCCGCCGCTCCGCCGAGGTCTCGGAGGAGACAGGCGGCGCCCTCGACGTCACGATCGGGCCGCTCGTGGCCCTGTGGAAGACGACGTGGAAGAAGGGCAAGCCGCCGCCGGAGGCCAGGGTCGCTGCGGCGAAGGCGCTGGTGGACTGGCGAGCGGTCCGCCTCGACCCCAAAGAGCCCCGCGCCCAGTTGCTCAAGCCGGGCATGCACCTGGACCTGGGCGCCATCGGGAAGGGCTACGCGACCGACCAGGCGGCGGCACTGCTCCGCGAGCGCGGCATCCCCGCCGCTCTCGTGGACCTGGGCGGCAACGTGACGGCCTATGGCGCTCCGCCCGAGCGCCCGGCCTGGCTCGTCGGCATCCGCGACCCCGCCAACCCGGGCAAGATCCTCCCCAAGCCCATCCGCCTACTCAACCAGGGCGTCGCCACGTCGGGCGACTACGAGCAATTCGGCCTGGCCCCCGGCCACCGCTACTCCCACATCCTCGACCCCCGCACGGGCAAGCCCCTCGAGGGGATGACCAGCGTGACCGTGGTGGCCCCCGACGGGGTGACGGCCGACGGCTACTCGACGGCGCTCAGCGTCCTCGGCCCCGAGCAGGCCGTGGCCTTCGCCGAGAAGCGCCAGGGCGTCGAGGTCATGGTCATCTTCCAGCGCGACGGGAAGGCCCACACCCTGCGCTCGAAGGGCTTCAGCCGCCTCGAAGTGACCCCCACGACGAGCCCCTAGCGCCAGAGGGAGACGCTGCTTGCCAGACCTGAGACCCTTCCGAGCGCTCCGCTACAGCCCCCAGGCGGGCGACCTGGCCGCCCTGGTGGCGCCGCCGTACGACGTGATAGATGCCCGCCAGTACGCGGAGCTGTGCGGGCGCAGCCCGCACAATGTCGTCCGCCTCATCCTCGACAAGGGCTACTCGCCCGACGTGTTGCCGCCCGCCGAATGGTATCCGGAGGCGGCGCGCCTGCTCGCCGCGTGGCGGGCCGAGGGCCTCCTCGTGGCCGATGAGGAGCCCGCCTTCTACCTGTACACGCAGGCATTCTCCCATCGGGGCCAGCGGCTCCGCCGCAAGCTCCTCCTCGGAGCGCTTCGTCTGGAGCCCTATGGCGCCGGCCACGTCTTCCCGCACGAGAACACGCACCCCGGCCCGAAGATCAGCCGCCTGCGCCTGATGCAGGCCACGAGGGCCAACCTCAGCCCCATCCTCGCCTTCTTCCCTGACCCCGACGGCCGCGTGAACCAGAGGATGGAGGAGCTGCTCGCCGGCCGGCCCGCCGCTGCGTTCACCGACGATGGCGGCATCGAGCACGAGCTTCGCCTCGTGCTGGCGCCAGCGGACCAGGCCGCCCTCGCCGACGCCCTGGCCCCCCTGCCCCTCTACATCGCCGACGGCCACCACCGCTACGAGACGGCTCTCGTCTACCGCGACACGGAGCGCGCGAAGCTGGCCGACCAGGGGGACCGGGAGCTGCCCCTGGACTTCATGCTCGCCGCCTGCACTTCCGGGGCGGACCCTGGCCTCGTCATCCGCCCAACCCACCGCATCGTCACCTGGCAGGGGGACTTCTGGGCAACGGACTTCCTCGACGAGGCCACCGAGTGGTTCGCCGCCCACAGGCTCCCCATCACGAGCCTGGCGGAGGCATTGCGCGTCCTCGACGCCCGCCAGGCCGAGCCGCTGTTCGTCATCTACGACGGCGGGGGCGCGGGCTACACTGCCCTGGAGCTGCGCGACCCCGAGGCCCTCCGGGACGCCCCCTACCCCCTGGGCTCCCCCCTGCGCCAACTCCCCGCCGCCGTGTTCACCCACGCCTTCCTCGGAAAGCTGCCTGGGTTGAGGGGCGCCACAGTGACCTACACCCCCGATGCCGAGGCCGCCGTGCGGGGGGCCGACGCGCGGGAGCGCGCCCTTGCCTGCCTGCTCCCAGGGGTCCGGACCGCGGAGTTGATGGCCGTGGTGGACGCCGGCGAGCGGATGCCCCCCAAGTCCACCTACTTCTGGCCCAAGCCCATGACGGGCATGGTCTTGCGTTCGCTCGAGGCCATGTGAGATATTTCGCAGGCGGCGCTTGACAAGCGCGGGAGATCGGTTATAATTACACCGGTATCAGGAGAAGCCTTGGGCCTTTCGCCCCAGAAAGGAGGTGAGAGAAGTGAAGAAAAGGCAAGGCTTTACGTTGATTGAGCTCCTGGTCGTCATCGCGATCATCGCAATCTTGGCGGGCATGCTTCTGCCCGCTCTGGCCAGGGCTCGTGAGGAAGCCAGGCGCATTCGGTGCCGGAACAACCTGAACCAGTTGGCCAAGGGTATGGCGACGTACTTAAACGAGTGCGGCGACAACCGCTTCTACCCATGGCCCGCTAACAGGCCAGGCTGCGGAACGAAGGCCGCCCCTGAGTTCGGCGGCGCCGAGTGGCTGACCTCGCTGTACTGGACCAAGATCATCCCTGACCCCGGCGTCTACAACTGCCCAAGTTCGCCGGATAGCAACGAGCAGGGAAAAGAGCTCATGGGAACCCAGGACAGCGACCGTGAGGGTTGCCCTGGCGGAAACCCGCTGTCGAGAGACGCCGTGAGCTACGCCGGCATGGGTAGCCGCAGCGTGGGCGTGTACCTGAAGAGCAAGCAGAACAAGGACGGGTACGCGGTCTCGAGGCTGGCCATCCGCGACGACTTCCCTCCGAACGAGCCCATGGCGAGCGATGACAGCGACGAACCGATCAACCACGGCGAAAGGGACAACGGCGGCATGTCGGTCCTGTTCTTCGACAGCCACGTCGAGTACTGGACGCATACCCGCGTTGACCTGGAAACCGGCGTCGGCGCTGGCGACCTGTGCGCTCTGAAGAACTAAGGCCAAGTCAATTCTTGCCTGGGAATAGCCCGCCCCTCCGGCGGGCTATTCTTTTGGCCCCCCGCCTCCCCCCTCCTGCCCACGCTTCGCCTCCTCCGCCTTTGCCTCCAGACGCTTGACCCATTCGGCCAATCCGGGGTAGTCTGCGTCCAGCTTCTCGGCGGCGAGGCGCGCCTCGCGCGCCTTGTCATCATCCCCCTGCTCCTCGTGGGCCTTGGCCAGCTCCTCCTTCTCCTTCTGGACCTGCCGCACGAGGGTTTGGGCGGCGAGGACGGCCTCGCGCGCCTTGACCCATTGCCCCCGCCGCTCGTGCGCCTCGGCCAGCTTCACCCACGGCTCGGGGCTCTTCTCCTCCTGGAGCAGGCGCACCATGGTCTCATAGACCTCCAGGGCCTCCGTCGAGCGCCCCGACCCCTCCCGCTGGCGCGCCAGCGTGTCGTAGAACTTCTTCAACCCTCGGCTCACCAGCGACACGTGTTCCTTGTTGTACGACACCGCGCGCCCCCAACTCAACGCCACCATCATGTACTGGTTCCAGGCCCTCTCGAAGTCATTCACGTCCGCATACGCCGTCGCCAACCCGATGCGCATGACGGGGATGGACGGCCACTTCGACGCCCCATCCTGCCAGAACGTGCGGCTGTTGGCCCACACGCGGTTCCGGCCGTGCGTCCCCAGGCTCAGCAGGGCTACCGCCGCCGCCGCACACGTCACACCAATGCCTCGGCGCCAGCGGGTAGTCATCAGGCCGCCCAGCACGGCCACGCCCAGCCCGCACGCCCCGAGCTGCGGCAGGTACAGGTATCGCTCAGCCACGAGCACGCTGATGGGGATGAAGTTCGCCACGGGCAGCAGAAGCAGGAACCACCACCCAATGCAGAAGAGGGCCAGGCTCCGCCGCGGCGCCGCCCAGAATGCCACCACCACCAGCCCGGCCACCATGCCCGCCAGGAGGAGAATCTGCGCCCCGTCCGACCCCCAGCGTAGCGACCCCGTGCCGTGCGGAGCGACCAGGTGGACGGGGAAGAACAGGAGCCGTGCGTACTCGGCGAAGATCAGCGGCGCATTGGCCAGGCTCGAGCCCAACGCCGGCCCCTTCACGACCTCGGCCTGCCTCGCCACCAGCCAGTGGAGCAGCGTGAGCACGACCGCCACCACCCAGTGCGGCACGGTCCACGACATCCGCCGCCAGAATGTCCCGTCCGACTCCCCGAAGGCCAGGATGGCCAGCCCCAGGACCGCGGGCAGCGTCATCGCCGATGCCTTCGAGAGCAGCGACGCCGCCAGGCACGCGAGCGACAGCCCGTAGAGCACCCATCGCCGCCACCCGCTCCGCCGCTCGTGGGCCACGAAGGCCAGGAACGCCAGCAGGTAGAAGAAGGCGTAGAGCACGTCGCGGCGACCCGACGCCCAGGTGACTGACTCGACCTGGACGGGATGGACGGCGAACACTGCCGCCCCCAGCCAGGCCAGCGCGCGCCGCTTCACCAGCCACAGCAGCACCGCGTAGGCGAGCAGCGCGTTGGCCGCGTGCAGCAGCACGTTCGTCAGGTGGTAGCCGACGGGCAGGAGGCCCCAGAACCGGTAGTCCAGCGCGTAGCTCAGCTCCCGCAGCGGCAGCCACGCGTGGGTGTTGGAGTCCGTCCAGCCCCTGTCGCCGAGCAGCACGGCGCTCACGTTCACCGTGAACATTCGCCCGATGTTGAGGGGCGCAAGGGATTGAATCCGCGTGTTCTCCTCGATGAGGAACCAGTCGTCGAAGCTCACGAACTGGCACCTCAGGGCGTTCGAGAAGACGGCGAAGGTCAGGGCGGCCAGGAGGAGGCATGGGAGGGCGTGCCGAAGAATGGCCGACGGAGCCGCACTGTCGCGTGGCGTGGCGGGGGCACTCACACTGCGGCGTCCTCAACCGTGGGGGCATCCGCCAGGTCGGCGCGCTCGCGTTGCCGCACGTAGCGCACATAGGACTTCACCTTGCGGAACGCCGCAAGCTCGGGGGGGATGCACGGCACCTCGATCTCCAGCTCGCTGCCCCGCGGGAGGAGGAAATCCGTCCGGTCCACCTGCTCCACCACGTAGCGGCACAGGCGCCGCGCGTGGAAGCGCCGAAGGCCCAGGCCCTCCTGGCGGGCCTTGCTCTGCTGCATCGCGTAGGTGAGGTAGCGGGGAAAAAAGCAGCGCAGGAAGGCGCGCAGCTCGCCGTTCAGTTCCTCGCGCAGCCGCTTCAGTTCCTCGCGCGACGTGTCCAGGCCGTAGAACTCCCCCAGGAGCCGCTCCGCCTCCGCGGGGCAGGCGCGTTCCATATTGTCCCAGGTGTTGACGGCCTGGAGGACGGGTTGGGCGCCCACGATCGCGAACGCCAGGGTGTCCACCTTCTTCTGCTTCAGCTCGTAGTTGATCCGCAGGCTCTCGAGGGTTCGCGTGAACTGTTCGAGGCACTCGTGGAACCGCGCCGCGGCTTCGGCGGCGCAGCGCAGGATGTTGGCCACGTAGGGGTCGGCGGCGATCCGCGTGGCCCAGCGGCGCAGGGTGTTCTTCGTGCTCGTCTGCTCCTGGAGCGGGTCGAAGGCGACGCTGCTCTTGCGGTCGGCGGCCTCGTTCTCGACGAGCTGTCCCAGCGGCAGGTCGGCCAGGAGGAGCGCGCGGAAGGCGTCGAAGCCGATCGGGCCGTCGCTCGGCCTGCGGGCCTCGTGGCGGGTGAGCCGGCCGCTGGTGACGGTGTGGATGGCATCGTCGAAGAGCGCGTCCTCCACGTGCCCGGCGTCCGGCCCCAGGGCCTCGCGGAGGCGGAAGCAGGCGTAGTCGCGCTTGAGCGCCTTCAGGTCGCTCTCGCTCCGCTCGAAGTCGGCGCGGGCGCGCCGCAGCGATGCCTCGGTCTGCTCGCCCCCCTCCGCGGCCGGCCCCCCCTCGAGGCCCCGCACCAGGTCCTCGAGCCGGCGCGTCACCTCGCCCTGCGCCTTGATCCGACGCCGGTAATCCTCCACCTTGGCATTCAGGTCCTGTTGCATGCTTCTACTCGAGGCGGCCAGCGGCCGCAACTAAAGGGGATGAGTGGATGGGTGGATGAATGGATGATTGCCCGACACCCATCCACCCATCCATTCATCCACGCTTCCTCGCCAATCTGCGCACGACGCGCCACCAAGAGTCTATCCCTCCTGG
>Ga0194125_10013372_pt1 | contig 10683 bp, 7 predicted proteins | sample TA2KigC250mmetaG_FD_148626 | JGI IMG/M metagenome (GOLD analysis project Ga0194125, IMG submission 148626) | Freshwater microbial communities from Lake Tanganyika, Tanzania - TA2015034 Kigoma Deep Cast 250m | ecosystem: Environmental > Aquatic > Freshwater > Lake | place: Tanzania: Lake... | reverse complement strand
CCGACGAGAACCCTGCCTGCCGCAATCTCCTTTTTCGGCTCAAAGTAAGGGCATTTCTTGCATTCCATGCAACACACCTTTGGTTCTGCACGTGCTCATGATTGCAGAGCAATCATGGCATGCCTGAGACCGCTGTCTCAGTGGCATCTCTCAAACTGGCTATGCTTTATCACTATCCCAGTTCAAGATTCCATGCAACACACTCCTGTTCCGCATGTCTGCCATTCCACCAATCACTATTATCCAATCCAATCTAATGGCCGCAGGTTTAAATCCATTCTCTTGTGCCACTATGTTCACGAGCTTCTGCTCGTGACATGCCTGAGAAGCCCTGCTTCTCAGTGGCACCTCTGCTGAAAGAACACTGGTTTTTGGCTCAAACACCTTTTTAAGCCCTTGCCGCAGTTAGGAATACTAATGAAAGCAGCGGCAAAGGAAGCAAAGCACGCAAGCAGATCAGGCTATGTTCTTGTGATAACCGAGAAGCCCTCGGCGGCGAGGAGGATAGCCGACGCGCTGGCAGAGGGAGGGGTTGAGGAGCGCAAGGCGGGCGGTGTGGGCTACTACCGCATCAGGAGGAAGGGCAGGGATTTGGTCGTCGTCTCTGCGGCAGGCCATCTCTTTTCCCTGACCCAGAAGGAGAAGTCGGCAGTATGGAGCTATCCTGTCTTCTCGGTTGAATGGAGGCCGACATGGGAGTCCAACAGGAACGCGGGCTGGTCCAAGAAATATTATGACGCCATAATGGCGCTGGCGAAGGGCGCAGACGGCTGCATATCGGCCTGTGATCTGGATGTAGAGGGAAGCACAATAGCATGGAACATAATAAGGTTCCTCTGCGGCGCAAAGGACGGCAGGCGCATGCGCTTCTCCACGCTGACGCGGCAGGATTTGATTGACGCCTATGACAGCGCCTCAGAGCACCTTGACTTCCCGCAGATTCATGCAGGCCTGACGCGCCACCATCTGGACTTCCTCTGGGGCATCAACATGAGCCGCGCGCTGACCCTGGCGCTGCAGCACGCGGGCGGCTACAAGACGCTCTCCACAGGCAGGGTTCAGGGCCCTGTGCTGCAGCTGCTGGACGCGCGCCAGCGCGAGATAGAGGCGTTCAAGCCCGTCCCGTTCTGGATTCTCCAGCTTGAAGGGAAGCTGAACTCAGGCGACATCGTGGCCATCCACACACACGGCGAGTTCTGGAAGAAGGAGGAAGCAGAGGCTGCGCTTGCGAGATGCAAGGGCGGGAGGGCGGTTGTTGACTCCGTTGAGGCAAGGGAATACCTGCAGAAGCCGCCGTTCCCGTTTGACCTGACCACGCTGCAGCGCGACGCCTACCTGCACTTCCATTATTCGCCGAAGCAGACGCTGGACATCGCGCAGACGCTCTACGAGCAGGCGCTGATAAGCTACCCGAGGACGTCAAGCCAGAAGCTGCCCGGAAAGCTCGGCTTCAAGGCCATACTCAACAACCTGTGGAAGCAGCCTGCGTACAAGAAGTTTTGCGAGCATCTGCTCAAGAAAGACAGACTGAAACCCAATGAAGGGTTGAAGTCAGACCCCGCGCATCCTGCCATCTACCCAACAGGCCTTGCGCCAAAGGCGCTGAACAGCTACCAGAAAAACATCTATGACATGATAACGCGCAGGTTCCTGGCAACGTTTGCCGATGCCGCGAAGAGGGAGGCGATGAAGCTGGTCATAGACGTGAAAGGTGAAAAGTTTGCAGCCGAGGGCGCGCGCACGCTGGAGCAAGGCTGGATGGAGTTTTACAGACCCTATGTCAGGCTCAAGGAGCAGCCGCTGCCACCCGCGAAGAAGGGCGATGCTGTCAGCCCGCACAGGATAGACATGCTTGACAAGGAGACGCAGCCGCCAAAGCGCTACACGCAGGCTTCCATACTCAAGGAGATGGAGGGGCTCGGGCTCGGCACGAAGGGCACGCGCGCGCTCATTTTGCAGACGCTTTACGACCGCGGCTACATCAGCGAGGACAGCATCGTTGTCACAAAGCTCGGCCAGTCTGTTGTCCGCGCGCTGGACAAATACTGCCCTGACATCGTGGAGGTGGAGCTGACCAAGCGGTTCGAGAAGGAGATGGAGGACATTCAGGAGGGCAAGCTCAAGCCGGACGAGGTCATAACCGAGGCTGAGACTGAGCTGGCAAAGATACTCAGGCGGTTCAAGGAGCACGAGGGCAAGATAGGCGCTGAGCTGCTGGTCATAGTCAGGGAAACCGCGAGGGAGGAGAGCACCATCGGCAAATGCCCTGCCTGCGGAGGCGACCTGCTCATGCGCAACTCAAAGGCAGGCAAGCGTTTCGTCGGCTGTTCTGAATACCCGAAGTGCACGCAGACCTACTCGCTGCCCCAGAACGGCTACATAAGGAAGGTCTCTGAACTCTGCAAGACCTGCGGCTTGAATATCCTCTCAATCAAGGGCAAAGGCAAACGGCCGTGGAAGCTGTGCATAAAGTGCGGGTTCGTCAATCATGTCAAGAAAGGTGAAGGGGCGGCAGAAGGCGGCGCTGCGGCTGGAGGAAAACCGAAGCCAAGGAAGACTGCCAGGAGGCCGAAGGCAGCCAAGCCCAGGAAGATGGTTGCGCTGTGACATGCACTGCAACATGCTCCTATGCTGCAGGCATGCCAAAAACCTCTTGGTTTTTGTCATCCCACAAAATCCTGATATTTTTTCTGCGCCACCTTTCATCATGCAAATAATAGTCAAGAGGCCTGAGTTCGAGCCGATGTTCGTGGCCACGATTTACACCAGATACCCAGGCTCAAGGGTCTACAGGGTGAACATCGGCAAGGAAGCCACGGACACGGGCATGGGCAATGACGAGATGCCGGTAGGGGATTATGTTGCCCAGTCAGGCTTCCTGACAATGGACGAGGTTGAGGCGTGGGTGGATAGCCAGGTTGAGGCACTTGAGAAAGATGGAAAGCAGGTGGAGTTTGACAGGAATTTCAGCTACAAGATGTGCAGGATGCTCAGGGACATTGCCGACCAGTCGCCAATAACGATTTGACGATATCCAAACATCCCACCAAACCTTTATATAGCATGGCTGCCCATTTCTATTCGGTGGCATGCGGCTGCAACAGACATCCATGCTGCAGGCATGTCATCCAGTTAGATTGGAGATGACATCGTATGGCAGGCAAAACCAGGGCAAGGGGTTTAGTTCACCCTGAAGGCCAGGAATTTGCTTAGCCCTGAGTGTCGCCAGCTGGAATCGGTTTCTGTGAAGGTTGATTCCAAGGGGAGAATCTCCATACCTGCCTGGGTCAGGAGGAACTTTGCGCTTTGCGAAGGCTCAGAGGTAGGGCTCATTTTCGACATGAGAGAGAATGTTGTGATGCTCGTTTTCGACGGCATTGATGATGGCCAAGATAGTGTAGCTGTGGCTTGCACAAAAGGCTGTGAACCTTTTGGCGCGGGTTCGATTCCCGCTCTTGGCCCTGCCGAGAGGCAAAGAGGTGAGGATTATGAATAACTCAGGCAGTTCAGTGCCACTGAAAAGAGCCGTTGTTGAAGAAGCGATGGAATATCTTGCATGCCCGCTGGATAAATCAGAATTAGACATGGATATACCAAAGGCCGATGAAATTTATGAAGGTGAACTTTCCTGCAGAAAATGCGGAAAGGAATATAGAATATCCAATGGTGTATTATATTTCCTAGGCAGGAATACGGAAGTCGAAGGATTTTCTTTTGAGAATGAGGTCGAGCAAAGGCGGTATATTGAGAGAATAATGGAAAATGCCGCAGCAGAATCTGCGACATTGGGCGAAAGAGATTCTGCGGAAAGGATGCAAAGGGCAACAAGGGAACGATATGAACTGGAGCGCTATTCAGGCACATGGCTGGTGCCTGATGATGTCATATCCCGCCTGAACGGGTATGAAAATGGACTCGTCGTTGAAGGTGCCTGCGGTCCCGGGGAATGTCTTATTGGACTCAGGAAAATGATAGGCGGTAAGTTTTTTCTGGGTGTGGATATCTCAAGCAGGATGGTAAGAGATGCACAGAGAACAGCCATGGAACTCAACGGGGCAGAAAATGGAAATGTTCTCTTTGTGGAGGGTGACATAAGATACCTTCCAATTAGGTCCAATTCATGTTCTGTTTATGTGGTAAACAACGCTTGGGACAGGGTAGCCGAGCCCAGAAGAGCAGCAAAAGAAGCTCGCAGAATTTTAAATGGTCTGGGAAGCGTGGTATTCAGTAACTGCCAGCCCATGCAGTTTGAATGCATTAAGGATGGCAAAAGGATAGTCTATGTTCCAGAAGACGAGAGAATGGACATAGAGAAAGCGGTCAGAGTTTCAGGATGCGAACTCATTCTTGTTAAAGAGGGTGATATCTGGGCAATAAGAACCCTATATGACGGAGAGGAGATGCTTCCAATGAAAGTAGTTTATGGTATAAGGAGGCTAGAAAATGAATGAAATACCAAAACTCTTTGGCTGGGACTTCAGCGAAGAGGAGGTTGAGAAAGCTGCAAGGGAAAACAGAATGCTGCTGCTTGACATTGAAACCTCCAACATCTGCAACCTCCGGTGCCCTTATTGCTACCGCGATGTTTATGGAGGCAAGCAAAAACTTGACAATGAGCTTACGCTTAACGAGAGAAAATCAGTTATTGACCAGGCAAGGGAGCTTGGATGCAGAACCGTCAAGATAGCGGGTGCAGGCGAACCCCTACTAGACCCAGTATTTTGGAAGCAGGTAGAGTATGCCATCAAGAAAGGCATGAATATTATATTTTTCACAAATGGCATAGCTTTGGACGAGAAAAATGTCAAAAAACTGGCAAGCATGAACGTATCAGTTATATTGAAGTACAACAGCAACAACCAGCAGGTAGAAGACAAGCTAGTTGGCTTGCTAGGATATGCAAAATCGAGAAAAAGGGCCTTCGACCTCTTGCTGAAATATGGGTTTAACAGAACCAAACCCACAAGGCTCGGTATAGATTCTGTCATAACAGAATTCAATAAAGAAGAAATATTGGACTTGTTTCAGTACTTCAGGGATGAGAATGTTTTCCCGATAATAAAGCCTTTCATGCCGCTTGGCGGTGCGCTCAGGGTCAAAGGATGGGAAGTCAGCAGGGACGAAGCCCTTGCTTTGTTCAAGAAGTCTCAGGAGATTGACAGAAAAAAATATGGAATAGATTATGACTTCAGCTTCACCTACATGGGCGCGCCCTGCGACCAGAGACGTTATGCTTTGTATGTGGACATAACGGGAAAGGTCTTTCTGTGCACCGGCTCCAGCAACCTGCTTGGCAATATAAGAAATGACAAACTTGCAGACATATGGAATAGCCCGGATTTGAAGAAAATCAGGCAGCAAAAATACAATTGCTGCATTCCAAGGGAACAGTACTGGTCAAAGAAAAGCGAGTGAAACCATGATTTAAGCAGCCTTCACAAATAGGTGAATATATGGCCCAGAAATACCAGACGCCGCGCGGCACGCGCAACCTATTTAAGCCAGTTATTGCAAAAATGAAATAATCATTTCAATAATGAAATAAGGCGCCTTAAATGAAAATGGAAAAGCTGCTTGGCATAACCGAAGCCATGTGCACCAACGTGGCAGAGGGCTACAACATCAATACCATCGCGAAGCTCGCCCGCATAGACGTGGCCACCACATACAGAATTCTCAAGGAGATGGAGAAGAGGAACGAAGTCATGAAGTCAAAGAAGGGCAACAACCTGTTCTACCGCATTAACCTTGGCAACACCTCTGCGCTGAAGTACTGCGAGCTTGCCAGCATAGAGAGGCGGAAGCGCTTCCTCCTCAGGCACCCGGAAATGATAAACCTTGCGGCAAAGGCGGGCAAGAACGCGGAGGTTCTGCTGCTCTTCGGTTCGATGGCAAGGGGTGAGAAGAAGCCAAGGGACATCGATTTGCTGGTGATATATGAAGGCAGGCACAATGCGCCTGACGCCGAGCCCCTCGGAGGCGGGAAGATATCGCCCATATTCATGGGGCGCGAGGAATTCGTGAAAAAGATGCGCGAGCGCAATGCGGTTGTTGCGAGCATGCTCATGGACGGCGTCCTGCTGCGCGGCGAGGATGTCTTCTGGAAGATTGTGGGGTCTGGTTGCCTATGAAAATTGAGAAGCAAATGGCATGGTGCCTGAAGAAAGGGGAAGGCGGCAGCAAGCACAAAGGCCTCCGTGTGACAGAGCCCAGCGCAGGAAAAGCAAGGGAGCATATCAAAAAAGCCGAGCACAATGCTGAGTTCGCAAAGGCTGTATTCGGGCTGGGGAGGTTTCACGACTGGGTGTTTCCGGCATCATTCTACGCGGCCTATCACGCATGCCTCGCCGCGCTCGCATATTTCGGCTATGAGAGCAGGAATCAGGAATGCACGTTTACAGCTATGGAGCACCTGATAAGGGAGGAGAAGCTCAATCTTCCGCTGGATGACATCGGCAGGATAAGAAGCGCAGGCGCCGAAACCGAGGCGCAGGACATCAAAGGTCTCAGGGAGGAATTCCAGTATGGGCTCCAGACTGAGGTTGAGGAGAAGATGGCGTCAAGGGCGCTTGACAGCGCATCGGCGTTTGTTTTAAGGGTAAAGGGCATATTATATGCCATGATGGGTGAGGTTTGACATGACCCAGAAATTCCAACCTCCAAAAGGAACAAGGGACTTCATGCCCGAGGACATGGCCAGGCGCGAGTATATCTTCAACACAATCAAGGCGGTTTTCGAGAAATTCGGTTTTCGCCCGCTGGAGACGCCCGCCTTTGAGAGCTGGGAGCTGCTGGGCGCCAAGGGCGGGGGCGGCGAGGCAATCAGGGACGAAGTCTACGTCTTCAGGGACAAGGGCGGACGGGAGATGGGGCTGCGCTTTGACCTCACGGTGCCGACCGCGCGAGTTGTTGCATCCAACCCGCAGCTTGCCTGGCCGTTCAAGCGCTACCAGATTGGACGCGTCTGGAGGTATGACAACCCGCAGGCTGGTCGTTGGAGAGAATTCTGGCAGGCTGACGCCGACGTGTTCGGCTCCGGCTCCATGGCCGCGGAAGCGGAATGCATCGCGGCGTTTGCCGCATGCCTGAAGGAGCTGGGCTTCAGCGACTTTGAGGTCAGGCTGAACAACAGGAAGGTGCTCAGCGGCATGACAGAGGTTTCTGGAATCAGTGCAGCCAAGTCTCCTGCTGTCTTTCGCGCCCTTGACAAACTGGAGAAGCAGGGCGAGGCTGTTGTCAGAAAGGAACTGAAGGAAGCGGGCGTCACGGCCAAGCAGGCGGACAAGCTGATGACCATGATAAAGCTGAATGGCAGGCCAAAGGAAGTGCTGGAAAAAGCAACGAAGCTACTCGGCGGCAACGCCGCCGCCAGGCAGGGGTTGAAGGAGCTTGAGGAGATATGCGAGCTTTCAAAAAGCTACGGGACAGCCGAGAGCATCGTGATAAACCTCGGCATGGTCAGGGGGCTTGACTACTACACAGGGCCCATCTATGAGATTGTTGCGAAGTCCAAGTCCAGCGTAGGCAGCATTGCCGGAGGCGGCAGGTATGACAGGCTGGTGGAGCTTTACGGAGGCAAGCCGACACCCGCGACAGGCGGCAGCCTCGGCATAGAGAGGATTTACGAGATAATGCTGGCAGAGGGCATGCTTAAGGACATCCCGCCGACCAAGACAAGGGTTTTCGTGGCCGCAGCAGGCGAGAGCGACCCGAGGCTTGCAAAGGCGGTGCTTGAAACAGCCCAGAAGCTCAGGAAGGAAGGCATCCCTGCGGAGACGGACCTCATGGGAAGGAAGCTGAAGCAGAACCTCGACTACGCGAACAGGCTCGGCATAACATACGTCATCGTAATAGGCGGGAAGGAGCTTGCATCGGGCAGGCTCACCCTGAAGGACATGAGGAGCGGGGAACAGAAGAGCATGGGCATCCCGCAGGTTATGAAGGCGGTTTCTTTACAATAATATAAGCAGTGCGGACAAAGAATTATTCATAACAGATTCGTGTTGGTGGGCGGATGCGGCTTATACTCCTCTTAGGCTTTGTTCTGGCACTATCGCTAATAGCACCTGTGGCCATGGCGGTGCCAGCATTGGACTGCCTGATAAAGGCCTCCTGCGACGCTGCCGGCGGGGAAACAGACGTCCTCCATCTCTCCGACCTGTTCAACGCGCACGCGGAGCTGCCGTCCCAGCCGAATTATGCCTACAAGGTCTGCTGCAAGGCCCCGCCCCTGACCCTGGGCACGGACTGCGCCTCTGGCGGGCAGTCGTTCCTCAACCTCAGCGCAGCCACGGATGCACATGTCGAGAAGAGCAGCGCCGGAAATTACGCCACAGGAGCCTGCATCTCAGGCGCGCAGATAGACTGCGGTTACGGCGCGGACTGCAGCGCAACGGGCATCCCCGTGGGCCCGGCGGTGTGCTTGGCGAGCATCTCGGCGGACACGAACGCGCATGTCGCGAACTGCACGGGCTCAAGGCAGGTGCAGGACAAGCCGGGAACCATCATCCCGCCGCAGGGCATGATAAGCTATTGGAAATTTGAGGAAGGCAGCGGCACCGCAATCGTAGACGCTATGGGAGGACTAAACAACGGCACTTTCATAAAAGAGAGCACCATACCGGGATGGGTTAACGGCAAGGTGGGAAAGGCGCTGAATCTCGGATACACTGCTGCAGGAGGCTGGAAACTGGACTACGTGAGGATTAAGGACAGCCCGAGCCTCAGGCTGAGCGGCAGCTTCACAATCGAGGCCTGGGTTTACAGGGACAGCTTGTCTGCTAAACCCATAGTTACAAAATGCGACGGCGATAATTGCGGAAACTATTTTCTCAATGGCTATGAGCTATACATGAATGACAACCTTAAGCTATGGAGCGAGGGCGGCATTTCTGGTACTCCTAAAGCTGCTGGCAACACCAACGTACCCATTGGCGGCTGGCATCACGTGGCTGTCACGTATGACAGCTCCAGTAAAGTGGTCGTGTTTTATCTGGACGGGAAAACTAATGGCACCACGACGGGCGTTACCATAAACCCGACTTACGGCAATTACCCCCTTTTCTTGGGCTATGACGGGTTTTATAAATTCGGCGGCATGCTGGACGAGATTGCCATATACAACAGGGCGCTAACGGATTCTGAGATATTCCAGCACTACAATGGCGGCTCAGGCGCCGACTACAGGACATGCGACGGCCAGTGGGTCGGGCAGGAGTGCCAGCCGACATACGTGACCCAGTCAGCCTACGACACCAAGGTCTGCTGCTGGCTCGGCGACAACATAGCCCCGACGGTAAACATTGACTATGCGGGGCCAACCGGCGACCACACTGTAGGAAGGAACGATGCCGGGGTCAACGAGCCGGTCACCTTCACAGCCACGGCTGTTGACAATCCGGGCGGCACAGGAGTCAGCGAAATAAAGCTCTATGTGGACGGCACGCTGCGCAACACATGCGCATCGTCGCCATGCATATGGACAAAGAATGACGGCTATGCCGCAGGCCAGAGCGTGAGCTTCTATGCGACCGCTACGGATTTTGCAGGCAACCTCGGCAGGGACCCGGCATCAGGCTCAAAGAGCTTTATCGTATGCAGCCTTGGTTCGGTCAGCATAACGCCGTTCGACTGTGGTACCTTCGGCTGCCAGCAGGGAAACAAGATACAGATATCCGTGCAGTATTCCGGCGACACCTGCCCCTCGCCTGCATACATACAGGTTGACGCAGCCGGTGGGACCTGCAATGTAGAGGCAAAACTGAAGCCAGACGGGAACGGCGACATGCAGGGAGTGAATGGCTCCTGCACATTAGGAAGCCCCTGCACAACCAATTGGATATTGCCAGCCGTGCCTTCTGCCTGCGAAGGCCAGACTGTAACGGCAACTGCTGCGAGCATAAGGGATAAGATAGACCCTACCTCATGGAGGCTGTTCGGCCTGATAACTAACCCCGTCGGCAGCTTCACCATCAGGGGAGGTTTGCCATCGCTGATAAGGGTTTATGCGTCAACTGAATACGTCAAGCACAATGACCCTGTCACAATATACTCAGAGACTAGTGGCGGTGTGGGCAACAAGCGACTTGACTGCACATCAGGCGGCTATGGCCTGTGCTCGGCAACAGCAGCATCAAACCCCTCATGCGACTTCAATTCACCCTGGACAACCGACGGCGAGAAGATTGTTCAATGCTGGGTATATGACGAGGGCACTGGCAAGTTCTCCGATACAAACAAGACATTGCTATTGGAGTCCGACAATACGCCGCCGCTGGTAAGATGGGACAAGCCAGAGCTTCCGGCATACGTCAGAGACGGAGCAAGCGTAACAATAACGGCTGGTGTAACTGACCCGAACATACAGGTCTCACCGATCGTCCCTGGCGCGGGCGTGCTCAACGGCGTTGACTGCAACATAAGCATAGATTACAAAAAAACATCCTTCACTAACAGCGTGCTATATAACTCATCTACACAGAGCTGCAATGGCACCATATCGCTCAACAACCCTTCCGGCCTGACAGACGGCAACCACACGATCTCCATGGACATATACGATAATGTGACAAACCATGTGCATGTGGAGAGAAACCTTACCATTGACAACACCCCGCCGCAGGCGTGGATAAAGGGGCTGCCGGTGTGGAAGAACGCAAGCTCAGCAGGGACGGTCACCTTCCC
>Ga0194125_10013367_pt1 | contig 10687 bp, 1 predicted proteins | sample TA2KigC250mmetaG_FD_148626 | JGI IMG/M metagenome (GOLD analysis project Ga0194125, IMG submission 148626) | Freshwater microbial communities from Lake Tanganyika, Tanzania - TA2015034 Kigoma Deep Cast 250m | ecosystem: Environmental > Aquatic > Freshwater > Lake | place: Tanzania: Lake... | reverse complement strand
CTGCTGACGATCATCAACGACGTGGCGAATCAACTCTCCGCCACGTCGGGCTCGGCGAAGGTCTCGCTCGGCAAACTCGAGTTCGACCGTGACGCCGCGGCCGGCGGCAACGTCGAGGAGCTGTTCGCGAAGGGCTCCGCCGTGGCGGAGAGCCTGATCTCGGGCCTCACGGGAGGCCTCGGGGTCGATACCGCCGCGTCGCCGACCGACGTCGGCGGCAGCATCGGCACCACCTACTCGAAGGTCACCGAGGGGAAGGTCACGTTCCCCATCTTCGACGACCCGGCGGCGGCGCTCATCGACCTGATCTTCGGCCGCAACCCGATGCTCGTGCACTGGGACATGCCCGACCTCCTGGCAGGCGCCTCCTTCAACCTCACGATCCCGATCTTCGGGCCGCTGTTCGCCGAGATCTTTGGCGGGCTCGCCTTCGCCACCGACTTCTCGATGGGCTACGACACCCGCGGCCTGCGGCAGGCCCTCGCCGGCGACACCGTTGCCCCGGAGAAGATCGTCAATGGAGTGTTCTTCGGCGATGACCCGACGCCCGGCGACGGCGATGATCCGCTCGAGATCCGGCTCGATGCCACGGTGGGCGCCGGGGCCTATGTCGACGTGTTCGTCGCGGCGGCCGGCGTGAAGGGGGGCGTCGAGGGCTACGTTGGGGCCAACCTCAAGGATCCCAACGACGACGGTCGAGTGCACCTCGACGAGTTCCTCAAGAACCTCTCGAACGGCGTCGAGTGCATCTTCGACTTCGAGGGGCGGCTCGATGCGTTCTTCGACGCCTGGATCAAGGTCGGGTTCTCCACGCCGTTCGGGTTCGTGACGCTCTGGTCCGACACGTACGAACTGGCCCGCGCGAACCTGGTGGATTGGGAGTACGTCACCTGCCCCCCGCCCGAGCCGGTAGTGGCCGAGGTGATCGGGGGCGGCGTCTACGACCACGACGACAACCCGGGTACGGCGGCCATCGCGCTTCCCGGCGGCAAGACGCAGGCGCTGGTGCTCAATGCCGGCCCGCGGGCGGGCCGAGTGCTCGAGGGAGAGACGACCGACGGCGACGAGGCATTCGAGGTCGACTACGACTCGGTGACGAACCGATTCATCGTCAAGGCCTATTACGCCGAGGAGGACCGCAACTCCAACGGCGTCATCGACGAGTCGGAGAAGGGCAACGGCAAGTCGTACAGCGCCGTCGGCGTGGAGGCGATCGTGTTCGACGCCGGCCTCGGCAACGACGTGGTGATCTTCACGGCGAACGTCGCCGTGCCGGTGTACGGCTACGGCGGCGCCGGCAACGACAAGCTGATCGGCGGATCGGCCGCCAACACGCTCTCCGGCGACGGCGGCGCGGCCGGCGGCTCAGCCGGCGCCGACCGGCTCGAGGGCCGCGGAGCCGGCGACACGCTCTCCGGCGGCGGCGGCAACGACGTGGTCCTCGGCAACGGCGGCAGCGACACCATCCGGGGTGACGATGGCGACGATCGGCTGTACGCCGGCGACGAATCGGGCGGCGGCGACACCGCGGCCACGCTCAACGTGATTGAGGGCGGGGCGGGCAACGACACGCTGGTCGGCTCCGTCGGCAACGACTTCCTCTCCGGTGAGGCGGGCAACGACACGCTCGACGGCAAGGCCGGCAACGACGCACTCGAGGGGGGCGAGGGCAACGACAAGATCTACGGCCGCGACGGCGACGACTCGATCTGGGGCGACGACATCGCCGGGGCCCTCACCGCGGGCGCGATCGACGTGAACGCCGACCTCATCGAGGGAGGCACCGGCTACAACGTGATCTACGGCGGCCCCGGCTTCGACGCCATCTACGCCGCCGACGAGGAACTCAAGGCCGCGGCGCCGTCCACCGGAACCAGCGGCGGCTGGTCGTCGAGGCTCTCCGGCGGCGACGGCAACGACACGATCTACGGCACCGCCGGCAAGGACTGGATCGCGGGCGGCTTCGATAGCGACTACGTGGAGTCGGGCACGGGCGACGACGACGTGTTCGGCGGCCCTGGCGGCGACTGCCTGATCGCAGCGGGGGGCAACGCCCGGATCTTCGGCGGCCACGGGAACGACGTGATCGACGGTGGCGACGGCGTCAACTTCATCGAAGGGGGCCCGGGCGACGACCGGATCTATGCACGCGGCGGGGCCGATACCGTCCACGGCGGCACCACCGGCGTGGGCTACGCCTCCCTGCTCGACGACCTCGCGCAGGGCAAGCCCGTGATCGCGGCGATCCATGGCGGCTTCACCGCGGTCACCGCCGAGGGATCCTGTGGCCCCGAGGTGATGTTTCATCCGGAGGTCTACCCCGACGCTCCCTTCCAACTCAGCGGCACGATCTTCACCGACCTCGACGCCGACGGCATCCGCGACGCCGGCGAGCCGCTCGCCCCGGCGGGCGATTCGTGGACGATCCGGATCATGGACAAGGCGACCTTCACCGACGTGATGATCGCCACGGTGCCCGGTGGCGGCTTCACGCTGCCCGAGGGAAGCGGCCTGCCCGCCGGCACCTACCTGATCGTCGTCGATGCGATCCCCGCCGGCTGGTCGGCCTCCGGCTGGGCCAGCGTCCTTGCCGAGGTCACGCTCGGCGGAGCATCGCCGCCGGCCGCCCCGGACCTCGGCTTCTTCAAGCCGGGCCAACTGCGCGGCAAGGTGACGACCAAGTCGGGCTCGCAGGTCGCCCCGGCGGCAGGCGTCTCCGTGTTCCTCGACGCAGACCAGGACGGCGCGGCCGACCCGGGCGAACCAGTCGTGCTCACCGGCACGAACGGCACGTACGCCTTCACCGATCTCTTCCCGGGGTCCTACCGGGTCGCGATCGTCGACGCGACGACCTGCGCGAACGTGCAGCCGGACTTCCGCGACGCCGTGCTCGTGAGCGGCGGGTCCAGCACGAGTTACGACTTCGAAATCCTCCCGGCCACGGCGCCGGTGGTCGATGCGGTTCTGCTCGCCAAACCGGGCAACGCGATCACGTGGATACCGGTGCCCGACGGGGCCGACCAGCTGGATCCGATCGCCGGCACGTTCTCGCTGATCGCGTTTGAGACGTGCATCGGCGAGGGCCGGGTCAGTGCCACGAGCGGTGCCACGCTCCTGCCGGTGTCGCCGACGGGTTCGCTGGGCACGGCGATCCCCCTCACGTTCCTCGGTGCCGACCCGACGCAGGCCAATCGCTTCATCTACCAGGTCTTCAGTGTCAGCGGCGTCACCGCCCTCAACGCGGGCCGCTACCGCCTCGTCGTGGACGACACCTCGGTTACGTCCAACACGAACGCCCTGCTCGACGGCAACTGGACGAACCCGTCGTTGAACTTTCCCTTCGGCTCGCAGTATCCCTCGGGCAACGGCACCGCCGGGGGCGACTTCATCTTCGACTTCGTGGTCGCCGGCACCGCGAATCTCGCCGCGGTGCTCTTCGACAGCGCCTCGTGGACCCCGGTACCGCTCGGAACGGCCGGCGGCGCCACGATTCAGGGCACCGTCTGGCGGCACGACGAAGCCGGCACGGACCTCGGCCGCACGCTCCACGAACCGGGCATCAACGGCCAGGTGGTGAAACTCAAGAACGCGGGCGGCCAGACCGTCGCCACCGTCACGACGGCGCCGATCGACCTCGATGGCGACGGCACCGTGGAACCGGCGGAGCAGGGCGCCTTCCGGTTCACCGGCGTCGATGCGGCGACCTACACCGTGGTCCAGGAGCCGGTGGTCCCGTGGGTGCAGGCGACGCCCGGCGGCGTTTTCTTGCCCGAGAGGCTGCACGCGGTCTCCCACACATCAACGCTCGGCAAGAACACGCTCTGGAGCATCGACACGGCCACGCTCGCCGCCACGAGGATCCGCGACTTCCAGACGCTCGTGGCTCGCGACGTGACCTTCACCACCCGTGACACGGCCTACCTCTCGGGCATGTCGATCCCGACGGGCACGAGCAGCCCCTCGGTGCCCGGGCTGTGGCGGATGGACGTGCCGACCGGGGCCCTCGTGAGCCTCGGCGAGGTGCCGGGCGGGCAGCCGCTCTTCTCCCTCGACACGCTCGACGCCGGCACGCTGCTGGGCATCTCGCGAACGGGCGAAGTACTGCTCTACCGGATCGCGGACGGGGCGTGGGAGTCGCGGGGCACGCTGCTGACCTCGTCCAACGCCCGGCTCTATCCGGTCGGCGACGCGGTCGTGGTGGCACCGAACGAGATCTACATCGTCTGCCTGGGCCAGAAGCTCGACACGATGAACGTCCAGCTCGCGCCGTCGCAGGTGCTGATCCGGCTCGACGCCACCGTGCTCGGCGCCAACGTGTCGCTCGTCCGCGAGCTCCGCACCGTCACCGAGCTGCTCGTCGGACTGGAGCGCAACGCCGCCGGCAATCTCCTGGCCGTCGGCACCGGCAACGGCCTCTACTCGTTCGCCGCGTCGGCGGCCGGCAGCGTGACCCGCACCGGCACGCTCGTGGGGGTGACCGCCTTCACCTACGGTGGCCTGGCCATGGCACCGGCGACCACCGTGCTCGACACGGGCCGCACCGACTTCCTGGTGAGCGTCACCGGCAGCGGGACCGTGAACGTGGGCTTCGGCGACGTGCCCGACTGGGTCGTGCTCGAGGACGGCGACGACGTAATCGACGGCGGCTGCGGCACCGACAACGACATCCTGCATGGCGACGACGGCGCGGGTCTGCCCTGGTACGTGAAGACCGTCGGGGGCAACGACTTCATCCGCGGCCGGGCCGGCGACGACCAGATCACCGGCGGCCAGCAGGGCGACGTGATCCTCGGGGAGGATGGAAACGACCTGATCCTGGGGGGCGACTCCGCCGTCAACCGCCTCGACGGCGGCGCCGGCAACGATTCGATCACCGGCGGCCCCCTGCCCGACGTCATCACCGGCGGCGACGGCGCCGACACCCTCCAGGGCAATGCGGGCGACGACACGATCTTTGGCGACGCCGGCGATGACATCATCTGGGGCAACGCCGGCGACGACACGCTCGCGGCGGGAGCCGGCCAGGACCTGGCCTACGGCGACGAGGGAGCCGACACGCTCTACGTGATCGACGCGGTGCTCGGCGGCGGCTTCGCTGCCAATCCGGGTGCATTCGCCGACGTCTACGACGGCGGCCTGGGCACCGACACGCTCGTGGTGCGGGCCGACATCGACATCACGCTCCTGGCCGCCAAGGTGACGGTCTTCGGAATAGGGCACTCGGTGTTCGGCGTCGAGTCCGCCCTGCTCACCGGCGGGGCGTCGCCCAACGTGATCAACGCCTCGGCCTTCGGCGGCACGACGGCAATCCGCGGCCTCGGCGGCAACGACACCCTCGACGGCGGCACGTCGCTCGACCTGATCTTCGGCGACAAGGGCAACGACACGCTGCGGGGCAACGCCGGCGACGACGACCTCCGCGGCGGGCAGGACGACGACGTGATCGACGGCAACGCCGGCGCCGACACGATCCGGGGCGGGGCGGGCTCGAACCACCTCACCGGCGGCGTTGACAGCGACACGTTCGTCTTCGAGGGCACCTTCGACGACCGGGTGGTCGAGCTCGCGGGCGGCGGCGGCAACGACGTGCTCGACATGACCGCGATCACCGCGTCGCTGGTCGCCACGATCGACGCGGCGGCGAGCGGCACGCGGATTTATTCGTGGAGCCCGATGCTCGCGGTGGAGTGGGTCAACGACCAGATCGAGCGGATCCGGCTCGGGGCGGGCGACGACATCGTGTACGTGAAGAAGACCGGCTCGACGGCGGCCCGGATCGATGCGGGCACCGGCCAGGACCTGCTCTCCTACGGTTCGAGCGGCAGCACCTGGGCGGCCACCGTGAGCGTCAACCTCACCACGGGCTCGGCCACGAATGTGGCCGGCGGCATCGCCGGCTTCGACGACATCACCGGGGGCGACGGCGACGACACGCTCACCGGCGACGCCGGCCCCAACACCTTCTTCGGTGGCGCCGGCATCGACACGATCTCCGGCAACTCCGGCAACGACTTGCTCTACGGGGAGGGCGGCAACGATTTGCTGTCCGGCGGCGCCGACAACGACATCCTCTCTGGTGGCGACGGCGTTAACGCGCTCACCGGCGGCCTCGGCGACGACACCTACGCCTTCTACGCCGCCGGGGCGATCGACACGGTGGTCGAGTTCGCTGGGCAGGGGACCGACGTGCTCGATTACGCCTACGTGTACGGCTCGAGCATCGACGCCACGATCTCCGGCGCGATCGCCGTGACCTACGGCACCTCCACGACCAACGTGGCGATGGCAGCAGGCATCGACCGCGTCCGCGGCACGAGCGAGGTGGACAGGTTCCGCGTGGCCAACACCGCCGCCTTCGGCGGCATCCTCGACGGCTACGGCATCCCCGGCTACGGCTTTGCAGACCTCGACATCCTCGACCTCTCCGCGTGGACATCCCCGTTGACGGTGAGCTACCTCGGGGCGCTCGACGCGAGCTTCGTCGGCTCGGCGACCGGCACCGGCGGCGTGGTGAACCTCCGCCACGTGATCGGCGGCACCAAGAACGACATCCTCAGGGCCGGCGGGTTGCCGGTGTGGTTCGAGGGCCGGGCGGGCAACGACACGCTTGCAGGCTCGATCCAGGACGACCTGCTCGACGGTGGCAACGACGACGACACGATCACCGGCAGCTACGGCAACGATGTGCTCAAGGGAGGCTGGGGCAGCGACACGCTCGCCGGCGGCTATGGCAACGACACCTACTCCTTTCTCGACCTCTTCGGCACCGACACCATCATCGAAAACCCCGGCGAGGGCACCGACACGATGGACTTCTCGGCGGTGCTGACGGCCCTGACCGTGAGCCTCGGCAGCGTCACCGTCACCGCTCCGGGCGCCTCGGCCACGCACGCCGGCACGGCGATCGAGTCGGTGATCGGCGGAGTGGGCGACGACACGTTCGTGATGACGGGCCCGGCGGTCACGTTCCCGGGCAGCCTGAGTGGCGGCGGCGGTGCCAATACGCTCCGCTACGACAACGCCACGCCGGCGATCGTCGCCCAGGTGAACAAAGGCCAGACGCCAAACGTGGGCGCAGCCCTCATGTTCAGCACCGTGACCGCCGTGTCGGCCTACACGCCGGTGACGCTCACCGTCCCGTCGCTCTCCACCGTGATCGATTCGAGCGTCCGTTCCGGCAACCAGCGGATCGTGAAGCAGGGCGCGGGCAAGCTGATCCTGTCGCTCGCCAACAGCCATTCACAGGGCACGTCGGTCGAGGGGGGTGAGGTGGTGGTGAAGAACGTCTCGGCCCTCGGCACGGGCGGCCTGGAGATCGCCGCCGGCGCACGGGCCACGCTCGACGTGGGCACCGCCGGCATCAAGATCGGGTTCATCAAGCTCGACGGCCTGCTCGACCTGGGGGCCGGATCGCTGACGGTCACATCGGGGATGACCGTGCCCGGCCTGCTCTCCTCGCTCCGCGCGGGCCTCGGCGACGGCTCGTGGAACGGCGCCCAGGGAATCACCTCGGGGCCGGCGGGCATCGCCGCCGGCAACGGATCTCCGCGGGCCATCGGCTGGCAGGACAACGGCGACGGCTCCTTCACGATGCGGTTCACGGTGCCGGGCGACACCGATCTCGACGGAACCGTCGACATCCTCGACGTCTCGAACCTACTGGCCGGTGCCAGATTCAATCGGGGAGCCGGCAGCAGTTGGACCGAGGGCGACCTCAACTACGACGGCTTGTTCGACATTCTCGACGTCCCGGATTTTGTCGCCGCCTACGTCTCCCGCGACAGCGTGCCGAGTCAGGCCGCGGCAGCGCCGGCCGGCTCGGGCACCGGTGATGCCCTGTCGCCGACCGATGCGGCCTTCGCGGCCTTTGCCGTCTCGACATCCGGCTCCACGGGCGACACGACCCTCAGAAAGAAGCGGTCGTCACTCTGACGCTTCACGCGGCGGGCAGCCCTTGAAAGGGCCGGCAGTTCACGCCCCGCGGAGCCTGCGGCACGCGATCAACGCTGCGGCGAGCAGACCGGCACCCGTAAGGCCAGGTTCCGGCACGGACACGGGGCTGGTCGCGGCCAGATCGATCGCCGCGGCTGATGCCGACAGTCCGCCGCCCACGCCGGGTGAGAGCGTCGAGCCGCGACCGAAGACGAGCGAACCCAGGATCGTGCCGGAGCCGCCGAGCGTCTGGCCAGACGACAGCGTGTAGCCCCCCAGCACCGCCGCCAGGTCGAGGGTCGCTCCCGACTGCACGTCGATCAAGGGCGACGAGGAGATCGACGTGCTGCCGGTGACGGCCAGGACGCCCTGGATAACCGACGTCTGGCCCGCATACGTGTTCACGGCGTCGAGGATCGCCGTGCCGCCGCCCGTCTTCGTGACCGCGGCGGCCCCGCCGATCGAGGCGAACCCGAGCTGGAGCTGCGTGCTCGTCCCGGACGCAACGTTGAGAACGGCGGTGGCTGACGCGACGACCGAGCCGCGGACGGAGAGCGTCAGGCTCTGCGGGGTCGCACCCGGCAGATCCTGGTCCGACAGGCTCAGGAGATAGCTGCCCACGAACGAACCGCTGGTCGTGGTGAGCATCGACACGTCGAAGGCTCGCGACGACCCCGACGCGAGGTTCAGAAACGGTGCCAGCGTCGAGGAGAAAATCGCCGCCGGGTCAGTCTCCGCGACGGCGTCGAGGTCGAGCCCGGCGGTCCAGGCCGAACCGAGGGTGCCAACGCGGTTGAAGAGGTTGAACGACCGGGACGCTGGCCCGGTCCCCTGCGTGAGCGTGCCGAAATCGACGTCGAGCGACGCGACCGAACTCCCCGAGGTGAAGGACCCGAGCGCATGGTCGAGCACGTTCAGCGACACGCCCTGCGAAAACGTGGGGGACGCCGTCTGCGGGCTCGTGGCGGTGACCGATACGGTGCCCGAAAGGAGGCCCGCCGACGCGGTGGCAAGGGCCAGCGTGTGACTGTTGGCGCCCCCGAGCGGCAGATCGGAGCCCGTGCCGCTCCCGACGCAGCCCCCGCTGCCGGCAAAGGAGTAGTCGAGCCGATCGGCCCCCTGCACCACCTCCACCGGGGCCGCATTCGAAACCGCGAGGGTCGTGCTCACCGACGCTCCGCGGATCACGGTGGCAGGGACGCTTCCCAAACTCGCGGCCAACTTCGCGGGGAGCTGGTAGTCGGCGACCACCGGCAGGTGGTCGCTGACCCTGGACAGGTTCGTGAGGATCGTGCCCGACGCCGCGAGGGAATAGCCCGGCAGGTAGGCCTGCAGCGCCGCGGCGCTCCCGGTGGTGATGGCCCCGTTCATCGCATGGGTGGCCGTGTTGCCGAACGCCCAATACGAACCGGCGATGTAGTCCAGCCCGCGGCCATCGAGCCACTCACCGCTGACCATCTGGAAATCGAAGCGGTCGTCGACGCCGCCCGTCACCTGGCCGCCGTACGCCGCCGTCGTGGCGGGCGACTGCGTGTGGTAGGGCTTGTAGGCGGCGTTTCCCGACCAGGACCCGACCTGCGCGATCGGGTCGAACGCTTGGCCGGGTCCGGCCGCGAGCATCGTCTGGAAGCCCGCCTCCGAGGCGGTATAGAGGTTCCAGTCGCCTGCATAGATCACGTGTGTTCCCTCACCGAGTGCATCGGCGTTGGCTCGATTGATCGAGAGCTCGATGTTGCGGCGATTCTCGCTGGTGGAATCGTTCGACGCCTTCAAATGGCTGTTGTAGACGTAGAAGTTGGCGGATGCGTCGTATCCCACGGGCCGAAACTGGTAGCGCATGGTCTGCCGCGGCTGCACGGAGGTGCCGACCGTGCCGAGGGCCACCTCTCCGAGGAGCGAGACAGCGGCCGAGTTGTAGACCGTGATCGGCCGCCCGGCACCCGTGGTGAGACCATCGACCGTGGAACTCCGGTAGGCGGTGCCGCCGGTGAGCGTGTTGAGCAGCGCCGCGTAGGCGGAGCCGGTCGTGACCACGCTGTCGGCCTCCTGGAGCAGCAGGATGTCGATCGGCCCGGCGAAGCCCGGCCGCGTCTGGCTGGCGATCGCCTGGAGCACGGCGTCCATGCCGGGCCGCGGACCGGACGACGACGAACTGCTGGCACCCACGTTGTAGTCGAGGATGCGGAGTTGCGCGACGGCCGTTGAGCCGCCCCCCACAGCGGCGACGAGGCAGAGGGCGAGTACGCCCGCCCGAGCCCGACGCTCGCTCATGGCATCGCTCCGCCAACCACAAAACTGCCGACCGCTCATGGATAGGTCATACCGGGCTCGGCGTCCGCGACGAACCCCAGATCCGGGGGAAATGGGACGAATCGGGCACTGGGAGGGACGAATCGGGCGCCGCCTGGGACGAATCGGCCGAATGGTGGGACGAACGGCGAGCCCGGGGCGACTCGGGAGAGCGGCGACGGGTCAGGCACGCTCACGCCCGATTCGTCCGTGGCACGCGGCGATCAGATACACGGCTCGGTCGGCGATCTCCCGGGATCGGCGATCGTGTCATCGCCGATCCCGGTCGTCTTGAGCCAGCCACGAGGGCCGCCTCGAGGACGACGGCGCGTGCTCACCGCTGGCCCGCCGAAGCACTCGCGGGACCGGCACGTTCATCGAGATAGCACTCGAGGTTCGTGTATTCGGCATCGAGGCGGCGCCCGTTGCGGTCTGCAGGATCATCCGGATCGAGGCCGTGCTTGGC
>Ga0194125_10013360_pt1 | contig 10690 bp, 8 predicted proteins | sample TA2KigC250mmetaG_FD_148626 | JGI IMG/M metagenome (GOLD analysis project Ga0194125, IMG submission 148626) | Freshwater microbial communities from Lake Tanganyika, Tanzania - TA2015034 Kigoma Deep Cast 250m | ecosystem: Environmental > Aquatic > Freshwater > Lake | place: Tanzania: Lake... | reverse complement strand
GGGAGGCCTGTCGCTCCTGGATATGGCCATTCTTTCCGAGGAGCTCGCCGGGGGGTGCCTGGGGATGTTCACGAGCATGATGGCTTGTTCTCTGGCGGCGACGCCGGTCATCCTTTACGGGAGCGAGGAGCAAAAGAAGAACTTCCTCCTCCCGATGAGCCGGGAGATGCGCCTCGCCGCTTTCTGCTTGACCGAGCGTGAGGCCGGCTCGGACGCCGGGGCCGTTAAAACGAGGGCCGTCAAGGATGGAGACGAGTACGTCATCAACGGGGCGAAATGCTTCATCACCAACGGGGGGGTGGCCAGTCTCTACGTTGTGTTCGCCAACACGGCGCCCGCCAAAGGAGCCCGGGGGATCAGCGCCTTCCTCGTTCCCGCCGGCACCCCGGGCCTCGTCGTCGGCAAAGTCGAGGACAAGATGGGTCAGCGGGCCTCGAACACGACCGAGCTCTTCTTCGAGGATTGCCGGATCCCGGCCGAAAACATCCTAGGGAAGGAGCGGCAGGGATTTCTGATGGCTTTGCGGACGTTCGACCAGACCCGCTCCTCGGTCGGGGCGGCCGGCGTCGGCGTCGCCCGGACGGCCATGGAACACGCGATCGCCTACGCCAAGACGCGGCGGGTGTTCGGCAAGGCCCTGGCGAATTATCAGCTGACCCAGGACAAGATCGCCCAGATGGCCATGGACATCCAGGCCGCCCGCCATCTTGTTTGGCACGCCGCCTGGCTGGCCGACCTGGGCCGGTCAAACGGCGCGGAATCGGCCATGGCCAAGTGCTATGCCACGGATATCGCCCTGAGCGTGACCAACGCCGCCGTTCAGATTTTCGGAGGCTATGGCTATATGAAGGATTACCCGGTCGAAAAGCTACTCCGGGACGCGAAACTTCTCCAGATTTACGAAGGGACGAACGAAATCCAAAGGCTCATCATCGCCCGCGAGGTCATCGGGCCGGTCAAGGAATAGAGCCGGCCGGTCGCCGGGCGGCGGATTATTCGGTGAAGTATTCGGGGACGAGTCCCAACGTCTCGACGCCCGCGGCTTTGCAGGCATCGATGAGGTCGATGACGAGATTGTAGGGGACGGTCGCCTCGGCCCGGAGAAAGATCGTCTTGTCGGCCCGGACCGAATACTGGCGGCGGAGTTCCTCTCCAGCGGCCCTGATATCGGCGAAGTTTTCCTTGTTGATGTCGACGGTCAGGTCTTTCTTTAAGGTGACGACGATCAGGCCCACGGGCTGGGAGCCCGAGGTGTCGGACGATGTTTCGGGCAGCTTGACATCGATCCCCCTCTGGACGAGGGGCGTGATGACCATGAAAATGATCAGCAGGACCAACAGAACGTCGCACAAGGGGACGACATTCGGCTCGGCTTTGGCCATATCCGTTCCTCCTTCGTTGTCCTCGGACAAAAGTCTCGGAGAAGAAATCATTGTATGCCATCGGCGGCCCGAAGTCAATGACGAGGGTCTCCCTGGACTCCGGGGGATACGGTTCGTGGCCTAATTCTACCATTCCCGGCCGCCGGCAAGTATAATACAGAGCTTATCGTTCGCGAGGCGGCCCCGGATTGGACAAGACAAGCATGAAGAAATGGCGGCATCTCGAATTTCGACATCGCCGTGATCATGGCCATTTCCTCTTTCCCCCTCTGGGCGATGGAGAATCTCAAGCTCGTCGACCGGCGCGTCCGACTCCTGCCTTCGCGCTGGAGACGGAGGAGCGATGATCCAGGTCGACAGTCTGACCAAACGCTACGGCCGGCAAGTCCTCTTCGACCGGATTGGGTTCAAGATCAACCGCCGCGAGAGGGTCGGCCTCGTCGGCCGGAATGGCCACGGCAAAACAACCCTTTTCCGCCTCATCGCCGGTCTCGAGGAGCCCGATGGGGGGACGATCGCCGTCCCGCGGAATTATCGGATCGGCTATGTCGGGCAGGAGCTCGATTTCCGCGAGCCGACCGTCCTTGATGAGGCCGCCCGGGCCCTTCCGCCCGACGCGGCCGGGGAAAGATGGCGGGTCGAAAAGATGCTCTTCGGGCTGGGATTCGGCCGGGAGGATTGGGCCCGTCGCCCGGAGGAGCTGTCTGGAGGATTCCAAGTCCGGCTCAACTTGACGAAGGTCCTCCTGGCGGAATACGACATGCTCCTGCTCGACGAGCCGAACAACTACCTCGACATCGTCTCCATCCGCTGGCTCGAGCGGTTTCTCGTCGCCTGGCCGGGGGAGCTCATTCTCGTCACTCATGACCGGGCGTTCATGGACCGGGTCGTGACCCACACCTTGGCCATTCATCGCCGGAAGGTCAGAAAAATCGAGGGCGACACGGCCAAGCTTTACGCCCAGATCGCCCTCGAGGAGGAGACCTACGAAAAGACGAGGACCAACGACGAGCGGAAGCGCAAAGAGATCGAGACGTTCATCGCCAAGTTCCGGGCCAGCGCCCAGCTCCAGGGGCTCGTCGAGTCGCGCAAGAAAACCCTGGCTAAAATGGGGCGGAAGGAAAAGCTGGAAACGATCGCGTCCCTCGATTTCGACTTCACCCTCAAGCCGTTCGCCGGAAAGTACGTCATGACCGCGGACGGGCTGACCTTCGGCTACGAACCGGGACGCCCGCTCGTCCGGAACTTCGGGATATCGATCGGGTCCAAGGACAGGGTGTTCATCATCGGCCCCAACGGCATGGGCAAGACGACGCTCCTCAAGCTGCTGGCCGGAGTCCTGAATCCCGAGGCCGGGACGGTGACCAAGCCTCTGGCCGTGGCCGCGGGATATTTCGAGCAAACCAACGTCCAGACTTTCGTCCCGACGAACACCGTCCTCGAGGAGATCGCCGCCGCCCGCCCGGGCGCGGACCCGTCGCGGGCGAGGGCGATCGCCGGGATGATGATGTTCGAAGGCGACAACGCCCTCAAGAGGATTCAGGTTCTCTCGGGCGGGGAGAAAAGCCGGGTCCTTCTCGGCAAGATCATCGCCGCCCCGGCCAATCTCCTCCTCCTCGACGAGCCGACGAACCATCTCGACATGGATTCCAGCGACGCCCTTCTGGCGGCCATCGACAATTTCGACGGGGCGGTCGTCATGGTCACCCACAACGAGATGTTCCTCCATGCCCTGGCCGAGCGGCTGATCGTTTTTCAGGGCGACGGGATGTCCGTCTTCGAAGGGACCTACGGGAGGTTTTTGGAGAAAGTCGGCTGGTCGGCCGAGGGGGGCGCGGACGATCCGGCGGCGACGAACGCGACGGCCGAGGCCGCCCCGGAAACCGGGGCCCCGGTCGGGCGGAAGGAGATCCGAAAGCTCCGAGCTGAAATCATCGCTGAAAAATCGCGCGCCCTCCGGCCTCTCGAAGGCCGCATTGCCGACCTTGAAAAGGCCATGGAACGGGGCGAGGCCCAGCTCGGCCGGTCGAACAAGGACATCGTCGAGGCCGCCGCGGCCAAGGACAGCGTCAGGATCGTGGCCCTGTCCAAGGCCGTCCATGAGCTCCGGCGCGAAATCGACGCCCGGCTCGACGAGCTCGAACCCCTTCTCCGGGAGTACGACGAGCGAAAGGCCGAGTTCGACCGGCGGCTGGCCGCGCTCGAAGACGGATCGGAGGGCCAGGAAGGCTGAGGTCTTATTTGCTTCGGTCGCCGTACCAGACGCCGGCGGCCATGTAGTCCTTGGGGCTGAACTCCTCGATCCAGATCCTAATCGTCTCGACCGGCGAGCCGAGCGTTTCCTGAACGGCCTTGGTGATCGCCGTCAGGAGGTTTTTCTTCTGCTCGTCCGTCCGGCCTTCGAGAAGATGGACTTCGATGAGGGGCATCGCCGTTCTCCTTGCGACCGATTATATCGTTTCGGCCTCACGGCGTCACTTCAGGGTGAAGCGGACGGTGACGGTGAAGATGATGCCGCGGGGCCGGCCGTTGATGACCATCGGCTCGTAGACCCACTGGCGGACGGCGTCGATGGCCGCCTGGTCGAGCAGGGGGATCGACCGGAGGACCTTGATGTTCTGGACCCGGCCGTAGATGTCGGTCTGGGCCTCGAGGATGACGATCCCCTCGACCCGGGCCTGGCGGGCGATCTCGGGATAGAGGGGGTCGACCTGCTTGACGAGCTTGGGGGGCCGGATCTCGCCGATGGCCCGGACCGGGGCCTCGATCTCGCCGACGACGCCGCCGAGGACCCCGCCGACGACGCCGCCGAGGACGCCGCCGATGACCCCGCCCTCGACCCCGCCCTCGACCCCGCCTTCGACCCCGATGTCGGAGAGCTGCTCCTCGGCGATCTCATCGGGGATTTCGACGGGGGCGACGAGCCGGCCGGCCTCGAAGGAGGTCTGGGCCTGGACGGGCTTGATCCGCTTGACCTGGGAGGTCGAGGCCTTCTTGGCCGGAGGGGGCGGGGGAGGCGGCGGGGGGGGGGGGGGCTTTGGGGGGGGGGGGGGGGGGGGGGGGGGGGGGGGGGGGGGGGCGGAGCGAGAAAGGCCGAAGTGATCTCGATCCGCGGCAGGTTCGTGACTTGGAGAAGCGGTATGACGACAAGGAGGGCGACGACCAAGACATGGGCGAGGAGGGACGTCGGAAAAACCCAAGCTTTGGTCATGGCCCTTCGGTCGCCGACGATGAAAGAATCTTGGAACATAGGATCCTCCTTGGGCCGGGCCCCCGAGAGCCTGCGCCGGATCGCCGCCGACACCCGGCCGGGGAAAACGGACCAGAAATCCTCCGGAGGCCAAGGCGGCTCGGACGACCTGGCCGCACGGCGGATTTCCCGGAACAGATCAAGGTCCCGCCGGCAGGCGTCGCATTCCCGGAGATGCTTTTCGACCTTGTCTTTGGCCCTTCGGCCGAGTTCCCCGTCACAGAAAGCGCTCAAGAGATTTTGGGCCTCACCGTGTCTCATGCGCGCCTCCCGCGGATCTCCGGCCGGTCAGGGCGTCTTTCAGCTTGTGTCTCGCCCGGCTGAGCCGGGACATGACCGTGCCTTTCGACAAACCGAGCGTTCGGGCGATCTCCCTATAGCTCAAGTTGTCGTGGACTCTGAGGACGAAAACGGCTTTTTGTTCGGAGGGAAGAGCCCCGAAGGCGCTCCGGTAGCGCTGCTCGGCCTCGCGGCTGAGGAGCTCATCCTGAGGCTGGGTTTCCGTATCCCTCGCTTCCCGGCTGCCCAGAGGCTCTTCCCGTCGTGTCTTGCGGAGGCTGTTCAGGGCCGCATGGACCGCGATCTTTCTGATCCAAGGGTAGAAATCGCGTCCTTCGCGGAATCGGGACAGGGCGAGATAGGCTTTAATGAACGTCTCCTGGGCTAGATCGTCCGCCGCCTGCGGCGCTCCCGTCATCCGGAGGCCGAGAAGATAAATCGGCCGCTGGAAAGCCCTGACGAGGTCTTCGAATGCGCCCATGTCTCCCGCTTTGGCCCTTGCCACAAGGGCCCGTTCTTCAACCGGCTCCAAAAGCCTCACGTTTGAGCTCCCATATTCCATACACCTCGAAACCCGAGATATTCCCTTCCCGGCCATCCCTTCAGGACATACGCTCCGTTCTCGGCGTATGATAGCATCCCTTCGGATGGGCGGCCGGCGCGTTCCTCGGGAAATCGTCGATTCGCCCGGCAAAAACAGAGTGGATCGGGTTCCAGGCGTTGCCAGGATAAGCCGGTTGTGCTATAAGTTTGAAGGAGGGATTCATGATCGAAACACTCAGCCAAATCCCGGCGAATTTCCTCCGGAACTACGAAAAGCCCGACCTCATGCTGGCCAAAGCCGGAGGTCGATATGCCGCCTTCTCCAGCCGGGAGGTCTACGATCGCATCAAAGGGATATCCCTCGGCCTTCGCGACCTGGGCTGCCGGCCCGGCGATAAACTCTGCCTGCTGTCCGAAAACCGGCCGGAATGGGTCTGGACCGACCTGGCCCATCTCGGGCTGGGGGGGATCACGGTCCCTATCTATCCAACCCTCGTTCCGGAGCAAATCCGCTACATCATCGACGACTCCGACGCCAAGGTCGTCGTCTGTTCGAGCCCGGAACTCTGGGCCAAGGTCGCCGCCGTCCGCAAGGACTTGGCCAAGGTTTCCCATTTTGTCATGATGGCTTCCGAGGCTCCCGAAGGCGTCCTGACCCTCCGCGATCTCGAAGAGCGCGGCCGCCGGCTGGAGGCCGGCCGTCCCGGCCTTTACGAAGACGGCGCGGCCGGAGTCAAGCCCGAGGACCTCGCTTCGATCATCTACACCTCCGGGACGACGGGACTGCCCAAGGGGGTCATGCTGACCCACGGCAATTTTTTGAGCAACGTCAAGGCTCTCGACGCCGTCACCGATTTCCACGCCGGGGATACGATCCTTTCCTTCCTCCCCCTGTCCCATGTTCTCGAGAGGATGACGACGTTCGCTTTCCTTTACAAGGGCTGTTCGATCGCCTACGCCGAGAGCATCGAAACGGTCGCCCAAAACCTTCTCGAGGTCCGGCCGACGATCATGATCTGCGTCCCCCGCCTTTTCGAGAAGATGCACGCCAAGATCATGGAAAACGTCCGGGCCGGCTCCCCTTTGAAGAAAAAGATCTTCTTTTGGGGGATCCGGGTCGGCACGGAGGCGAGCCGGCGGTCCTTGCGGGGCGAACCCCTCGGCGCCGGCCTTCGGCTGAGGCGGGGCCTCGCCCGCCGTCTCGTCCATTCGAAGATTCTGGCCAAGACCGGGGGCCGGGTCAAGTTCTTCGTTTCCGGCGGCGCCCCTCTGTCCAAGGACATCGCCGAGTTCTTCCATGCCGTCGGCCTGGTCATCCTCGAGGGCTACGGCCTGACCGAGACCGCCCCGGTCGTCGCCTGCAACACCTTCGACCGTCTGAAATTCGGGACGGTCGGCCGGCCCGTCCCCGGGGTCGAGGTCATGATCGCCGAAGATGGAGAAATCCTCGCCCGCGGCCCGAACGTCATGAAGGGGTACTACAAGAAAGAGGCTGAAACGGACGAAGCCTTGGCCGGGGGCTGGTTCCATACGGGCGACGTCGGCGTCCTCGACGAAGAGGGCTTCCTGACGATCACCGACCGGAAAAAGGACCTCATCGTCACCGCCGGGGGCAAGAACGTCGCTCCCCAGCCGATCGAAAACATGATCAAGCGCAGCCCGTATATCGCCGCGGCCGTGGTCCTCGGGTCCCGCCGGAAATTCGTTTCGGCGATCATCGTCCCCGACTTCGAGAAGCTGGCGGCGTATGCCCGTGAGGGGAACATCCCCTTTGACCTCCCCTTCGAGTTGGCCCGACGGGCGGACATCCGGGATTTTCTCCTGGGGGAAATCGACCGCATGACTCCGAACCTCGCCCCCTACGAAAAAATTAAGAAGATCATCGTCCTCGACCGGGATTTCGACCTCGAGAGCGAGGAGCTGACCCCGACGCTCAAGATCAAAAGAGGCAAGGTCGAGGAGAAATTCAAGGACCTCATCGACGGGGTGTACCGGGAATGACCATCGCTTTGATCGCCGCCTTGGCCTTGGCCGTTTCACCGGCGGCGATGTCCGGAAAGCCGGACGGCGGGCGGGACGGCCAAGTCGACGTCGCGGCCGAGATCGAGGCGGCGATCGGGAGGGCTCGGGATTTCATCCGGGAGGGCCGGCGTTTCGAGGCGGCCTTGAACGAGCTTGGACCGCTCGTGGCCAAGCTCTTCCGCCTGGCCGACCCAAAGCGCCAGCTGGGCCTTTCGGCCGAGGTCTTTCTTCTCAAGGGCTTGGCCCATGCCGGCCTGGAGGATGACGCCTCGGCCCGACGCGAACTCCGAAACCTCTTCGAGCTCGGGCCGGATGTCGCCCGGGAGGCGACGAAATACATTTTTGACGACCGAATCCTCCTTCTCCTCAAGCAGGCCGAGCGCGAATCCCAGGGCTTGAGCATCGACTTGACCCTGGGGATCATCAGCGATCCGCCCGGGGCGGTCGTCCGGATCGACGGGCGGGAGGCGGGCGTCACGCCGATGATCTATCAAAGCCCGAAATCCGTCAAGGTCACCCTCGAAGTCGCTTTGACGGGATATCGGCCCGTGCGGGAGGAGGTCGTCGTTGACCAGGTCGAAATGCGGCGGGATTATGTCCTCGAGTTCGTCGGACTGACCCTTGTCGCCCGGTCCCGTCCCGCCGGGGCCAAGGTCCTGCTGGATGGTCAAGAGACGGGATTGACGACGAACGGCGAGCTGACCGGGATCCCCCTTGGCCGGCACCAGGTCAAGCTGGTCAAGGACGATTATCAGGACTGGGAGACGTGGATCGATTCGGCCGATGGGAAGTCCGAATTCGTCCTGGAGGCGAAACTTGTCGGAACAGGGTACGTCTGCGAGGATGTCATCATCGGCTCCCCGGAGGCTCCGGTCCGCTCCCCGACGGCCGTGGCCGTCGACCGGGACGGGAATTACGTCGTCATCGGCTCGGCCGACCGGAAACTCGGCGTGTTCGATGTCGTCCTCAAGACGTTGGCCTGGTGGAATCCCGGTCTCGTGGCCGAAATCGGACTCGTCTCCCCGATGGGAATCGCCGTCGACGGCCGAAACCGCTATCTCCTGACCGATGCCGAAACGCACGCCGTGTTCGTCTTGAACGACCCCGGGAGTCCTCCGACAAGGTGGGGTGAGTTTGGATCGGGGGACGATCAATTCAATACGCCTCTGGGGATCGCCGTCGACTCCGAGGGCCTGATTTACATCGCCGATTCCGGAAACGGCCGGGTCAAGAAGCATGGTCCCGACGGCGCCTTTCTCGCCGCCTTCGCCGTCCCCGGAAATCCTCGAAGCGTCGCCGTCGGGCTCGGCGGGAAGATGTTCGTCATCGTCGGGCGGAAGATCCTGAGACTGTCCCCCGACGGCGGGCTCGAGGCGGCCTTGGAGGGAGAGGCGGAATTCAAGGATCCCCGGGGCTTGTCCGTCGACGCCTCCGGCCTCGTCTTCGTCGCCGACGCCGTTCGGCAATCGATCGTCAAAATGGACGCGAACGGCACCGTCGTCTCGACCTGGGGAGGCGAGGGATTGGGACCGGGACAACTGGCCGGACCCGTCGGGGTGGCCGTCGATGCCCAGGGCCGGGTCGTCGTCGTCGAGCGGGACAACAACCGGATCCAGGTCTTTTCCCCCGGAGGGGGGAGGATCGGGGCGGGTGAGTTCCCGGCCGTCGGGAATCAACCGCGGCCGCCGGCCGTCCGTTTAGACAGGGAGAGGACGCCGACATGAAACGCATCCGTCCGTACGCCGGGGCCGTTGCCGTCATGGCCTTCGTTTCGACGGCCTGCATCATCCCCGTCTATATCGACGACCCGCGTGGATTCCCGCGCCGGCTCCCGGAGATGTTCGAAAAAACCGTTCCTTGGGAGGGCGGCGGAGCGATCGCCGTCGAAAACCCCGTCGGCGACGTCGAGATCTTCGGCTGGGACCGGAGGGAAGTCCGGATTTCGGCCGAATGGGGATGGAGCGGACCCCGGGGAAGCCGTTTCGGGGAACGGACCGGGCCTCCCGAAGTCGAGATCGATGAACATCCCGGCGTTTTGAGGGTCGTTCTTCGGCCCGTCGGCCGGGAGACCGATCCCGTCCGTCCCGTCCGTCTCATTCTTAACGTCCCGAGGGCCGTCGACCTCGAGAGCGTCGTCGTCGGACACGGCCGGGTCAATGTCGGCGACGTCTACGGACGCTCCCGGCTGGCCGTCCAGGCGGGGGAGGTCCGGGTCGAGAACTACTCGGGCTCCCTGGAGGTGATGGTCGAGAGAGGGACGGCCGAGGCCGAAATCCTGGATTTCCGGCCTGAGGACGTCGTCCGTCTCGTCGCCCGGCAGGGATCGGTGACCCTTTACCTCGAAGACGATGCGAATGCCGAAGTCGAGGCCGAGGCGCCGGGCGGGCGGATCGTTTCCGATTTCGACCTCGGTCCGGACAGGGGCGGAGGAAAAACCTCGGCCGAGATCGGCCGGGAGAAGGGCGGGTCCGTCGTCCTCATCTCGGGAACCGGGGACGTCCGGATCCGGAAAGTCCGGGAGGGCTTTTGAGGAGCATCATGGACGAGAAGCAGAAAGTCATCCGGGCCGGAATCGGGGCCGTCATCCTGATCGTCCTCGGGGTCGCGGCCTATTATCTGTTCTTCACGGGAAGAGGGAAGGACGTCCCTGCCGGAAGCGGTCCGTCCCCGGCCGAGAAGCTGGCCGTCGAGGCCGCCGGCCTGAAAGAAGGGGCCGCTCCCTCCCCGATCAAGTCCGAGCTCGACAAGAGCGACGAGGACGTCCGGGCCCTGGCGGCCGAGCTCTCCTCCAACGCCGTCTTCCTGGAATGGCTCAAGACAAAGAACATCATCCGCCGGTTCGCGGCCGCGGTCGACAACATCGCCAACGGCCAGAGCCCGAGACCTCACCTGGATTTTTTCGAGCTTCGGACGCCGTTCAAGGTCGTCGAACGGAACGGCCGGACACAGATCGACCCGGCCTCTTACGACCGCTACAACGTCGTCGCCGATGTCTTCGATTCGCTCAGCGCCGCGGGCTGCGCCCGGCTTTACGAGAGCGCCAAACCCCTCCTCGACGAAGCCTATCGGGACCTCGGCTATCCGACCGGCGATTTTCGCCAAACCCTCCTGCGGGCGATCGTCGTCATTCTCCGGGCGCCCGTCTTCGAGGGGCCGTTCGAGGTCGAAAAGGGGATTGTGACCTATGCCTTGAAGGACAAGCGCCTCGAACAGC
>Ga0194125_10013358_pt1 | contig 10691 bp, 8 predicted proteins | sample TA2KigC250mmetaG_FD_148626 | JGI IMG/M metagenome (GOLD analysis project Ga0194125, IMG submission 148626) | Freshwater microbial communities from Lake Tanganyika, Tanzania - TA2015034 Kigoma Deep Cast 250m | ecosystem: Environmental > Aquatic > Freshwater > Lake | place: Tanzania: Lake... | reverse complement strand
CCAGAAGCTGGAAAAGCTGCTCAAAACCCTTGTCCGGTGTTCTGTAACAGGTGTTACACAACACCGGAAAGGGCGTGCGCGCGTGTTGGTCGTGACAGAAACCGCCTTCTCGATGGACGGCGACCATGCGCCGTTGCGTGAGATCGTAGAACTAAAGGACCGCTACGGCGCGTGGCTGATGATTGACGAGGCCCACGCCACGGGGCTTTACGGCTCGCGGCGGCGCGGCTTGGCCGAGGAACTCGGCGTCGAGGATCGCGTGGACGTAACCCTCGGCACGCTGAGCAAGGCGCTCGGTTGCGCGGGCGGGTTCGTGTGCGGCTCGCGCGTTTTGGTTGACCTGCTGGTCAACTGCGCCCGCAGCCTCATCTACTCGACCGCACTGCCGCCAGCCATCGTTGCCGCAGCGAGCGCGGCTGTGGAGTTTGTGATGAGCGACACGGGCCGGCAACGATGCGAACTGCTGTGGCGGAGGGTGAACGAATTGAGACAAGGACTATGCAAGGCGGGGCTTGCGAACGTAACACCGCCTGGGAGCGCGGGCGTCTCGCCCGCCGGGGTTGCGTCAGCGATGGGGCGCGCTACAACAAAGGCGGGCGAGACGCCCGCGCTCCCAGGAGCTTCGCATGGCGCGATTGTCCCGCTTGTGCTGGGCGACGAGACGCGAGCCGTGGACTACTCGCGGCGGCTTTTCGAGCGCGGCTTTTTCGTCCCCGCCATCCGTTACCCGACCGTCGCCCGTGGCTCGGCGCGTCTCCGCCTGACCGTGACGGCGGCGCATACGAGCGAGCAAATCAAAGCTTTGATCGAGGTGCTGCCCAAGTTGAGCCGCTGAGATTACGCATTACGTTTCACGTTTCACGTTTTACGTTTCACGCTTTACGCTCTGCCCCATGAACTCGCTGGCCGACAAAGACCATCGCCACCTTTGGCATCCGTTCACGCAAATGCGGGACTGGATGGCGGAGGAGCCGGTCATCATTGAGAGCGGGCAAGGGGCGCGGCTGCGCGACACGCATGGGCGCGAATATCTGGACGCCAACGCCTCCATCTGGACCAACATCCACGGCCACAACCACCCGCACATCAATGCGGCGATTCGCGCGCAATTGGACCGCATCGCGCATAGTTCGTTTCTCGGCCTGTCGAATGTGCCTGCGATTGAATTGGCGGAGAAACTTGTCGGCATCGCGCCGGGGGCGAGCGCTGTAGCGGCGGTCTATGACCGCCGGAATTCGTCAAGAGCGGAACGGCCGGCGGTCACAGACCGCCGCTACAGTCCCCTCACCCGCGTCTTCTATAGCGACGACGGCTCCACGGCCGTGGAAGTCGCAATCAAGATGGCGCTGCACTACTGGATCCATTGCGGCCAGCCGCAGCGGCGGCGGTTCGTGGCATTTGCTGATGCCTACCACGGCGATACCATCGGTGCCGTGAGCCTCGGCGGCATTGATCTGTTTCACGCGACCTACAAGCCGCTGCTGTTCGAAGTCGAGCACGTCGCAGACGCGGCGGGACTGAAGTTGGTCTTGGAAATACACGGCGAAGAAGTGGCAGCGGTGGCCATCGAGCCGTTGATCCAAGGCGCTGCAGGCATGAAACCGTGGCCGCGCGGGTTGCTGGCGGAGGTGCGGCGGCTTTGCGACGAACACGGCGCGGTGCTGATCGCTGACGAGGTGATGACGGGGTTTGGGCGGACAGGGACAATGTTTGCGTGCGAGCAGGAGAACGTGAGGCCGGATTTTCTGTGTCTCGCGAAAGGGCTGACGGGCGGCTACATGCCGCTGGCGGCGACGCTGACGACGGAGCGCGTGTTCGAGGCGTTCCTCGGCGACTATGCTGAGCGCAAGACGTTCTTCCACGGCCATAGCTACACGGGCAATCAACTCGGCTGCGCGGCGGCGTTGGCGAGTCTGGAGGTTTTCGAGAAAGAACGGACGCTGGTGAAGCTGCAGTCGAAGATTACGTTGCTGAGAGAAGAGATGGAAAAGTTCCGCGCGCTGAAGCCGGTCGTTGACGCGCGCCAATGCGGCTTCATCGCCGGCGTCGAGGTCGGGCCGTTTCCGTGGGAGGCGAAGGCGGGCATCCGGGCGTGCCAGCGGGCGCGCGAACTGGGCGTGCTGACGCGGCCGATCGGCAACGTGATTGTCATCATGCCGCCGCTGTGCGTGACGGAAGATGAATTGCGACAGATTTGCGGTGTGTTGCGAAAGGCGATTCAGGAGGTGCTGCAATGAGCGCAGGAATGTGGGAGGGGCCTCAGCGCCCCGACGTTTGTGGTGAGAGAATGAGGACTCGTGAAATCAAAGCGCGGAAGGTCGGGGCGCTGAGGCCCCTCCCACATTCCATGCCTCTCTTCGTCACTGGCACCGATACCGGCGTCGGCAAGACGTTCGTGACGGCGGCGCTGGTGCGCGAGTTGCGGCGGACGGGCGTCCACGCTGGCGCCGTGAAACCGTTTGCGACGGGCAGTCGCGAGGATGCGCGGGTGTTGCGCGCGGCGATGGACGGCGAGTTGACGCTGGAGGAGATCAATCCTGTGTTCTTCCGCCGGCCGCTGGCGCCGGCGGTGGCGGCGCGGTTGGAAGGCAGGCGCGTGCCGTTGCGGGTGCGTGAGGCAAGCGGCAAGCGGGAAGCGGGAAGAGGGAAGAGGAAAGAGGAAAGAGGGATTCCCCTGCCGATAAAGCGGTTTGACATTCTGTTGGTCGAAGGGATTGGCGGCTGGCTGGTGCCGTTGACGCCGAAGGTCAGCGTCGCGGACTGGGTGGTGCAGCGGGGCTGGCCGATCATCATCGTGGCGCGGGCCGGGCTGGGGACGATCAACCACACGCTGCTGACGGTGGAGACTGCGCGGCTGCGCGGTGTGCCGGTGGCCGCGATCTTCCTGAATGATGTGCGCGCCGAGGCGCGAACGCTGGCCGGTCGCACGAACGCGCAAGTCCTGCGACGGTTGACGCGTCTGCCGGTGTTTGTCTCGATCCAGAAGCTGGCGCGGTTTGTGGCGGGAGGCTGTGGATGGAAATGAAGACGTTCACGGGAGAAATCACGCGCCAGACCCAGGGCGACAGTGATGTGGTGAACATCACGGATGACGTGCAGGCGCTGGTTCGCAAGAGCGGCATTCGCGCGGGGCAACTCACGGCGATGGTGGTCGGCTCGACGGCGGCGCTGACGACGTTGGAGTTCGAGCCGGGGCTGGCGAACCATGATGTGGCTGCGATGATGGAGCGCATTGCGCCGGAGGACGGTCGTTACGTTCATGAGGCCACTTGGGGCGATGACAACGGCCACAGCCATTTGCGCGCGGCGTTGATGGGGCCGTCGCTGGCGTTGCCGGTTGTGGACGGGCAGGTGCCGCTCGGCACATGGCAACAGGTGGTGTTGGTGGATTTCGACACCCGCCCGCGCCAACGGCGGGTCGTGGTGAGCATCGTCGGCAAGTAGCCGAGGGAGCAAAAGAAGTGGTTTGCCGAGGCTCCGGGTGGCGAATCCCCCCTCTTCGCTGCAACGCTGCTGAGCCAATCGCCGCGCCAAGGACGCGAAGGTTGCTGCCAATATGAAGGAAGGCTGAAGAAGGCGTTTGCGATCGCTGCGCACACTTTACAAAGTGTGCGTAACTCTGCCGCCCCGCTACCAGACCTTTCGGCGCACTTGCCGCGTGCTGGCCAAATGAACCCGCCTGTGGATGTTCGGTGTGCTCTTGAAAGAGTCCAACCAGACTGTCTCGGCCGTCGCGAGCCGGCGGGGGATCCCGTGCCCTTCGCAGCAAAGCTTCTTGGCCAGTCGCTTCAAGGGCATACCGTCCGTCGCTACCGACACGGCAAGGCGGAAAATAATGCTTGCGCCGGACGCGCACACTTTACAAAGTGTGCGCATGACTGCCCCTCCATCCCGCCGCCAGAGCCTTTGGCGCACCTGCCGCGTGCTGGCCAATCGAAACCGCTTGCGAATGTTTGGCCTGCTTTTGAAGGAACCCGACCAGACGGTCTCGAAGGTCGCAAGCCGCTTGGGACTGCCCCTGTCCGTGACCAGTCAGTATCTGCGAGCCTTGGAAGCGCGTGGATTTCTCACGGTGCGACGGGAGGGGCGCTGGGTGTATTATCGTCCGGCCTCCGCGCAAGCGGCGGGGTCGGCCGAGCCGCTGATGGAGGCGCTGCGGCAGGTTTTCCAACGGACGGCCAACCCGGTGGATCAGGTTTTCAAATTGGCCACGGCGTTCACCCATCAACGGCGGATCGAGGTTCTCCGCGCTCTCAGTGCCGGTGCCAGGACGTTGGTTGAACTCCGTGCCGGGACGGGGATTTCGCGCGACGCTCTGGGTCGTCACGTGGCGAAGCTGAAAGCGCGGGGCTTTGTGGCGACCGAGGGTGAGAGCGTTGCGGCGGTAAAGCACGGGGATGGTTTGGGGCGCGCGCTGGCGCAGATGGCAGGCGGATGACGCCGCGGGGAATCTGCGCACACTTTACAAAGTGTGCGCAGGCTGCAGCGCACCCACCATCACCCGCTGCTTGCTTGCCGTCCCACCGGAGGCGCACGGCAGGCAGCGCGCGTGATGCGATCTATGAATGATTCCAGACACGTTGACAGACAGAGCAGCAGGGCAGAGTCCTAGAGCCTGCGCGGCTCGCCCTACCTCGGAAATGCCAACGCAACGTGGTTTGTGCCGACTCTCATTCGCGATGGATAGAAGGACCGACGGGGAAACACCAAGCCTCTGCCATGCGCAACGGCCTGCCCGGCTGCGTCCCGCGATACGAGTGAGACAGGCTCCGAATGCCCGGATTGACTGGACGCGCTCTGGGTTCCTACTTCGCCCGCACGTCGTAGCAGTAGAGGTTGGTGTCGTAGCGCAGATACAGCCGCCCGCCGATGACGACCGGATGCGCCCAGCTCGGCCCGCTGCCGGCGACCTGGACGCGGCCTTTGATTTCCAGACCCTCCGGCGAGCAGGTCGCGAGCGCGGCGCGGCCGCCGTTTTCGCCGAAGAGGTAAAGCATGCCGTCGGCCCAGCAGAGCGAACCTTTGCCGACGGCCGACTCGGACCATTTCTTCTCGCCGCTCTTCAGGTCGAGGCAGGTCCAGCCGTTGCTGTGATTGCCATAGACGTAACCGCCCTCGATGACGTAGCCGCCGTGATGGCAGACCATCTCCTGCGTCGTCCACGCCTCCTCGGCTTTGCCGCCGGGCGCGAGTTTCATGCAGATGCCGCCTTTGCCGTAACCGTTGGCCCAGAACACATAGCCGTCGCTGTAGGCGGGCGTGGGACAGTTGGCGGTGTTTCTGGCGGAGAACGGGTTCTGCCACAACAGTTCGCCTGTGGTGGCGTTGACGCACACCAGCCCCTCGCGCGTGCCGGTGACGATCATCGGGACGTTGCCGAACGTGAACGGCAGGCACGAACCGTATTCCGGTCCGGCGCTGAAGCCTTTGCTGCTCCAGACTTTCTGGCCGCTGTTTTTGTCGAACGCCACAATGCAGCCCTGCCCGCCCGGTTTGAAGATGGCCAGCTTGCCGTAAATCAGCACCGACTCCGCGTATCCCCAACCGCCGGGACTGCCGCCCAGTGCAGTCGCCCGATGCGTCCACTTGCGCGTGCCGCCCTTGGCGTCGTAGCAACCGAACAAACCGTCACCCGCCAGTAGGTAGATGTTCGCGCCGTCCACCGTCGGCGAACTGCGCGCGCCGGGAACGTTCTTGCAGATGCCGCCCGCGTCCACCTTCCACTTCTGTTTGCCGTCCATGTCGAGCGCGAACAACGACAAACTGCCGCCCTCCTCGCCGCTGATGTAGATCGCGCCACCGCTGATGGTCGGGCTGGAAAAACCTTTGCCGATGCTTTCGATCTTCCAAAGAAGTTTCGGCCCGTCGGCCGGCCATTCCTTGAGCAAGCCCTTGTCCGGCGACTTGCCGTCATGGTTTGGCCCGCGGAAACACGGCCACTCAGCGGCAGATGCCGTGGTCGTCGCAGCCGGTGGCGTCGCCGCAGGCACCGCCGGGGGCGTGACGGCCGGGCGCACGGTCAGCGCGGGCGCAGCGGGCGGCTGGTAACCCGAAAGCTTGCTGTAGGTTTGGAACAAGCGTGGATTGACCGTCGGCAGCCGGCGCAAATCCACCTGCGACCAGGAATACTTCGCCGCGCCGTAGGGCAACGTGATCTCAAACCCCTGCGCCGTGACGTTGGCAATATCGCCGTTGACCACGCTGCCGTTGACCAACGGCACCGGCTCGGCCAAGGCGGCCGGCACGGCGGGCGCGAGGACTACTGCGGCCAGCACAAGCGAGTGAATCATGCCGCGGGAGGCGGTTGGGTTAAAAAAGATGTTGGCCAGGATTTTCATAGGCGGTCTTCGGCGCGGTTGTTGTTCACGTTGGCGGTTCATGTTGGTCACGTCGGCCAAACGACTGCCCGCAGTCTAGCACACGCAATGATGCTATCAACAATGCAGTAGGACAGCCAGAATGCGCGAGTGTCAGTCGCAGACAATTTCCTTGAAAGCGGCGGGCGCATTCGATTCACTTCCGGCCCCGTGACTTCGGAAAAACAAACCCCGCAGCTTGACGTGCCGTATCTGGCGCAACTGGCCCGGTTGTCGCTGACGCCGGAGCAGGTGGCGAAGTTTGGCGGCCAGCTCCAGCAGATCGTTGCCTACGTCGAGAAGCTGAAGGAAGTCAACGTCGAGGGCATCGAGCCGACCGCCCACGCGACGCCGATCACCAACGTCTTCCGCCCCGACGAGCCGCGCCCCTGCGGCGACCCCGCGCCCTTCCTGAAGAACGCCCCGCAGCAAGCCAACAACCTTTTCATCGTCCCTAAAATCGTCGAGTAAGCGCCCTCACTCATCACTCATCACTCATCACTCTCCCGTGCCCCTCACCGACCAACCCATCCACGAGCTACTGCCGCGGCTGACGACGAAGGAAATCGCCGCGGCGGATCTCGCGCGCGACGTGGCGGCGCGGATCGAGGCGGTGGACGGGCGGATTCATGCGTTCCTCGAATGGGACCGCGACGAACTGTTCGCGGCGGCGCGGGCCGTGGACGAGCGGCGTGCGCGCGGCGAGGCGCTGGGGTCGCTGGCGGGCGTGCCGGTCGGCATCAAGGACGTCATCAACGTCAAGGGCCACACCTGCCGGTGCGGGTCGAAGATCTTGCAGGGCTACATCGCGCCGTATGACGCGACGGTGATCGCCAAGCTGCGCGCGGCGGGCGCGATTCCGTTCGGGCGGCTGAACATGGACGAGTTTGCGATGGGCAGTTCGACGGAGAACTCCGCGTTCGGCGTCACGCGCAACCCGTGGGACCTCGAACGCATCCCCGGCGGCTCCAGTGGCGGCAGCGCCGCAGCGGTCGCGGCGGGCGAGGTGCAACTGACGCTCGGCAGCGACACGGGCGGCAGCATCCGCCAGCCGGCGGCCGTTTGCGGCGTGGTGGGGTTGAAGCCGACCTACGGGCGCGTGTCGCGCTTCGGGCTGGTGGCGTTCGCGTCGTCGCTCGACCAGATCGGGCCGTTTGCAAAGGACGTGACCGACGCGGCGCTGTTGCTTGGCGTCATGGCGGGGCACGACCCGAATGACTCGACCAGCCTGCCCGAACCAGTGCCGAACTACGCGCGGGGGCTGACCGGCGACGTGCGCGGCTTGCGGCTCGGTCTGCCAAAGGAGTATTTCATCGAGGGCATGGACAAGAAGGTCGAGGCGGCCGTGCGCGCGGCGGTCAAGACGCTCGCCTCGCTCGGCGCGGAGATTGTGGAGATTTCGCTGCCACACACGGCGTATGCGCTGGCGGTCTATTACATCATCGCCACCGCCGAAGCGTCGGCCAACCTCGCGCGCTTTGACGGCGTGCGCTACGGCTTCCGGGCGAAGGACGCGAAGGACCCGATTGACATGTATGGCCGCACCCGCGGCGCGGGCTTCGGGCCGGAGGTGACGCGGCGTATCATCCTCGGCACCTACGTGCTCTCCAGCGGCTACTACGACGCCTACTACCTGCGCGCGCAGAAGGTGCGGACGCTGATCCGGCGCGACTTCACCGAGGCGTTCCAGAAGTGCGACGCGATTCTCACGCCGACGTCGCCGGTGCCGGCGTTCAAGATCGGCGAGCGCACGGACGATCCGCTGACGATGTATCTGAGCGACATTTTTACCGTGAGCACCAACATCGCCGGCATCTGCGGCATCAGCGTGCCGTGCGGTTTCGCGTCGCAGCCGAGACTGCCGATCGGTCTGCAGATTCTCGGCAAGCCGTTCGGAGAGGAGACGATTTTGAGAGTGGCGCACGCGTATGAGCAGGCGACGGCGTGGCGGAAGGAAAAGCCGCCGGTTTGAGATGAAACCGTATTCCGTATTGCGTATTGCGTAAGCTGACGGCACCAAGAGGACGATACGCAATACGGAATTCACGTTTCACGAACCATGGACTACGAACTTTGCATCGGGCTTGAGACGCACGTGCAGGTGAAGACCCGCGCGAAGGTGTTCTGCGCCTGTCCGACGGAGTTTGGGGCGGAGCCGAACACCAACGTCTGCCCCGTGTGCCTCGGCTATCCGGGCAGCCTGCCGGTGATCAACGAGGAGGCGATTCGCAAGACGGTGCTGGCGGGGTTGCTCGTGGGCGCGAAGATCGCGCGCTATTCGAAGTTCGACCGGAAGAACTACTTCTACCCGGACATGCCGAAGAACTACCAGATTTCGCAATACGACCTGCCGCTGGTCATCGGCGGCGAGGTCGAGTTCGACTACGGCGTGGTGGACAAGAAGCGCGCGGGCGAGACGAAGGTCGTGCGGCTCACGCGCATCCATCTGGAGGAGGATGTCGGCAAGAACTTCCACTTCGAGCGCACCAGCGGCGTGGATTTCAACCGCGCCGGCACGCCGTTGATGGAGATCGTCAGCGAGCCGGAGATGTCGTCGCCGGACGAGGCGTTCGCCTACCTGACGGCGCTGAAGGAAATCCTGATTTACGGCGGCATCAGCGACTGCGACATGGAGAAGGGGCAGGTCCGCTGCGACGTGAACGTCTCGGTGCGACCGCGCGGCCAGACGACGCTCGGCCAGAAGGTGGAGATCAAGAACATGAACACCTTCTCCGGCGTGCGGCGGGCGTTGGAGTATGAGGCCCGGCGCCAGATCGAGACGCTCAAGCGCGGCGGGGCGCTCGTGCAGGAAACGCGCCGATGGGACGACGTGGCCGGCATTACCGAGAGCATGCGCGTGAAAGAGCACGCGCACGACTATCGCTATTTCCCGGAACCGGACCTGCTGCCGGTGGCGTTGAGCGAGACCTGGCTGGCGGAGGTGGAGAAGCTGGTGCCGGAGTTGCCGAGCGCGAAACGCAAACGGCTGGAGTCACACTACGGCATTTCAGCCTACGACGCGCGGGTGCTGTCTGGCGACCGCGCGCTGGCGGACTTCTTCGAGTCGGCGGCGCGGCAATCCAAGAACCCGAAGTCGGTGGCCAACTGGGTCATCAACGATCTGTTGCGTGATCTGGCCGAGGCGAACCTGATCATCGCGCAGTCGCCGGTGACGGCGGCGCACATCGTCGAGTTGGTGGAACTGGTTGACAGCGGCAGGATTTCATCGAAAATCGCCAAGGATGTTTTCGTGGACATGTTCAAGTCCGGCAAAGCTCCGGGGGCGATCGTCTCGGAGAAAGGTCTGGCGCAGGTCAGCGACACCGGTGCCATCGAGAAACTCTGCGACGACGTGATCGCGGCCAACCCGAGGATGGTGGCGGATTTCAAGGCCGGCAAGGAGGCAGCGCTCAACGCCCTGACCGGCCAGGTGATGAAGTTGTCAAAAGGAAAGGCCAATCCGCAGGCGGTTCGCGATAGACTGCGGGCCAAACTGACGGCGTGAGTGCGTGATTGAAAAGCCGGCGGGCGGCGGGTATTGTGGGTTTGCCGTCCGGGCAAAAAATAGAGTTTTAGTTGTGGCAGCAAATGACCAATACGTGGTGGAAGTCCTCCGCGACCTGGGCCTGGTGAGCCAGGAACAGATCGAGGAGGCGCGGGCTTTGTCGGCGAGCGACGCCAAGTCGAAGGGCGTGGTGGAGGCGCTGATCAAGCTCAAGCACGTGGACGAGCAGGGCGTGACCAAGGCGCTGGCCAACCAGTTCGGCATGGACGTCATCCCGCTGGCCAGCCATCGCATTCCTGACGACGTCATCCAGTCGGTGCCGCCGCACATCGCGCGGCGTTACAAGATCGTGCCGGTCTTCAAGCACGACAACACCATCACGGTGGCGCTGTCCAACCCGATGGACGTGGACACCCTCGACAGCCTGCGCTACATCCTCAAGTGCAACGTCGAGGGCATGGTCGCCACCGAGACGGAGATTGACAAGGCGCTGACGCAATACTACGGCCAGGCCGAGGACGCGATCTCGCAGATGATGGGCGCGATCGGCACCGAGGTCAGCGACCAGGACATCATGTTGCGCGGCGGCGAGGAGGGAGGGGTCGCCGATGAAGGTGACGCGCCGATCATCAAGCTGGTGACGGCCATGATCGTGCAGGCGGTCAAGATGCGGGCGAGCGACATTCACGTCGAGCCGCTGGAAAAACGGCTGCGGGTGCGTTACCGGATTGACGGTTACCTGCATGAGATCGAGAATCCGCCGAAACGGTTGCAGGCTTCGATCATCTCGCGGCTGAAGATCATGTCGAACATGTCCATCGCGGAGAAGC
>Ga0194125_10013351_pt1 | contig 10695 bp, 8 predicted proteins | sample TA2KigC250mmetaG_FD_148626 | JGI IMG/M metagenome (GOLD analysis project Ga0194125, IMG submission 148626) | Freshwater microbial communities from Lake Tanganyika, Tanzania - TA2015034 Kigoma Deep Cast 250m | ecosystem: Environmental > Aquatic > Freshwater > Lake | place: Tanzania: Lake... | reverse complement strand
CTGCTGGCGTAGAGTGACAACGTCCATACCCGCCCGTGGCTCCACCGGATGGATGACATCAACACCGATCTCTACAAATGCATCCAGCACGGCCCGGATATCGCCGTCGGAGTGAAAGAAGACGCGAGCCGCCCCGGCCTCTTTGAAGGCCTTGACCATCCGCGCCATGTGCGGCAGGAACAGTTTCTGATAAGAACGCGGGGAAATGAACGTGCCGCGATTATGGGCGATGTCATCGGCGATAAGAAAACCGACTTCATAGAGATTGCCCCGCTTGAGTTCTTCCAGCCCAATGACGATCCGGTGATCCACCACTCGCCCGACCAGTTCGTACACAAAGTCCGGGTCTGAGGCGATGTCAATCAGGAATTGCTCTTCTCCACGTAGCCACCAGCAGCGCAGAAAGGGACCGCCGACCCTGGGTATCATGCAGGGGCCTCCGCCCGGCCTTGCCCGCTCCTGGATGAGCCGCGCCACGAACGCCTCATACCGCCGATCATCGTAGGGCGACTCAAACTCCAGTTTATCCAGGTCGCCTTTGTCGGCCAAGGCGACTTCCAGTGTTTGGTCTTTGGTTCCATCATTGAGGGAGCGGAGCAGCCTTCCCCAGCCGTCGCGCACAATACGATAGTTGCCTTCTTGTCGGATAACCTGCGCCCGGCTGGGGAAGAATGTATCATCGGCACGGACGATGATCAGGTCAACCCCATAGTACGCGCTCATTTCCGGATCGTAGACGTTGTCAAAGGGCAGGATGTCCTGGCGCGGGGGCAGCCCCTGTCGTTGCCGCCAGCGCTCAACGGTTATCCCCCAGTAGTGGTCACAGAGCGGCACGTAATCTGTGCTCTGGAAGCATAATGCGGTAATTACGCGCTCGGTGCTGGTCATCATCTCCCATAGCGGCGATCATGGCCTTCGGGACTTGCTCGGCTGCGGTCCCGGCGGCGAGTTCTGCTTGAATCAGGCCCGCACGGTTTTGGCGTTCCCCATGACGACTGCTTCACGGATTTCTTGGAGTCCCATTCCTTGGTGCTCCTTTGCTGCGAAAGCATTTGAACGTCAGGACCACATTGTCTGGTAGTCAACGCCTTCCTCATCGGGTTGACCCCTTGCCGACGGACGCCGTCGAAGAGATGATGCGGTTGAGAAACGCCTTGCTTTCAGAGAGAACCTGCCTGGGCTCACTGCTATAGCCCCAGGCGAAGGCTTCATACTCCACGGAGATGTAGCCGGCGTAGCCAGTGGCCACCATGGCAGCGATGAGACCGTCAAAGTCTATGTCACCCATCCCAAGTGGAGGGAACTCAAAATCCTCAGGATTGCCTCTGGCGTCCTTGGCGTGCACATGTACGACCCGATGGCTCAGCGCCCGGTACGCGTCAAGCACAGAATCCCCTCTGACGTGGTAGTGTGCCGGGTCAAACAAGACTCCCAACGCCTCCAACCCACTGTAGCTCAGCAGCTTCTGCATACGGCTCAGGTTGTGTACAAGGGAACCAGGGAAACTACCTGCTTCCACTGCTAGCGTCACCCCAAGGTGATTCGCGTCGGCCACCAGCTCCTGCAGCGCAGCTACAAGCCATTCCCAGTATTGGCTCTCGCGACAGTAAAACTGTTTTCGCCCACCTCCTACGACCACGTACTTGGTTCCCAGATCCGAGGCCAGTCTCAGCGCCCCTTTCACGAAACATAGATTTGCCTGCCTCGTCTCGGGCACGGCGTGGATCAGGTTGGTGTGGGCGTTCAAGGCAGCGATGGCCACACCGGCCTGCTCCGCGCATCTACGGACGTGCCTCCTGGTATTCGCATCCGCTTGCGAGTTCATGTGCGGCGGGGGGGTTGGCAGGAAGGGAGGCGACACCTCGAGACTGATGTCTATGGCCTGGTAGCCGAGTTCTGCCAGCAGGCCGATCGCCTGCTCCACGCCCAGGCTATCCAAACTTAAGAATCCTGAATTGCAACTCAGACCCTTCATCGGCAGGATCCCTCCTGCAATATCGTCTTAACTAACCTATTCGAGCGCTTGTTAGCCCGGACGAGTGGGGTTGACTGTTTGGTGTCGCGGCTTTCCATCTGTTCCGCGGTGTATCCTAGTAAGATGGATATCTTCCTCGCCTTATCAACGACCAGCGCGCCAAATTCGGCCATAAGTCCGCACGATAGAACCTCCTGGGGACCAGAAATCCCGATAGATGCTATTGGACGGCCGAATTGATCAAGGATGGGCGCTGCCACACAGCGGATCCGTGGATGGAATTCCCTATCGTCAATGTAGTAGCCTTTGGCCCGGCTTTCCAGCAAGTGCTCTTTAAGCGTCCCAATGGATGTGATGGTTTGTGGCGTCAGGGATTTCAACTCAGCTCTAGAGAGCCACACATCCAGCTCTGGCTCTGGCAACGCACCAAGATAGGCCTTGCCAATAGCTGAGCAGTAGAGGGGACGTCTAGTGCCAGGAGGATTGTTCACAGTCAGTTCCCCGTCACCGAAAACGCGTAGCAGGTAGACCATCTCGTTGCCGCTGGGGATGCATAGGTTCGCCGCTAAGCCGGTCGCGGCGCGCAGCTCTTCTAGATACGACTTCGCGATAGTTAGCCAGTTCTGCTCCTGGCGGCTGGTCAGTTCGCCTGTAAGCGCAAGAAGGTGACTCAGGTTGATCCGATAGCTGCCGGTGGTGTCACCACGTTCCACATATCCCCTTTGCATCAACGTGCGGAGAATGCGATGCACGACAGAGCGGTCGACGCCAATGGCCCGGGCGAGCGCGGTTGGGCCTTGCTCGCTCTTGACCAGGAGCTCCAGAATCTGCAGACCACGATCCAAAGTTTGAACGGTATTCGCCCCGCTGTGGTGAGTCATCCCTCCCCCTCCCCTAATGTATACCGATTATGTGATACATCTCATCTGCCCAATGTTCATGGCATCGAGTGCTCCTAGCCCTTGACCCCTCCAGCCCCAAGCCCAGCTACGAGATATCTCTGTACGAAGAGCGTCAAAACGAGCACCGGCAGTGTGATGACCAGAGCAGCCGCTGCCAGCGGACCCCAGTTCACGCTTTCAAAGCTCAGCATGTTGAAGGCGGCTACTGGGAGCGTGCGCGTATATGGTCCCGCCAACACCACAGAGAACATAAAGTTATTCCAGGAGAATATAAATGCCAAGATCCCTGACACCGCTAGGCCCGGGAGCGTCAAGGGCAAGGCTATCCTGAAAAAAGAGCCAAAGGGACCGCAACCGTCAACGAGCGCAGCCTCTTCCAGTTCGGGATGTACGTCTTCAAAGAAGCTAATCAGAATCCAGACCACGACTGGCATCCCCACTACTGTGTGCGTAAGGATGAGCGCTAGGTGCGAACCGGACAGGCCAAAGGTTCGTACCATAATGAACCAGGGTATTAGATAGCTCATCCCTGGCACTAGCCTGGCAACCAGGATTAGTAGAGATATCCTGTGGTGTTTCCACTTGGCGATACCGTAGGCAGCAGGTGCTCCAAACAGCAGTGACAAAGCGGTGGATCCAGTAGCGACTATGATGCTATTTATCGTGTATCGCAGGAATGGGTTCTGGCGAAATACTTGTACGTAATTTTCGAGTTCGAACCGCCGCGGTAGGAAGACCGGCGGGTACGCGGTGTTGTCCAATTGGTTCTTGAGCGACAGGGAGACCATCCAGAAGAATATGAAAAGGGTAGGCGCCATCAGGACCAGAACCAGAGCCCCAAATGTCACCTTTCCGGCCAGTTTGCGAAGCAGAACTGCCTTCTGCGACTGGCCTCGGCCCGCCTGAACTACTAATCTTGCGCTATCTAGTAGTACTGCCATGCTGTGCTCCTTCTCAGTCGGATTAGCAATAGACTTGCTCCCACCAACAGTATGAAGAACAGCACCACCACAGCCGAGGAGTAGCCGATCCGATAGTAGGCAAACGCATGCAAATACAGGTACAGGTTAATGGTCTCAGATGCCCTTGCTGGTCCGCCCTCCGTCAGGATGTAGATGGTATCGAAGGCCTTAAGCGCATCGATGGAACGCAGCAGCATTGCGACCATGATGTGTGGCCAGAGAAGAGGAAGCGTTACATAGCGGAACTTTTGGATCGCATGCGCGCCGTCGACTGTGGCCGCCTCGAAGATATCCACAGGTAAGGCCGCCAACCCACCGAGTATGATGAGCATCACAAAGGGGGTATTGTGCCACGTCTCGACCATCACGAGTGTGGGAATAACGGTCGAACCGGAGTATACCCAGAGACTGGGCGGCAAGCCCACGAGGCTCAGCAAGTAGTTTAGGACGCCTAACGTGGGATGGAACATCATCTGCCATATGAGCGCGAGCGCGACCGGCGTGGCCATCCAAGGCAAGATGAAGACCGTCCTGAGCACACCTCGCCCGCGGAACTGTTGTGCGAAGACCAGTGCGCCCACCAGTCCAAGGAGTGTTGGCACTACCACGGCGAGTACCGCATAATACAGTGTCCGGAGGACCGCCTCCCGGAACCTTGTCATTGATACCGCTTCGACATAGTTCCCAAGCCCTGTGAACTGTGGCAGCCGGCCGACATCCCAATCTTGAAGGCTCATATGGAGCGTGTAGATCAAGGGGAAGCCAATCAGCGCGAACATGACGAGAACGGGCGGGATAACGAAGAATAGGTGGGCATGGCGTTCTGCCAGGCCGCCCAGAGCCCGTATGTTGGACCATTTGAGCTTGCCGATCGCTGTCATGCCGACCTCCTACTCAATAGGTCTCTCCAGGACCGCTTACCCTCGGTCTCAGTCTTACACACCAGTGATAGGCGTCCGCCCGCGATCGCGGGCGGACGCCTGCACAACTCCATCGCTACATCTGTCAGGGCAGGTTGTCTTGGGCTAGCCAGATCGTAAGCCCGCCGCGAGATCGCTTGAGCCGATTTCAGGCCGCGCTAGCTCGCCGTCCACCTGGCTGGTGACTTTTGGCGGGTGACCTCTAGCAAAAACCCTGGGGTCACCTGCCAAGATGGCAATATCCACAGGGTCCGAATATCGGCCCACGCCGCAGCTAGCCTCTTACTGCTCCGACTTGGCATAGATAGGCTCGATCTCAGCTTGGGCCGCCTTGAGCAAAGTCGGAATATCACCACCCTCGATGGACTTGGTCATAGCGGCGCTGAAGATGTTACTGTACTCAGAGACTGGGATGATCGGAGGCCACATGGTAGTGCCCTTACTGAACTGAACCGCGTCGAGCCAGTCCTGCCCCATCCTGCCCTGAGTCAGGAACTCGGGATCTTTGTACGCGGAGAATCTGGGTACCGGTGCCCCCTGTATCAGGAATCTCACGTGGTTCTTCTTGTTGGTCGCCCACTGACAGAACAAGAAGGCAGCCTCCTTCTTCTTGCTGAAGGGGCTAATGCACATAGCGGGCCCAGAGACCGGGAGGAACTGCCCACCTGCCCCGGCGGGGGTCGGCGAGTAACCGACCTTGCCCACGATCGTTGAGGTCTTCGGATCCTCTGCCGTCGCCACAAGGTCTGCGCCGTCTATCCACATCGCCGCCTTTCCCTGCAGAAAGAGCGAGCTGCATTCCATCCAGTCGTACCCGGTCACGCCAGGAGGGCCGTAATTGCGAAGCAGCCGAGCATAGAGTTCCACGGCCTTGATTGCCTCAGGACTGGTCAGCGTCAGCTTGCGGTCTTTGTCAAGCCAGGTCCCACCCATGTTCTGGAATATGGCGCCCCAGATCACCGTACTGGCACCCTTGCCACGGAGAACAATTCCATATCTGTTGGGTGGATCATGCAGCGCCTTGGCCGCGTTCTCCATTTCCTCTAGGGTCTTCGGGAACTTGAGCCCCTTCGCCTCCAGCAAGTCCTTTCGGCACGCGTAAATCATGCTCGGCAGAATGGTATTGAGCCCATAGAGCTTCCCGTCAACGCCAGTCCACAGCTTCCGACCCGCTGGGTTGATATCCTCGGGGTCCCAGCTCGGGTCTGCAAGGGTTGGGTCCTTCAAGTAGTCGTCAAGTGGCTGCATCCAGCCCATTTTGCTGAACCGGCGCATCTCGGGGCCATATGCAGCTTCCCAGACGTCCATTTGGGTATCCTTGGCGGTCATCCTGATGACATTCTGTTCGCGAATCTGCGCCTCCGGCACCACCTCATACTCTACTTTGATGCCGGTCCAGTCCTCAAACTCGCGCATGTTTTGCACGAGGACATCCGCACGGGGTACCTTAGAGATGGCGAAGAAAATAGTCTCACCTTTGTATTTCTTGGGGTCGAACTGAGGCTTCAGGGGTGCTATAGGTGTAGGAGCCGGAGCCGCCGTCGGCGTGGCAGCCGGACCACAACCTGCCAGGTATGCACCTGCTGTCCCGGCGGCCAAGAGTGTCAGAAACTCTCGGCGGGTAATATAGCGCGCTACCATTTCGCTTTCCTCCTTTCTAGGGGTCTGCTATCCTATTGCCTAAACACGAAACCACGTCCACTTGCCAGATTCGTTCCTAGGCCTCACCTCCTCCTTACTTGAGCCTGTCAAAGAATAACTTCCGAGTTTTTCTGCGGATTTCCTGGGGGAAAAGGAAACCTTAGACATTGATAGCCTCTAGGCACATGACACATGGTCTCTCGGAAGTTCTAGCAGGCTCATCCCCCCTTCGCACTAGCCGCCGACCTGCGGTTTTTGGCGATCTACCCGTACCTTGGGTAGAATCGAAGGTATCCCCACACACTCCAAGCTCGGCCCGTGAAGGAAGCTCTGCCCTGTAGTATGCCTTGTTTGCGCGTACGGCTAATACCCAGCGGTGGCACTTCCTTGCTGGGGATGGGCCCCGCGACATGTCCACTATCGTCTTCTGCACTATAATTATACTATACGGGTATGTAGCACCCATGCTACTACCGGGTAGCAAGTATCATCTCCCTCAGCCGGCTACGATAGTGGCAGAAGTTCTCCCAGGAAATGTCAGGTGGAACGGTGTGGTCAAGAGCGGGGATGTACCCACCTCGCTCCAGCATGAACGGCACCTTGGCCTCAATCTCCTCGTCTATGGCTTGCTTGCCTGTGGCCACCGCTCTCTTGTCCAGTCCACCCATGATCTGCAAGCTTGGGAACGTTTTGCCCACCTCGACGATGTCCATCCCTGCAGCGACCTCGAAGGGGAAGAGCCCTGTAGCCCCTCCTTCTATGAACAATGGGATCAACTTCCAGCAGTTCCCGTCGGTATCAACGAACACAGTTTTGATTCCACGGTCGCGCAAAAACGAGGTCAGTTTCTTGTAGCAAGGCAGTATGAACTCACGAAACATCACCGGGGAAATCAGCGGGCCAGCCTTGTAACACATATCTTCCCAGATCAATGCAGCATCGGCATCTATCTGGTCAAGGACCTGGTCGTACAGCGCGATCCAGAAGTCAGCCAAGTAGCTATTCATATCCTTGATCAAGTCCGGGTTGTCGTAGAAAGTGTACAGTATATTCTCCGGTCCTAGAAGCTTTCTTGCCGTGCCGTAGAAGCCATTGTTAGAGCCGATGATAAGCGGGTAGTCCCTCGTTTTGAGCTCTTCGACCAGTTGGGCCCAGTTGTCCGGCAGGCGGCCCTGCAGGGTGGGACGCAACCTCTCTGCCTTGATCCGTTCCCAGTCCTCTCTCGTCGAAACCGGCCAGGAGAGTACCTGCGCTATGGTGCTCCGGTCCTTCAGCTCGCGCTTCGTGCAGCCGTCTGTGTCAATCCAGAGGTACCAGTCGCCGTGCTCCTCCAAGATCCGCTCCTCAAACGCGGGGCAGAGCCAGTAGTTGACGGGGTGCTGGCGCGGGCCTTTGTCCATGCCGAGGTATGCCATGACATCTTGGTCAAATGTACTCCACCAGAATCCCATCATCCCATTATGGAATATCGACCTCCCATCGGGTAGCTCCGCGCGCGAGGGTATGCCGAGCTTTCTCGGCAAGCCTTCTTCGTACCATCTGCGGACAGCGGACGACCGGTACCCCCATTCCCAGAAGAGACACCTGCCAGGCCTCTCAAAGTTCACGGTCGCTAGAAAAAGCTCTCGCGCATTCACGGCACTCATCCCTTTCGACTGGGCTGTCGTCTGGGCCCCTTGGAACCGTTCACAGAACAGGTCTCTGTTTCGTGTCCCATACGTGGGTCAGACTCGTATATACTTACGCACGACGCAGTTGACAGGCGCCACACCGCCGCTGTATGCGCCACGGACCTCACTCACGTACAGGTCACCACGCGAGTCAATCGCGATGCCATGCGGTGCGTAGTAAAGATCTGCTCCTTGCGGGTCTTCCGGGCCCCATTCGGCCAGAATCTTGCCACTCAGGTCGCGCACCGTTATCCGCCCATGTGGTGCAGTTGGAACAACATAGCGTCTGCCTGGCTCGCCCTGCTTGATAAGCCCTAGCTCGGCGACGTATATGTTCTCCTTGGCGTCCAGGCACAGGCTGTCTGGGCGTCGCACATCTCTCCACTGAGTTATGAACTCGCCCTGCGGACTGAAGATCTGAATACGCCGGTTGTCGCGGTCAGCGATGTAGACCAAGCCTGTCTGGTCGACGCACGCGCTATGGGGGGTCACGAACTGACCGGGACCATTGCCGGGCTCGCCCCAGGAGAACAGCAACTGGCCATCGGGAGCAAACTTATGCACACGAGCGTTTCCATAGCCGTCTGTTACGTACATCTCGCCATCCGGCGAGAGGGCAACGCCGGTGGGATAGCAGAACGGTGGGCCGGATCGCAGCACAGTCCTTGGGTCGTCCCATACATAACCAGTGTCTGCGGGACGGTCCGCTGTCTCGATGACCAGGAGAGGCCTGCCATCGGGGGTGAACTTACGCACTGCGTGGCCCCAATCGTCAACACAGTATACGGCGTCGTCTGGGCCGATGAATATGCCGTGAGGTCGCTTGAATAGGCCCTCCCCCCATGCCCCCAGGAAGCGGCCCTCCCGATCGAAGATCACAACAGGGTGCTCACCCCGGCTGAATGCATAAACTCTATCTTGCGAGTCGACGGCAACTCCGGCAACATCCCTGAATGCCCAGCCTTTGGGAAGCTGTCCCCACCACTCCGCAACCTCGTAAACGAACTTGTCCGAACCTACCTTCCTCATGGCGTTTCCTCTCGTACGAATTATCTACAATGATTATCCACCGGGATGCCTTCCCGGTGGACCCGGTGGTTACTCGTTGGGCCCTCCTCATCCGTAGCGGCTATCACCATCGGCTGAAAGACTTGCCGTGTCGAGGCACTACGAGCAACAGTTCAGACCCATGATCTGCCGCGCTTCGGCAGGTGAGGCGATATCTCTGCCCAGTTCATGCGCGATGCGCACTGCTTTTTCGACCAGGAGCGCATTGGACATGGCGAGGACGCCATCCTCGATGTAGGGATTGTCCTCCCAGCCGACGCGCACATGGCCACCAAGCGAGATAGCTGCCGCCAGTAGCGCCCAGTATGATGGCGGGTGCATGCAACTCACATTCCAGTTGGCGTTTGCCGGCAGGTTGCTAAAGAGATAGAGAAGCGCTTGGTGCGTGGGAGGGGTCCAAGAACCGCCTGGCCAGCCGAAGAACAAGGTAATCCAAAGTGGATCCGGTAGAAGCCCTTCCTCCCGAAGCTTCCCAATGTTCCAAAAAGCTCCAGTGTGGAAGGCCTCAATTTCTATCTTGACATTTTTCTCGCAGGCGGCTTTCGCGTACGCCCGCAACTCATCAAGTGGGTGGACGGCGTAGACCTCGTTCGGAGGGTGGGCCGGATCGGGTTGGAAGTACTCGTCGTGGGCGTTGAAGGAGATTGACGTCATGTCGGGACCGAGGTCGAACAGGGCTACTTTGTCGGAAAACCGCGCACTGGCAATGCCGAATTGTACAACGGGCTTGCACACGGCTAGAATCTTATCTTTGAGGGCGCGCCAACCTTCGTAGTCTAGTCTGGACACTCGGCGCCCGTCGGGCTGCACTTCGCGCTCTAACACGCGTACGCCATGCAGATGCACGACGGAGGCTCCCGCGTTCACTGCGCGAATGTACTCGTCTGCCACGCGATCAATGTCTTTGCAGGGAGGGCAGAGGTGGTTTCCAGGGTAGCTTCCCGTTGAGTCCACACTGACAGTGATGATGAGTTTGTCCAAGGCTCTCCTCCTATTCCGTTATTGGTGCGGCTTTGTCACTTATAGCGTTTTGCGCTTGGTTCTGGGACAAGTGAGTACTCTCCACAGCTTGTGGTCCATTGAACAGGTACTCAGTGACTCACATTCGGTGAACAAGTCGTGGCGTCGTCCAGCATATCCTTGCCCCATGCTCGCAAGAACAGGCCTTGGCGGTCGAATACAATGATGTGATGTGCATCTCGGCCAAGAGCGCTTCCAGAGAAACTGGCATCAAAGAGAGCACTTCATAACTCATAGAACATTTGCTTAGACACCTTTTGTATCCTCACTTGCCAATGTCGCCTGAGATCTGAAGGGCATGGAGTGCGCATATAGCACATAATGTGCTTTTATTATAACACATTGCCATTGCCTTGTCAATAGGGGTAGGGTCTGACTCGGTTGCATCTGGTGTTGCCGATTTTGGGGATGTGTTGCTGGCAGGTTGGGCGAGCAAACCTACCCCTGTCTGCTTTCTCCGTCTGGAGGGCAGCACCAAACTGTCCGCTGGGTCAAACCGCTAAGGCATCGAGCCAGGTCACTCCTTGGACCATGACC
>Ga0194125_10013346_pt1 | contig 10699 bp, 5 predicted proteins | sample TA2KigC250mmetaG_FD_148626 | JGI IMG/M metagenome (GOLD analysis project Ga0194125, IMG submission 148626) | Freshwater microbial communities from Lake Tanganyika, Tanzania - TA2015034 Kigoma Deep Cast 250m | ecosystem: Environmental > Aquatic > Freshwater > Lake | place: Tanzania: Lake... | reverse complement strand
CGGCACCGGCTATGCGACGGCGCTTCTGGCCGGTCGCGCCCGGAGCGTCGTCGGCGCTGACCTGTCCGAGGGAATGCTCGAGGTGGCCCGATCCCGCCTGCGCCGGGAGGCTCACGGCAATGCGGAGCTCCTGCACGGGGATGCCCTTGGAATGATGGCGGCCGGGGCCGGCTTCGACCTGATTTTTTCGAGCTGGGTCCTGGGATACATTCCGCTGGCTCCATTTTTTGCCGCGGCGGCTCCCGCACTTTTTTCCGGTGGGCAATTGGCTTTCATCGTCCACAAGGAGCACTCCCCCAGAGAACCGCTCGAGATTTTCGGCCGGCTGATCGCACGGGAACCCGCGGCCCTGCTCAGAAGGGTGGCCTTTGATTTCCCGCCGGGGTTGGGCAACGTGCGCGCCCATCTGGCCGCGGCCGGGTTCGAGCCGCGCAGGCTCTGGGAGGGTGCGGTCACCTTTCGGTACCCTACCGCGGAGGGCGTTCTGGAACACCTGCTCAAGTCCGGGGCGGGAACCGCCTTCTACGAAGCTCTCGATCCGCGGCGGCGGGACGACCTCACTCGCGAGTTCCTGGAGATGCTTGGCGCCGGAAACGCAGGCCGCGGGGATTTCGAGGTTACCCACGACTATATCGCCTGCGTGGCTTTCCTGCGGTGAGATCCCGGCCGTGTAGCAGGAGGGATCGAGTCGCGCCGGCCGCGCCCGGTGATGATCGTGTCCGCCCTCGTAAGTCAAACAAGTACAAAACTTCCGCAACTCCGAAGAGGCCGGAATCGCCGCAAGCTGAGCCGCCGTGGTGGTGGCAAGAGGAATGCCGCCGTCGCTGCTGCGATGGAACGAGACCCGAACACCTCACTCGCCCGGCTCGGCGTAGCCGTACAGGTCGAAATCTCCTCCCAGGACGCGGTCCAGCCGCCCGGTCCGCCAGTGGCGGACGCCGTCCCGGACGAGCGGTGACGGCTGCTCCCGGTAGCGCCGGACGACGGTCAGGCCGTCCTTGCGCGCCGCGGCCAGGGCCCGCTCCGCCTGCGCGAGATGGGAATGGAGATGCTCGTCCGAAGGTTCGTCGGGCTGGGGCGCCACCTGCACCTGAACTCGCGCGCGCTGGAAGTTTCGCTCGTCCTCCGGCAGTTCGAGCACATGCAGCCCCTCTTCCCCCGCCAGAATGCGATGGGCGCCGAATCCGGAGACCGCAGCGAGGAGTTGATAAGGACCGTCGCTGCTCTCGTCGGGCTCCCGCAGAATCTTGATCTCCATGCGCCGCTTTTCGGCCCAGAAGCGGTACATGCGGCCGAGCCTGTCGGCAAATTCCCGGTTGATGCGTCGTTGGGAATCCGAGTCCTGTGTGGTCTCGACCAGGAGATAAGCGTCGCGCGGTTCCCGGTTGCGCACGGTCTCGCAGGCCTGCGTGAGCAGATACAGCTGCTGGGCGAGACGCGCAGTCAGGTGGCGGGGCGCCCCGGTCTTCATTCCGGCCGCGGCTTTCCGCAGCTTGCCCAGCAGCGAGCCCGCGGTCTGCATGGCCGCCTCGATCCGGTCCAGGTACTCCAGCTCACCGAGAAGCCCGAACCGTTCCGGCGAGTCCCAAAAGCCGTCCTGCGACATCAGTTCCAGGGCCGCCTGCTTGTTTTCTGTCAGACTCCCGCTTTCGAGCATCTCCCGCACGCGGTCGTAGTTCTTCTGCAGGCAGGCCATCTCCTCGTGCGTTCCCCGGGAATCGAGCATGATCGAGGCCAGGCCGGGCAGGGCTTTTTCCTCTGCCCCCCCGGGCTCTTCCTCCGGCGCCCGGAGGACCGGTTCGGCCGGGGCATTCGGATCCACGAACTCCACCTCGAGGCCGTCCCCGCCCGGCTTGACATAGAGAAACTGGTCGCCCTCGGGAAACTGGTGATCGACGATGGTCCGTGCCAGGGGAGTCAACAGGAGCCGCTCTACCGCCCGCTTGAGCGGCCGGGCGCCGAGATCCGGCGTCACGCCCTGTTCGAGCAGGAACTCGAAGGCCTGGTCGTCCCAGACAACGGCCCAGGTGCGGTTCCGCAGGCCTCGGCGGGAGAACACCTCGTCGATTTCCTTGCGCAGAATCGAGCGCATGGTCTCCCGGCTGAGCGGGCGGAAGACGACGATCCGGTCGAGCCGGTTCAGGAATTCTCGGGGAAAAGTCCGACGGATGGTTTGCTCCACCTGTTCGCCATTGAATTCCAGGGCCTCGCGGCTGAAGCCGACCCGCAGCCCCGTGGGGACCGCCGACCCGAGGTTGGAAGTCAGAATGAACAGGGCGTGCCGGCAATCTGCGGTGTTCCCCCGCGCATCCGTCAGCCTGCCGTCATCGAACACCTGCAGAAAGACATCCCAGACCAGCGGGTGGGCCTTCTCGAATTCGTCCAAGAGCACGACGGCGAAAGGCTGCTTGCGGATCTGGTCGGCCAGGGAGCTGCTCTGGGCGTCGCCCGGATCGCCGACCAGGCGCGAGAGCGAGTTCGGGGAATTGAGCTCGCTCATGTCCATGCGAAGCATCCGCTGGCCGGAGCCGAACAGAAATTCCGCCAGCGTCTTCGCGATCTCCGTTTTCCCCGTTCCGGTGGGGCCGGCGAACAGAAAAACACCCAGCGGCCGCGTTGGGTCGTTCACCCCCGCCTTGATCATCGTGATCCGGTCCACCAGGCAATCGACTGCCTCCGGCTGCCCCAGCACCCGCTGCTCGAAGAGCCGGCGCAGGGCTGAGACATCGAGTTCACGTCGCTCATCGATCAGGGCCGGGGGCAAGCCGGTAAGCTGAGTGAGCGTGCCGATCAGATCATCCAGCGTGACGGAAACGTGCGCGGGGCCGTCCAGGGCGGCCTTCTTCTGAACGGTGCCCTCGAGCAGCTCGAGCAGGCTGCCCGGTGCGGCCTTGTCGCCGATGTATTGCTCCGCCAGCAGCCAGGCCTCCCGCAGCGATTCGGGCGAGATGATGCGGGGCCCTTCCGGCGGACTGTGAATATCCGCCCACCAGGCGGCCAGGTGCAGGGTCGCCTCCGGATCCAGGGGCTCCATCCGGATCACGTCCATGGCCGTGATGCAGCGGGGGTGCGACAGGCTGAGTTTCTCACAGGCGGCCGGTGTGGTCTCGCCGATCAGCTTCACCTCGCCGGACTCGATCAGCGGGATCAGGGTATCGAGGGCCGATACCGGGCTGACGTGGGTTCTGCCCGTCCAGGAGAGCTGGTGAAATGCCGGGATGTACCAGACGATCGGCCTCGGGCCCGAGATCTGTCGGACGAGGCTGCGCAGGCGGTCCTCGAGCTGGCCGACAAAGATCTGACCGGCGAGCAGGTCGGCATGGCCGGCCTCGAACACATGCCATTTCCGCGCCTTCAATCGGTGGGCCACCGCGCGGATCACCGAGGTCTTGCCGACGCCATGCTCCCCCACGATCAGGACCGACCGGGGCGGCTGCCGCACCAGAGCCGATTCCACTTCGCCGAGCGTTTCGGCAAGATCGGGGTGCTCGATGACGGGCCACGGGCCCGTCTTCTCATCCCAGATCCGGCCGATGGTGCCGAGAAAAGACAGATCTACAGACGATTTTCGCCAGGCTGCTATGTCCTGCAGCAGGCCGACCGGCACACTCTCGCCGAGCTGGTCGAGCAGGGTGTGCAGCCACTCCACCTGCTGGGGCGGCAGTGGATCGAGGGCCTCGCCGAAGACCGGCTTCTCGCCGCCGCTGAGGCGCTGATGCATGAATCCCCAGAGAAACCGGTAGCTCGGATTCGTCTGCCAGGTGGTGTCGGTTGACAGGAGCACCGGCACCATGATTGCCTCCCCGGCCGGCACCGCCGTGCGCAGCGCCTTCAATGCAAAATAGCGCGGCCAGGGCTGGAGCACGTTCAATAGCGAGAGGAGGAGGCCCTCCAGCTCGCGCGCATCCTCCCGGCGTGACGTCGCCTCGAGGGCCATGCAGGCGAGAATCGCGTTGTCCCCCTGAATGTAACGGACGAGTTCAGCGGGCCGGCCCACCAGAAGGCCGATCCCCTGCAGGAATGCCGAGTGTTTCAGGAGATCCTCGGGATGCGCGGAAGCCTGATAGTAGGTTACCAGCTCCTCCGAGAGGCGGTACAGCTCCTTCTCGATCCCGCCGGATCCCGGCGCACGGCGTGTGCCGCCCTTGTGCCTGGAGGTGTACAGGTAATACAGGAAGGCACCTGCCGCTGCAGAGAACAGAACCAGCAGAACATTGTCCGCATGCATGGGTGTCACCCCGGCCGTAGGGCACGGATCGCATGGGTTCACCCGATTATAGTGCCTTCGCGGCCCGACGGGAAGCGGAACGAGCGAGCATTATCCTGCGCCGAAGCTCACCGCGGAGACGCAGAGTGACACGCAGGCTTAGGGCTCGCGCAAAAACAACTTGGCATTTTGTTGCGGCCCCAGGCGTAACTCTAATTAGTATCTGTCGCGAAACTGACTTGCCACACGTCCTGTGCGGTTGGCGTGAGCCCCGAAGGGGCGCACGGAGCATAGCCGGGGGCTTCAGCCCCCGGATGGAGCGGTTGGAGGGAAGAGCCCTGGAAGGGGGACGGACGGCCCTTTTCGGCTCTGTCCGTCGCCCCTCCGGGGCTCATTTCTCTATTCTCCGTTTCACCCCGGGCTGTCGCCCGGGGCTACTTTCCGCCCGCCCCTTCGGGGCTCTACCCGCCGGAGCCCGAGTTTCGCGACAGAAACTAATTATGTTTGACGCGTGCCATTGGAAGCGAAATATCCTCAGGCTCAACAAGCCGAGGGGCCGCAACCCTTCGGGGCACGGCGGCGAGCGGGCATCTGCTGTGTTGCCGCTCCTCGACGATGTCACTAATCGCCTGCGTCGCGGCGCCTTGCATCTGCCCACTCGGCGCTCGCGCCAAAATGCCAACTTATTCTTGCGCGAACCCTTAGTGCACCGGTTCGCAATTATGGTGATGTATCTATGGATCGCTGACTGAAGGCACGGGGGCCGCGAATTGTGCTCGCACACGGATCAGCCGTACAGCATCCGCGCGGATCCGTGTGCATCCGCGGCCGATTCACTGTGCAGCCCTCCCCAATACGTCACCGTACTTATGGAACTGTGTACTCAGGGGGCGCCGAGCTTGACGAGCATCTTGCCCATGTTGCGGCCGTTGAGCATGGCAATGAATGCTCCCGGGGCGTTGCTGAGGCCGTCGACGATATCCTCCCGGAACTTCAACTTCCCCTCCTGCAGCCACCGGGTCAACTGTCGCAGGGCGGCGGGATATCGGTCCGCAAACTGGGTGACCAGGAATCCCTCGGCCCGGGCCTGCTTCAGGAGCAGCCGCGGGAGCAGGCGGGGGCCCGTCTCCGGCCTCTCGAGGTTGTACTGGGAAATCTGGCCGCACACCACCACGCGCGCCCTGGGCCGGAGCAGCGGGAAGACCGCCTCCGTGATGGGGCCGCCGACGTTGTCGAAGTACACGTCGATCCCGTCGGGGCAGATTTCCTTCAGGACTGCATGGTGGTTCTCCACGCTCCGGTAGTTGAAGGCTGCGTCCAACTTGAGGTCGCCGACAAGGTAGTTGATCTTGGCATCCGTCCCGGCAATGCCGACCGCCCGGCACCCGCCCATTTTTGCGATCTGTCCTGCTACGGACCCGACGGCGCCGGCTGCCGCGGAGATCACCACCGTTTCTCCGGGCTTGGGTTGCCCGATCTCGAGCAGCCCGAAGTAGGCGGACAGGCCGGGCATGCCGAGTACTCCGAGCGCCGTGGAGATGGGAGCCTCCTGGGGGTCCAGCTTCCGCAGGGCTCTCCCGTCGGAGACGGCATATTCCTGCCACCCCCCCATCCCCAGAACAATGTCACCCTTGACGAAACCGGGGTGGTCCGACTGGCTCACCTTGCCGACGGTTCCGCCCACCATCACCTCGCCGATCGCCACCGGTGGGGCATAGGAGGAGGCATCGTTCATCCTGCCCCGCATGTAGGGATCCAGCGACAGGTAGATGGTCCGCAGGAGGACCTCTTTCGGGCCGGGGGTCGGCACCGGCGTCTCCACCAGGTTGAAATCGGTTTCCTTCGGATATCCGACGGGCCGGGCGGCAAGTGTGATCTGTCGGTTCATCGGCATTTTCGTTTGCTCCTCGAGAAATGGACGGCTGCCCTACGCCAGTTCTTTGGGCTGGCCGGTCGTCGACCGCACGGCGGTCCACAGTTTGCCGTCGGGATTGATCTGATGGCGGCGCGACACCGCCATCGGGATGGGGACGTGGGTGAACTCGTCCTTCCAGAAACCGATCACCATGTTGGTGCGCCCGGTCATGGCTGCATGGACGGCATTGTGGCCCAGAAGCAGGCAGAAAGCGGAATCATGAGGATCTGCGGGCATGCTCCGGATGATATAGCTGGGATCGATGTACCGCAGGTTGACCTCCATGCCGGTCCGTTTGAAATGGGCCCGGATCTGATCTCGAAGGAAAAGCCCGATATCGCCCAGCCGGACGTTGCCGGAAGGATCTTTTTCGCCGGATTCACCCAGGAGTTCCTGTCCGGCGCCTTCGCCGACCACGATGACGGCATGACCCCGGTGTTTCAGGCGGACCTGCAGAGTCTGGAGGAACCGGTCGAGGCTGAACTTTACCTCGGGGATCACGCAGAAGTTCACTTCGTTGCTGGAGAGCGTGGCGTAGGCGGCCACGAAGCCCGAGTGCCGTCCCATCAGCTTGACCAGTCCGATGCCGTTGCGCGCGCCTTCCGCCTCGGAGTGGGCGGCGTAGATCACGCGGCTCGCCTCGCCCACCGCCGTCTGGAAACCGAAGGAACGCTGTACGTAGTAGATATCGTTGTCGATGGTCTTGGGGATTCCGATGATCCCGATTTTCAGCCCCCGGCGGGCGATCTCTTCGGCGATGGCTCTTGCGCCCCGGAGGGTTCCGTCCCCGCCGATGGCAAACAGGACGCCGATGTTCATGCGCTCGAGATTGTCGACCATATCGACTACGTCCTGCGGCCCGCGCGAAGAGCCCAGGATGGTTCCGCCCTCCCGGTGAATGTCGCTGACCGCCTCCGGCGTCAGCTCCAGCGTCGGGTGCCCGTGGGTCGAGGAGAGGCCCTCGAAGCCATAGCGGAACCCGAACATGGTCCGGACCCCGTAGTGGTGGTGGAGGCTGAGGGTGACCGCGCGGATCACGTCATTGAGGCCCGGGCAGAGGCCGCCGCAGGTTACAATCCCGCACTTGAGCTTCGACGGGTCGAAGTAGATGCTCTTTCTGGGGCCGGCCAGCTCGAAGCAGTCCGCCGTGCCGCCCTCCCGAAGGCAGGCCTGCACCTCCTTGAGGCCCGAAGCCAAAAGGACGTATTCCTCATCCTCGACGAAGCGGATGTCGGCCATCGGCGAAGGGATGCGGCACCGACCCAGTTTGGATATCTCGAAGCCCGAATCGTCTTTCTCCATTTCCCGGAACTCCCGTCGTCAACATGGGGACAGCGTAGCCTGTCACCATTTTATGAGCATATCGGTGGGACAGCAGGATTGCATTGCGAATTCGGCGTCCGGCCTGACACGATTCCTCGTGACCTCCGTGGCTCTCCGGAAACTTCCCCGGGCAAGCTAATAAATTCACCATTGATACACCAAATTTTCAGCTTTCACTCACCTCTTGAGGAGCTGCAGAAGAGTTTCCGATCTCCAATGAACGGCGGCGCAGCAGCCGCAGGGGCTCCGTGGTGAGATTATTTGCCGAAGGCGTGCTTGTAGACTTCCTCGTAGCTCCCGGCGTAGTGCACCTCGAATCCCTTCCGGAGATAGCCGGGCAGCTCATCGAAGTCCTTTCGGTTCGCAGCCGGAAAGATCAGGTGCTTGCAGCCTGCGCGCCGCGCCGCGATGACCTTTTCCTTGACCCCGCCGATGGGCAATACCTGGCCGGTCAACGTCAGTTCGCCGGTCATGGCCAGGCGCTTTCTCACCGGCCGGTTCGTGATCATGGAGATCAGTGCCGTGGCCATGGTGATCCCGGCGGAAGGTCCGTCCTTGGGCGTGGCGCCGGCCGGAACGTGCAGGTGGACGAAGTGGTGGTCGAAGTAATCCGGGCCTGCCCCGTAATCGGCCAGGTGGGCCATGGTGTAGGAATAGGCGATGTCCGAGCTCTCCACCATGACTGCGCCCAACTGCCCCGTCTGCTTGAATCCCTTGGCCTTGCTGGGCATGGCGGCGGCTTCTATCTGCAGTGTCGCCCCGCCCAGGCTCGTCCACGCCAGCCCGGTGACGATTCCGGGCCGCGACTCGAACAGCTCCTCTGCTGAAAACACCGGCTTGCCCAGGTAGCTCTCGACGTCCTTCTTGTGAACGCCCACCTGTTTGTTCGGCCGGCGGGCCAGGTCCATGGCCGTCTTGCGCATGATCTTCTTGACCAGATTCTCCAGGTTGCGCACCCCTGCCTCGCGCGCGTAACCGTCGATCAGGTAAACCAGTGCGTCCTTGTAGATCGCGATCTGCCCCTTTTTCAGGCCGTGGCTATTGACGGCCTTGGGTATCAGGTAACGGCGGGCGATCTCGACCTTTTCCTCGGTGATGTAACCCGAGAGTCGGATGACCTCCATGCGGTCCAGCAGCGGCCTGGGGATCGTGTCGAGCTGGTTGGCGGTGGCCACGAAGAGGACGTTGGACAGGTCGAAGGGCGCGTCGAGATAGTGGTCCCGAAAGCTCCTGTTCTGCTCCGGATCCAGCACTTCGAGCAGGGCCGACGCGGGGTCCCCGTGAAAGGAAACGCCGATCTTGTCGATCTCATCCAGCATGATCACGGGATTGGAAGTCCCGACCGTTTTCATCGCCTGGATGAACTTTCCCGGCATCGCCCCGATATAGGTGCGCCGGTGGCCTTTGATCTCGGCTTCGTCCCGCATCCCGCCCAGCGAGAAACGGTAGAACCGGCGGCCGAGGGCGTCGGCGATACTCATGCCGACGGAAGTTTTCCCGACCCCCGGCGGGCCGACCAGGCACAGGATCGAGCCGGAAATGTCCCCCTTCAGGTTGCCGACGGCAATGAACTCGAGGATCCGCGCCTTGACGTCGTCGAGCCCGCAGTGGTCCCGGTCCAGGACCTTCCGCCCCTTGTCGATGTCGAAGGAGTCCTTGCTGTACTTCCCCCACGGCAGCACCGTCAGCCACTCCAGGTAGTTGCGGGTCACTGTGTATTCCGGCGAGTGGGGTTCGAGCAGCCGGAATTTTTCCAGCTCGTCTTCGACTACCTTGCCGGCCTCGGCATTGAGAGTGAGCCCTTCGAGGCGTCGCTGGAATTTTTCGATCTCCGTGGTCTTCCCGTCTTTTTCCAGCCCGAGTTCTTTCTTGATGGCCTTCAGTTGCTCTTTGAGAAAAAACTCCCGCTGCTGCGCCGAGACCTTCTCCTGGATCTGCTGGGTGATTTCGGCCTGCAGCTTGGATACCTCGATTTCTTTCCGCAGGAGGATCAGGACCCGGTCGATGCGCCGGCGCACGTCAAAGGTCTGCAGGATCTGCTGCAGTTCCTGGCCGCCGGCGGTTGTCAGGTTGGCGGAAAAATCGGCCAGCCTGCCGGGATCATCCAGGGTCGAGCGGCTCAGGAACATCTTGATGGCTTCCGAGTGCAGCGGATTGAGCTGCACCAGCTCTTTGAGAGCGGAAATGACAGCCAGGGAATAGGCTTTCAGTTCCTCGTTGACGGAGTATTCGGGCGGGTGGTGGTACCGGACCCGGGCGATCAGTCCGATCGGAGCTTGCGAGACCTCTTCGATGTGGAAGCGCTGGAGGCAGTTGACGAGGATATGGGCCGTGTCGCTGTCGGGCTGGAAGGCCTGGAGAATCTTGGCGGCCACGCCCACCGGATGGAGATTTTCAGGGCTGTCCTTCCCTTTCAGGTCGCGCACCAGGACCAGGCCGACCGTTTTGGACGTGGCGTCCACGGCGTGCTGGACCAGCGGAATGCGCTCGGCCGCGATCTCCATCGGGATCGGCAGCCCGGGGAAGAACGGACGGGGCCGGATCGGGATGATGGGAATCTGCTCCGGCAGAACGTCGGTCGCCAGAACGATGGCCGGCGCCTCCGGCGCCGGTTCGGAATCCGGTTGTTGCAAGTCAGCCTGTTTTTCCGTTCGCTCTTCTTCCATGTCACCCCCCGGATGAGAACCGTGTGATCCGGGATCTGCACGGCACGGCCCGCGGCCGCAACCGGGCCGGCAGCGCGCCTCGTGAGCCGGCCGCGCCGCGCTCCCAGTCGTCAGTTGTCGGTTTTCACACCTGGAATTCCACTCCCTGGGCCAGATGGATCTCGCCCCCCCAGTTGAGGGTATTGGTCTGGCGCCGCATGTAGGCTTTCCAGGAGTCCGAACCGGACTCGCGGCCGCCGCCCGTCTCTTTCTCCCCGCCGAAGGCGCCGCCGATTTCGGCTCCTGAAGTTCCCACGTTGACATTGGCGATGCCGCAGTCGGAACCGGCGTAGCTGAGGAAGGCCTCCGCCTCCGCCACGCTGTCGGTGAATATGCCGGAGGACAGCCCCTGCGGCACGGCGTTGTGCATCGCAATGGCGTCCCGGATGGCGCGGTATTTCATCACGTACAGGATGGGTGCAAAGGTTTCGTTCTGCACGATCTCGGCGTCGTTGCGGATCTCGATGACGGTGGGGAGGACGAAGGTGCGGCGGCCGAAAAGCGGTTTGAGCACTTTCCCGCCGTACAGCAGCTTGCCCCCTGCTGCAG
>Ga0194125_10013345_pt1 | contig 10700 bp, 3 predicted proteins | sample TA2KigC250mmetaG_FD_148626 | JGI IMG/M metagenome (GOLD analysis project Ga0194125, IMG submission 148626) | Freshwater microbial communities from Lake Tanganyika, Tanzania - TA2015034 Kigoma Deep Cast 250m | ecosystem: Environmental > Aquatic > Freshwater > Lake | place: Tanzania: Lake... | reverse complement strand
CGAGCGCGGCGAGGGCAGCACCGGACTTGGGCCGCTTGCCCGAGGCGCCGAGCGGAATGGAGACGATTTCGGCCCAGGCGTCGAGCGAGTCGGTGAACAGGAAGAAGAACTCGCGGTTGCCGCCGGAGAAGGCGTAGATGAGCTGAGGGTTGACCGGGGCGAGGGCAGCGCCGTCCTTGGCCTTGACTCTCTTGCCGGTGCGGGACGCGGCGGGCAGGCCGGCCCGCGCGCGCCAGACGTCGGTCGCGACGTCGTATTCGTAGAACTCGGTGGTGGCCGACTTGAGGGCGAAGAGGTGGTCAGCGCCGGCGGCGCAGAGGGCGGAGCCGGACTTGAACTTCTTGCCGGACGGGCCGACCGGAGCCGGAGCTTTCTGGGTCCAGGTTCCGGACGCGACCGAGTAGCAGTAGAACTCCCAGCTCGTGGAGGCCTTGAGGCAGTAAATCCAGGCGGAGTCGTTGCGGACGACGCAGGTGATTCCGGAGCCGCCTCTGGGCGGTTTGCCGGATGCGGGCAAGTCGGGCAGCGCGGTCCAAGTCTGGTCTTCGGGGTCGTAGCGCCAGAATTCGTTGGTGCGGTTGCCCTTGAGGGCGTAGAGGTAGCGCTCGCCGTCGCTCGTGAGGCAGCCGGATTTGCCGACCAGCCGGCCGGAGGCGCCGGGCGGAAGCATCGGCAGCGCTGACCAGGAGCCGCCGGCGACGCTGAATTCGTAGAACTCGCCGGTCTTGGCGCCCTTGAGGGCGTAGAGCCGGTCCGGCAGCGTGGTGAGCGCACCGCCGGCCTTGATCGGCGCGGCACCGAACGGGATGTCCGGCCGCTGCTGCCAGCCGATTTCACCGGGCGTGACCTTGAGTGAGCTCGTCACGGTGTCGTTGGCGGGGTTGACGTCCGGGCCGAGCGCGGTCCAGGCGAAGACGCGGAAGCGGCCGACGCGGCTGGCCCAGGCGGCGAAGCGCAGGTCCCGGGTTGAGCCGGGCGGCAGGTTTACGACGTCGGCGGTTGCCGCGTAGGCGGTTTCGCCGGTGAGGCTGTCGGCAATCACCAGCCAGACCGGGAAGTTCTCGGTGCCGTCGGAGAACGAGCGGACCCGGACAATCGGGGAGATGACGATGGGCCGCATCAGGCCGGTCGGCGAGACGATGGCGGCGGCGCTGACGTCGTGGGTGACGACGAGGCAGGTCGAGCGGAGGGTGTCGTTGCCCGGGTTGTGGTCGCCGAGCCCGACCGAGCAGCGGACGAGGTAGCGGCCGGCGACCGCGTTCCAGACCCCAAAGCTCAAGTCGCGCATCGAGTCGGGCGGGAGCAGGGAGGCAAGGGCGGAGTCGAGATAGACCGGGACTCCGGAGTCGGTGAAGATGGCAAACCAGCTCCAGAATGACTGGGCCTGCGGCGAGTAGTTGGCGACGCGGACCGCTGGAATCACCGGGCCGGGGTCGGCTTCGAGTCCGGGCGCAATCAAACCGGCGATGCCGACGTCGGTGCCGATGACCGTGACCGAGCCGGTCTGGCGGTTGTTGGCCGGGTTGGCGTCGCCGGCGAGCAGGGTTGAGCAGCGGGTCGCGAACGCGCCGGGCAGGGTCGCAGTCCAGGCCGGGAACTCGACGAACGAATCGGTGCCGGGGTTGATGGTGACGGCGACAGCCTGGCTGTAGCCGTCGGTAATGGTGAAGCGGATTCCGAGGACTTCGGTGGTGGTTCCGTAGTTGCGGACGTGGGCCGACGGGATTCGGACCGCGCCGGAGTCAACCGCGCCCGTGGGCGCGATGATGGCGACGGTGCCGCAGTCGTGGACCTGAATTGAGGTCTGGGACTGGACCGCGTTGTTGGTGCCGTTCTGGTCGCCGGCGAGGTAGACCGAGCAGCGCACCGGATAAGTGCCGCGCGGAGCGCGGGCGACCCAGTTGGGCAGACTGACCGTGTCCAGGTCGCCGGCGGCGACGAAGGCCTGAGTCGAGTCGTAGTAGAACGAGCCGATGCGGACGAAGACCTTGATGGTGGTGTTTTCGGTTCCGTAGTTGGCGACCGCGGCCCGCACCGGGGTCATCGTGCCCGAGTCCACCGAGGCTCCGGGCGCGACGATGGCGACGGCCGCGGCATCGCGCACGCGCACCGTGAAACTGCCGGTCAACTTGTCGTTGGCGCGGTTCTGGTCCGGGGCCAAGAGCGTGGAGCAGGCAGTGGCGTAGGCGCCGCGCGGCCCGCAGGTCCAGTTGGCGAAGTTGACCAGGGCCGAATCGCCGGGATTGAGATTGGTGACGGAGCGGGTGTCGGACCAGTTCTCGGGGCCGGTGATGCGGAACAGGACCGAGAAGCTCTCGGAGACGGTGCCGGAGTTGCGGACCCGGGCGCGGACCGAGACCGGGCCGGTCGAGTCAATGGTGCCGCTGGGCGAGACAATCGTCCGGGTCAGGACGTCGCGGACGTTGACCACGACCGTCGCGGTGGCGCGGTCATTGGCCGGACGCATGTCGGCCGCGAGCCGGGTCGAGCAGGTGACGGTGTGGCTGCCGCGTTCGAGCGCGGTCCAGGCCGGAAAGACCGCGGTGTCCTGCTGGCCGGCATTGAGCACTTTGCTTCGGGTCTGGTCGTAGCCGGTGCCGGAGATGGTCAGACGGACGTTGAAGGACTCGTTGACGTTGCCGTAGTTGCGGAGGGTAGCGACAAGCGGAACCGAGGTGCCGGAGTCAACCGGCGACGGCACCGTGACCGAGACGGCGCCGACGTCGCGGTAGCGGACGAAGAGCGCACCGTCGGAGTAGTCGTTGGCGGGATTGACGTCGCCGGCGAGCCGGGTCGAGCAGCGGAGCGCATAGTTGCCCGGCCGGGCGCTCCAGACCGGGAAAGTGACGAGGGCGGAGTCGCCGGCCGAGAGCAGCGCGACGGTTTCGGTCTGAGCATAGACCGAGCCGATGGTGAAGCGGACCGGCAGGCGGGTCAGCGCGACCAGCGAGTAGTTGCGCACCATTGCCTGCGGGGTGACTGAGGCCCCGGAGTCAACCGTGCCGGCCGGCGCGACGAGCCGGTAACAGCCGGCGTCAACGTCGGTGAGAATGACCTCGGCTGAATCGAATGCGGGCAGGTGGTTGGCAGCGGTGGCGGTAACGCGGAGCCAGCCGGCGGTCGTCGGAGTGATGTTCAGGGTCACGTAGCCGGAGCCGTCGGTGAAGCCGCGGGCGTAGACTTCGGAGCCCTTGTCGAGGCAGACGAGTGCCTGACCGACGGGCGAGCCGCCGGACAGGACCCGGACGGTGAAGTCCTGCGGGCCGGTCGGAATCGGCGAGTTGAACTGGGCGGCGAGCGGCGTTGGTACGTCCTCGTACATCATCAGCAGCGGGTCGGCAAAGAGGTTGAGCTCGTAGTAGCACCAGCGCCAGACCTGCTGGCTGAGCGCGACTCCGCGGTAGACTTCCTTGGAGGTGGCGTGGGTCACGCCGATGGGCAGGGTGTCGTGGTTGAAAAAGTAGTCGTAGAACCGGATGTCGAGTTTCTCGGAGGGGCCGAGCACCGGCGGGGTGCCCCAGCCGAACCGGGAGTTGAAGATGACCGCCAGCGCGCCGCCGGTCGCGCAGTTGTGGGTCATCTCGCCGAGGCAGTCGGAATACTCGAAGTTGCCGGGGTAGCAGGCGATGGAGTTTATCAGGCCGACGCGGGAGCCGTTGTTGTGGCCGGCGATGACGCCGTTGGAGTAGTAGGCAGTGCTGTTGTGGTAGATGCCGACGTCGTTGCCGTGACCGACCATGTGGCAGAACTGAAACCCGTGATTCAGGGAGTCGCGGACCATGGTCGTGTTGTCCGGGTCGTGAATGCGGACAACCGACCAGCCGGCCGGGGCCATGGCGGCGATGGAGTCGTTGGACTGATCCTCGTTGTACCCGGTCCAGAGGAAGGCATCAACCAGGAGGAGGCGGCGGAGATAGTCGGCGGGCGGGTTCTGCTCGTGGGTCAGGACCTTGTTGACGAAGGTCTGGACCTGGCCGGAGTTGTCCGCCGAGGCGCGGCCGACCCAGAGGTCGTAGTAGAGGTCAACCGTGTCAACGGTCGCTTCGCCGAAGATGTTGTTGTTGTTGCCGTCCCAGGACCACTCGAGGTCGGCGTAGTAGAGGTCGCAGGGGATGTTGCCGGTCTCGCCGCCGGTTATCGCGCGTGCCTGCCGGGCGGGCACGACCGAGTTGTCGCCGCCGAGGAGGAGCCAGGTCGTGCCGTGGTTGGTGAAGTAGTCGCGGACGAAGTTGCGGATGCGCTCCTGAGTGTCGCGGCCGGAATAGTTGGCGGTTATCCAGGAGACGGTGCGGACGACCGTGAACCAGCCCTTGCGATTGTGCCAGTCCACCAGCGGCTGGAAGTCGGTGGCCAGCGCGTCGGAGGTGACAATCACGCAGTCGTATTCGCCGAAGTCGAGCGGGCGGACAGCCGGAGCAAACCGGCTGACGTCGGCCGGATTGGCGACGAGCGACCGGACGGCGCCGCTGAAGCGGGCAAGCTGGCGCGGGGTGAGCCGGGCAGACCCGGCCGCCGGGTCGGATTCGAAGCGGACACGCAGGTTGAGGGTCGTCGCCAGCGAGAGGACCCCGGACTCAAGGCGCAGCGGATGGAGGTCAATCGTGACCAGCCGGAACCCGGACTTGATGCCGACCGGGCTGATTGAGTAACGCGCGGCCGGCCAGGCTGCGGCCGAGTAAGCGGCCGGGTCCGGCGGCACCATGTCCGGCAGGTCTCTCCCGGAGACGCGGACAGGCGGCTGGGCAGGATAGACCGGAGCGCGCAGGGGAATCGCTACTGCGGCGCCCGCGGCGGCGTCCACTCCGGCAACCCGCATGCCCTGGGGGATTACGAGCGTGATAGTCCAGAACGGCAGCTGCGGCCGTCCCGGGTTGCCCAGGTAGCCGACGCCGGCGCGCTGGCGCTCGAGGCGCGGGTCCGGCCGGGCAGTTATCAGGCTCCAGTCGGCGCCGTCGCGGTTGAATTCGGATACGGCGACGATGTCAGGAGAGAAGCGGAACTCGCCCGTCCAGCTCTGGGCGGCGGCGAGGGCCGGCAGCAGGCCAGTCAGACCGATAATGCACGACTTGCGGATTACCGATAGCTTCATAACCACGCCTCCAACATGAAACGGAGCCTCAAATCCATCGAGCCGGAACCGGCCGCGCCCCTGCCGGCTTCGGCCTGCCATATATATTGAACCAAATGCGGGGGGGATGTCAAGCACCGGCTGCCGGCAACTTGCAGTCTGCAGGTTGCAATTCGCGGTTTCCTACGTAAGCTGTTGGTCAGATGAAAGGCGCGTCCTGCGGCTTGCGGCCTACGGCTCACAGCTCACGGCCGGAGTCCGGAGTCTGGTGGCCGTCAGCCGATGGCGGCGAGCTGCAAGCCCTTCGGGTTGGCGGGCTGTTGGTCGCCGCCGCGCTGCTGGTCATTCCCGGGTGCCGGCCGCCGGGCCGGGGTCCGGCGTGGGAGCGCTGGGGAATTACCCGGCCGGCGCGGGACAGCACGGTCGAACGCCGGCTGGCGCAGGCGCACGAGCTGTTCTACGCCCGGAAGTACACCGACGCTCTGCTTGAGTATCAGGAGGCGCTACAGGCGGACTCGACCTGCGCCGAGGCCTGGCTGGGCCTGTCAATGGTCCACCGTTACTCGGGCGACCTCGAGCCCGCGCTCGCCGAGTGCCGCCGGGCGCTGGAGCTGGACCCGGCCGCGGTCGCGGCGCTCTGCAACCTTGGCGACCTGATGTCGCCGCTTCGGCGGGTCCCGCTCTCCGAGAGCCTGCCGGACGAGGAGCGACTGGAGCAGAGCCGCCAGGCCTACGAACGAGCGGCTCGTTCGCCCCACCGGCTCGCCGGCTACGCGCACCTCGGACTCCTGGTGAACCGGCTGCAGGCCGGCAAGCTGACACCAGCCCGGCAGGCGCTGGCGGCGCTGGGCCGGCTGCGGTACTTCCCGGAGAAACTCGAGGACTTCGCCTACAACGTGCTCGTTTCGCTGCCCGAGAGCGCAATCGTTTTCGTCAGCGGCGACAACGACTGCTATCCGCTGATGGTTCTGCAGGAGGCGCAGGGGTTCCGGCGCGACGTCCGGGTGGTCAGCGCCGGGCTCTTGAGCGAGTGGCGAGTAGCCGCCCTCTACCGGGATTCACTCAACGTGCCGCTGGTCTATTCCGACAGCGAGGTAATGCACATGCAGCCGGTGATGGACACGGTTCTGCGCAAGCTGCTCTTGCGCGCCGACTGGATAATCGCGCGCGTCATTCTCGACGCGGCCCGACAGGCGCGGCCGGTCTACTTTGCCAACACGCTCAGCCCGGCGATTCAGGCCTGCTACTCCAACCGGCTGATACTGGAAGGCCTGGTGACGCAGGTTGCCGAGCGAGAGGTGAAGTCGTGCGAGCCGGGAATCATCTGCGACTCAGCGGATTCAGAGAAGATCCTTCGGGGCGTGAACGAGACCTACCGGCTCGCCCGGTTCGGCGAGCGGGTGAGCTGGCCGGCCAATCTTTCGCCCCTGACCCGGGACCTCTCGGCGTTCGACCTCCACTACCTTGCTCTCTACGGCCGGATTGCCGACATCTATACAGCAAGGGGAGATACTGTGCAGGCGGTCGCCACCTGCCGCCGGATTGTCGAGCTGGGCGCAGACATTGCCCCGCCGATGTGGCTGGCAACGGTCCTCGACCACTGGCTGCGCCTTCAGCCCCGAGACTCCACCGCGCGGGCGCTGCGGCCGAGATACCCGAGCGCACTGTTGCCTCCAGAGTGAGAGGCGGGCGGTGAAACGGCCGCCGGCGGACCAGGCCGAGGTCCGGGCCCGCAAGGTGCTCGGGGCGCTCAACCGGCTGGAGCGGGCGGAGCGGGCTCGGCGCCAGTCCATCGGTCTGGTCTGGATACTCGCCGTTCTGCTGGTACTGGCGATAGTCTTCGTGCTGGCCGCGGGGCGGGAGCGGTTTGCGCTGCTCTGGCAGCATCTCCTGCGGCCGGACTCGATTCCCCAGTAGCCGGGCTGCGCCCCCTTGACCGTGCGATCCCTGCCGGTATAATCATTCCGCTGCCATCGAACGTCTCGGGTGGACAATCGATTCGGCTTATTCGCCTTGAACGTCCGCGTTTAAGGAGGCAAGATGTGTCGCACGGTCGTCTTTCTGTTGCTCGTGCTCGCGGCGGTCGGCTCGGCGCAGGTTGATACCGCGTGGGTGCGACGCTGGTCGTCGGCCGGCGCCGCGACTGACGAGGCCGTTGCGCTGGTGGTGGACCAGCTCGGCAATGCCTACGTGACCGGGTACAGTTACACCGCGGCCAATGGCTACGACTATCTGACCGCGAAGTACGACAGCAACGGTTTCCTCATCTGGTCGGCGCGCTACACCGGTGCCGGGGTCTATTCCGACATCCCTGCCGCCATCTGCATTGACTCCGCCGGCAACGTCTGTGTCACCGGGTACAGCTACTCGGTCGCGACCGGGAATGACTTTGCCACGGTCAAGTATGACCCGACCGGAGCCATGGTCTGGGCCCGGACCTACGACGGGGGCGTGGTCGGGTCCGACGTCGCCACCGCCATTGCCGCCGACGCGGCCGGCAACATCTACATGGCCGGCAACACGATGAGCGCGGGCGCGGGTTACGAGTACGCGGTCGTGAAGTACGACCCCGGCGGCTCCGAGCAGTGGGTCAGAATCTACGGCGGGACCGCCCTCACCACCGATATGGCCACCGCGCTGGCCCTGGACCGGCGCGGCAACGTCTATGTCGCCGGGCACTGCTTCAACAGCGGAACCAGCTACGACTACGTTACCCTCAAGTATGACCCGGCGGGGAACCCGCTGGCTGCGATGCAGTACAACGGTCCGGCCAACTCCTCCGACTATGCGACTGCTCTGTGCGTGGACACGGCGCAGAATGTCCACGTCACCGGCTACAGTTGGGGCACGGGCGGGGTTGACTACGACTACGCCACGGTTAAGTACGACTCGCTTGGCGTCCAGCAGTGGGTCGCCCGCTACAACGGCACCGGCAGCGACAACGACGAAGCCCGGGCAATCGTGGTGGACGGCCAGGGCAACGTCTTTGTGACCGGCGCCTCGTATGGAAGCGGCACCGGCTACGACTACCTGACCGCGAAGTACAACCGGAACGGCAGCCTGCAGTGGACCCGGCGGTACAACGGCTCCGGTGCGGGTAATGACTACGCCCGGTCCCTGGCCCTGGACCAGGCCGGCAGCGTCTTCGTTACCGGCGCGGTTGACATGGGGGTGGGGTATGGCCTGGACTATCGCACCATCAAGTACAGCACCGACGGCGCGATGGTCTGGACAACCCGCTACTCCGGACCGGGAAACGGCACCGACCAAGCGCGGAGCATCAGGACCGACCGCTACGGCAGCGTCATCGTTACTGGCGGGAGCTATGGCTCCGGCACGGCCACCGACTACCTGACTATCAAGTATGTGGAGCCGGATGCCGAAGCCGTCGCGATTGTCGTTCCCTTCGGGACCCTTGACACCGGCGACGTAATCGTCCCCGAGGCGCGCGTAACCAACTCTGGCACCAGTCGGACGACCTTCACGGCTCGGTTCCGGGTGCTGAACACGGCCGGAACCGAGGTCTACGCTCAGAGCGTGACCGTGACCGGGCTGGGGGTGGGCGAAACGATGTCCGTGGTCTTTCCGGAGTGGCCCAGGCCGCACGCGCTCGGCTACTATACCTGCCGGTGTTCGGTCTACATTGTCAACGACCGGTCGCGGACGAACGACGTCGTCGTCGGCTACGCGACCCTGGTTGGCGGTCCGCCTGGCTGGCGGGAGGTTTACTCGATGCCGGCGCCGCCTTCCGGCCGGGCGGTGAAGGCCGGCGGCAGCCTAGTCTTCCACCCGCCGAGCGGGATGATTTACGCCCTGAAGGGGTACAAGAGCGGCGACTTCTACCACTACAACCCGCTGGCCGATGCCTGGGTCGCCCTGCCGCCGGTCGAGGGCGGGCCGAGCGGCAAGCTTCCCTACAAGGGCGCGAGCATCACCACCGACGGGACCGCCGTTTACGTGGTCAAGGGCAACAATACGGTGGAGTTCTGGCGGTTCGGGCTCGACAGCCTGACCTGGCGCCAACTGGCGGACGTGCCAACCGCACCGTCCGGCAAGAACGTCAAGGGTGGCGGCGACCTGGTCTACGTACCGGGCGACGGCCACTGCTACTTCCTCAAGGGTTACCGCAATGACTTCTACCGCTATGACGTTGCCGCAGACGCCTGGGAAACGCTGGAGAGCGCGCCGCCGGTGGCCAAGCCGAAGTGGGACCGGGGTTCGTTCCTGGTCCACGACGGCGGCAACAACCTCTACGGAGTGCAGGCGAAGTACAACAGCCTCTGGCGGTTCGACCTGCCGACACAGACGTGGGATACGGTCAACCTCCTGCCGCCGCTGCCGTTTGTCGGCCGGATGGGCCGGAGCAAGAAGGTCAAGGATGGCGGCTGCGGAGACTGGAACGACGGCGCAATCTGGGCCCTGAAGGGCGGCAATACCTGTGAATTCTGGCGCTACTGGCCGGCTACCGGGCAATGGGAGGAACTCGAGACCATCCCGGCCCTCGGCTCAACCGGCAAGAAAGTCAGAGTCAAGTCCGGGGCCGACATCGCCAGCGCCGGTTTCGCCCTCTATGCCCTCAAGGGCAGCAAGACGCTCGAATTCTGGCGCTACAACCTCGGCTCTCCGCCCCGGACGCCGGACACCCGAGACCGGTCTTCGGTTTGCGGGTTTCGTTCTCCGCACTCCGGCTTCCTCGCGCTATCGCCCAATCCCGTCCGCACCCGGGTTCGCGTCCGGTCCGGTCTGTCAGCATCCGGTCAGGCCCGAATCGAGCTGTTCGACGCTGGCGGCCGCCGGGTCCTGAGCGTGCCGGCAACCGGACCGGAGACGACCCTGCGCCTGGACCGGCTCCCGGCCGGCGCCTATGTCTGCCGGGTCGAATCCGGCGGCACGGTCAGCACGGCCCGGCTGGTCATTACCGGCGGGCGGGGATTCTAGGACGCGAGGAATCGCGGCCACCAAGGGCATTCGGTTGCCGGGCCCTCCGGGCCGGTCTTCCGGCCGGGGTTGACTACGGGGCGCAGGTCGCTAGGATGTGGTCGAGATGACCACCGGTTCCATTCCGACGCGGCCCCCGCAGGCAAACCGGGAAAGGGTTGCCGTCCTCGCCGTGCTCGGCGCGGCGTTGCTGTATAAGCTGGTCTATCTCGTCTACTACGCCCAGCAGATGCCGTTTTACCACCTGCCGATGGGCGACTCGCTCATCTACTTGGACTGGGCGCGGAGCATCATTGGCGGCGATTTCTGGGGAACCGGCGAGGCGTTCAGGGTTTTCTACCGGGCGCCGCTCTACCCCTACCTGCTCGCCGTGCTGCTCAAGGTATTCGGCGGGGCGCTCCTGCCGGTCTACCTGCTGCAGGTGCTGCTCGGGACCCTGAACCTGTTCCTGCTCTACGTCATTACCCGGCGGCTGTTTTCTCACCTCGCCGGACTGGCCGCGATGGCCCTCGGCGGGTTCTACGCGGCGCTGGTGTTCAAGGAGACGAAGCTGGTCGCGATCACGCTGACCATCACGTTGCTGCTCTTGGCGGTCTGGCTGCTCCTGACCGCCGCCGGCACCCGGGCCCGGTGGCAATGGCTGGCAGCCGGGGTCTGCCTGGGGCTGGCCAGCCTGACTTGGGGCGGAGTAGTG
>Ga0194125_10013343_pt1 | contig 10700 bp, 10 predicted proteins | sample TA2KigC250mmetaG_FD_148626 | JGI IMG/M metagenome (GOLD analysis project Ga0194125, IMG submission 148626) | Freshwater microbial communities from Lake Tanganyika, Tanzania - TA2015034 Kigoma Deep Cast 250m | ecosystem: Environmental > Aquatic > Freshwater > Lake | place: Tanzania: Lake... | reverse complement strand
AGTTTTAAAATTTCTTGTTGATACAAATTCCCCTAACTTATGTCCAACATATTGGTCTGAAATAAAAACAGGAACATGTTGTTTACCATTGTAAACTGCAATCGTAAATCCTACCATATTTGGTAAAATTGTTGAAGATCTAGACCAAGTTGTGATCGTATCTTTTTTGCCAGTTTCATTCATTTTGTTAATTTTCTTTAACAAATGATAAGCAACGAACGGACTTTTTTTTAATGATCTTGTCATTTTGAAATATCTTTAGTTATGTATAAAATAATTAATTACACTCGTCTACGTAGGATATAAGCATCGCTTAAACTTTTCCGTTTTCGTGTTTTTATACCTAAGGCAGCTTTACCCCACGGTGTTAATGGACGAGTTCTACCAATTGGTGTTCGACCTTCACCCCCACCATGTGGGTGATCACATGGATTCATTACCGAACCCCTAACCGTAGGACGTTTTCCTAGCCATCTTGTTCTACCAGCTTTACCACTTTGAACTAAAAAAGCATCATTATTACTTACTTCTCCTAGTGTAGCAAAGCATTCTTGACGGATTAAACGAATTTCTTTCGATGGTAAACGTAATGTTACATAGTCACCTTCTTTTGCTAGTACTTTTGCTGATGTTCCTGCTGCACGAACAAGTTGCCCTCCACGATTTGGAATTAACTCAATATTATGAATAGATGCACCTAATGGAATATTCATTAACGGTAATGCGTTACCAATTTGTAATGGAGCATCAGAACCTGATAGAATCTTACTTCCAACTTCTAAATTTTTGCTATGTAAAATATAGCGTTTTTCACCATCAATATATTGAATTAACGCAATTCGTGCATTTCGATTTGGGTCATATTCAATTGCAGCAACTTTTCCTTCAATTCCATATTTGTTACGTTTAAAGTCAATTAGACGATAAAGTCTTTTGTGCCCACCACCACGATGACGAATTGTAATCACACCACGATTATTTCGTCCTTTGTTACGGTGATTCTTTTGAATTAAACTTTTTTCGGGTTTTGATTTTGTAATTTCTGTAAAGCCAGAAAGTGCTCTGTTTCGTGTACCTGGTGTATATGATTTATAAAGACGGATACTCATAAACGTTAGTATTTTTTAATTTATTAATTTTCGGTAAATAAGTTTATTACGTCACCCTCTTGTAAACTTACAATGGCTTTTTTATATTGGGGTTTCCAACCAATATATTTACCAACACGCTTTTTCTTACGTGGAAGACGACATGTATTAACTTTTGTCACTTTGACATTGAATAAATATTCAATAGCAGCTTTAATTGTAATTTTATCTGAGTAACGATCTACAATAAAACTATATTGATTGTTTTCTAACAGTCTTGTAGCTTTATCTGTAATAATAGGATATTTGATAATTTGTGCATTGTAGTCAGAAGAATTAATCACAATAAATCTCCTTTATAGTATTTAAGGCTAATGGGGTTACAAGAATTTGTTTTGCTTTCAATAAACTAAATGTATTTAAGTTTGAAGCCAAAATTAATTCCACATTTTTAATATTTTGTGTTGCTAACTTTAATGGAAGGGTTTTCTCGCCTACAACAACTAAAACAGGCTGATTTAAATTTACAGAACAGCTTGTACAAATATTTACAAAACTTTTTGTTTTAGAGTCTGTTACTCCATTCTCTAAATTTTCAACAACCAGAATATTATTTTTCTTATTGTATAATAGAGTTTGTAAGGCTAATTTTCGCTCTTTTTTATTTAATTTTATTGAAACTGTTTTTGGTTTTGGACCAAAAGTTACACCACCCCCTTTCCATAATGGCGAAGTATTTGAACCAGCTCGAGCGCGTCCCGTTCCTTTTTGTTGCCATGGTTTTCTACCACCTCCTCGAACTTCACTTCGAGTTTTTGTTGAAACTGTTCCTTGGCGTTGTGAATTATAATGTCTTAAAAGATCTTTATGCAGTAAGTAATTACCTGATTTTTCTAAAACATTTAATGTTACTTCTTGTGTTGAGTCTAAAGGTTTTCCTGTTAGATCTAACGGAGTATATTTTATAAATTTTTGAATGGTCATACTTGATTTTGCTAATATTACGGTTTGCCTTTAATTTTGGTTAATTCGATGGAACAATACTTAATAAGTTACCAGGTTTACCTGGAACAGAACCTTTAATTATTAAGATATTTTCTTCTAAATTTAATTGGACAACTTTAAGTTTTTTAACAGTTGTCATTGTGTTTCCTAACTGACCCGCCATTCTCTTACCCGGTAAAACACGACCAGGTGTTGTACCCATACCAATTGACCCTGGAGCACGGTGATTTTTTGAACCGTGTGTCATTGGACCTCGGCTAAAGTTATGGCGTTTTTGCAATCCAGTAAAACCTTTACCAACAGTTTTTCCTTTAATATCAACTAATTGACCAGATGAAAGTAAGTCAACCGTTAAGATTTGTCCTACCTCAAATTCATGATCACTATTGACATGAAATTCTTTTAGATATTTTAATGGTGAAATATTTGATCGTTGTAAATGACCTAGTTCAGGTTGTGTTAAAGATTTACTCGATACACTATTATAACCAACTTGAATTGCATTATAACCATCTTTTGTTTCTGTTTTGACTTGTGTTACTGTACATGGACCAACTTTTAAGATTGTTACTGGAATAATATTTCCACTTTCATCAAAAATTTGGGTCATACCAATTTTGTTTCCTAATAAACCCACACTCACGATAGTCCTCCAAATAGTTTTTATTACTAATTAACCCTGCTTGTTAAATTAAAATGAAAGAATATGATAAACAAATCAAAATTAGTAAATCATAAATCACATCATAGTTCATATTATGAGGTTTGTCTATACAAGACAAATTTAAATTGTTATTAAAAATTTAGAAATTATTACGGATTTTGAAGTACATGAATCTGAATTAAACTCTTTATAATTAATATTAAAATATATAAACGATATAAAAACAATAATATGGCAAAAGTTGTAGGAATTGATTTAGGTACGACAAACTCAGTAGTAGCTGCCATCGAAGGTGGACAACCAACTGTAATTATTAATGCAGAAGGATTACGAACTACTCCGTCTATTGTCGCATATACAAAAAAACAGGAATTACTAGTCGGTCAAATTGCAAAACGACAAGCAGTAATTAACCCTGAAAATACGTTCTTCTCGGTAAAACGATTTATCGGATCAAAGGAAAGTGAAATTTCAGCTGAAGCGAAACAGTTACCATATAGAGTAACGAGTGACTCAAATGATACAATTAAGATTAAGTGTCCAGCATTAAGTAAAGAGTTTAGTCCAGAAGAAATTTCAGCACAAGTTTTAAGAAAATTAATTAACGATGCGAAAACTTACTTAAGTCAAGAAGTAACGCAAGCAGTTATTACTGTTCCGGCGTACTTTAATGATTCACAAAGACAAGCGACAATGGATGCAGGCAAAATTGCAGGTGTTGAAGTTTTGAGAATTATTAATGAACCAACCGCAGCATCATTAGCTTATGGTTTAGATAAAAAACAAAATGAAACTATTCTTGTTTTTGATTTAGGTGGAGGAACATTTGATGTTTCTATTTTAGAAGTAGGTGATGGAATCTTTGAAGTTCTTGCAACCGCTGGTGATACAAATTTAGGTGGTGATGATTTTGACAAAGTTTTAGTAACATGGTTAATGAATGACTTTAAACGAAGAGAAGGCATTGACTTATCAGGTGATATTCAAGCTTTACAACGATTAACAGAAGCAGCAGAGAAAGCCAAAATGGAATTATCAACTGTTGATAAAACAACGATCTCATTACCGTTTATTACTGCAGATGCAACCGGACCAAAACATATTGATCAAGAACTAACGCGAGAAACCTTTGAAAAATTATGTGAGTCTTTAATTGCACGCTGTCGTATTCCAGTTGAAAAAGCATTAACTGATGCTCGCTTAGATAAATCCGATATTGATGAAGTTGTATTAGTAGGTGGTTCAACACGTATTCCAGCAATTCAACAATTAGTTGAATCACTGACTGGTAAAAAACCAAACCAATCGGTGAATCCAGACGAAGTTGTTGCAATTGGAGCAGCAATTCAAGCAGGTATTTTAGCAGGTGAAATTAAAGATGTCTTATTACTAGATGTTACACCATTATCACTAGGTGTTGAAACATTAGGTGGTGTTATGACAAAAATTATTGCTCGAAATACAACAATCCCGGTAAAAAAATCTGAGATGTTCTCAACTGCCGTTGACAATCAAACGAATGTAGAAATCCATATTTTACAAGGTGAACGAGAACTAGTAAATGGTAATAAAAGTTTAGGGAATTTCAGATTAGATGGAATCCCATCTGCTAACCGAGGGGTTCCACAAATTGAAGTGACATTTGATATCGATGTAGATGGTATTTTATCTGTTAAAGCAAAAGAAAAAGAAACAGGAGTAGAGCAGTCTGTAACGATTCAAGGTGCTTCAACATTAAATGAAAGTGAAGTTGAAAGTATGTTGGCTGATGCAGAAAAGTATGCCTACGCAGATAAAGAAAAACGTGAAAATATTGACTTAAAAAACCAAGCAGAAACATTATGTTTTGAGGCAGAAAAAGAATTATCTTTACTAAAAGATAAAATTAGTCAAGAAAAACAAGCAAATATTTCTAAGCTAATTGAAACAATTCGTCAGCACAGTCAAAATGATCAAATTGATAGTTTAAAATCATCATTAGAATCATTAAAAATTGCGATGAAAGAAATGATTGATTCCAAAGCTAGTTCGGAACCAAACTCAGATCCTATGTCAAATTTAAATGATTTATAATTTTATTTAAACTTGACAATTTAACTTCAAGTAATACTTAATTACTTGAAGTTAAATTGTCATCAACAATAATACATTCAGTCGTTAAAATCATACTTGCAATTGAGGTTGCATTTTGTAATCCTGAACGAGTAACTTTAGCTGGATCAACAATTCCTTCTTCATACATATTTCCAAACGTATTTGTAGCAGCGTTATAACCAATTTCAAACTCTTGTTGTTGAACTTGTTCGATAATAACAGGCCCATTAATACCTGCATTTTCCGCAATTCGTTTTAATGGAGCTAAAATAGCACGTGATAAGATCATTGCTCCAATAAACTCATCTTCTTTTAGATTAGTTTTAGCCCAAGTAATTAAATTTTCTGATAAATGGACTAATGTGGCACCACCACCAGGAACAATACCTTCTTCAACAGCTGCACGAGTTGCATTAATTGCATCTTCTAAACGTAATTTTTTATCTTTCATTTCTGTTTCTGTTACAGCACCGACTTTAATAACAGCAATTCCTCCCGATAGTTTTGCAATTCGGTCTTGTAATTTTTCTTTTTCATATGCTGTGTCCGCAACGTTTGCTTGTTTACGTAATTGTTCACAACGAACTTTAATATCATCAAATGTTTGTCCATCAGCAACAATTGTTGTTGTATCCTTATTTACAATAACCCTGCGTGCTTGGCCTAATAAATTTAATTGAACATTATCTAAGCTTAACCCAGCATCTTGTGTAATTACAGTACCACCTGTTAATATTGCAATATCAGCTAGCATTTGTTTACGTAATTCGCCAAATCCTGGAGCACGAATCGCAACTACATTTACGATTCCACGCAACTTATTTAAAATTAAAGTTGCTAATGCTTCTTTCTCAACATCTTCAGCAATAATTAAAAGAGGTCGTTTTGTTTTTGTAATTTGCTCTAAAATTGGCAATAAATCTTGTTGAACTAAAGTAATTCGTTTATCAGTTAATAAGATGTATGGATTATCATAAGAAACTTCCATTTTATCTGTATTTGTAATAAAATATGGCGAAATAAAACCTTTTTCTAGTTTCATGCCTTCGGTAATTTCTAATTCTGTTACAATTCCTTTTCCTTCTTCTAACGATATAACACCTTCTTTTCCAACTTTTGCTAATGCATCAGCAATTAAGGATCCAATCACATTGTCATTACCTGCCGAAATCGAAGCAACATGCTGAATGGATTGAATGTCTTCTACGGGTTGGGCAAATTCATTAATTTGCGTTACTAAGTATTGGGCAGCTTTTTCCATTCCTAATTTAATTGATATGGGATTGGCTCCTGCTGCCACGTTTTTTAGTCCTTCTTTTACCATTGCATATGCTAAAACCGTGGCTGTTGTTGTTCCATCTCCCGCTACATCATTGGTTTTAGATGCTGCTTGACGAATCAATGATACCCCAGTGTTCTCAATATGGTCTGTCAAGTTAATTTCTTTAGCAATTGTTACACCATCATTAACAATTTGTGGCGAGCCATAAGCTTTTTCTAATACAACATTTCGACCCTTTGGTCCTAAAGTTACTGAAACTGCTTCAACCATAATTTCCATTCCACGTTCTAAAGCACGTCGTGCATTATCTTGATATAAAATCTTTTTTGCCATTTTTTAATTTAATTAAAATATATAAAGTATTACTCTAACCAAAGTTCGATTAATTTTACAAGTTTAAAACAACACTTTGTTGATTTTTTTTCACTTTACTAATTTAGGATAAGTTTAGTATAATTTAACTAGAATCATGTTTTGGGCTTGTAGCTCAGTGGACTAGAGCACGTGGCTACGAACTACGGTGTCAGGGGTTCGAATCCCTTCTTGCTCAATACTTCTCTTATTATGATTCGATCTTATTGAGAAATAAGATTTTGGGGTGTCGCCAAGTGGTAAGGCTGTGGACTTTGACTCCGCCATTCGTAGGTTCGAATCCTGCCACCCCAGTTTAATGAATTTTTAAAACTCTTTTAGAGTTAAAAGAGTTGTTTTAAACTTCGGAAAATTGCATAATGAGTATAGTTATTATATCAATCTAATACCAATATCGTCATTATGGAAGCTAGAATTCAATTTATAAAAGGATTAGATGAAAAAGTTTTACCTGATGTCCGTTTAACCCGATCGCGTGACGGAAGTACGGGAACTGCAACTTTCTGTTTTAAAAATCCAAATATATTAGATAAAAACACAGCAAAAAAAGGTGAAATTACAGGAATGTATCTAATGGATAGTGAAGGAATTTTAGAGACTAGAGATGTCAATGCTCGCTTTATTAATGGAAAACCAGAAACTATTGAAGCTATCTATATTATGAAAAGTCCTAAATCATGGGATCGATTTATGAGATTTATGGAACGATATGGTGAAAACAATGGTTTAGTATTTACTAGAGCAAGTTAATATAATAAAAAAGTTATAAAAATTCAAAAATGCAAATATCATTAAGATGGGTTAACGAATTAGTAGATTTGGAAAAAGTTAAATTGGATGATTTAATTGAGAAATTGACACTTGGTGGCTTCGAAGTGGAAGATGTTTTAGATATTCCATTATTAGACAGTAAAACGATTGCCTTGGAAATTTCGTCGACTGCGAATAGATCTGATAGTTTATCAATTCAGGGCCTTTCATTAGAAATTGCGGCCTTACTTAATCAACTACCGAAAAAAATAAATTATTCAGAAAGAGTCTGTCCATGGGGCCAATATTTTGAAAGGGTTGAGCCGACAACTATAATATCGGATAATTGTTCGAATTTTATTGGACTTATAGTTGAAAATGTAAATGATTTTAGTTCGCCTAAATGGTTACAGCAAAAATTAATTGCCTCGGGATTGCCTGTAGAAAATAATTTATTAGATTTTCAAAACTATATTTTATTTGAAACAGGTTATCCTTTGGAAGCTTATGACTTGGATAAAATCTATTCTAAAATAGAAAGCTCAAATGTTGAATTATCCTTAACAAATTTAACAGATTCGATAAATTTTTTAGCAAGCAATGGAAAAGATTTGCTTATTAACCAGTCAGCTACAATTCTTAAAGCAAATGATCTGCCAATTAGTATTGCTGGAATTGTTCCTAATATTGAAACAAATTATAATAAAACTACAAAAACATTGCTTATTGAAGCAAGTATATTTAATGCTGCAAAAATTCGACAACAGTCAAGACTACTAGGATTAAGGACAGATCGTTCTTCTCGATATGAAAAATCAATTAAAAATATAACATTAATAGAATCTCTTTATCGTTTTATTTCATTATTACGAATTAATAATCCAAAATTATGTTGTAAACTTCATACTGTTATGCAACCACAGAAAGAGATCACTAAAAAAATTCAGCTAGATTATGAAAAAATTAAACAAGTTCTAGGACCAATTCAAACAATAAATAACAATACTGAAGAGTATATTTCTCCGCAAATTATTACAGCGGCATTAGAACGATTACAATTTAATGTTGATTATGATCAGGATAATTTCAAATGGGATATTATTGTACCTGCTTTACGAACTGATGATATTGTTCGTGAAATTGATCTAATTGAAGAAATTGGACGAATTTATGGCTTCAACAATTTTTTAACTCGCTTGCCTCAAATTAAACAAATAGGAAATGAAGACTTTGATTATCAAGTTCGTAAAAAACTAACATCATGTCTTGTTAATTTGGGTTTAAATGAATTAGTTCAATATTCGTTAGTAAATGAAACAACTTACATAAAAAACGAGATTGAACTTCTAAATCCATTAGTTAAAGACTATTCACATTTACGTTCTAGTTTATTACCAAATCTTTTAAGAGCTACAGAAGAAAATTTAAAAAAAGGTAATCTAAATTTAGAAGGTTTTGAATATGGACACGTTTTTTCAGAGAATTCTTCATCTTTAATAAAAGAACAAGAAGTAATAGCTGGAGTATTTGGGGGTTATAAAAGAAAAAGTGATTGGACCGGTACATCACATTCACTTAATTGGTTTGAAGCAAAAGGAAAATTAGAACAATTATTTCAAAGATTAAATATTACTACCTACTGGCAAAGCTATAAACCAGTAAAAGAACAAAATATTTTACACTCATATTGTAGCGCAGAAATTTTTTTAGCAGATGGTAGACAAGTTGGAATTTTTGGCCAAGTTTCTCCGATTTTAGCTAACAAATTAAATATTTCAACCGATATTTATTTATTTGAGCTTAATTTTAACGTCTTAAAATTACAAATTCAACAGAACAAATTAACAGTTTATAATGAATACTCTGTTTATCCTAAAATTATTAAAGATTTATCGTTTATCATTAAAAATGATATTCCCTTTACGAAAATTCAAGAGTTATTATATTTAAATGGTAGTTCATTCTTAAAGAGTATTAATTTATTAGACAACTATTCGGGTGCATCAATACCTCAAGATCATATAAGTTTATGCTTACAGTTAGTTTTCCAGTCAGATTCAGGAACTTTACAGAGTGAAACAGTCGAAAAAATTATTGCAAACTTAATCAAAGTACTAGAAACAAAATTTAGTACTCAAATTCGCATTTAGTCTATTTGTTTCGGAGGTAGATAATTATCCACCTCCAACAATAGTTACAACTTCAATTTTATCTTGATCTTTAATAAAAATCTTATCCCACTTTTGTTTTTTGCACACTAAATTATTATATTCTAATACTAATAATTTATTATCAAAGGTAAAATATTCAACTAAATTTAGCAGTGTAATATCATGATGAGTATAGTAGCATTCACCATTTAAAAAAAATGTTTTTGGATTTATCATAATTTTATAAATTTTTTAAAATAACCTAGACGGCGGCAGACAAAAACTGATAAAGTATTCTGCAAGACAATATGGCGGGTGTGGCCAAGTGGTTAAGGCAGTGGGTTGTGGTTCCACCATTCGCCGGTTCAAGTCCGGTCACTCGCCCTTGTTGATATTTCTCTATATTAAGTATTCTATATAATTACTATTACATTAAATATATTTTTATGTCACGTTATCGAGGACCTAAATTAAGAATTAGTCGACGATTAGGCGCGTTGCCTGGGTTAACAACAAAAAAATCACGGAAGTTAAACCGTCCAGGAAAAGACGGTAATTCTCCAGATACAAACAAAAAATTGACTGAATACGGTATTCGATTAGAAGAAAAACAAAAGTTAAAATTCAACTATGGATTAACAGAAAGTCAATTATTCCGATATGTAAAAGAAGCACGACGAAGAAAAGGTGTTACGGGTTTAATTCTAATTCAATTATTAGAAATGCGTTTAGATACACTTTGTTTTTCTTTAGGTTTTGCAAGTAGTATTGGTCAAGCGCGTCAATTAGTTAGTCATGGTCATATTACTATAAACAATAAAGTTATTAATATTCCGAGTTTTCAATGTCGTTTAAATGATATTATTAGTGTTAAAGAACGCGCGTCGTCTAAAAACTTAGTAAATGCAAATTTAAAGAATAATCCTCGAAGTGAAGTACCTACAAATTTAAAATTTGATAGCACTTCATTAAAAGCAACAGTTTTAGACTATTGTAATCGCGAAGATATAGCATTACAGTTAGATGAATTATTGGTTATTGAGCATTATTCTCGTCGATAAATAACAACTTTAAGATCATTAAATGATCTACGAAATCATATATCAATTTATCTCTTATATATTATATTTATGTTAAAATTACGATTAAAACGGATTGGTCGAAAACGTTCTCCTTCTTATCGATTAGTTATCATGGAAAGTATGACAAGACGCGATGGTAGACCTGTTGAAGAAGTTGGTTATTATGATCCAATCGCAAAGAATTATAGATTTGATTCTGAAAAAATTCAAAAA
>Ga0194125_10013339_pt1 | contig 10703 bp, 10 predicted proteins | sample TA2KigC250mmetaG_FD_148626 | JGI IMG/M metagenome (GOLD analysis project Ga0194125, IMG submission 148626) | Freshwater microbial communities from Lake Tanganyika, Tanzania - TA2015034 Kigoma Deep Cast 250m | ecosystem: Environmental > Aquatic > Freshwater > Lake | place: Tanzania: Lake... | reverse complement strand
GGCGAGACCGCCGAGTTGCTGGCGGAGCGCTACGGCATCAGCCGGGTGGAGCAGGACCGCTTCGCGGTCGAAAGCCACCGCAGGGCCGTCGCAGCATGGGACAGTGGGGCCTTTGCCGGTGAGGTCGTCCCGGTCGACGCGCCCGGCGAAAAGGGCGCCGTCGTCAGGGTGGAGCGCGATGAGCGGCCGCGGAGCGATGCGGTCGTGGAAAAAATGGCACGACTGAAGCCGGCATTCCGGCGCGACGGCACCATTACCCCCGGCAACGCCTCGGGGATCACCGACGGCGCGGCGGCACTGGTCCTGGCCTCGGCAGAGGAGGCGCGGGCGCTCGGTCTCCAGCCGCTGGCGCGGCTGATCGGCTCCGCCTCCTGTGCCGTCCACCCGAGGGACATGGGGCTCAGCCCGGTCGCGGCCACCCGCAGGCTCCTGGAGCAGACGGGACTGGCCCTGCGCGACTTCGGGCTCATCGAAATCAACGAGGCCTTTGCCGCCCAGGTGCTGGCCGTGGAAAAGGAGCTCGACTGGGATGTCGCAGGGCGCAACGTGCACGGCGGCGCGGTCGCACTGGGCCATCCCACCGGGTGCACCGGCGCGCGGATCCTGGTTACGCTGGTGCACGCGCTGCGCACACACGACAAGCGGCTGGGCATGGCAACCCTGTGCGTCAGCGGCGGGCCGGGGATGGCTGCCGCCGTCGAGATAGTTTGATCCCTACACCGCGACTCCGCTGGATCCGCGCACGGATCTTGCGGCATGCAATCAGAGAAGGTGCGATGAGGCCTGGGCCGAGCCGGCCGGCTGGGGAGATATTTTGGAGAAGGTGTTGGCTGGGGCCGAGGATCAACCCATTGTGCGCCCTTCGAGCCGCGGTTGGATTAGGGCTACCGTGAAACCGATGCCGTCGTCGGCCTCGACGATCGCCTCCGAGCCGTCGGGTGTCTCTAGGATCCGGTCGCGGAAAATGGGGGCGCCTGCATCACGCAACCAACGGACGTCGCGTCCGATCGTCGCCGTCTGTAGGGCGACACGATCCAATCCTTCTCCGCGCGAATGCAGCGACCGCTGCCGGATCGATTCGGGGTCTGAAGCCTCGGTCAGGCACAGCCAGCAGGGATTCCCAAGGCGCAGGCGCGCCCGGCGGCACGCATCTTCCCGTTCGCATCGACGGTTTTCGTGAGGCCGAAAAGCCGTTCCAGTCTTTCGGCGGCCGCCTCGAGGTCATCTACGATCGCCCCGACGTGGTGGAGGCCCACGATGCCCAGCCGGCTGCTGAGCGGCTCGCCCCGGACGTCCGAAGGATAGGACCAGCTGTACGGGTGCGGCTGGATCAGCTCGACCGTGAATCCGACCGCATCATCCGGGTAGACGAACGCCTCATAGCCATCGTTGGCCTTGAAAATCGTATCCTCGAAGATCGGAGCTCCTGCCTTGCGGATGCGCTCCACGTCCGCTTCGATGTCGTTCGTCTCGAGGGCAATGTGCTCCAGCCCGGGGCCGTGCCGCTCGAGGAAGCGGCGCACCCGCGATTCCGGGTTCCAGTTGTGCACAACATGCAGCCAGCACTCGTTGCCGAAGAGCACCCGCGAGTCGTGCTGCATCCCCTTTCCCTGGTCGTCGCGGAAGTCCCTCGAGTGCAGTCCGAAGTACGCCTCGAGCCGGCGGCAGGTATCGCGGAAGTCCGCCACGGCGATTCCGATATGCTGCAGGCGAGTTACCGTCATCGCTCACCTCAATGCGCCGTGCGCCCCCCGTCGATGATGAGGGGGGTGCCTGTGATAAACGCGGCATCCTCGGAGGCCAGGAAAAGAACGGCCTTGGCCACGTCCGCCGGCGTTCCGAGCTTTCCGAGGGGCGTAATCTCATACCAGGAACGCCGCATGGCTTCCGGATCGGCCGCCCGCGCCAGGTTGCGCTCGTTCATCTGCGTATCGATCACCCCGGGGCAGACCGCGTTGACTCGAATTCCCCAGGGCGCCAGTTCCAGGGCCGTGCAGCGCGTGAGCGCCATCATGCCCGCCTTGGAGGCTCCATAGGCGGCGCTGTTCACGGCGGCGATGAAGTAGCCGACCGAAGAGTTGTTGACGATGGCCCCGCGCCGCACCCGCTTCATCACCGGTATCACGTATTTCGACATCAGGAAGGCGGACTTGAGATTGACCGACAGGATGCGGTCCCAGTCCTCTTCGGAGGTTTCCTCCACCGGACGCTTCAGTTCGACTCCGGCGTTGTTCACCAGGATGTCCACGGTTCCCCACTTTTCCAGCGTCTGTTGCACGACGCCTTCTGCGTCCCGGGATGATGACACGTCGGCGCAAATGACCAGGACCTGGCCGCCCGCCGCGCGGATGGAGATGCCGGCGGAGTCGGCGGCCTCGCCGTTGATCTCGGCAACCACCACGCGGGCGCCCTCGGCCGCGAACAGCTCCGCCGTTGCCCTGCCGATGCCTGCGCCGGCGCCGGTCACGATGGCCGTCCGACCCGACAGTCTTGCGCTCATGATGTCCTGCCTCCTGATTGGTTCGAGGTAATGGAATGGATGAAATCTCCCAACCGGGCGAGGCCTGCGGCAATCCGCGCATCCGAGCCCAGCATGGATATGCGGACGAACCCCTGCCATTTGCTTCCGAATGAGGAGCCCGGAAACAGCAGCACCCGGTGCTCCATGAGGAGCCGGTGGCAGAACTCCTCCGCCGCCACCCCGAATCCGGATATGTCCGCCCAGATGAAAAAGGTCCCGCCGGGAGCGGAGTGAGGGATGCCCAGGGCGTCCAGCCCCTGCATCATCATGCTGCGCCGCCGTTCGAAGGTGGCGAGAATCTCCCGGGCAGGCTCCTGCGGCCCCGTCAGGGCGGCCAATGCGGCATATTGCGGCAGCGCCGGGCAGGCGCCCGAGACCGCCTGTTTCAGGCGGGTGACGGCCCCGATCAGCGGAGCCGGGCCGGCCAGGTAGCCAACGCGAAATCCGGTCATCGCCCAGGTCTTCGAAAAGCTCGACACCGTCGCGGTCCTTTCGCGCATTCCGTCGCACTGGGCCACCGACCGGCAGGGCAGTTCGTCATAGACCAGCCCCTCGTATACCTCGTCGGACACGACTATGATGCCCGCCTCCCGAGCCGCCGCCGCGATCCCGCTCACGCCGTCCGCACGGATCAGCGCGCCCGTGGGATTGTTGGGATTGATGAGCACCAGGATCCTGGCCCCGGTCGCGCACCGGCGCACATCTTCCGAGTTCAGCTCGAATCCCCGGCGGCGCGCATCCGGCAGCTCCACGATCCTGCCGCCCGCCGCCTCGATTGCCTGGTCGTAGGAGGAGTAACGCGGGTCCTGGACCAGGACGCCGTCGCCGGGATTGACCAGCGCCATCATGGTCAAAAAGAGCGCCTCCTGTGCGCCGTTGGTTATCACGATTTCGCTCGCCGGGTCGAAGAGCAGCCGCTTGCGCTGCCGGTAGCGCTCGGCCAGGGCCCGGCGGAGTTCGGGCAGGCCCTGGGCCGGAGTGATGCACGGATCCAGGGCAAAGCGTCGCATGGCCTCCCCGATAATGTGCGGAGGCGTCGGAAGGTCGGGATCCCCGGCGCCGAAGGAGATCACGTCCTCCATCGTGGCGGCAAGCTGCATCAGGTTCGAGCGGGACTGCGTTGCCTTCTCGCCCGGGGAAGCGGCGCGTTCCTTCATGCCTCCTCCCCACCGCCGACCAGGGTACGCAGTGCGTGCACCGCGGCCCGCTGGGAGGAAGCGGCGCTGCAGATGGAAAGGGCCTGCTTCCAGACGCGAATCCGCCGGACGAGCGCATCCGGTCCCGCCAGGAACCCGATGCGGAATGCGGACAACCCGGGGAGCGCATCGAAGTTCCCGAGGATCAGGGTGCGCTCGATGGAGCACGGAGGGAATCCGACGCTCGACCCGGGTGCGAATTTGTCTCCCATGAAGAGCACGTCCGGCAGATCGTGCCGGAGCGAGAGGGTTATCAGGATCTCGTGAGCAGCCGGATCGGACTCGAACTCCCGAAAGACCAGGCGCGTATCCCGGCCTTCGGTGGCCGGCTCACGCAGGTGCTTCGGCACCAGCCCCGCGATACGGAAGATATTTTCGTACCGGCACGGGCCCACATAGGCTCCAGCGGCGGACCCCGGCTGCGGCCGCAGGCCCAACAGGGCGACGAACAAGGCCTCCGACTCCCCGGTGGTGATCAGGGCGCTGTCCACGGATTCGTGGCACGGCCCGCCCATTTGCGCAATCTCGCCCAGGAGCCGCCGGCGCAGCTCCGGGAGTCCCGGCCTGGTTGTGTAGTGGGTCTCGCCGCCGAGCATGGCCTCCTCCACAGCGCGAAGAACGGAAACTGGAACGGCTGCAGGCCGGGGCAGGGGCTCCTCCGCGGGAGGGCCGGCCCAGCCCTTCATCCGGGCGGCCAGGGATGCGGCAAAGCTGTCTGTTCGGGTCATTCTGCGAGCTCCCGCACTCGTTCCGGAGCCATGTCGAAACCGTTGCGCTCGAGCGCCAGCGACAGTTTGAGGGCATCGAAACGCAAGCCGGTGACCCCGCCCCGCAAACCGGCCAGGCACAGGAAGGCAGGCACCAGCCGGGCGGGATCCTGCCACAGGTCCTTCTGGTCTTCCGCGGCGGTCTCGAATGCCTCCTCGGTCAGCGACGTGGGCTTGATGCGCAGGCCGGGTGTCACGGTGTTGACGCTGATTCCCGTTTCTGCCAGCTCCAGGGCAAGTGCCCGCGTCAGCCCCTCCAATCCGAACTTGGACGCGCAATAGGCGCACTCGTTCACGAATCCCATGACGCCGGCTCTCGAGGAGACGTTGATTACCGACCCGCCCCGGCCGCGCATGGCGGGCAGGAAATCCCGGGTCAGCAAAAACGGGGCCGTCAGGTTGACCGCCAGGGTCCGGGACCAGTCGCCCGGAGACACCTCCTCGACCGGGGCCACGCGGAGGATGCCGGCGTTGTTCACCAGAACATCGACCGAGCCTGCGCCCGACAGGACTTCTTCGACGAATGAGGCGCAGGCGCCTGCCTCCGCGAGGTCTACCATCCGGGCTTCGACGCGACCGCCGGCTCCCCGGATCAGCCGGACCGTGTGGTCCAGCTCCGCCTTCGTGCGCGCGCAGACCCACAGGCGGGCGCCCTCATGCGCGAGGCCGGCGGCGACGGCTCTACCCAGGCCGCGGCCGGCCCCGGTGACTACTGCAGTCCGGTCGTATAGTCTCCCTCTCTTCACAGGACCCCCCGCAGGAGATACGAACAGGTGAAGCCGACGTAGTTGCCGATGGCGTAGCCGAAAATGCCCACGATGATGCCGGGGGTCACGAGGGTATTCCACTTCATGGCCATCGAAAGCGCCATGGCCGATCCCGGTCCCCCTACGGCCGACTGGCTGGCGACCAGAATAGTGGGAAGGTCCATGCCCAGGAACCAGCCTGCGATGTAGACGGTCAACGCATGCACCGCGATGATCAGGATCATGTACCCGAAGATGGGCAGGCCGGCCTCGAGCACCTCGCCGACGTCGGAGTTGGCGCCGATCACGATGAAAAAGAGATGCAGCGCAAAATAGGATACCAGGGCCGCTCCCTGCAGCTTCCGGGCAAAGGGGAATTGCGCGGCCGCCAGGGCCAAGGTCGTCAGCCAGAGCACCTCGGGGACGCCCGGAGTCAGCGGCAAGAGCAGGCGCGCGATCCAGAGCGCTCCGAGAGGAAGAGCGGCCAGGAGCGCGAGGTCCGTGATCGTCACTTCGCCCGATGTCCAGTAGCGGCGAGGGTCCTCTTCCGAAGATGCGGCCGTCGTGCCGGATGCTCCCCGAGGAGCCTCCGGTGGAGTGCGGTAGAAAGGTCGCAGGAGCCGGTACAGACCTACCTGCGCCAGCAGGTACGGAACGGTGGAGAGATTGTCGGCCACAAAAGCGGCGGCAAACAGCCCGGGAGTCATTTCGAGCCCGCGTCCCACTGCGGCGAAGTTCATGCCGCCGCCGGTAAACGCCCCGGCAAAAGCCCCTCCCAGCTTCCAGGTCTCGGGCCCCAGCCACCCGTGGAACAGCAGGCTGGCCGCAAAGGCGCCCACAAAGCTGCCGGCCGAGGCCAGGAGGAAGCAGATCACCAGGGACCAGCCCGCTCGCTTGAGGTCGCTGAGGCGCGAGGAGAGAATGACCAGCACGATGGCAAACGGCACCGCGATGTCATACACGCCTTCGTGAATCGGCGATGTCTTCGGGATCACGCCCAGATTGGCGAGAGCAATCCCCATCAGGGTGCAGAGCACGGCCGAGCTGATCTTCTGAATCCATTCGACCCGTTGCTCGAGCATGCGGGCGAGGGCCACCACCAGAAACATGAAGGAGAGCAAGGGAAGAGGGTGCTGGATCATGAGGTTGCGGCCGGCCGCAGCACCGCATCGGCGCAAAACAGCGCCCAGTCGCCGGCTGTGACGCTCGGATAGGTCCTCACCCCGAAAAGCACCCCGTCGCAGGGCGAGCGCAGTTCCTCCGCCGGCGCGCCGAACAGGTCCGTGATGCGCAGCAGGAATTCGTCCTTTCGTATCGGGAGCTTGAGCGGGATGGAGGGATTGGGCTCGAGCAGGCCGCTCATGGACGCCTGAACCACTTTTTGCTGGCCCCTCCAGAGCCGGTCGGCGTACAGCGGGGTGCCATCGATCATGCCGTAATGACGGCACACGTTTCGCAGCGACCGCCTGAGGATCTCGACGACGCCCTGGAGAGCTCCGGGCATGGTGGCGGCGCTTCCGCCGAGTTCGACCGTGATCGCAGTCCGGGTACGTTCCAGCATTGCAGCCATCGGCGAGCCCGAAGGCCGCGGGGTATCCAATACAATGCTCCAGTCCGGTCCCATGGCGCGGGCCAGCTCCAGCCCCTTTTCATCACCGCGGCCGACGAAGATGGTTTCGGCCAGGTAGCAGATGTTGCCCCCTGAATGGATCGTGATCTCCATGTCCGCGACCGCGCCGATCTCCGAGTGGTGGACGCGGGCGATCCGGTCGGTGAGAAACCCGTCCGCCCGGCCGGGGTAAATGCGGTTCATGTCGAAGGAATGCGTGTCGCGCGGATTTCCGCGGGCCATGGCTTCCAGGGCTCCCACGTTCATCACGGGCACGCCGATGAAGGCGCCGCGCATGTTCAGCGGATCCAGCTCGCGTGCGAAAGCGGCGATGGCCAGTGGACCCTCCTGCTCATCGCCGTGAATGGCCCCGTCGACCAGGACAACCGGCCCGTCGAGCCGCCCGGCGACGATCATCACCGGAATGCCAAGGAGAGTGCTGTCGAGCCGGGATACTACGGGCAGATATCCGTTCAGTTTCCGCCCGGGCAGGCAGCGGAGGCTACCAATGGTAATTCCTGCCATGTGCGGGTTCCTCCAGAAGCATCAGACTCTGGTACGGAGAAGACGCGATCAATTTACTCCACAAGGTTATGCGGCGTGCCGCCGCCGGCCGCGGCCAGCAGATTCTCGATGACCTGCCGGAAGTGCAGCTTCTGACCGCCGCCCGAACCGCCGCCGATGTGGGGCGTCAGAACCACGTTGTCCAGCCCGAGCAGCGGATGGCCTGCCGGCAGCGGCTCTTGCTCAAACACATCGAGTCCCGCCCCGGCAATGCGTCGCGCGCGCAGGCAGTCGATCAGCGCGGCCTCGTCCACCAGCCCGCCCCGGGCCGTGTTCACGAGAAACGACGACGGTTTCATCAGGGCCAGCCTGGTGGCGCCGAGCATCCGCTCCGTTTCGTCGGTGTGCGGCACATGCAGGCTCACAACGTCCGACTCGCGCAGCAGTTCCTCCAGGCCGGCCATGCGCACTCCCAGGAGCTTCTCGTAGCAGGCGGAAAGCCTGCGCCGCTGGCAGTAGAGAATTTTCATGTCGAAAGCCCGGGCCCGACAGGCCACTTCCCGGCCGATCTCGCCCAGCCCGATCAGACCCAGCGTCCTACCCCGGAGTTCCACGACGTCCGGGAAACCCAGCCAGTTGAAGGAGAAACTCCATTCGGAGGTGCGCGCGGGCTCCAGTCCCGACTCCCGGTACTTTCCGCCGACCACTCCCTGGTGCCCCGCCGGCAGTTTGCGCGCCACCGCCAGCATCAGCGTCATCGTGTGCTCGGCCACCGCGATCGCGCCGCCGTGGGGCATCGTGGCCACAGGCACGCCCACAGCCTTCGCCGACTCCAGGTCGACACGATCCGGCAGCCTTCCCATCACCTGGATCAAACGGAGGCGTGTCCCTGCCGCGGACATGATCTCCTTCGTGATGATCCGGTGCCGGGTAACGAGAAAATGGGCCTGCCGTGCGAGGTCCAACAGTTCGTCCGTCCGAGAACCCTCCGGACACACAAACCGGAATCCGCCCGCCGGCAACTGCTGCCGGAACAGGTCCTGCATTTTCGGCGGCAGTGGATCCACCGCGACGATGCAAAAGGTCTCCTGCGCCATATCTCCAGTGCGCTCGTGCAAGCCGGCCCGCCGTGCCCCGGATGGGATTCGTATCCGGGGCCCGCACAAAGAGGCCGCTATTCTACTCCGTCACGCGTGCGCTTTTCATCCGGAGATTGCAGCGACGGCAGTCAGAGCCGCGAGAGCAAGGGTTCGCGCAAAGATGAGTTCACATTTTGGCGCGAGCGCCGGGCGGGCAGATGCAAGGCGCCGCGACGCAGGCGATGTGGTGACATCGTCGAGGAGCGGCAACGCCGCAGATGCCCGCCCGCCGCCGCGCCCCGAAGGGCTGCCGGCTCTCAGGATTGCAGGTTCTTATTCTGTTTTATGGCATGTTACGCAAGCCGGAGAGCCGGCAGCAAAATGTGAAATCATCTTTGCGCGAGCCCTGGGTACGTGGACCCGCGGCACAACGGTTCATTTCTTCCGCGATCTCACGATCGCGGCTGAGGGCCTCGGGATCAGCCCAGATGAGTCTTCTCATTGGTGTACAACAACTGCCTCTGCCATTCTCTGCGCCCTCTGTGGTGAGGGCCTATTGTGACAGACCGGGGACCCGGGACGGCCGGCCCTGCGGCCTCGTGCTATGATGGCTACTGGGAGACAAAAGATGAAGACAGACAACCACGCACTGGTCTGTGCCACGTGCGGCACTGGAACCTGCCTGGCTCGCCCCGGCGCCAAGCCGGCACCCGCATATTGCCCGGCGGAGCTGCGACCGGATGAGCTGCAGAAGGCCGAGCGCGCCTATCGCACGAACCGCAGGCTGCGCAAGCTCGCGCTCGAATCGGCGCGCACGGAATCCGCCGGCTACTGCCGCAGCACCCGGATAGAGGAAATCATGGATTTTGCCCGTCGCATCGGGGCCCGACGACTGGGCATCGCCCACTGCGTCGGGCTCATGCGGGAGGCGAGGGCGGCGGCGGAGATCTTCGCCGGCAACGGTTTCGAAGTCCACACCATCTGTTGCAAGGTCGGATCGATGGACAAGGAAACGCTGGGTCTGAGAAACGAAGAAAAGGTCCGACCCGGCCAGTACGAGGCGGCCTGCAATCCGATCGCCCAAGCCGCACTGCTGGCCGCCTCAAAAACGCAGCTGAATGTCGTGATCGGCCTGTGCGTGGGGCACGACAGCCTGTTCTTCATGCACTCGAAAGCCCCGGCGACCGTTCTCGTGGCCAAGGACCGGGTGTTGGGCCACAATCCTGTGGCGGCGCTGTACACCAGTCGCTCCTACTACCGGCGGCTTCGGCAGGCGAAACCAGGACGGCCGGGCGTGACCGGGCCGGCGGCTGCCGAGTGAATTGCAGCTTCGAGTCGATCCGAGTCCCTTGGAGCCGGCAAGGGGCCGCGGCGGAGCTGAGGATTTCGCGCACGACCTTGTGGAGAAAAATGCGCCGGCTGGCCATTCCACCCGAGTCGAGGGGAAAATGCTCGGCGCCGGGATTCATCCTGCACCGAGCGGGCCGCAGGACCGTCGCAGGACTGCGCGACGCCGGTGCATCCAGGATCTCGGCAAGGCGATTCTACCCAGTCACTACCGTTCTCTTTCCAGAATGACTTCATAGTATTTGGCCGCGCCATACCCCCCAATTCCCGGCGCAAAGACCTGGACCAGCCGCCACCCATCATTGGCGTGCCTCTGAATCACCTCCTGATAGGTTTCCTTCGCCTCTTTCCGGGCCGCGATCCAGCCCTCTCCCAGCCGAACGAACTTGTATTCATATCTCCGGTTCACCGCTCCTCCTTGTGGAGACTGTGCATCATTCCACCACACCGCCATCCGACGCGGCAGGCATCCGCAAGATGATATACCACTGCGCGGCATGAGCGAGCCTGCTCTTGCTGCGGACCTGGTGATCGCCGTCGTGTTAACGGCCTGTTAAGAAAGTTTTACCTTCATTTTACGGCTTTGTCTGACCCTTCCCCTGGCGGGGGACGCCTAATGACGGCGGTGCCCATGGATCCTCCAGTTGACGGACATCTTTCGGATCATCCAGGAGGAACGGCGCAACCGGTACATCATCGGCTACTCGCCCTCTGAGAGCGATCCGGCTGAAAAATTCCGCCAGATCAGCCTGCGGACAAAGGACAAGAACCTGAAAGTGTACTGCCGGTCCGGTTACCACCGAAGTGCCCGGTGAAAACGCCGATCCAGGGCGGTCGGCCTGATCAGCGAAGTGCGAAGGACTTGTAAAGAAACATTTTGCATAGATTTATCGGCCGTTTCGGAAAGAAAGGAGTTTACATAGGTGTGTGCCAA
>Ga0194125_10013333_pt1 | contig 10706 bp, 12 predicted proteins | sample TA2KigC250mmetaG_FD_148626 | JGI IMG/M metagenome (GOLD analysis project Ga0194125, IMG submission 148626) | Freshwater microbial communities from Lake Tanganyika, Tanzania - TA2015034 Kigoma Deep Cast 250m | ecosystem: Environmental > Aquatic > Freshwater > Lake | place: Tanzania: Lake... | reverse complement strand
ATCAAATCCTGACTTTGATGTCCACGGATGACATCGGCTTAGGCGTTTAAGGGTCAAAACAGTTCCTCGACCTATGCCATGAGCCTTCAAGGCTTCAATTGCATAACAGGAACAGCTGGGTTCATAACGACAATTTGACCCAAGAAGCGGCGAAATCGTCCAGCGATAAACCTTTAACCCTCCAATTAGAATACCCTCAAGCAAAGAGGCGATTTTTTTCATGCTGTTTTCCAATATGGGTAATCCCATTGATAAAATCTTTTTCTAATGTGCTAAAAGGTAAATCAAAAGTACCCTTCTTTGCAACTAAAACTATATCGGTTGGAAGTAAAAAATTATTTTCTATCATCGTTTTATGAAGATCAATAACAGCCCTAAGCCGCCTTTTACATCGATTGCGCCTAACAGCGTTCCCTACTTTTTTACTGGCTGTCAGACCAAAACGATAGGGATTGCCAGGGATTAAGACTTTTTTCTGAATCAAAAATTGTAGCACGAAAGAGGCAAAATGTACGCTTTCTCCGGCTTTTGTTATGCGCACAAATTCTGATCTTTTTTTAAGAGTGCACTGAGGCATGGTGATACGATTTTGATCTATTTTTAAATATCCACTAGGCAACAAACTGGTAAGGGTAAGGCGCGTACTCTAATATACGTGACCGAACCCGAATCCCTCCCGAATCCCAAAAGATAACGACGTGGAATTTAAAAAGAGGTAAAATCTAAGCGCAAAGGCGCAGACGCCCCTTAGCCCGGCGATTTCTTAGGACATGACGCCCACCGACGGTGGCCATACGCGCCCGAAATCCATGGCGGCGTTTACGAACAAGACGACTAGGTTGAAAAGTACGCTTCACGAAAAATTCTCCGTTAATTAAAAAATTCGAATATATTCAGAGGTAATTTATAAGAAGAGACGCCCCATAAGTCAAGGGTCTTTTGAGAAAAAAATTCCCAATATCCACTATTACCCCATTTTGTAAGGGGGTTTTTCCCATCCTTTAGGGGACCATGTAAAAATCTCACACCCTGTTTTAGTCACCCCTAAAGTGTGTTCAAATTGGGCAGAAAGAGATTTATCCCGTGTAACGGCTGTCCATCCATCTTGAAGAATTTTGGACGCATAATGTCCTGCATTCACCATGGGCTCGATGGTGAAAAACATACCCTCTTCTATGAGGGATCCTGAGCCAGGTTTTCCATAGTGAAGAATTTGGGGCTCCATATGAAAAGTTTTTCCAATACCGTGACCGCAAAAATCTCGAACGACTGAAAATCCCTGCTTTTCCACAAAGCTTTGAATAGCATAGCCAATATCCCCGAACGTATTGCCAGGCTTAACGCAAGCAATACCACGATGCAACGCTTCGTACGTCACCTCCACTAACTTCCTAGCCCTTAAATTCACCTTATTACCAATCAAGAACATGCGACTTGTATCTCCATGCCATCCATCGACAATGACGGTCACATCAATATTCACAATATCGCCCTCTTGTAACTTCTTGGGGCCCGGAATCCCGTGACAAATAACATGATTGATGGACGTGCAGATGGATTTTGGGAACCCTTGGTAGTTCAGAGGCGCAGGAATTGCGTTATGGCTTATAATAAAGTCGTGACACAGTTTATCAAGCGCTTCTGTTGTTACCCCCTCAACAACATAAGGGGTAATATAATCGAGAGTTTCAGCAGCAAGACGCCCTGCCTTTCGCATACTCTTAAAATCATCTATTGTGTGAATTAGAATTGTCATAAAATTAGTATATTTTCAAACGTCCAGGCATGCACCAGCTTTAAAAATCTTCCTCTTGAACTTTACTGGGTTGTGTTAATATCTTTTTAATCCTATGCGATTTCTTGAAAATTTCAAGCCATGCTTTTAGATATATCTTAGCGAGCGTTGACATGGGTTAGAAAAAAATTCACACTTTTGAAAATTTTTGGAATCAACTAATGACAAAAAAATCAAATACATTTTATCGTCCTGACATCGATGGTCTAAGGGCTTTTGCTATTCTTGGTGTTTTAATATACCACTTTTTCCCCAATACTTTACCTGGAGGATTTTTAGGCGTTGATGTTTTTTTTGTCATTTCCGGATACTTAATTTCAAAAATTCTGATCAAATCTTTAGAAAATGGCACATTTAGTATTACAACTTTTTATCAAAAAAGGATTCGGCGTATTTTCCCTGCCTTGCTTATCGTAGGGATCCTTTTCTTTGTTTATGGTTTTTTTGTATTATTTCCAACAGAGTTTCAGACTCTAACGCGGCACTTATCAAATGGCGCTATTTTTAATGTCAACCACGCTTTGTATAGAGATGGGGGATATTTTGACACAGCGATTACACACAAACCTTTTATGCATCTTTGGTCTTTATCAGTTGAGGAACAGTTTTACATCCTATGGCCATTTGTTTTGTGGATTTTTCATAAAACAAATAAGTTGAGATGGTTGCTTCTTTTTATCCTGATTGCGATCAGTGTGTCTTATGGTGCTAATGTTTTTTACACAAACCGCAATCCTGATATGGCATTTTATTGGCTCCATACAAGATTTTGGGAAATTGCAACGGGAGCATTAATGGCTCACCTAGAATTAAATCACACAAAAAGGCTTTCCTCCCCTTTTGGGAGCGTCCTGGGGCTTTTACTGATTATAGGAAGTTTTTTCTTTATCTCTTATGATGTGAATCACTTTGTTTATTGGTCGTTACTGCCAATTATTGGGAGTGTTCTTATTGTACATAATACAGCCGAAACTTTTGGAAGCAAGATTCTATCCCTTCGGCCCTTAGTTTGGGTTGGTCTGATTAGTTACCCTTTATATATTCTTCACTGGCCTTTAATTAGTTTCTGCTCAATTATTGATCCAACAATTTTAACCATTCCTATAAAGCTGCTCCTTATTGGCGTTTCTTTTTTAGGAGCCTTTCTGATCTATAGGTTTATTGAAAACCCTATTCGAAAAAGCCAGAACAAGAAAACAACCTCTTATCTTTTTACGGCAATGATGACTCTAGCCCTACTTTCTTTTTTTGGAGCAAGAGAATTTTATAACCCTTGGAGCTTTTATCAAAACCCAGAGATTGCACAAGTAGAAATTGCCCGCAAAGATTGGGGTGTTGAGATGGACTCTGTTGAATACGAAGGATTAACTCTTCAAAAATTAGGAAAAGAGCATCCGACTATTTTGTTTTTTGGAGACAGCTATATGGAAGAATATTTGCCACGAATGTGTCTTCTTGCAAAAAAAACAGGCATACCTATGGCTCGCATCACCTGGGGAGGACGGTGCCCCATATTAAACGTTGCTCGAAGATTAAAAACAGGGGGATTTGATGAAAGCCGAGACTTTGTAAAAAAAGCTCTGGAATACGCTAAGAGTCAGCCCATAAAAACCGTTGTACTTTCAGCATCGTGGATAAGCTATCTAAGCTCTGGCGGTCAAGAGTACACACATATAATTGACGATCATATAGATTTTTTAGGAACTAATGCTGGGTTCGAAAAAACAATGAAATCTTTGGAAAATATGCTCAAAGATATTATACAAAGTGGCAAAAAAGTTTATTTAATTTTGACAAAACCTTACGGACACAATCCTGAAGCATATTTTCAACGCAATTATCTTGGGATTTCTAAGAAAAATAATTCTATGCATGTGCCCAGAGCTGATTGGGATAAGTACTCTAAAAGGGTCCATGCACGTTTGAGGGAAATTGCCAAAACAGTGGGCGCATTCATTATTGATCCAACTCCCCATTTTTGCGATGCACACGTATGCAAAAACATCTTAAACGATGGAAGCCTGATGTATATGGATGGTGGACACCTCCGTGCCTCGTACGTTGAGGAACATGTCCACTTTTTAGACTTTTTATTCGATCAATGATTATAAACTTTAAAGAATCTTCCTTAGCTATCCCCTACGGTGATGCCCTTTCTTTCATGGACCATCAGGTTGCTCAAATACTTGAGGGAAAAGCAAAAGAATGTGTTTGGTTTCTAGAGCATACCCCTGTTTATACGCTTGGAACGGGGGGAAAAAGCAGTGATATTATGGGTCATGGGGAAATTCCCATTTTAGAAACAAATCGTGGAGGACGAAGCACTTACCATGGCCCTGGCCAACGGGTGATTTATCTTATGCTTAACCTGAAAGAACGGTGTCCCGATATCAAAGGTTTTGTTTGGGGATTAGAGGAATGGATCATTCAAACCCTTCAGCATTTTAAAGTGGAGGGATTCAGGCGCGAAGGTCGTGTTGGCATTTGGGTCAATCATCCCCTTAAAGGAGAATCAAAAATCGCAGCGATTGGCTTACGTGTTCGAAAATGGATTTCCTTCCATGGTATTAGCATTAATCTCAATCCCAACTTAGATCACTATAAGGGAATTGTCCCTTGTGGGATTCAAGAATACAGCGTAACATCCCTTCAGGATCTAGGCATTGATATAACGATGGATACTTTGGATAATGCCTTACAAGAAAAATTCTGGAGCGTTTTACTGCCATGCCTCTCATCCTTCCCCAAAACTTAAAAGAAACGCTTAAGGTCAATCAGCGCCTCTTAGGCCTCGATCTTGGGGAAAAGACCATTGGTCTTGCCTTATCCGATACCAGATGCAGTGTCGCAAGCCCTTACACGACTATTCAACGCACAAAATTTAAGCCTAACGCTCGAGAAATCAAAAATATTATCGATGCGCAGGACGTGCAGGCGATTATTCTTGGGATGCCTCTTAATATGAATGGGACTGAGGGGCCAAGATGCCAATCAACCCGTCAATTTGCAACCAATTTTCTGTCTCTTTATGATATGCCGCTCGCCTTATGGGACGAACGACTCTCCACTAAAGCTGCTGAAGGTGCTATGATTCATTTTGATTTATCCAGAAAGCAGCGGGCAGAAAAAATTGATAAAGCGGCGGCTTCTTTTATTTTACAAGGGTTCTTGGACTTCCTACGCTTCTAAAGCCTATGTCTAAATTTTTCTAAAAATTACAACCCTATATTAAGACGAGCAATCTCAAAATTCAGAACAAGCGCAAAAGTGATCCATAGCCCATAAGGGATTAAGAGTGTGATGATTTTCAAATAAGATCTTGCTGTGATCATAAAAACAATGAATGTAATCCACAAAATAATCAGGTCGTACAAGGCCAGATCAATCCGATGAAGTCCAAAAAATAAAGGAGACCAGAGTAAGTTAAAAATAAAATGGACACCAAATGCATAGAAGTATTTTTTGTTTTGTTTCCATAAAAGACCGAAGACTATCCCTATCGTTATATAAAGCAGTGTCCACACAGGCCCAAAGACCCAACTTGGTGGATTAAAAGACGGTTTTAAAAGACTTTGGTACCATAAAGAAGGTGCGGAATTAGAAATCCATCCAGAAACCATTCCAAGAAGCACACATAAAACCGCACCTGAAAACTCAGGCGTTCTTTTTTTAACTAACCACCACATTTTTCCACTTTCCCTTAGAGTAACGCCAAAAGAAAAAGATACAGTTAATGATCCCATACCCAAACATCAAAGGCCAAACAGTAGAAGGTTCATAGTGCCATTTAAAAATAAAAAGATAAATAGGGACTACTCCAAAAAACCAGGTGCTAACCCCGTTCATAATCATCACGAATTTTGTGTCCTCACCTGCTGTTAAGATACCCGCAATCATCCAAACCAAATCATCGCAAAACAAGAAAAGCCATACCCAAATAAGCGCTTGTGTTCCTTGGTATAAAATGACATCCAAAGGCACCGAAAGATTTTGATCTGAAAGAAATAACTTAATAAAAACCTCAGGAAACACAAGAAAAGGAATAGCCAGTAAACTTACTAAAACAACATGGAGCTTAATAGAAGATTTTAAGATTTCTGGAACTTTATTTAAAAACCCCCCGCCTATAGCATTTGAAGCCAATGCGATAATTCCTTTTTGAATTCCATCTGCCAAAAAAGTAAAAAGAACAAAGATCGTTTGTCCAATTTGAAAAACTGTTACATGCTCAGGACTTGTAAGGCCTGTAATAGCAAAAATAACATACCAAGCGCTCATGGTGATTAAATGAGAAAGGGCATTTGGTGTCCCAATGCGCAAACAATCTTTAAAAAGTTTTGGTTTGAACCGCCAAACATGTGTTTTAAACACATGGCGATTTTCTTTGTTTAAAAAAACAACAAACAAAATGAAAACTTGGATCCCTTCGGCTATGACAGTTCCAATAGCAGCGCCTGCTGTTCCCATAGGGTCTAAGATATGAGGAATGCCAAAAACAAGCAAAAGATCCAAAAGAAGATTTAAAATATTACCAAAAATTGCTACAAACGCAATGAGTTTTACATGCCCGCGACCAATAAAAAACGACGAGAGCGCTGTATGAAAGCCTGTCAAAAAACCAAAACACATAAGCCACTGATAATAAGGAAGGCCTTCCTTTAAAAAAGAATCAACCAAAATAAAAGGCCCCATAAAAAGCCCCATAGGAATAAAAAATAGCATCAGTATAAGGGAAAACCAGAGCATTTGCCAAACAGGCTGCGCAACGAGAGAATATTTTCTAGCACCATTCCGCTGACCGACAAATACTTCCGCAATGGCGGTAATGGCATATCCTCCAAAAACGAAAGGAAGCGTTACACTCCCAGCTGCTGCCGCTGAATTCATAGCATCTAACGAATAATGCCCTAAAATAATCCGGTCTAAAAAAAGCATTAAGTTATTTGAAAGGGCTGTGAGCATCATAGGAAGAGCTAGAGTAAAAATTTCTCCTAAACTTCCTGACGGATAAGACGTTAATGATGACTTTCTAGGCATAATATCCAGAATTTTTAATGCAATTTTTTCTCAAAATATTGGATCATCATACTATAGAAGGCGAAAAGACGGAAGGGACAAAAGAAAATATGCAAAGAATTAAGTATCAGGAAATAAATGATAGAGCTCTTGAATCAGTTCGCTTAAACTAATTATTTCAAGGTTAGAGCTTTTTGGATAGCGATCTTTCCCTCCGTAAACGACAAATGCTTTTTTAGGCTGAATGTCATCAAGGGCAACATAAAAACCTTTCTCAATCATTGGAGCATACCCTTTTTTAATTTCAATCGCCCAAGTGCCATGACTCCCGCCCAACTCAAGAAGCAAGTCGATCTCTGCCCCTTGCGTTGTCCGATAAAAGCTTGCTTTAACATAAGAGGGTATTGCTGACAGGATGTTTTCAATCACAAACCCTTCAAAGCTTTTTCCAACAATTGGGTGCCCCAAAAGATCATTAAAAGTATAGATACCCAAAAGAGCATGAAGAAGACCAGAATCACGGATATAAATCTTAGGGGACTTGACTAATCTTTTTCCTAAATTGGAATGAAAAGGGGGAAGCTTTCTAACAAGCAACAAATCTTTAAGTAACCCAATATAATTGGACACAGTTGGAGCAGAAAGCTGAAGATTGGTGGCAAGTTTTGCATTATTAAGCTGTCCCCCTTGATCATGGGCAAGCATGGACCACAACCTTTCCAGAGTATCGGCAGGTATTTTGAATCCAAGAGCAGGAATGTCCCGCTCAAGATACGTTTTGATGAAGTTTTGCCGCAAGGCAAAGCTATCAGCATCTGTTTTAGCGAGGAGACTGCCTGGAAAGCCGCCCCGAAACCATAACTTATCTTGATCTGATTCTGGTATTTCAAAGACATTGATGGGATTGAGGTCAATATATTCTATCCTGCCAGCCAGCGTTTCACTGGATTGCTTTAATAGGTCAATAGACGCTGACCCTAAAATCAAAAATCGACCTGTTCCCAGTCCTTTGCGTCGACCCTCATCAATAATACCCCTCAACTCTTCAAAAAGGGCGGGCGTTTTTTGAACTTCATCAAGGATAATCAACTTATCTTCATTCTTTTGACAAAACAAAACAGGATCAGAAATTTTGTCACGATCTTTTTTTGATTCAAGATCCAAATATACAAAAGGACGACCTATCTCGTGAGCAAGAGTAGTCTTTCCTACCTGACGAGGCCCCAGAAGTGCAACAGCCGCTTGGCGATCAAGGGCGCGTATAATATTCTTAAAAACAGAACGTCTAATCATAGACATAGTCTAATCAAATTCATCTAAATTAGCAACAGCTGTCCATGAAAATCGAAAAAGAAATTTTTGATTTTCATGGTAAAAGGGCGACAAAAATTATAGATTTTTGCCCCAAACTTCAAATAATAGCCATCTCCAAAAAGGTTTCTTTTGTGCTATAATGTTTTAAATATTAGGAATAATGTAAATGAAAATTTCCAAAGTATGCATTTTATTTTTACAAACGGCTGTGATTGTTTGCATGGCAGGCTTTATTTTATTTTATAATTTAACGCGCTCTCGTGTCATTATTCTTCATAGTTATTCCAGCAAAATACCAGAAGTTACCTTCTTTAATGAAGGGTTTTCAACGATTGCAAATGAATTTAAAAACCCATACCTTGTCTATACCTACATGAATATGGGTCTTGCAACTTCTGAAGAAGATCGGATGCGACTGGGTGTTAAAATTCGTACCTTTATTAAGGATTTTAATCCAGATATCATTGTCGCCGTTGGGGAAGAGGCCCAAGAATATGCCGCGCGCTATTATAGTGGCAGCACAACGCCCCAAATTGTCTTTTCTGGTATTCATCACTCCTCTATCTACGGATATGATCACAGTCCCAACGTAACAGGTATTCTTGAAGAACTGCCCCTTCAAGCCATCAAAGATGTCTTAAAGAAAAACTATAAAATGCTTTTAAAAGAAAAAAAGGATGTTTCTCTTTATTTCTTAGGGGATAAAACTTTTCGGGTAACCATGGAAAAAGATTATGCAGCACAGCAAAACTGGGCCCCTTTTGTATGGAAGGGTTTTAAGCAAGTTGAAACCTTCGACGATTGGCGCAAAGCCATTGTCCAATTGTATCAAAATCAAGACAACGGTATTTTATTTATCTCAGGATACTACCAACTCAAAATAAAGAAAGGCGGGAAAGAAGTAGTATCGCCCAAAGAGTTGATTCAATGGACCATAGACCACAGCCCCTACCCCATTATTGGACTTTATGAACATCACTTCCAAGATGGCATACCGGTGAGCCTATCCTCCTCTGCCAGAGAGTCTGGTGAAAAAGCAGCTCTTTATGTTCAAGCGCTCATTGAGGGAAAAAAACCAAGCAGTCTTCCCCCGTTAAAAACGGAAGAGTTTATGGTTGGGATTCGAAAAATCAAAGAGAACCGTTTTCCCTTAACCCTGCCAAAATCTTTTGAAGTTATCGCCCAGACCAATAAACGGTATGAGGATGAGAAGACTAAGCTTTAGAAAATAAATACACCAAGGGACTCAACCCCAATAATAGCAAAGACTACCATCAGCCCTGCAATAATATCATCCAGTAACACGGCAAGGCTTTGAATCCATAATGGCCCTTTCAGTTGATCTGCCCAAGACACAGGAAAGGGCTTTTTAATATCAAACAAGCGGAATAAACCAAAAGCAATAAACCACCACATGAAAGTGTGGGGGATCCACAGAAGACAAATTCCCTGTCCAATGATTTCATCAATTACAACTTCTTGAGGGTCCGGGGAATTATTGGTCTTTAGATAGAGAAAAACAGCGCCATACCCAAAGAAAAAAAGAGCTATCAACGTCAAGGGAAGGGCCTGAGACGGCATCCCCCAAAAGAGAAAGAGAGCGAAAAGAGATCCCCACGTTCCAGGGGCCTTTGGAAGAAATCCAACCCCACAACCAGAAACAAAAAACGTAACGAAAAAACGGGATAAAGCCATTTAGTTTCCTTGGATTAGACGGTGCACTAAAGTGTAAACCGCATAACTACAAACAACCCCTGTTAGGGCATTAACTATTTTCCACGTTTTAGGGCTTTTGGCATAGGGGCTTAGAAGACTGGCTCCATAGGTCAAACTAAACACCCAAATACCCCCCGCAACAATACACCCAAGACCAAAAAGCAAAGCATTTTGCAACGAGTATTGCGAAGAAATAGACCCAAAAATAACAAGATTTTCTACCAAAGCGATCGGGTTTGCCCACGAAAGAAGCAAACATTGCATCCAAAGCTTTGTTAGGGACGTTTGGTTTTGGTGGTTAAGAGCGACATGTTGGTTTTTGAAGACTAAAATAAAAGCTTTGATTGCAAGAAATCCCAAAAACAGAATACCAACCGCCATAAGAATATGTTGCATGATTAAATGATTTGATAAAAAACGCCCGAGCCCCAAAACCCCCGCAAACGTAGAAGCGCTGTTAAAAAGAACGGTTGCTAAGGCGGTTACAAACAAATGCTGCCTTTGAATGCCCTGCTTTAAAAGAAAGGTATTTTGTGGCCCAATAGACGTCGTTAAGCTGAGTGCTAGAATAAATCCTTCAAAAAACATGGTCTTCTTTATATTGATATTACTTAATCAGACATGGTTTAAGGATACCTTGTCAAGGGAAGTGTTGGGGGGGTACCGAATTGACAGAGCCACTCAATCGCATGACAAGAATGAAAAGATAATTAAGTCAAATAGTTCGAGCAGTCCGCCTTCGCCCCGCTGGGGCTAAGCCGGACACAGCTGCGTAGGTTTATCGCCCGAAGCCTGAAAGGCGAAGGGTGGCCTAACGGTCCACACGTGGCTGCGCCACGCGTAGCCCGTAAGGGCGAAGCGTGGT
>Ga0194125_10013329_pt1 | contig 10709 bp, 9 predicted proteins | sample TA2KigC250mmetaG_FD_148626 | JGI IMG/M metagenome (GOLD analysis project Ga0194125, IMG submission 148626) | Freshwater microbial communities from Lake Tanganyika, Tanzania - TA2015034 Kigoma Deep Cast 250m | ecosystem: Environmental > Aquatic > Freshwater > Lake | place: Tanzania: Lake... | reverse complement strand
TAAAGTTTGAACAATACTTTTGGATAATTAATCAACAGGCATACATCCTTACACTAACTTGTGAACAGACCAAATTTTCGGATTACAAAGAAACAGGCGAAAAGATTTTAAACTCATTCTTATTTAAGAAGTGATAATTGAAAGGAACGAAGTATGTTGAAAATTCAAACGACACGAATTGGTGGAGAGATTTTGGCAGCCGCTAACAAGGGCTTAGCGAAAGTGGCGGTTCAGTGGTTAATTGAACATTTGTGCTTCGTATCAAGTGCAGTGCTGGCAGAAAGTTTTGTGCTTCGTATTCGCCACCTTCGCCAAGCCCCAAAACGTTATAGGACATTTAGAAAAAATCCAAATAAATATGGAACAAAGAGATTATTTAAAAAGACAAATTGACCAACTTGGACAGGTGTTAGGGAAAATATTATTAGACTTACTCGGCTTAAAAAACAGCGGACAATTAAACGCGGGAATTGAAATAACTAACCAGACACTTAAAGGTGAATTAGACTTTGAAATACAAGATTTACTTGAAATTTCTAAAGACAAATTAATTCATACACTTATCACGCAAAAGAATTTTACAAATGAAAATTTAGACAAGCTTGCTGAAATACTTTTGTTAGTCGCAGACAACCAACAAGAGAACACAAAAAAACTATATGAAAGATGTTTGACAATTTATAAATACTTAGAAAAAGCAGAAAATATTTACTCCCTTGACAGACAATGGAAAATCGAACGAATAAAAAACGAGCTATAACAACAGTTTGGCAAAATGGCGGGTTCAGTGCTAAATCTAACATTTAGAGCTTTTATGTACATTTATGCTAATTTGAACATTTGTACCCTTAAACCGCCACTTCGCAAAGCCGCAAACCGTTAATGGCAAGTTTAACCGATACAACGAATAAATACCAATCATTATGAAACGCATAAGAACATTAGGAAAAGGGGGACTTGGCATTGTGTCACTTTACCAATCAACCAACGGTCAAAACTTCGCTTTGAAACAGATGCTTTACCAATGGGACGAGATTTACTACGAGCGGTTTAAAAGAGAGGTTGAGATAATGGCTACTCTTGTTCATAAGAATATCGTCAATGTTTTGAACTCTAATATTCTCAACAACAATCCATGGTATTTAATGCCATATTATGAAGATGGTAGCCTGAGAGATCAATTGATGGACATAAAAAGTAAGGGACAGATATATTCGTTAAAAGGTGCAACCGGAATTATTTACCAACTTGCCGATGCATTGCATTATGCTCATGAATTCGGTGTTATACATCGTGATATAAAACCTGAAAACATATTATTCAATGGTAAAGAGCCCGTAATAGCTGATTGGGGTATTGGTAAATTCATTCACAAAGAAAGCAAAGTACTAACCAATGTTGGCCTTGGAACAAAATCTTATAGCTCCCCTGAACAATGGGAAAGTGGTGTTTCTGATAGCCGTTCTGATATTTATTCACTCGGATTAATTTATAGGGAATTATTAACAGGATCGATAACAGGTCAAATACAAGAAAAAAGAATTAATGATATTATAAATAAAATGACGGCAACAAGTCCAGCTGATCGTTATCAAACAATGAGTGAGGTAAAAGATGCCTTAAGAGCTCTAAATGAAATATCCACTAGCGACCCGATGAAAGATTTTTGGGAAGGTATTATTACAGCAACAGCAGTGGTTGGTATTGCAATTCTATTGGCTAAACTAATAGAAAATAAATGAAAACCCAGCCACTAACAGCGTGCAAGCGCCATAGCCTGCCGCAGGCGCAACACAAGGCAACATCGCCTACACGCAAAACGTTACATGAAATTATTCACGAACAAGAACCAAAAGAAAATTGTATTTTTGAAACTGAAAAAGTTAATAAAATGAATAATGAAACTTTTGGAATTACATTCCAGTATGCAATCTGCCAACAATATAAACTTGATAATGATATTTCTTTAGAAAGGGTTGACAAAAAATTACTATTAACTTTTCTTAATTCTAGGATAATTCCTAAAATATTTAAAGGAAGAAAACCAATTGAATATTTATCTAACTCAAAAGAATATACTTCACCATTTATAAAAAGATGTCCTCACAATTTTTTACTCACAAATAACGAAACATTTTCTGTCAGAACATTTCAAGGAAGCGGAAAAATGTTTGCACCAAAAGTTGTTGGACAAGCTGGAGACGAAACTTTCAATCATTTCTTTGGGCATTTGTCTTCAGAAGAAATTTCTAGAAATAATTTTAAGACATTTTGTTTGAATCATATTGACGAAATGTTACCAATTATTGTTGATTATGCATTAGTAAGTGACCTAAATTGTTGGTTTTATATTATAGACAATAATTTTCATTATGAAATATTAAAAAGAGATGATTTACCTGAATTAACTTTTGATATTAAAAATTTCACATTCACAAAACCAACCGTAAATGAATGGGTTGAATCAAATACAGTTAAATACAAAGGAAAAACGGTTTTAGAATTACAATTACACACGAATCGAGCAGGTTATAAAATAAGACTTCACAGAGAAAACTTTCCAATTTTGTTAAAAGTTGAAAAAGAAATTAATAATTCTTTGCTTGGTGATACTGCCGAATTAGCGATTTGTAACGTCTTTAATCTTGATTCAGGTTTAAACAATGAAAGATTAATGAATAACTCAGATAAAATAATTCTAAAAGCGTTTGAAAATCATTATAAAATCAACAAAACTAATTTATTCCCTTTGAAACCTATAAAATATTCAGGAACACAAAAAAGAGAACGTGGTGGTCATAGCAAAAGCGGAGTTGATTTTTTTCTTGAAAAAAATACTACATTATCTGTAAAAACAAACAAATCAAAGTCTTTTAAAGTTTGTCCACCTGAAGTTGGACAACCTTCCCCAAAAACATTTGACCTATATTTTTCTAAAAAGGGTTGGTATGACGGAAATATAAATGAAGAAAAATTTAGGATTTTAGTAAAAGACAAAGAAAAACTTTCATTGCTTTTATGTGAATATGTGAAATTTTTAAATGAATGTGATTATCTTTTATGGTCATTATATTTAAACGAAAATAATATAAACTCTAAACTTGTGGAAAAAGCCGATTTGAAAAACATCACTTTCAATCCAGATTTAATTGAATATTCAAACGACTTTACAGAAAAAAGTAGTGTTACAATAAAATATGGTAAAGACCGCTTTACTTTAGGCGAATTTCAAGTCCATTCTGCTAGAAATTCATTAAAATTTAGATTCAATTTTAATAATTTATTGTCAGTTTAAAAAACTATATTTATATTTGACCAGAATTGGACAAAATTAGACAAATATGGACACAAATACTAAATTATTAAGAATTGATGATATTGCTATAAAACTTAATGTATCTCAAAAATCAGTTAGAAGATACATACATTCAGGAAAATTGCAATCAAATAAAATCGGAGGCGTACATAGAGTTGAGGAAAGAGCATTAGAATATTTTGTTCAAAAATCGTTGTTTGCACCTGAAATTGAAGATATAGAACTTACTACTCCCAAATCAACAAAAAATGACAAAATTAATTGGATTGACATTTCTGATGATTGGGATAATATTCAAAATTTAGATTTAACTTCAGCCGACTTATTCTGTGGTGCTGGAGGGATGGCTAAAGGATTTGAAATGGCAGGTTTCAAACAAGTTTGTGGTTTAGATTGGTTTAAAGAAGCTGGTATGACATATAGAGAAAACTTTTCTCATCCATTAATTGAAGGAGATATAACAAAAAGAGAAATAAAAGATAAGTTCATTAACACTGTAAAAGAAAAACTAAAGGGAAAGAACCTGACGGTTCTTTCTGGTGGTTTTCCTTGTCAAGGTTTTAGTATGTCAGGCAACAGAGTTGTCGAAGACCCAAGAAATTCTCTGTATAAAGATATGTTGGAGATAATAAAAGAACTTCAACCTGAATTTATTGTTGCAGAAAATGTAAAAGGTTTACGCTCAATGTTAAAAGGAAAAGTCGAAGACAAAATAAAAGCAGATATCGAAAATCTTGGATATAAAGTAAATGTAACTGTACTAAATTCAGCAGATTATTATGTTCCTCAAAAAAGAGAGAGAATTATTTTTATTGCAAACAGAATAGGTAAAAAAAACTATCATCCTGCTCCGATTTTAGAATCTGATTCTTATATAACTACAAAAGAGGCCATTGGAGATTTAGTAAAACTAAAAGATAACCCAAAATTTAATCATGTCAGAACCAATCATTCAAATGAAATGAAAGATAGATTAGCTAAAGTTCCTGAAGGTAAAAGTTTATATGACAAATACTCTGATTCATGGAAAAAATGCCCATGGAACGAAGCTAGTTGTACTATAAAAGAAAATCATGGGGGTGTGAATATTCATCCTATTGAGCCAAGAGTTATTACAGTTAGAGAAATGGCAAGATTACAATCATTTCCTGATGATTTTATATTTAAGGGTACAAAATCAAAACAAATGGTGCAAATTGGAAATGCAGTTCCGCCATTGTTGGCAAAAGCTATTGCGTTAGCGATAAAAAAAGCAATTAAAAAATAATAACTTCATGTAACAGCGGTTTTGCGCAATGGCGGGGCTTGGGACATATTTAGAAAGGATTTTTCTCAATCAAAATTAGTTGTATATTTACAGGGTTTTGGAGCAAACACTCCGCCACTGCGCCAAGCGCCAAAACGTTAGCGTTCATTGGTAAAAACGACAGAACAAAAAAACAATAAATTTGACAGGCGAAACCCTCGGAGCATTTTAATAGAGTAGAGAATTTAAAAACAAATAATATGACAAAAAACACTTGTCTGCCGAAAGAATCAAAAGTTCAATCCTTTAAAATTATTAAAAACTAAAAATTATGAAAAAGATAATTATAATTTGTGCAGCAATTTTAATGACTGCCAGCTTGTTCGCTCAAGCACCCGAAAAAATGAGTTATCAAGCAGTAATTCGCGATAATTTAAATGCTCTAGTAATGAATAGCTCTGTTGGCATGCGAATTAGTATTTTGCAGGGTTCAGTAAATGGAACTGCTGTGTATGTGGAAACACAAAATCCCACCTCAAATGCCAATGGATTGGTAAGTGTAGAAATTGGTGGAGGAACTGTTTTGTTGGGTAACTTGGCAACTATTGACTGGGCAAATGGGCCCTATTTTGTAAAAACTGAAACTGATCCAACTGGAGGAATAAGCTACTCTATTATTGGTACAAGCCAATTGTTGAGTGTGCCATATGCCCTTTATGCGAAAACATCGGGAAGTTCAATTCCTGGTCCTCAAGGTCCTCAAGGACCGGCAGGAAATGACGGTGCACAAGGTCCAATTGGATTAACAGGTGCCACCGGTCCACAAGGTCCAGCAGGTGCTGATGGTGCTCAGGGTCCACAAGGTCCTCAAGGTCCTCAAGGTCCGGCCGGAAATGACGGTGCGCAAGGTCCAGCAGGTGCTAACGGTGCTGATGGTGCTCAAGGTCCAGCAGGAAATGACGGTGCTCAAGGTCCAATTGGATTAACAGGTGCCACCGGTCCTCAAGGTCCAGCAGGTGCTGACGGTGCGCAAGGTCCACAAGGAATTCAAGGTATTCCAGGACCAACAGGAGCGTCTGCCGGAACAGTCCTATACATTTACAATGATCAAACATGTCCGGTTGGTTGGACAAAACAAGAAATAAATGCCGCAATTTTCGGAGGTGTGCCAGTGGATGCATGTTGGACCACGGCCCCTTGTCTGGTCATGTACATTTATAATGACCAAACCTGTCCAACTGGCTGGACTTCTGTAAACATAAATGCACCGATATTGAATGGGTCAACGATAGCAGTTGATGCTTGTATTAAGTGTAATTAACGATTGCGGAGGGAGTAGCGATTAATTTTTCTTGATTTTTACGGGCATGTGAATTTGATAAGGTAAAAAGGTCAACATACACGAGATAACTCTACTTTAAGGCCTTTTATTCCCAATTATTTACACATCAAAAAAAAACAGTAAATTTAGCAACTATGTCTTATTTTGTATTTTGACTGAGTAGTGTAACTTAAAAATTAGTAAAATGAAAAAAATCTACTGTATATTCTTATTGCTCTATAGTTTCTCTCCTCTTACCGAGGCGCAGAATCTTTCCAATGAATTTAATAGTATATCGACCACCAATGACATGATGGGTGGAGCATTGGTCGTTTTTTGTGAAGATGGAATAATAGAAAACATTTCAATTGGAAAGTCTGATTTTACCAGAGGCATAAATTCTACTGTCGACACTAAATACCGACTGGCGAGCATATCAAAAACAATAACGGCAATTGCTATTATGCAACTTGTGGAACAAAATCTCTTAAACTTAGATGCTGATATTAGCACCATTTTGGGATATACCGTTCAAAATCCGAACAACCCAGGAATTCCAATAACGACGAGAATGCTTTTATCACACACCTCAACCATTATTGATGGAACCACATATAGCAACTTTTTGAGTGCCTCTGTAAATTCAAATCCTATCCCCAATTTGAGCCAAATATTGACTGTTGGCGGGACGTATTATTCCTCGGGGCAATTCAACAATACAACTCCAGGAAATTATTTTAATTATGCGAATATCAACTACGTCATTTTAGGAACTATCGTAGAGAAAGTGTCCAACCTGCGTTTCGACGTGTATGTGAAACAAAATATATCCACTCCACTGGGTATAGATGCTTCTTTTAATGTCAATGATCTTACCGATATCAATCAATTGGCTGTTTTATATCGTAAAATAAATGGTAGCTGGGAGGCACAAGCAGACAATTATCAGGGAATACAACCGCAATTTAACAACTTGAATGGATATGTTGCCGGAACAAACGGTGGACGATTTGGGCCACAAGGCGGATACCGATGCTCGGGGAAAGATTTAGCTAAAATATTTCTAGTCTTGATGAATAAAGGGACTTACAACGGGGTAACCCTTCTTTCAGAGGCCTCTTGCAACGCTATGTTTGCAAATGAATGGACCTATAACGGAAACAATGGAAACAACTACTACGGCCTTTTCCGAAGTTGGGGATTGGGCATCCACAGAATTACATCCACTCCCGGAGACGATGTAGCCTTAACTGGAAGTGCTTCGATGCTCGGTCACACGGGTGAAGCATATGGCTTGGTGAGTGATGCCTATTTTGACACCCTGAGAAAAGTTGGATTTGTATTCGTAAATAATGGAGTCGGTATTGGTTATCAATCGAATACTAATTCAGTATTTTATACCATAGAGCAGCAAGTATTCAACGCCATCGAAAATTACGGAAATCTTTCGAATTGCCTGCAAGCGGGTTTGGACGAAGAGGACCAAGGTAATTTAATGGTTTACCCCAACCCAAGCAGTGGCTTTGTGACGATTCAGTCAGACAAGCAGCCGATTAAATTTGTAAAAGTATATGACCTCATGGGTAACTTAGTAAAAGAAAGCACCGAAAGCCAGTTTGACTTTTCTGCATTCGCAAATGGCAGCTACCTCGTAAATGTCTACACGGAGGATACTTTCTTTCCATTGAAACTTACCAAGCAATAAGTAGGACTGTGCCAATACGCTATTTGTGTTCAATTAAGAACAAAATATGACTAGAAAAGAATTTATCAAAATTTGTGGATTATTTGGAATTGGACTACCTTTTCAAAGTATGCTTTCATCTTGTAAAAAAGATGATGATTGTTACACACCTTTTAAAGGAAAAGTGCTAATTATTGGAGCAGGAGCTGGTGGTCTATCAGCAGGATATTTTCTAAAACAACAAGGAACTGATTTCGAAATTATTGAAGCATCTTCTGCTTATGGAGGAAGAATGAAAATAAACACGAATTTTGCTGATTTCCCTATCCCTTTAGGGGCAGAATGGCTAGAAACAAGTACAAGTATTTTTCAAGAAATTGTTAATGATTCTTCAGTCCAAGTAAACTTTCAGACCATTGCAGATAACCCAGATAGAAAATTTATCAATTATTCGTGGTTCAATTTTTTTGAAGAATACATTGTACCCTCTATTGCCAATGATATTTCCTTTAACACTATTGTCCAGTCAATTGATTATTCTGGTAATAAAATTCTAGTGAACACTAATAATGGGCAATTTACAGCCGACAAAGTAATAGTTTCCGTACCACTTCAAATTCTGAAAGACGGAGATATTAGTTTTACTCCAAACCTTCCGCAAAGCAAAATACAAGCAATTAACGAAACAGTTGTTTGGGATGGATTTAAAGCTTTTTTTGAGTTTAACACAAATTTCTATGGCAATAATGAATATGTTTTTCCAATAGCACCTGAAAGTAGTGGGCAAAAAATGTATTACAATGCTGCTTTCGGTCAAAATACGAACAGGAATATACTGGGATTATTTGTAGTGGGTGCACCAGCCCAAGACTTTATTTCTCGCTCAGGAGATGATTTGAAAAATTTTATATTAAGCGAACTTGATAGTATATATACTAATCAAGCCACACCAAATTACATTCAGCACATTACTCAAAATTGGAACAATGAACCTTTTATCAGGGGCGGATATTTAACCGACTATGAGGATTGGAGAAAGGTAAGAGAACTAGGTAATTCAATAGCAGGCAAACTATATTTTGCAGGTGCAGAATATACGGATGGTGAGGATTGGGTATCTGTTCATACTGCTGCACAATCTGCTAAGAGAGTAATAGAAGAAATTAATAATTGAAATAACTGCTCACAACAGCACCTACACGCAAGCAGGGGTTTGGTTCGTAGTGAGAGAGGAAAGTGGTATATTTGAAATTCAGTTCTTCGTAGGAAGTTTAGTGGAAAAAATCCCTGCCTGCGTATGGCTGCAAATCGGTGTAAGTAATATTGCCTACACGCAAAACGTTATGGGCAAGCTTGATGAAAATTGCCAAAATTTAAAAGAATACAAACAAAGAAAAAATGAAAAAGAAAAATTTACTACTGACAGCAATTGTAATCTTTGGACTTGCAACAATTACAATGGCGCAAGTGCCAAGTTATGTTCCAACAAATGGTCTTGTTGGTTGGTGGCTCTTTAATGGGAATGCGAATGATTTGAGCGGGAATAACTGGAATGGAACTGTAAATGGGGCGACCCTAACTTCTGACAGATTTGGAACCGCGAACAGTGCTTTTAACTTCAATGGAACTACCAATTATATTCAAACAAATAATGTAGGACCTTTAAACAATGATTCGAGGGCGATTTCATTTTGGGCAAAAACTGATCAACTTTACTCCAATGATCAAACTGAAGGTATGGATGTGTTTTGCTATGGCACAAATGCCAGTGGACAAGTATTCGAAGTATCATTAAACCATGCGTGCGAAGGTTTAACAGTTGATTTAAATGACGGCGTAAACACTAAACTTGCTAATACCATTGACAATTATTGGCATCATTATGTTATTAATTATAACAATACAAATGGTTCTAATTTCAATGCAATTGAATATTGGAAAGATGGAGTAATCTTGAATAGCGTTTGTCAATCTGGTAATTTGGTGTCGATAAATACAGGTTCTTCAAATAACGCAACTATTGGATCTTATTTTAATGGCGCAATGCGCTTTTTTAGCGGAAATATAGATGACATAGGCTACTGGAATCGCGCCTTAACCGACCAAGAAATCATTGCCCTGTATATTAGTTGTCAACAACCCACTCAACCAACAACTGCTTGTTATGAAACTGCAACCTTCAATACAGCCACTTGTCAGTGGGATGTAACAGGTTCACAACCTGAGCAACCAAACACAGCGTGTTATGAAACAGCATCGTTCAACACAAACACTTGTCAATGGGATGTAACGGGTTCTCAACCTGAGCAACCAAACACAGCGTGTTATGAAACAGCATCGTTCAATACAGCCAACTGTCAATGGGATGTAACGGGCTCACCAGCATCCATTTCACAACCCACAAATCAAACAGTAAATGTAAACAACAACGCTCAATTTTTAGTTGGTTCGTCTGATCCAAACGCAAGTTACCAATGGCAAACAGACCTTGGAATGGGATTTCAAAATATAAACAGTGTTGGTCAATACTCAGGTACAACAACCAATACTCTGTCTGTTTCAAATGTATCGATGAGCAATAATAATCAACCGTTTCGTTGCATTGTTTCCTCAGGTTTGTGCTCTGATACTTCAGATGTTGCAGTTTTAACCGTGAACGATAATGCGAGCACTGATGAGATCAACCAAAGCATTTTATTCTCCGTGTTTCCAAACCCTGTACAAAGCAAGATTACTGTAAAAGCCGACAAGACTATTATTGGTGCGGTTTATTCCATTTATGATAACACAGGAAAAGTCGTCTTGACGGGAAAACTTCACTCAGAAAATACAAGCATTGAGTTGGGCAATATATCAGATGGAATATATATATTTAATGTTGGAGAAAAAATAAAGCAGACCTTCAAAGTGATTAAAGAATGAGCCATCCCTATGGGTATACGCCAAACCGTAAAAGGCAAGCTTGAAAAAATTGCCGACATGTTAAACAAATAAACACAAATAAAAAATGCAAAAGAAAAATTTACTAATGACAGCAATTGTAATCTTCGGGATAACAACAATTACAAGTGCTCAAGTACCTTCTTATGTACCGACCACTGGACTTGTTGGTTGGTGGCTCTTTAATGGGAATGCGAATGAT
>Ga0194125_10013328_pt1 | contig 10710 bp, 14 predicted proteins | sample TA2KigC250mmetaG_FD_148626 | JGI IMG/M metagenome (GOLD analysis project Ga0194125, IMG submission 148626) | Freshwater microbial communities from Lake Tanganyika, Tanzania - TA2015034 Kigoma Deep Cast 250m | ecosystem: Environmental > Aquatic > Freshwater > Lake | place: Tanzania: Lake... | reverse complement strand
CCAGGCTTGAAGCCCAGACTAGAGTGGAATACGCAAAGCATGCCGTTGAAACCGCAGTCAAGATGGTGAAAAGACTTAAGGAAATAAAGTGAAGCCCATCACAGGATATAAGATGGCTTCATGTCCATCACAGGATATAAGATGGCTTCATGTCCATCACAGGATATAAGATGGCTTCATGTCCATCACAGGATATAAGATGGCTTCACCCCCGAGTTCCCTGTAGGAGTTGGGTCATCAGCGAGGGGGTGAGCGTGCGTCCACTTGTGGGCGCACCCTCTTTTTTAAGCCACAACACTTATATCTATGTTGAGGATGGCTATGAAAATGGGGCTTCCAGTATGGGAGCTGGCGATAATACTGATTGCAATAGTCCTTATTCTGGTGGTCTTCATATTGTGGTGGCTTTTCGGCTATAAGTATGTGTTTGAGGAAGCTGGCAATGTTGCGAGAACCCTTGCTTCCACCACAACCCTTCTCCCAGCTTAACTTTCCAGTCTTTCAAAATGTTGAAGTCCAAGTTTGGAAAGCGGTTTGAATCCTTCAGCAACACAATCGGCCTTTTCTTCTCCAAACTTGGGATTCCTCCAAACGGGTGGACTCTGCTTACATTGGTTTTTGCAGTTCCCGGTTTCTTAGCGTTATACAAACTGAACCTGCTTTTGGGTTTTATCTTCTTCTTTATTTCAGGCTGCATTGACTTGATAGACGGCTCTGTGGCAAGGGCCACAAAAACAACCACAAACTTTGGGGCTTTTTTGGACGGCGTTGTGGACAGATATGTTGAATTCCTGTTGTATCTGGGACTCTGGTTTTACATCAAAGACCTACCAGAGTTTTTGTTTTCAAACACAGTCTGGGTTTTCCTGCTGCTGTTTGGAGCCTTGATGCCCTCTTTCATAAGAGCTTATGCCCACCACCGGGGAGTTGTGGTTAACCCTAAGGAGCTTGAGGAGATGGGCGGCCTGCTGGAGCGTTCTGAACGCCTTGACTTGCTTTACCTGGGCATGTTATCTGGCTTTTTCAGTTCGCAGTATATCGTTTACGCTGTTGCGTTGGTTGCAGTGCTCTGCCACCTCACTTCTTTACAGAGAATTCTACATGTTTTGGGGAAGCAGTAGTCATATTTTAAAGTCTAAAACACAGTATTTTAGTCACCTAAATTGGACAGCATAATGCAATTGTGCGGCTCTATAGCCGAGAAGCATGAGAGGTTTTTAAGCAAGTACAAGCAGGAGTTGAACAGCCTTGAGAGGATTCTGGTGCTTCAGGAGGAGATTGACCAGGTCAATCACTGGATTAATTCAGGCAAGCAGGCTTATGTTGAGAAAAGGGCTAAGGCTTTGGCCGAGCTTGAGGAGTTGAAGAAAACTGCTGGCAAAAAGGTTTCAGCCAGGAATTTGGATGCCGTGAGGCAGAAGATTAAGGACCGTGAGTCTTCGCTGGTTTACTGGCGGGGCAGGGCTAAGGGGATGTAGCAATGGCAAAGGAGAGTAAAGCAGACCAACTTGTGGAAAACTTTGAGGAGGATGTGTCCAAACTGAAGGGCCTTTTCTCAAAGGAGGAGAAGTTTTGGTCTGAGATAAAGAGGCTTAAGGCTGAGAGAAACAAGCTGAACATTCAAGTCAAGGAGTTGTCTTCCAAGGGGAAGCGCCTGCGTTCTGAAAGAGACAAGCTGAATGAAAAAGTTGCTTTGCTAAAGAAAAAGAGGTCTGAAGTCATCCAAAAGATAAAGCAGTTGAGGGATGCCGTAAGGTCTTCTGCAAGCGAGAAGAAGACTTTGAGCAAGGACGCTGGCGGTGTTTCAGACAAGATTGCCTTCAGGCTGAACAAGAATTTGGGCCGGCTTTTGTGCGAGGAAATGCCTTTGGAAAAGGAGCGGAAGCTTTTTGAGGACACGTTGGCTTTGTTCCAGAAGCTTGACATCGCCGTGAAGGTTGATGAGCTGCAGAGTTCTATACTATCTAAGTACAGTGAAATCGCTGTTTTGGAGCATCAGGTGAACACGCTTTCGGATGAGATACGCTCCAATGCAGGGGAGGCTGAGGAAAAGCACATGGAGTCTCTGAAAGTGTATTCTGAGCTGGATTCTGTCAGAAAGAAGTCTGACGAATTCCACAAAAGTCTTGTTTCAAAGTATGAGGAGTTGAAGCCCATCAGGGACAAAATCTCTTCGCTGAAGGACGACCTTAAGTCAACTGAGGATGAGATAAATGTCGTTCACAGCATGGCTGCCAAGTCTAGGGAGATTTCAATAAGCAAAAAGAGGGCTGAAAGAATCTTGGAAGCCAAGCAGAAGTTCAAAGACGGCAAGAGGATAAGCTTCGACGACTTTAAGGTGATAATAGAGTCTGATGGAATGTCTTCTGAAAACTAGCCTTTTATCTATAGCACTTTTAGTTGTCTTTGTCTGCAATTGTCTGAGGGTGTGTCTTCTGAAAACTAGCTTTCGCCTATGTATGCAATTTCCTCTTCTGAAAGCTGGTATTCTTGCGTTAGGTTTTCAGCATCTATCTTGCCTTTCTTCAGCAGTATTCTGAACATCGGTATGTCTTCTTTTGCAATAGTCTTCTTTGAAGCATGTATCCTAGCCTTCATTTTTTCGCCTATATTGTCTGCCATGTTTCTATCTCCTTTGCTGCTGCCCATCTTCATGAAATAGCTTGGGAACCTGTACATCGCATACCTGACTTTTTCCTTGCTTGCGTTTACTCCAGCAGTCATCAAGGCGTTTGCGTATCTTAGGAAACCCCAGTATTGCCTTCTCATTATTCTGCCGAGGAAAACATCCGCCTTTGAAAGAAAGTGGAATGCGTTTGAAAGTGGTATGGGCTCCTGAATCACGTTTGGGGTGTTCTCCTCAATCCAGTATATCACGTTCTTCGGCTCTTCATTCAAATCCCAGGTTGACTCCACCACCTCGTTTATGTCCTTCCCGCTGTAGATTACGCTCAGTGCTTTGTAGATGTCGCCTTCAACATCCCTCTGGTAAAGCACTTCAAGGTCTTTTTCCCTGATGTGTTTCCTATCTTTGGCTGTTGTCTCCAAGTCCGTTATCGCCACTCTCAAATCTCCTTTGCTGTTGTTTGCAATAGTCAGCAGAACACCTTCCTCTGCTGTAATGCTTTCCTTCCTGCATATCTCCTTCAGATGGTTGGCTATGGTTGCGGCCTGCGGTCTTCTAAGCTGTACTTCAAAGCACATGTTTTTTATTGTCTTAAGCCTCTTGGACTTGAAGTCTGCTGTCGTTAATACTGTCGGGTTTTTGGTTTTCTCCAAGAAGGTGGTCACCTTCTTTATGTCTGCAGCAGTGTCCACGTTTTCTATAAGGATCAGCTTTCTGTTTCCATAGAGGCTTGAAGTCTCTCCAATTGAAAGAGCCTGCTCCATGTTGGTGTCGTCCAATTCCACAATCTCAAAGTTTTTCTCCAAAGCAATGGCTTCGACAACAACGGTTTTCCCAATCCCGATTCCACCATGCAATATCAACGGCTTCTTCCAGTCAAAGTTCCTCAGAGCTTCCACTGCAGTCTTATTTCCCACCAATTCATCCAGCTTCTTTGGCTTGTATTTTACGGTCCACATTTTAGACAAACTTTTCCACATCCATTGGTTTTTTTACCACCACAATGTTTTCCATATCCTCTAGCCTTTTAACATTCTCCAAGTCTACCTTCCTGCACTGTATCTTAATCTTCTTTCCAGACGGAATCATTGTGTCAACATTCTTCTCCAAGTCTGTTGGCACCGCCACAACTTTTTTTCCTGTCTTCAGCGCCTGCGCGGCTATGTTGCTGACCAGTGAATCTGCAATCCCATAGGCGATTTTTGCAGTGGTGTTTGCGGTGCACGGCGATATCACTATCAAATCAAAGCTGCCCAGCTTGCAGACCAGCGGACTGCTTGCACCCTGATATTCCTCATGAATGATTTCACGAACTGCCTTCTTCAAAGCATTTGTTTTTCCATACATCCACACAACTTCTTCCCCTGCTTTCGAAAGCGCCAGCGTTACTTCATGCCTTTTGACAATCTCAGCAATAGCCTGGCATGTTTCCTCAAGCATGAAACCACCTCCAGTGACACACCAAAGTATCCTCATGTTGACTCATTACTTTAATATGCCGGCCTAATAAATATTGAAACAATGGACAAACGCGCTGAAAGGTATTTCAGGATGGGAATTGTCCTGGCCTTCATAATCGCATTAGCTTTTATAGAATACAAGTATTACATCTCCAAGGATCTTTCCAAGTTCACGGCCTTCCTCATCCTGCTGGGCACTGCTGCAGGAGTCTTTGCTGCATACATAATGTATCAGTCCTTTTTTGAAAGAGAGCAGCAGATGTCTTTCGCCCCCTTTGAGGACGTAATTCTCCAGAGAAAGCAGCCTGATAGGTCTTTGATAATCCCCCAGATAATCGGCAGCGGAGACGACACCAGATACTCCCCTTCTGAAGTAAACCTCTATCTGACGAACATCGGCATTGTTGCAGAACAACCTGGTTTGGGGGAGCCAATACTCTACATCCCCTACATTGACATCCAGGAGATGCAAACTATTAACAAAATGCTCTTGAAATACATCCGCATAAGGTACACAGACCACACTGGAATACTGTCTGAGGTTCTTCTTTACGTTGGCAAGGACACTGACGTCTGGGCGCAGAACATAGGGCACATGATGGTTGGCCAGATTTAAATATGCAGTAGAATATACTATATTCTTTTTTTCAAAGATGGACTTTTTTCAGGATGTAAAGAGCTTTTCGGAAAAGCTGGCGGCGGAGGACAATTTTCTTGTTGTTAGCCATCATGACGCTGACGGCGTCACAGCATGCGCGGTGATGGTGAACCTCCTGCGTTCCTTAGGGAAGAACGTGAGCTACAAGGTGATAAAGCAGTTTGACAGCGTGACTGTAGGCCAGATTGTGGACGAGAAGGCTGAGACTTACGTGTTCACTGACATGGGCAGCGGCCAACTAAGTTTGTTGGGGCAGAGCGGGATAGAAAAGTATTATGTGATAGACCATCATCAGCCTGAGGGTGAGTATGAACTGCAGGTGAACCCGCATTTCTATGGCTATGACGGCGGCTTGGACGTCAGCGGCTCTGGGATGGCTTATTTTGTCGCAAAAGCTCTTGGGTTCCAGGACATGGCTCATATCGCTGTTGTCGGAGCTGTCGGCGACATGCAGGACAACGGCGGCAGGCTTCATTCTTTGAATAGGATTGTCCTGGATGATGCCGTTGTCAACAAGACATTGAAGGTGAAAAACGACTTGAGGTTGTTTGGCCGTCAGTCCAGGCCTTTGGCACAGATGATTGCTTATTCTTCTGATCCTGTGATTCCTTCGTTGACTGGGAATCCGGAGGCGTGCGCAGCCTTTTTGATGGGCCTTGGCATTGACTTAGGCTCTGGCGGGGATTTGAAGCATTATGTGGATTTAACTTGGGAGGAAAGGAAAAGGCTTACCAGCGCGTTGTATATGAAGCTGTTGGACTTAAACACGCCAGAATTTATTATACAGCGGATGGTTGGCGAAGTCTATACTCTTCTGAATGAGGAAAAGAGGACTGAGCTTAGGGATGCTAAGGAGTTTGCCACAATGTTGAACGCCTGCGGCAGGCAGAACAAGCCGGAGATTGGCGTTGAAGTTTGTATTGGCGATAGGGGGAGTTCCTTGCATAAAGCTAGAAGTTTGCTTGAAGTCTACAGAAAGATGTTGAGGGAAGGCATTGAGTATTTGTCCAACAAAGGGGTTGAGTCTATGGAAAACCTTTATTTTTTTGACGCAGGCGATAGGATTCAGGAGAGCATTGTTGGCGTGATAGCTGGCATGGCCTATGGAGCTAGGATTATTCCTCCAGACAAGCCCGTTTTGGCTTTCGCCTTGGACAGCGACGACAATTCAATGCTAAAAGTTTCTGCTAGAGCCAACTGGGGTTTAATCAGGAAGGGCATCCATTTGGGCGAGGCCATGAAAAATGAGAGCAAAAAATTTGGCGGAGAAGGCGGAGGACATGACATCGCCGCAGGAGCGAGGATTCCAATGGATGCAAGAGACTTGTTTTTGAAGAACGTTGATGGGTTGTTCAAAAAACAGCTTGGCGGTTAGTGACTTGACCTATTTTTTGCTTAATTACTTGTTCTTCATTGTTTATTACTAATGGAAGCCATTCGCGCGCCAGTCGACAAGGAGGCTCTTCTGAAGAGAGCAAGGGACGGCCTCCACATGCTTTGGGAGCCTTGGAGTGGTTCTCCCATCGCACTTGCCAAGACTATCCGAGAAATTACGAGAATCCACTCTGAGGGAGGCAGCCTTGATCAGTTAGACCAACGTCATAAGGATGATTTGCATTTAGGTCTTAAAGGCAACTTCCTTCTACACGTGATTACGTTGACAATACCCAGAGAAGGGAGAGTTAGTCGACCTGATTCTATCTTCCTTGATGAAGACCAGAGAAAAGCCGGCGAAACAATAGTTATGGAAGCTCAATTAAACGGCCTGCTCACCAACATGGACCTCTGCCTTTGGGGCGTGCGCGCAGTAGTCAGCCACTGCGAAAGGCGGGGAGTCGACGCAGAGAAACTCTGGAATTGGGCTCCAGACCAAGACTCTGAATGGGGTAGGGATATCGCGTTACCTTCATGGAGAACGGCACTACCGGAACACCTCCAAGAGGGGAAGCTTCCAACGCTTAGGTGGATGCACGATGCAATAGAAAAAACGCTTAGAAACTACCAGATTGAACGATTCCGCACATTCCAACTCCTCCCAAAAGGGGATTTACCCACGCCTCGAGAAATATAGCCATTTTTAAAGCCTTGCTTCCTTATCTTTATTCACGTTTAGTCCTTGTTCTGGATGAGCGGGGCTGTGGCTCTCTCATGCCAAGAAAAATACAGTAGTAGTAATTAATGATAAAGAATGGCGCCGCCATCATGAAATGCGAAGAATAAAGCTCAAAAATCAAACTCATGAGCGCAATACATGAGCGGCGTGTAATCAATAAAACGTAAGCAATCAAGAGGAAGAATAAATTGGCTCGAATGCATTCGCGCAAGGGCGGTAGGTCTGGTTCCGTTAGGCCGCTTAGGTCTAGCCCTCCAAATTGGGCTTCCATTGGAGAGCAGGAGCTTGTGGAATTGGTAGTCAAGCTGTCTAAGGAGGGTAATTCTCCAAGCAAAATCGGCTTGATTCTTAGAGACCAGTATGGCATTCCGGACATAAGGCAGGTTTCAAACAAAAAATTGACGCAGATTTTGAGGGAAAATAGCATTCCGGTTGAGATTCCTGAGGACCTTCAGAATTTGATAAAAAAGGCGGTCAGCTTGAGGAAGCATTTGGAAAGCCATAAAAAAGATTTTGGCAACAAGCACGGCCTTCTTTTGGTTGAGTCTAAAATCAGGAGGCTTGTCAGATACTATACGTCTGAAGGGCGTCTTCCAAGTGGTTGGCGTTATGAGCCTGAGAAGGCTAAGTTGTTGGTGTAAAAAATGAGGCATGTTGTGAAATTAAAGACAAGTTCAAGGAACAGCAGGGAGGTCTGCAGGTCACTGGACGTTGACAACGTCAGCTTGAAGGAGCTTTCAGTGGAGACGGGTCATGACGGAAATACAATAACGACAATAGTGCGGTCAAATAGCATCAAAACAATGTTGAATACAATCGATGATTTGATTCGATGCCAGATTGCAGCTGAGTCGGTGGTGAAAGATGGCTAAGGTGAAGTTGACCGGCTGGAAGCAGAAGAGGCCTTTTGTCATACAGGCGCCTGAGAAGTTTGATTTCAAGGAGCTTGGAACTACTGTGGCTGCTGACCCGAAGCTTTTGGTTGGAAGAACGTTGGGTGTTTCTCTTGCAGAGTTGACCAGCGACCGGGCCAAGCAGCATCTCATGCTTGTGTTTGAGATACATGAAGTTACAGGGGATAAGGCTCAGACCCGGTTCAAAAAGTTTATGATACACTCTGGTTACTTGAAGTCTAAGATAAGGAAGGGCATGGACAAGATAGACCACCAGAGCGATTTGAGTTTACCTGACTCTAAAATCAGGATGAAATTGACTGTCTTGACTCCGCAGAAAATCAGCCTTCCTAAGAGGAGGGACATAACGTCTAACATAGCGAGGGTTTTGAGCAAATACAGGGAGTCCAAGCTTGAGGAGTTTGTCCAGCATGTTTTGTTTGGAAAGCTTGGCACCGACATCTATAGGAGAATAAAGAAGATTTGTCCGATAAGCAGGGTGGAAGTGGTTGAAATAAAGAAGGTTTAGGTTTTGTTGTACCCCCTTGGCTGTAATCACAGGTTCTGTTATCCGTCCTTTAACCCAAATTATTCATTATTCTTATTGTTTGTTTGCTCCTTCAGCCAGCTTGTTTATTTCCTCTTCAATTTCTTTTGTGATTTTGATTGCTTTTTCTATCTGGCGTATTTCATCAATTTTTCCATGTTTTTTTCTTCTTTCAACAACTTTTCTGAATCTTTCATCCAGGTTTACATATTCGTCTTCTTCTGTTAGTTTGTCTGCTATGTAGATTATCTTCTCCTCCAGTGTCATCTCTTTTGGATGCATTACCTCAAATATGTTGGCTCCATGTCTTTCAACAGCTCTGGCAAGCTCCTCAAAACCCAGTTCTCTTAGCATAACACTGCCTTCATAATTGTGTTCTATGTCATGGGTTCTAGCGCGGCCTATGTCATGCAATAGTGCGCCAACCTTGACCAATTCTAAATCCACCTCATGTCCATTGGCCTTTATCTTCTCTGCAATCTCGACAGCCTTTTTCGAGGTGGCAATGCAGTGTCTCGCTATCTTTCCATCTCCAAAAGAATCTACAACAAGCTTTAAAGCCCTTTCATAGTCCATTCTCACGCAAAATTCCTGCAGTATTTTATGGCCTCTGGCATTTTGTCTATAACGTCTGTTGCAGTCATTGAAACATCCAATTCTTTGTATGCCCGGTCGCCTGCAAGCCCGTTTAAGAATGCGCCTGCGCAGGCGCTTTTCATCAAGTCTTTGTTCTGCGCCAGAAGGCCACCAATGACTCCAGCAAGCACGTCTCCGGTGCCGCCCACTGTCATTCCAGGGTTTCCAGTCCTGTTCAACCTGGTTGTCAAGCCGTCTGAAATAACATCAATCATCCCCTTCAAGACGACGACTGTTTTAGACTCCTTTGCAAAATCCTCCACTTGCTTTACTTTCTTTTCTTCATTAAAGTCTTCGTAAAGCCGTTTGAATTCTCCCTGATGTGGAGTAAGAATCATGTTCGGCTTCATTTTGCTTGTCTTAATCATGCTCAAGGCGTCAGCATCCACCACAACAGGCTTTTCGTTCCTCTTTAGTATCTCCAGCAACGCCTCTTTACTTTCGCTTTCAAGCCCCATGCCGTTGCCGACTACCATCGCGTCATAATTCTGCTTTAGTATGAAATCGACATCATCTTCTGTTATAAACTCCCTTGATTTCAATGGTTGTATAATCAAATTGGGGTTGAAGTGTATCCTTTCTGCAACTTCCTTTGGAACGCACAACACGCTCAAGTCTACTCCAACCCTCATGGCAGCCCAGGCTGCCAGGTATGGCGCTCCGACATAGCGGCTGCTTCCGCCAACAACCAACACTCTTCCGTAATCTCCTTTGTGCGAGTCAGGCTTTCTTTCAGGCAAAGCCAAATAAACGTCTCCTGGGCCGCAATACAACTCCGCTTCTTTTGGAATTCCAATATCCACAACAACCGCTTCCGGCGTTTTTGCAGTATGGAAAGAAATTGTCTGGTTTGCCTTGACTTTTGTGTTCCCGTTGCCAGATGGAATGTCCACTGCAAGCTTGAAGGCCTTCAAGGAATTAATCAACTCTATCATGCTTTTCACAGGCTCTCTGACTTCACCTTTGATTCCAACCCCAATTAGCGAGTCTACCGCAAGGTCGCATTCACCCAATTCTTCCTTCAGTTTGTCGCAGTCTTTGGAGTCTCTTACATACTCTACCTCAAACTTTCCATTCAATAACGCATCAAGGTTTTTCTGGCATTCTTCAGTTCTCCTACCCTCCAGTGCAAAAACCCTCACCTTTTTGCCTAATGCAAGCAGATGCCTCGCAGCCACCAAGCCGTCGCCGCCGTTGTTTCCAGTGCCTGCAAAAACAGCGACATCACTGTATTTAGAAGAAAATTTGGCAATCTCCCTGCCGGCATTTTCCATCAACTGCAGTCTGGAAACCCCAAGCCAGCTTGCATTCATGTCCAGTGCTCTGGAATCCATGGTATACTCTTAGAAGAAGACGATATTAATTGAGTTCACCTGTATGCAGCTACTTCATCACCCTTCTTGAAGGCTTTGTCATAGCTCTTCATCTCGCCCTCGCTGACAGAAGGCTTCACCTTCTGGAAAGCCTTCTCAAAATGCTTTTTGGAAACCTTATCTGCATTAATGTTCTCCCTCAAAGCATACATGCCAGCTTCCCTGCAGATGGCTTCTATGTCAGCTCCAGTGTATCCCTCAGTCTTATCAGCCACGTCATCCAAGTCAACGTCCTCCAAAGGCATGTCTTTGGTGTGTATCTTAAGTATCTCCAATCTAGCTTCCTTGTCCGGAGACGGAACAAGCAAAAGCCGGTCAAACCGTCCAGGTCTCATAATCGAAGGATCGATTATATCGGGCCTGTTCGTGGAACCAATCACGACAACATTCTCCAAAGGCTCTAT